>Ga0210378_10001367_pt1 | contig 12755 bp, 11 predicted proteins | sample PLM1_60_b1redo_FD_155465 | JGI IMG/M metagenome (GOLD analysis project Ga0210378, IMG submission 155465) | Groundwater sediment microbial communities from an aquifer in East River, Colorado, USA - PLM1_60_b1 redo | ecosystem: Environmental > Terrestrial > Soil > Riparian zone | place: USA: East...
CAGCCCGGAGTCGGCGTGGCCTGATGAACCTCCATGGCACGGGCTTAAGGAGGGGGTTCGGATCGGCGCCCGTCGTGATGTGGTGGTTCGAGAGTTGGGTCGTCGGGAGGCGACCTTCGGCGACTTGTCGCGGGAGCCTGCGCGACGGGAGGCGACCATGTTGTTTCAAACACCGACGGTGTTTCGGCGCAGCGCGCGTCCACGGAGCCGGTTTCAGGTCAGACGAATGTGGCCGTTGCCGGACCCGGTGATGGTGTTCGACAGCGTGGCGCGGGCGTGGAATTCGTCGGCGCCTGCCGGGTTAATGCTGGATGAACAGTTAACAGCTGATGTTCTGGATCATGTCGAGTTGGTCGACTTCGATGGCATTGCTCGGCCCATTGGGCAGGGCGCGCCGGCAACGGTGTCTAGGATTGGCATAGCGGCCGAGGGCAATCGGATGCGTCGAGCTTGGGAGGCGAGTGGGTTCGTTGGTCGGGTTCGTTTCGGAGTGGCGCGTGGTGCCCCGGAGTTGGTGGTGCGGGTGTTCACGGCGTTGCTGTTGTTTGCGCCGTTTTGCGGGGTTGGCGCATTACGGACGTACGGCTTCGGCAGTGTTGAGGTGGAGGATGCCGATCCGGCGGGGGTTGCGCGGTGAGTTCGGGCATGGTGGGCCCGCTGTTGGCGAGGGTGGCCGAGCAGTCCAATCTGGTGACGGCGTGGTCGGAGGTCCGGGAGCGGGCCTACGCGAAGATTGAGCTCGATCCGGATGTGCGAGCGTTCGAACGGGCCGTGCTGCGCCGCTTGGCCGATGTGGAATCTCGCCTTCGGGGGATGAGCTGGCGGCCCAGCCCATTGACCCCAGTGTCGATCCCCGAGGACGACGGCGGCGTGCGGACATTGCATATTCCGGAGATCGAGGACCGGGTGGTCGAGCGAGCTGTGCTGGCGGTGGTGGAGCCGCTGGTCGATCCGCATTTGTCGCCGTATTCGTTTGCCTACCGATCCGGGTTGGGAACCCGCGACGCAGTGCGTCAGCTGGTTGCTGCTCGCGATGAGGGTTCGCGCTGGTGCGTGCGCACCGACGTCCGTGACTGCTTCGATTCGGTGCCGCGTAGGGCGGTACTCGCCGAGTTGGCCGAGATCGTCGCCGATGAGTCATTGCTGCGGTTGATTCGGCTGCTGGTGTGCCGGCCGGTGCGCGGCGAGCGGGCGCGCTCTGTGATGGGGCGTGGCCTTTCGCAGGGGTGCGCGTTATCGCCGCTGCTGTGCAACCTGTACCTGGACGGCTTCGACCAACGGATGCTGCGCCGGGGCTACCGGCTGCTGCGTTATGCCGACGACATCGCCGTGCCGGTCGCCGATCGTGCCCAGGCCGCGGACACCTTGGACGCGGTCCGGGAGTCGTTGGCGGCGCTGGGGCTGGAACCCAACGAGTTCAAGACCACCATCGTCAGCTTCGACGAGGGCGTAGTCTTTCTCGGTTCGATCATCGGCGCGCTGGACGGCCGCGCACATGACGACTCGGCGCATCCGCTGGAAGCGACCGTGTACGTCACCGAGCAGGGCGCGTTGGTGCGCTCACGAGGCGATCGGATTCGAGTGGTGTCCGCCGGTCGGACGGTGTTCTCCGCCGGGTTCGGCCGGGTCCGGCAGCTGGTATGCGTTGGCCGGGTCGGCATGACGACACCGTTTCTGCACCGGGCGCTACGCGAGGACGTCGACATTGTTCTCCTCGGCCAGCAGGGCACCTTCCTGGGCCGGCTGTCCGCCGGCACCACCGGCAACGTCGAACTGCGCCACGCCCAGCACCGGGTCGCCGATGACTCGGAGCGGACTCTGGCCTTCGCCAAGGCCGTGGTCACCGGCAAGATCGCCAACCTGCGCACGCTGCTCCTGCGTGCTGCGCGCGGCAAGGACCGGGGCCCGGAGGTCATCGAACTCGCCGAGTGGCTGTTGGCTCGCCGCAACGACGTCGCCGCCGCGCAATCGTTGGCCGAGTTGATGGGCGTCGAAGGTGCCGCGGCCCGTGCCTACTTCGCCGCGCTCGGCCGCATACTCGGCCCTGAGTGGGCCTTCACCTCCCGCCAACGCCGACCGCCACCGGACCCTGTCAACGCCATGCTGTCCTTTGGTTACACGCTGCTCGCCGAGGATGCGGTGTCCGCGTTGAATATCGCTGGACTCGACCCCGAAATGGGTTTCTTGCACGCTGCCCGCCATGGCCGACCGAGCCTCGCTCTAGACCTTATGGAGGAGTTCCGGCCGGTCATCGTCGACTCCACCGTGCTCCGACTGATCGCCAACCGTCAGATCGCCCCATCTGACTTCACCAGAACCGTGGACGGCGGCTGCCAGCTTGTCGAGGCCGCGCTCGACACCTACCTGGCCGCGTACGAGCGGCGCATGCTCACCCTCGTGGCACACCCCACCGCCGGCCGTCGTGTCTCATACCGCGTCGCCCTGCTCGCTCAGGGCAGAGCCATCGCCCACTGGATCACCGGCCGAGAGACCGAATACCGGTCGATGCCGTGGAGGTGACATGTATCAGTTGCTGGTCTGCTACGACATCGCCGACGACAACCGCCGCGACGATGTGTCGATGCTGCTGTCCACCTGCGGCGCCCGCGTCCAACTCAGCGTGTTCGAATGCACCATACGCACCAAGAAGGACATTCGAACCCTCCGCGCAGCCCTCCGACGCGCCATCGACGACGACGAAGACCAAGTCCGGATCTACCCCATCGAACGATCCGCCCTGGACGAACGTGTGATCCTCGGCCGCCGCCGCCTCGAGGAACAAGCCGACTTCTACATCGTCTGACGGCAGTGAAGCCCGCGTACAGCAGCCTCGCCGGCACGCCCGGACCGGCCACCCGCGCGCGCGGCATCACCGCAGCTCACAAGCCACGCGCGGCGATCATGACCCGAACACGCCGGAGCGACGCCCGACCCGCGCGCAAACGCGTCTATCCGCCCTGGTCAGACCCCCCGAAGACCAGCTAGGGTTGCAAAGCACAGCCCGATCTTGAGGGCATACGAACATCTTCATTTCCGAGCTCCATCCTTCGAATCGCTGATCCGTTGCAAAGCACAGCCCGATCTTGAGGGCATACGAACGCCGGAATCGTTCCGTACCACTATCATCTGCTGATCAGTTGCAAAGCACAGCCCGATCTTGAGGGCATACGAACGAATCTTTCCGTACCACTAGCATCCGTTAATCATGTTGCAAAGCACAGCCCGATCTTGAGGGCATACGAACCAGCACCGCCAGGACTGACAACAAGATTCGACGCATGGTTGCAAAGCACAGCCCGATCTTGAGGGCATACGAACGCTGTGCCATTGCACAATACTCCTCGTGTCTGTTGCAAAGCACAGCCCGATCTTGAGGGCATACGAACGAGTGACTCCATAGCATTCCTCCTGAGAGTGAGGCGGGTTGCAAAGCACAGCCCGATCTTGAGGGCATACGAACAGTTCTTGCTTATCCCAACGTGGCATTAACGTCCTGTTGCAAAGCACAGCCCGATCTTGAGGGCATACGAACAATCGGGCATTATGGGCTCCAATCGTTCCGTAGGGTGGCAGTTGCAAAGCACAGCCCGATCTTGAGGGCATACGAACTTCCCGTAACGTGTGGACGGCGGGGTAGCTTTCGCGTTGCAAAGCATAGCCCGATCTTGAGGGCATACGAACAGTGGAAAAGATCCATTTTCACCTATACCTCACGAGTGTTGCAAAGCACAGCCCGATCTTGAGGGCATACGAACCTACGCAAGGCAAATTTGGCTCACCCAAGTAGGTTGCAGGGCACAGCCCGATCTCGGGGGTATATGGGCAGCAGTATGGGATGCGATGGAGTAGGTTCAGCTCTTGGCGCGCGATCTCATGAAAGGGTGCATTGTGGAGTGGGCAAAGCTTCGGTTGCGGGTCCAGACACCGTTGTTCACGCAGGGGTGGTCGGGGGGCGGTGGTGTTACTGTGCGGGCGCGTGGCGTGCGGGGGGCCCTGGGTTTCTGGCTGCGTGCCGTTATTGGTGCGCGGGTAGGGAATGATTTGGGCCGGCTGGCTGAGTATCAGCGGGCCGTGTTCGGTGGTACGGCCTGCCAGTCGCCGGTGTTGATTCGTGTTGTCGATGAGTCGCTGTTGCCGGAGGCGACGTATCCGCCTTGGTTGTTCAAGCGGCCGGGGGCGGCACAGGGTCCGATTTACGGAATGCTGTACCTGTTGGGTCAGGGCTTGGCAGATCGACGTGATGGTTTGAAGCGGGATGCGGTGCAACCAGGTTCAGAATTCACGGTGGCGCTCCGGCTGCCGCCTGATGGGCTGGCTCGGGACTTGGTGTGGGCGTCGTTGTGGTGTGCGCGATGGTTCGGTGGTTTGGGTGCGCGGGCTCGGCGGGGTTATGGGCGGTTTGAGATAGTGAATGTGGATTGTCTGATTCCGCCGTGGTTCGAGCAGCGCCCGCAGTGGGATTCGGTCGCCGATGGGGTGGGTGGCGTGGGCTTGCCGGTGCAGCTGAAAGAGCTGGTTGACGGGATTCGGTTGGGCGAGCCGGCGTTACTGGATGCGGTTCCGCAGTATCCGCGGTTCGGGCATGATGGGGACACGAATCGTTGGGCGTCGGCACGGCAGTTGGACGTGCGCGCCGGGAGTGAGTCGTTCAAGTCGTGGGATCGTTGCCTGAGCCACTTGGGTCGGGAGTGGCAGCTGTTCCGCCGCGATCGTGACATGGGCAGTCCGCAACGGCAGACATCGGAGTGGTTGCGGACTGTGAACGGGTCAGCTGGGTCCTTTCCGTTGGGCGTGTTGGGTTTGCCTGTGGTGTTCACCGATGCCGTCGCGAGCAAGGAGGCGGGTTCGGCGGTGACGGTCACCGTGGACTTGATCGACAAGATGGGCGAGCCGTTGCGATTGGCGTCGCCGATGTGGTTGACGGCGTTGGACGATGCTGAGGGCCAGTGGCGGGCGCAGACGTTGACCTTTGTGCATGACCTTTGTCCGGCCGGGGCCGCGCCCGGTGTCAAGGATCTGGCGCGTGCTCGCGGATGGTCGGGTTTGGATCCGCACGTTCTGCGGGCATCGCATCGGGCCTGGCTCAGCGTCGGACAGACGCGCCCCTTGCCGGTTTCCGGCGGGGCGGGTGTGGCTGGTTCAGGTGCGGGGGGTGCGTCCCAGGGGGGCCGTGATGGGCCGGTCGTCCCAGACGATCTGGAGGAAGACGCCGATGGCGTAGCTCCAGGCGGTGGCTAGGGACAGGATCCACAGTGGTGCGGCATGGCCGGTGTGACTGGTCCAGGGGTGTAGCCACCATCCGGTGAAGGCCTCGCCGTCTTCGATTACGAGGGGGGCGAGTAGCTGTAGTACGGGCCAGCACACGAGCGCGGCGTAGCTGAGTCCGATCCCGACAAGGACGCTGGTGCGGCCGAGCAGGGTGCGGCCGGTGACGCCGTGATTGCGTAGCTCGTGGGCCTGGTAGGCGATGGCGGCGCCGACGAGGATGGTGAGGGCGGCGAGGCGCGCGGCGTTGCTGCTGGTGGTGTCGGACCACCAGCGTGGGGTGAGCGTCAGCAGGGTGACCAGTCCGAGGGTGGCGCCTGCGGGGATGCGGGCCAGCAGCAGCCGACTACGCAGCGGGTTGTGCTGGGATCCGCCCAGGCCGTAGACGAGGGTTGCGGCGAAGTAGAGCATGGCCAGTCCGGCTGGGCCCCAGGACAGCTTGTGGTCGGGCAACCAGGTGCGGCGCTCCAGGCCGAGGCCGGCGGTTGTCACCACAGCGGCAGCGATCAGCGGACCGTAGAGCAGCAGCGCGGCTCGTGTCGTGTGGAGTCGTCCGGTGCGGGATTGGTCGTGGGCGGCGGCTAGGCGGCGTACGGCGCAGAGGTCTGCGCGGGGCAGCAGGTGGCCGTCGACGAGCCGGCGGGCCACGCCGGTGTCGTGCCGGTTCGCAATGAGTGTTCCCGTCGACGTGGCCTGGCTGACCAGCGCCGTGCCGTCGTCGCGGAAAACGAGGTCTCGCAGGTCCTGCTCCAGCTCCGGTCCGCTGCGGGAGGCAAGCCACGGGTCGTTCTCGGCGTTGTCGAGTTCCTTGAGCCACAGCAGTTGCGCGCGGCGGCATGGTGCGCGCAGCGCTTCCCAGGCGTGCAGGTCGTGGGTGTCGCGCAGGCTAATGCTGGTCAGGAGGAACCGGGCGCGGGCGAGCCGGGAGCGGATCAGCAGGGTTTCCTCTGGTGCCGTGAGGGCGGCCTGCCAGACCAGGTCGTACAGCTGCGCCAGCTTCGTGAGGTGATCGGCGAGGGGCGGAGAGCCTGGTTGGGCCGATGGCGCCTCGTCACGGGCGAGGTTCAACGCCACGTCCGGGTGGCGGGCCAGGAGGGGCAGCATGGCCCGGCGGGCGGGGTCGTCGCGGGATAGCGCGGTGATCAGTTCGGCGGGTACGGTCCCGGCCTTCCGGGTGCGGGACAGTTGCTTGAACGGGGAATCGGTGCTGCCCGGCGGCGTGGTCGTGAGCCACCTGCGCGCGGTTGGGTAGAGGGTTCGCGTTCCACTTGTGTCGTCGGACTCGCACTGCTGGAGGATCCGTGACCAGACCCATTTGAGGTGGTCGCTGGTGGCCACCCGTCTAGTTCCCGCCGGGGTCGTGGACTGGGCCGGCATTGGGCGTCACCAGCTTGACGCCCCACTTCGACAGGTGGCGTTCACCGTTGTCGCAGTCCGGCGGGCACAGGGCGTCGATGAGAGCCAGTAACTCGGGCTGCACCGAGACGTTCGACATCGCCCCACGGGCTGGCCCGGACTGTGCCTGCCGGGCGTTCTCGGCGGCGACCCAGTCACTGATCCGGGCGCAGTCGCCGGTGAACAAAGGGTCTCGCAACTCGTAGAGGTCGCCGAGGTGCCCGAGCGGGACGGTGAACCGCTCCAGGCGGGTGCCCATGCCTTCCACTTTGGGCAGGGCCACCCCGCTGATGCGGGTGGTGCGGTGGTCCAGCAGGGAGATGGTGGCACCGACGGCGGTGAGCAGGCTGGGGAGCATAGCCTTGAACCCACCGTTGAGGTGCACCTGGATGCGCAGGTCGGAGGTGGTGTGCAGGTGTACCAGCAGCAGTGCTGCCAGGGTGCCGAGTGCGGCGCGGGCGTGGGCGTAGCTGCCTGCTGAGCGCATGGTGAGGCCGTCGACCACGAGCACGCCGCCGCGGCCGGCGTCGAGGACGTCGTTGATGACATCCAGCCGGGTGCAGGAGGCCAGACGCCACACGGCTCGGTCGGACGGCCAGTTGCGGAGGATGATCTGCTGGCGGATGAGTTCGGCGACACCGGTGGCGGCGGCGATGCCGCGATAGGTCTGGCTGGACAGCAGCAGAATCGAGTCCTCGGCATTCCAATCGGTGGAGCCGGCGTCCGTGTTGGCGTTGAGCGACGTGGTTTCGGCGGAGGCGTCGGCGAAGTCGATGCGGTTCAGTTCGATCTCCACGAACAGCGTGCCGTCTGCCAGGGAGTGCTTGTGGCGGTCGTCGAACGTGCAGCCGCGGAGTCGAGGTCGACGGCTTCGTTGCGATCGCGGCGAGGGAACAGCGTGTCCAGCCAGCGTTCGAGGTCGCCGTCCGGGCCGGCTTGGTCGCGGATGTTGTCCAGCAGGGACAACCCGACCGGGACAAGATGGATCGTGCGGTTCATGCGGTCTCCTCCACGATGGCGTAGCCGTACCCGGCCGAAGTCGCGCCGCCGGCACCGAGGTCACGCAGCCCGGCTTTCAGCCAGCTGATGGCCAAGTCCAGGTCTTGGGTCGGGCCGAGGATGTCGACGGTGAACGGGCCGGTCACGACCAGCAGCGGCGCCGGTACCGGCTGGTCCCAGTCGGCGGGCCGGGCGGCCGCTTGCAGCCTGCGCCGAGAAGTCGGGGTGGTGGGGGGTGACCACGTCCGGGACCAGGCGCACGGTCTCGTCAGCCGGCAGCCCATCGAAAATCGTCACCGTGCCGGCGGCACTGGGCTGGCACTGGTCGGCTTCACAAGGGTCAGGTCCCAGGACGCGGGTGAGCTGGGCGGGGTCGTGCCCTGGCTGGTCGCTGACCCAGGTGCGGGCCACACCCTTGAGCCCGCTGCCGCGCACGACCGGCCATCCGTAGGTGCCGTGCAGCGCGACGCCGAGCCGCAGAGGGGTGGCGTTGTCTCCGAGGTTCAGCGCGAACCGCCCGGCGGGTCGTAGCACGATCCGCAGTCGGGCGTGTCCAGCACGGGCGGCCAGTACGTCCAGCGCTGCCGCCCGGCGGGCAAGTACGTCGTGGCGCAGCTCGGGGAGTAGCCCTGGGGGGGTCGAGTTGTGCAGCCAGGTCAGCACGGCGGCGGTCAGGTCGGTGTGCGCGTCCGGGTTGGTCGAATGCGGCGCCAAGCGGTGCAGCACGGTGCCGAGGTTGGGTATGTCTGTGTCAGCCGGCGCGGACAGGCGGTGCAGCGGGCCGGCCAGCATGGCCGTCGTCCAGGGCCAGGTCACGTGCCCTCCCCGGTGGCGGATTTGGCGGCCGGGGAGCGTGGGCTGTCGTCCGAGGGATCGGTCTGGACCGGGTCTGGGCGTGCTGCAGCGTCGTAGCGGGCCTCGGCCAGGCGTTTGAGCCAGAGCGCGGCTAGTTCGGCGCGGCGGCTGGCCGCCACATAATGCGCGTTGCTGGCGCTAGTCAAGGACTCCAACAACGCCTCAGGTGTGGTGTCGGGGTCGACGATGCGGGTGATCTCCCGGGCGATCGTGGCGTTGTGCGGATCCCCCTGCCGAGCCAGCAGCGACGCCAGAGTGGGGGCCAGCCCGCCGCGTCGCAGCGCCACCGGGAGCTGCCGCAGCCGGCTGCGCAGCTCGCGCGTGACCTGCTCCGGCAAGGCCCGTACCGCGGCCTCCAGGGCGGCCAATTCGATGCGGCTCACGACGCATCCTGCGGCCCGGTCCAGCGGACCCACATCAGGCCGCGGCCGATAGTGGCGTGGCCACCAATAGTGATCATCTCCCCGACGGTTGCGGCGATGCCCTGCAGGATCTCCTGCGGGCCCAGGAGCACCGCGGACAGGAGAGTGTCGGTGGGCAGGTACTCAGAGAAGAAGGGGCCCTGCGCGACGGTCTTGCGTTGGGCGGGGTCGCGGTGCAACTGCACCCGCGGTTGCACCTCCATGCACTCCACTCCGAGGCTGCCCAGCACCTCGTCGTGGACCAGCACCAGGTGCCTGCGCAGGTGCTCGCGGTGATAGACACCGCGCTCGGCGGCGACGTTGTTGGCCAGCCACGACGCTAGCTCGGCCACACCGGCCTGCGCGCTGGCGCGCAGCGCGTGCCCACCGAAGGCCAGCACTCGTCCGGCCTCGGGAACCGGCGGAGCAGGGGATTCCACCTTGGCGGTGTCCTCTCGGTGCGAGCCGCGTCGTGCCATCACCGCCGGCGTGGCCGTGCCCGGCGCGACGGGCTGGACAACCGGGCCGTGCTGGATTGTCGGGCCGGCATCGACGGCGGGGGCGACGAACACGTCATCGCCCGGTGGGAACAGCGTGGTGCCGGGCAGCGGCGGCAGCAGCCCAGCCGCTCCGGTGGCGGCCAGCCGCCGGTCCAGGCGGCTGAGCAGCAGCGGGCTGGTCGCCCACGTGAACATCGAGTGCAGGGTCGGCACCGGCAGCGCGACCAGCATCGCGTCCACGATGTCCACCGAGGAGGGCACCAGAGGGGTTTCCCCGGGCTCGGAGCCCAACATCTGAACGAGATCGTCGCGTCCGGCCTCGCGGAGCACGTCCTTGATAGCGCCCTTGAGGCTCTGTGCCCATATCGTAGGCAGCCCGCTGGGCAACTCCCGCTGGATCGGCTCGTCGACCACCCCGTCGGCCGCCGCCCCACCGGCATGCACCGGTGTCTCGGCGTGCAAGTGCATCAGCATGGTGGCGCTCACATCCAACTCCCGATGAAGCTCAGACCGAACCCGGCGGTGGCCGCCTCCGGTGACATCTGGTCCGGCAGGCACTTGCCATGGTGGATCTCAGCCCATTCGGCGGCTGCCCGTTCGGAGGGGAATTTCAGGTAGTACACGGTGCCGGCGGGCACGGCCCAGCGCAGGAAGCTGCTGTCGACCCGGCCTCGGACGGCGGTCGCCACCGGCTGCGGCCCAGCACAGGCGAACCCGATCTGCTCCGCGTCCTGGGGAGCCCACCCGGTGCCGCGGGTCAGCAACGCCGGCGTCGCCAGATACACCAGAACCCGACCACGCGGGAAGTCGCTCGGTCGGTCCGGCCAGCCCAGCGGCGCAATCGCCTCGACCCGCGCGTGCCGGCCCCGCCCACCCAGCGGCGCCAACCCCGGCTTGACCCACTGCCCCGGATACAGCCGACAAGACATGACAAGTGACCACGAACCGTCCGAGTCCTCCGGCAGCCGCAGGTGCTCGGCCCCATACAGCATCCCGGCCAGCACCAGCCGGCCCTGCCGGGCGATCCCGATCCGCTGCTGCGACACAGGCCCCGGTTGCAGCTGCGCCACACTGGCATCGTCCGCGCGAGTCGCGGCCAGCGGCGCCCCTGACAGGTATCGCTGCAACCACCGTGCCGGCACCCACCCGCCCACCGCCTCGGCATCCACCTCGTCCAGGTAGGTGCCGCCAGGAAGCGGGGCCCGCCGCAGCCGCCCACCCTGGACCAGCACGTCATGCGGCGCCGGCAGGTACACCTGCGCCCTGCGGCCCGGGCCGACCAGCAGCGGGCCCCGCACGTCCACTACCCACCCCGGCCGCGGCCCACCCCGCACCATCCGGGCCAGCGCACCGGCGCATGTGCTCGGCGAGGGGAACACCGCGGTCGCCGCGCTGCCTAACGCCAGCTCCCGACCGTCACGCACGGCCATCGTGTCCAACGGCGTGAGCCGCACCCACTGCGTGACCACGCCCGCCTCAGCAATTGGCGCAGTATCGGGGCCGGTCATCGCGCCTCACCCTGCAGGAACCGCGCCACCAGCAACGCAGGCACGGCGTTCCAACGCGACGTCGCATCCGGCGCGCCAGCCGACTCGTGGTAGGCCAGCCGCAACAGCGCCGCCACCTGCTCCTCTGTCGCCTGATGATGCCGCGCCCGCCGGCTCAACTCCACCCGCGCCAACTCCGGGAACCGCCCACCCAACCGATCCAACGCCGCCCGGTCACGCTCCAACTCGGCCGCCAAACCACCGGCCAGGCCACCCACCGCATCCCGCATGGTCAGCAGCGCCGACACCGGATCAGCCACCAACTCCGGATCGGGCTCACCAAGGTAGGGCTGCGAGGCCCACGACTGCACCGAAGACACCCGCTCCCCACTTCGGCGTAAGACCACCACCGCCAACCCGTTCTTCCGCCCATCCGCGCGGGCCTTCGCCTGCTGCAACGCCACCCGCGCCCGCAACACCGCCCGCTGCAACGGATACGAGGCATGAAAAAACACCACCGCGGTGCTCGCTGTCGGCGCTACGCGCCACGGCCCGCCCGACAACCTTTCGGTCACGTCCGCCCGCAACTGCCGCGCCGCCTCCAACGCCACTATCGCGGGTGTGAACGCCATCAGATCGTCCCCGCCCGCATACACCACCTGACCACCCACCGGCGCCAGTCCGGCCACGATCTCCCGCTGGCGCCCCCCCAACCCACTCAGCAGCGCCCCCACCTCGTGGTGCTCATCCGGGAAGTCCAGACGGCCAAGTCGCCGTCCCAGGCTGTCAACGTCCTGCATCACCACCGCCAGGTAGGACGTCGCCTGCGTTATCCCAGCCGCCGTCGCAATGTCATACAACGTCCGCAGCAAGTCGGCCGCCTTGATCGCGATCCCGGTGAGCTCGTGCTCCGCCAGCCCCGGTAGCAGCACTTGCAGCCGCGGAGGCATCCACGCCTCAGGGTCCAGCCACGGACCCAACCCCCGTACCGAATCCGGCACGCCAGGCAACTCGCGCTCGCGGGGAGCATCGACCACCGCGAGTTGGGTGTGAAGCCCCGCGAGGGGCTCGTCGACCGCAGGCGCCAACCCAGCCAGCCGCGCTCGGAACGGCGCGCTCGCGATCGACCGCGTCGAGGCGAACCGATCCCGATGGTGCAGCCGATGCCACACCCGCTTCACCCAGGCCTGCTGCGACAACGTCCCCCGATCCGGCTCCTCATGCCGCACCACCCGCACCGGGTCACGCTGCGACACCGGCCACTGCGGCGACACCGCACACACCCGCCGCCCCGACCACTGCGCCGGTTTCACCACCCGGGCCCGCTTCGCCATGCTCAACTCCACATGCGCCCGCGCCCACCACGCCCAACCACTCTCACCCGGCTTCCGACGCACCCACACCCCCACCACATCCGGGAACCCCCTATCGACCGCAACAGAGCCGAATACCCGCCGGACCTGCGTCCGCCACCGCGCGTCGATCTCGCGTCGAACCTCGCCGACCGCTTCCTCGCCGCGGTTGGCCGGCACCACTGCCACCAGCTTGTTACTTCCTCCATCCGAGTGCGGCAACACCACATGCCCAAACGACCGCAACGTCGCCGCGGCCACTAACGCCAGCTCCGACACCACCTCACTCGCATTGCGCAGGTCCGACGTTGATCGGCTCTCGCTCACAAACGCCTGCACCCCCCGCAACACCAGCAGCACCAACTCCGCCTCATCCACGGCGGCCCGCCCCTCAACAACATCAGTCATGCCCTCACTCCACCGCCAGCGGGACGGCGCCTGGAACTGCCACATTCCGACGCCGACCCGCATCAAGGCATCGCTCAGATTGCCAGCCCATCG
>Ga0210378_10001369_pt1 | contig 12740 bp, 8 predicted proteins | sample PLM1_60_b1redo_FD_155465 | JGI IMG/M metagenome (GOLD analysis project Ga0210378, IMG submission 155465) | Groundwater sediment microbial communities from an aquifer in East River, Colorado, USA - PLM1_60_b1 redo | ecosystem: Environmental > Terrestrial > Soil > Riparian zone | place: USA: East...
GACCGCATGCTCATCTTCGGAGAAAGACACCTGCGCCGAACACTCGACGAATACGCCCGCCACTACAACGGGAGACGGCCGCACCGGGCACTCCAGCTGCAGCCCCCACGATCCAACCGTCCCGCCATCGATCTCACCTACGAGCGGATCCAACGCCGTCCCGTCCTCGGAGGACTGATCACCGAGTACGAACGAGCCGCATAAGCCCAGCTCGGGATCGGGAGCGACCGAGTTTTGGAACCCCACAGGCTGCTCGCCGACGGCGTGCGCCCGTCCGCCAACAGGTCCGGACCCAAACATTGGACAAGTTGGGCGGGCAAGCCCTTGCTGGTCTGGACCACCTCGCTTGCCCTGCATACCAACGCGGCCACCTGGCTATGTCTTAACCCTGACGTCGCCAATGCTCATCAATGGCAACCGCACCCTGGGCAACCCCTCTGCTGGCAGGACGCCCAAGGGACGATTACGGCGGCGACCCTGCTCTGGCGTCGATCGTCGACCAGCATCAGGCACGGACTCCACGAAACAGCCGGCCAAGGAAGCGCCGTCGTCCTTACAAATGCCGGGCTGACCACCCTCACGAAGACTGCCCCCATCCGGCGGACTCACCAGGTGACACGATCCGCCGGCAGAAGCGAGTACGACCGCCCGTCGGAAGAGCGGCACCAATCGGCCATAGCTGTGCTCGCCACTACTCCACGAGAGCGACCGCGATCTCGGAGGCCATAGGGGATCACCGCAGCATCATAATGTCAGGGACAAAATGATCGCTGGAGGCAATCCAGATCAGGTTCAGGCTGGGTACGACGGCGCCTTACTTCCAGGGAGTCCACTCGGTCCAGGTGAAGACGGCGACCGCGGCGGCGAAGACGGTGCTGAAAGCGACGATGACGCCACGCTTGCGTAGCCTCGCCCACCAGCTACGCTCGTCGGCCGGCTGTGGACCGCTCGCGTGCTGTCCGGTGACGGTGGCGTGATCGCCGTGCGTGGTCTGGGCGCCCACCATGCTGGAATGCGCGCCGCTGGCGCTTTGGCTACCAACGGCGGTGCCCAGCGCGCCGGACGCGGTTACCGGTCCGGCGGTGCCGACCGAGATGTTGGTGCCGTTGGCTGTGTGCTGCGACGTTACGGTGATCCTGTTTTGGCCGCCGGTGACCACGAGCTGGACTGCGTGGTCGGCGGCGGCCTTGTCCGGGACATCCTGGCCTTGTGGTGTCAGCGCGTCGAGTTCGGCGACGAGTTCGGCCAGGGCGGTGCGGACCTGGACGAGCAGGCCCTTGAGTGCGGAGTCGGAGACGGGCCAGTAAACCAACTGAACCCGGGTGTTGTCCGCCACGCTGTACTTATTCAGCAGGTCCGTGATGATGTCACCCCACCAGGGGATGAGCGTGTGCTCGGCCTTGCCCGTACGTGCCAGCGCCTCCAGTTGCCCGATGTTCCCGTGAAGTACGGCGATGTCCAGGTCAGTGCCCTCTTCACGTAGAAACTCGCGAACCCGCGGCGGCAGGACTGAGTCGCTGATTCTTTGATGCATCGGGTTGTATCCGGCGGGGTTCGTCATGACCGCGACCAGGCCGACGGACAGGCGACGGTACTCCGGCACAGTCTTCGGGTCGTAGCCGTTGAGTTCTTGACGGGCCCAGTCGACCATTTTCTGCGATCCGGCCTGCCCACCTAGCAGGACGCACTTCTGCAGCAGCGACGACACCGGCAGGGTGTCGTCGAGCACCCCCGCCTCGATCTGCGCACGAAGGCCCTGATGCCTGGCGACCATGGCGAGCATTCTCCCACGCCGGTGCGACAGCACCGTCCCTCGCCGCCTCAGCACGGGCATCCTCCCTTGCGTCGCGAGCGGCGCGGCCGGCCTGGTGGTGGCCGGAACCGGGCAGGTGGGGTGGGCTGCGCTTGAGGCGCGCGCCACCAGTTGCCCGTTGGGTTGGTCTGTGGGGGCGCTTGCGTCCGCGCCTGCCCATCAACGCCCCAAAGATGATCAAGGGGTGTTGCGGCAAGGTCAAGAACCCCCGCGTCGCAGTCAGTTAAGGGAGCCGGCGTTTTCGCCGGTCGGTATCGGCGGCTGTCGGCGGCGGCTGAGCCCGCGGTCGGCCGATGCGCCGGTAGCGCTCGTGGCAAGTGGCATTGGCAGAAGGACCATCGTGATGGGCCGTGCGGGGTCGGCCGTGGCGTGGAAGACGAAGTTGATCGGGCCGGTTCCCGTCGGCAGTTCGGTGTCGGCGCAGTTGTCGTGCTCGAACATGGTGCGCTTGAGGACCTCGATGATTGGGGTGACGGTCTGCTGCTTGATGAACACCACGTATGCCACTCGGGTGTCCTCGTAGGGTAGGTAGCTCAGGACTTGGTCGATGCCATCGCGGAACTTGCGCTCGCTGTGCCACACCTTGCACTCGATGATGCCTACTAACCGGCCGTTCCAGTGAATCGCGATGTCGACCTTGCCTTGCCCGCGGAACGTCTCTGCGTTGAAGAGGTAGGGCTCGGGTAGGCGACCGGTTAGGAAGTGCAGCAGATGGAAGCGCAGCAGGTCCTCGGTGCCGAGCGCCTCGACGAGCGGGGTATGTGCCGCCAGCGCGATCGCCGCGGATTGCGCGACGTCGACGACCTCCCGGAAAAGCAGGTCCAGGTCGATATCGGCGGAAGAGCGGGCGGCGGTCCGTCCGGGCTCGGTCCGAGACTCCGGGCTCTGCTCATCCTCGGGCGGATCGAGGAATGGGAGGTTCAGGTCCTCGCGCTGCCGCTGGCCGGCGAGGCGGACGGCCACCATCTTGGGGACCATGTCCTCCAGCAGGCAGTTCAGCTCCTCGTGATAGCGGTCGAGGTCCGCCTGCGTGTTCGTCAGGTGCGTGGCGGCGTCGGCGGCACGCTCGCGAATCCAGCGCTCGAGTTCCGGCGCAGGCACGGTGGGGTCGACCGTGAACACGGCTCGAATTTGGCTGCCTTGCACCTGCCAGCGCGGTTCGTGGTGACAGGCAGCGAGCGACGCGCGAACGATGCCGACGTCGCCGTGGAAGTTGACGGCGACGGGGTAGTCCCGCATGGTCCTGGTGACCATCCGGGTGGGATGGGGAACGTCGCGGACTTGCTTTCGGTACTCGCGGGGCGGCCCCACCACCATGGGTTCGCCGCAGTAGGCCGTGACGGGTACGCGGTACTTCGCGAGGAGCCGCTCGATGACCGCCTGGGGATCGTCGTCGAAGGTGTCATGGTGGAGGGCGACGATCTCCTCAGCCGCGTCGCGGAGGCGCCGTCGAAGCTTGGTCGACGGCAGCTCGCCAGCCGCGGCAAGGAGCAAGGGATTCACGTCATCGAGTATCGCGCACGCCGGCCGTTTACCGCCGACGTCGCACGCGTCGGCAGTTCGTGCGTGACCTGGGGCAACGCTTTGGGGCGCAAGACTCTCCGCCGGCCAGGTGCGAGCAAGCGCGTACGGGTCGGCGACGATGAACAGCTCGAACCGGCCGGTGAGGACGCCGCCATGGTTGCGGGCGGTCACTGTCCAGGTGGCCTCGCATGTCGCGTCCACAGCCTCGAGGAGATCGAGCGCGACATCCGGCAGTTGAAGGACTTGCCCAGGCCGGAGATCGAACTCCGGATAGACCAGCTCGATGCAGCGATCGCCCTCCGTGGATTTAATGGTGGCGTCCGGCTCGACGACATTACGTAGTCCGTGGTGGAGCGAGTGCGGCGACAGCCTGAGCTGCTCTGAAAGTTCGATTCGCCGCCGCGCCCGCCGTTCTCGCGCGTGCAACGCCGCGCCTTGCTCCTCGGCAGTCTCGACCCGTGACTTTCCAGCAGGCGCCGGCGGGATCGGGAGCTCGGTCAGCAGGGCCTCATCAAGATCCCCTCGAAGAAGCTGTCGCTGGCCGTGAGCGTAGAGCTGAATCGTCACCCGCGCGCCCTGGACCAGGAGCTCGCCGAGGTTGCGCACCGATACCTGCAACGGCGCGATCTGGCGCAGTCCAAGCAGTTTGTCGGTCCGGTCGTAGACCGCCGACTCCAGCTGGCTCAGGTAGAGCCGTACCTCCGCCTCATACCGCCTACGAGCCGCGTCGTCTGGATCGTCGGCGTCCATAAGGGATAGCAGGCGGTGTTCCTCGCGAGCGACAAGAAGCGAGGTGTACCCGACCACGTCGGGCCGGGTCTCCAGCTCGAACGACGCCGGCAGCACCTCCAACTGCATCGTTCCCGTTCCTCCTCCAGCTGTCCTGCTTGCCACCCGAGCATCTCACCCGGGATATTCCATTGCCGTCCACTCGCATCGGGGCGTTGCCGACGGCGCAGGAACTGGCCACCCCGGGCCGCCGCCCGCCCGGCCTTTCGGTTCGCCTCGGCAGCTCGACCGCCGCACACCTCGGCCGACACCTCCTACAACAACGGTCAGACGTCCGGCTCGTTGGTTGGCTTGCCGTGGGTCGACCCGGCCCGCACCAGACCGCTGGCCTGGACCAACTTCCCGATTGGGAGGCTGGCGGAGCAGGCCGAGCCGATCACGATCGTCTATCGCGGAGAAGCGCGCAGGTCCGAATCCCATACGGCTCGACTCCAATGGCTCTACAGCACTTCGGACGCGGAACGAACTCCCTGGTCAGGACACAGACGCGGGGCAGGCGCGCAGGTGTGGAGTAGAGGCGGGTCCCGTTCTGCATGGGAACGGGCTGCCAGTGGCGATGACATGGCGTTTGTCGTGGTGGGTGGCACGTGGTCGTTGCCGTCACGGCACAGATAGCTCGTAAGGCCCGGTGTTGTCATGTCGGGGATGGATGGTCAAGCGGCGAGTGCTGTCCGGTGACACCTCGCCGGCACGCTCGGCCAGCGTCCACTCGGTCTTCCGCTCCAGGCCCGCGACCAGCAGAGACACGTACTTCCGCACCCTGCCCCGCGGCTCCGAACGCGTGAACCGACCCGCGATCCGCGCATGAACCCAGTCCAACTCCGCCACCGCAACATGCACCGCCACACACACCATCATCCACTATGGACAAGACGAGTGCCGTTGCAGTACTAAGTCTCGGACTGGTCACTGCTTCTCTGGCTTGCAGGAGGCGGGCGCCGCCTGATTGCGGCAGCGGCCGCGACTGCCTGCCATGTCATCGGCGCGGCCGGAGTCTGTCGGTGAGCACGGCAACGACCGCGCCGGCGACGGCTCCGGTGAGCGACCAGAGTGGTGGCGCTCCATTGTCTCTCGCGATCATGGCTGGCGCCGTTGCAACGAACCATCCGCAGGCGGCGCCGAGCAGCGCCGCGAACGCCACATCGAGTCCTACCCACAGGTTGTACCCCGCGTGGCCGCGGTGCCGACGAAGGATGGCCCATGGCAGTAGCAGGGCGACCGCGCCGAGAACGCCGATCGTCGGCGTGGTCAGGGCGCCCAGGTCGATCTTGAGCCCGAGACTCTGGATGCCGGCGAGCACCATCAGCAGCGATCCAATGATCGCTGTCTGGGCGTTGCTCAGGTTGTCCTTCCGCTGCTGCAAACCCTGGTCGACGCTCCCGGCGAAGATCTGGCTGAGCTCGGTGGCCCGCAGCCGGGCGGACGACAGGAAGGTCTCCTCTAGGTGCAACTGGTCACGCGTCCAGCGCGCGATTCCCCGGTCGTTGTCAAGGGGACCACCGATCGCGCCCGGCGCTCCTCCGCTGACCACGGCGTTCATGTTCGCTTCCGCGCTGCGGACGGTGCTCGACATGCCACGCACGTCGGCGAGCGCCGTGACGAGGCCTTTCTGGCTGGTTCGCAGCTTGCCGAGCATCCGGTCGGCTTCGAAGAGACGCCCGATGGGCACGTCGTCGCCGTACAGGCTCTTCTCCAGGTGATCGCACTGTTCGGACGCGGTTTGCATCGTCTGGTGCAGACGGGGAATGCGGTCCCGGAGGAGGCGCTGCTGGTGGCGCAGCGTCGCGGCGTGCAGCAGATACCGCGTGAACGTCGGCAGCTCCGGGGTAGAGCTGCCCCAGAACCATTCGTTCATCGTGGGCTCGTCCTCGGCGGCCGCGACGACGAGCAGCCGTCGCGACAGCGGGACGGCGGACGAGTCGCCCGGCGGCAGCTCCCAGACGAGCAGTTCAGGAGCCGGTCGCCACCAACAGTCCGCCCAGTCTCCGTCGAGCGACGGGACGTCGCGGTAGATCGCCAGGCCGATCGTCGCGGGCGCGGCCGATCGCACCGCCCCCCGGCTGCGGCCCGCCAGCCCCGCGAGGCGGATGTTGGCCGTTCCCAGGATGCCGCGCTGGGGGAGCTCCAGATCGCGGAACCAGGAGGCGCATAGGCCTCTCCAGTCGGCGGGACCGTCGCCGCGGGCCTGGACCACGCCGACACCGATGGTGCCGTGCAGGCGGTACGCCAGGGCTTCATGTATCTCGCCTGGGATTGTCTGCTGGGCGGTCGCCAACACGGTCAAGCGCTCGGCGCATGCCGCGTCCGGAGGAATGGACAGCGAGGGCGGCCCGTCCTGCTTCTCGTCGGTGATCCCGTGCGTGATGCGTTCCCAGAGGGCCGTAAGCGTCCTCGCTGCCGGAGAGTGAGGATTCGCGACCTCGTCGGCCGTGAAGAACGCGTGTGATACCACTGCAGGGCGGCACAGTTGCCAGCTCATGGCCGCTCGGGCGGGCGCTGTGAGCTGTCCAGCTCCAGTGTGCTCGGGACGGGCAGCCCAAGATCGTGCAACACGACAACAACCAGCTCGAGCGTGTGCGGGCTCGCTGGCTCCGTGCCCATTTCGGGATTGGAGCGCACTGACAGCCTGCGTTCCGCCAAGGCGAGCTTGAGCTTGATCTTCGCGCCTTCGGCGCTGCCTGGCTGCCGCCGCTCGGCGATGAAGGCATCGAGCGCCACGTCGATATGCGCCCAGGTGCCGGGCTCCAACCGGGCCTTCGCCGTCTCGTGCAACAGGGCGGCCAACATCTTCGTTGAAGGCATATCTAGCTCCTTGCCGGATAGATCACAGATACAGGCTGAGTGGCATGCACTCGGCCAGGTCCTCGAAAGACAAGCCAATCGCCGCGTAGTCGCGGTAGTGCGCGTGCAGGGTGTGGACGACGTCGAAGATGCTGTTCTGCTCGGCCAACGCAGCCCGGCTCGCGGACAGCAGTGCTCCGGCCGTGTCGGCCATGGCGGTATCGAGAACGCTCCACAACGGAACGCCGATGGCGCCGGCGCCGGTGGCGATGAGCGAGCGGAGGAAGCCGATGACGTCACCGCCCGCGGTCTGCGCCCCTTGGCCGGCGAGGCACGCGCCGAGCACAGTCAATTTGTTGCGGGGCAGGCGCAGGCGCAGTGCGACGTCATATTGGGTCAAATAGTTGCCGCTGAGCTCGAGGTACGGGCCCAGCTGCGGAAACGACGGATGGTAGTTGCCGTGGCCGGCGTAGACGAAGAACTCCGGTTTGGTGTCGCTGATGGCGGTGATACCGCTCATGTCGGCCGGGTGGTGGCGCACGTCCTGCAGCCCGTCCGGCCGGTCTCCGACGACGACCATGCGGCCCGCCGGCCAGTCGGCTTGGAGAAGCTCGTGGCCGCTCACCCCGCGCCGCGCGACGACGATCGCGGCGAGGTCGTCACCGGGATCGACGGGCTGCTTCTTGAGCAGGTGACGTCCCCGGCCGACGAAGGCCGTGGCGCTGACCGATTGCGACAAGGGCAGGCGGACCGCCAGCGGCACGGCGGAGCTGGGCGGGGAGGCCACGTGGATCGGTATCGTGAAGATGTCGTCGGCCGGAATGACTACCAGATGGGTAGGATCGCCGCCGGCTGTGATCGCCGCCCAGATCGGGGCGATCAGCAACTCCCAGATCCGTTCGCTGTCCTGCTTGGATGGAGCGTGGGTTGTCGGCAGCGACTGGGCGAACTCGCTCACTTCCTCGTACGGGATGCCGGCTACGCAGGTCATCTGGTTGCCCTGGAACACGAAGGCTCCGAGCCCGGTCGCGCGTCGCGGGCCGTAAGTGAAGTACCGCACCACACACGTGCCGGGGTTGTTGACGGTGTACATCCGCACCCGGTGGGCTATCTCGGGGTCGTGGGGTGCCGCCTCGAGTGGCCGGCGCAGGAACTGCTCCTCGAACTCGGTCTCGCGGCGAGCCAGTTCGGTCAGCAGATCGTCATTGCCTGCCTGGTCGGCACGCTGGATGCCGGCCCGGCGTGCGCCGCCGCGGGTGGCCGGCTCCGGGCATTCGGCCCCGTCGATCACCGGCGCCGGCAATAGCACCGCGGTGGACTCGGGCACGGCCAGGTGCGGGAGCGCGGCGGTGGACAGCATGTCGAGGAGCTCCCGCGCGGACGATTCCTCGGTGAGTCCGAGCGCCTCCTCGATGTCGCTGGCTGGGACGTCACCCGGAAGAACGCCGTCGCGTCCGGGCGCGATCAGGCCGGCGACCTGCTCGAGGTAGCTCGGGCGGATCGCGATCGCGTAAGCCCGCTTGTACGCGGGCATCGCGATCGCACGGCGGACCGACTGGGCCATATTCGCCCGCTGGCGCTTGAGGTCGTCGGCAAAGTTCCGCGCTCTTGCCTCGTCGATCCGGTCCCCGGCGGCGTCCAGGATGTCGCTGTACGTGCGGACCGTGTAGGCGTGGAGGTCGATGTCCGTCCCAGCGTCGGAGCCGATCTCGTCGTCCTGGGTCAGCTCGTCGAGCAGAGTCTGGATCTCCTGCGCACCCTCCGCTCCACCGTGCAGGGCGGCGAGTTGCTGTCGCGCGATCAGCCTGCCCCGCCGCCACGCGCCCTCTCGCAGCTTCCCGTAGAGACTCGGCGCATGGTCGCGATCGAGCTGCGCCTGGTGATTCTGAGACTGCCCGATCCGATATTGGTCGGCCAGCCTCTCCGAGATCCGCAGGGACTCCTTTGACGCGGACAGCGACTCGTCGTGGAATCCCTGTTCCTTGAGCGCGATCGCCAGGTTGTGCAGGACGTTCGAGAGGCCGCGGAGGAACTCGCGGACCTCGGTCCTGGAGGCAGGCGACACCTGGTGCTCGAGGATCGCGTGATCTGCGGCGTCCTGGCGCACGCGGTCGCGTTCGGCCTTCAGGCCCGCGAGGAGCTTGTCGGAGGGTTCTCGCAGGTCCTCGGCTCGGCTCTTGGGGTCGGCGGCGACGGTCTGTTTGCGCTCCTCGAACTCGGCGCGCAACAGGTTGCTGCGCAGGTCCGGCAGGCACCACCAGAGGCCGCCTTCCGCTGCGATCTCGACGGCCGTGCCGAAGCTCATCCGGGCGCGGGCGTAGCTCCCAAGCCGGTAGCGAATTTTGCCGGTGCCGTCGAACCAACGCGCGGCGGCGTATCGGGGAAACGTGTCCGACGCATTGGACAACGTCGCGTGGAGCCGCTCGGCGTCCGATCGCGAGGCATCGATCAGCCGTAATGCCTCGACCAGGTCATAGTCGATGTCGCAGCGCACAATGTCGCACCAGAACGCACCGACTCGCCGGGCCAATGCTGGCGCGTCGGTGGGGTCGGCTTCGAATGCGTCGTTCATCCGCAGGATCGCGATGGCGTACTTCTGCCGTAGGGGGATGTCGAAGTCAGCGTCATACCGCTGGACCAGATCCTCGACGTCGTATCTCCTGGCGAACTGCTCTTCGCTGAACACAGCACCTCAAACCGCATGGCAAACTCGGATGTGAAGAAAGTGTTACGCACAGTCCTGGGCGCATCACAGATCCGAACGGGCGGCCTCTTCTGTCCGATACTGTGACCTCCGCTCACGCAGCGGGCACGCGAGCATGGGGAGAGTCTGGTATGGACGATGACGTCCGGCAGTCGCGGTACCGCGAGATGCGCTCGGCCGCGCCGGAGCTGTTTGATAATCCCCCTGGCGCGCCGTTCGAGATCCTCCTGAACCCGGCCGACGTCGCCGCCGCCGAAGAGATGGCCGCGCAGCTGCTGGACGCCCGGGGTATGCCCAGGTCGTGGGCGCACACCGGCGTCGTGTACGAGGATCCGTACTCGGTCGTCCTGCGCGACGCGGTCCGGATGCCGTCCGGCCGATCCGGCACCTACGTCCGGCGAGTTCAGCCCGCAGGCGCTGCCGGAGTCGTCGTTCTTCCCCGGTGTGCCGGCGACGTCGTGCTGATCAGGCACTTCCGGCACAGCACCCGCAGCTGGCACCTTGAGGCGCCCCGGGGATTCGGCGAGCCCGGCTCGACGCCCGATCAGGACGCCCGCCGGGAGCTGCTGGAGGAAATCGGCGCTACCCCGCTCGCGCTGCACCCGCTCGGCGTCGTTCATCCCGACACCGGTCAGTCCGCGGACGGGGTGCACCTGTTCTACGCCGAGATCGAGCGCTTCGACGCCGAGGGCGAGGCCGAGGAAGGTATCGCCGCGACCCTCGCAGTGCCCCCTGCAGCGTGTGCAGAGCTCATCCGCACGGGCGCGATCACCGACGGGTTCACGATCGCCGCGTGGACCCGCGCGCTCCTACAGGGCCTTTTGCCCTCCGGGCGATGAGCCGTGGCGAACGGGAAGGTGCCGTGTCCGCCCCGGCATCGGCCGTGAACGTATCCGGCACCCTGGCGGCAGGGCACCAGGGTTCTGTTCAAGCCAATTTGGCGGGGCCTCGAGTGGTGCTGTCGGACCATTATCAAGCTGATCGGCATTGCCCACTAGCCCGGATCTTTCGCGCGCCGGTCAGCGGTGAGTAGCCGGGCGTGCGGCCCGGTTGTGGGCGTTGATTCTGGCGTGTGGGTATGACGGGTTGGCCCACCAACATGGACCGCCAATCAAATCCCGTGAAAGCCCCGGGTCAAAGACCCGTAGATCTTCCCGACGCGGTAGCTTGCTCACGGGCCCGGTCGGCCTTCGATCCGGACGAAAGGGTCACCATTACATGGTCGTGGGGACGACAGACGGTGCGCTGGGAGGCTTCCCCCTGGAAGATCTAAAGCGCCTGACCGGTGGGATCGCCCAATGCAACAGAGCGCCACGATCGCCGGGGCACATCACGGCCGCAACAAAACCCGGGGGCGGTTCGCCCTGCTCCACAGAGCGCAGGTTGGCTATGGCCTGTGTGACGCGCGGGTGGTCCGTCCCGTACACAGTTTGGAAGGTGGTCAGCGCCCGCTCCGGGGTGGTCCGCGCCTCCGTCAACTTCCCCAACTTCTGCTGTGCTCCGCCGAGAGCCGTCAAGGTGATCGCAATCCGTGGGTGGTTCGACCCGTACACAGTTTGGAAGGTGGTCAGCGCCCGCCGCAGGGTCCTGCCGTGCGTGCAACGCATCAAGATGGGCAAGAACCTGGCCGGACGGCCCGCGCACGTCTGGGTCGACCAGCTCAGCGTCCACATCCGCTGCGACGGTCAGCTGGTCACGACCGTCCCGTCGAACCTGACCGCCGCTGATCTGCACGAACTCACCCTGCGCGGCGCCCAGCCCGCCGGGCCACCGCCCGCCACCGCAGCACCGGCCCGCGCGGGACGCCTCCCCGCGGGTGCCGCGGTCGAGCTCGACCGGTCGGTCGGCGGCGACGGGTTGCTCTCCCTCGACGGGCAGCCACTCAACGTCGGCACCCAACTGGCCCGCCAGCGCGTGACCCTGCGCCTGGACGGCCACCTCATCCACGTCATCGCCGGCGGCGTCCGGTCCAAGACCCTGCCCTCACCGATCCCCCCCGACCGGACTACCCGACTCCGCGGCGCCGGACTCGCGACCACGCCCCTGCCACCACCACCGAGCGGCGCGGTCCGCGTCGAACGACGCGTCCCCCGAGACGGCGTCGTCATGGTCACCCGCCAACGCGTCCGCGTCGGCCGCGTCCACGCCGGCAAGATCCTCACCATCGTCGTCGAGGACACCCACCTGCGTGTCCTGCACAACGGCGAAGAACTCGCCCTCCACCCCCGCACCGAGAACCGGCCCATCACCCCGCTTCAAGACCTACGCCGCCCGCCAACCAACGGACTGACAACGTCAAGGATGTAGTGAGAACAACGCGTCAAACATGTCCCGAGACCTCACACGACACACCTGGCAACGGCCGTGACGGCGAAGACCGAAAGCGTCCACCGCTCACCTTGCCCCTCGGGCCAGAGATAGGAGTCCTGCGCCGACTAGGATGACGAAGCCGAGTGCGATTAGTGCGGCCATGCGGATGTGTTGACGGCGCAGGTCGATGGCGAGGTTCTGGACCGCAAGCAGGGTATATGGGTGGTCCTTGCCGAGGACTCGTTGCATGCGGGCCAGTGTGTCCTTCTGTAGTTGACGGGCCTGCTCATGCTGGCCCAACGCGCGCAGGTCGACGGCGAGAGTGTCGGCACAGCGCAGGGTTTCTGGGTGATTTTCGCCGAGGACCAGCCGATAGCGGGTCAGGGTGTCCTCGTGCACGTCGCGGGCCAAGTCATACTGGCCCGACACATAGAGGTCGATTGCAAATTGGGTGGCCGAGTTCAGGGTTTGAGGATGGTCTTCGCCCAGCACTCGCCGCTTGCGGGTCAGGGTGTCCTCGTGCACCTGGCGGGCCGACTCCACCTCACCCATCTCGCGCAAGACATCGGCGAGATTGCTGGCCGTGGCCAGGGTGTGAGGGTGGTCCTCGCCCAGCACTCGCCGCGCGCGGGCCAACGTGTCCTGGTATAGCTGGCGGGCTGGCTCATATTGGCCTAAGTGATACAAGTCGCACGCGAGCGCGTCGGCACAGGCCAGGGTCTCGAGGTGGTCCTCGCCTAAGACGCGCCGCATCCGAGCTAGCGCGTCTTGATGGACATGTTGAGCTTCGGCATACCGGCCAAGGTCGCTGTACGCCCA
>Ga0210378_10001370_pt1 | contig 12734 bp, 14 predicted proteins | sample PLM1_60_b1redo_FD_155465 | JGI IMG/M metagenome (GOLD analysis project Ga0210378, IMG submission 155465) | Groundwater sediment microbial communities from an aquifer in East River, Colorado, USA - PLM1_60_b1 redo | ecosystem: Environmental > Terrestrial > Soil > Riparian zone | place: USA: East...
ACCGGACCAGAGGACGGACCCGACCAGTCCGGGCGCACCGCAGGCGGAAGGCTCGACGGCTGCCCGGCCCACTCCGGGCGCACCACAGGCGCCGGGCCAGTGGACGGACCCGACCACTCCGGGCGCACCACAGGCGCCGGCCCCGAGGGCGGACCCAACCACTCCGGGCGCACCGCAGGCGCCGGCCCTGACGGCGGACCCGACCACTCCGGGCCGGGCCGGTCGGGGCCATCGCCGGGACCGGACGGTGCGGACGAGGGTGATCGACGGGGGCGGGGTGGCGAGTCGGGGCCGGGCGACCAGGGCGGCGGACCTGCCAGGGTGCTGTCCCGGGCGTGCCGCGGCCTGCCCTGCGGCGGGCGCGGCGCGGTGCGGGCCGGCGCCGGCGGGTCCTCGACGAGCTCCGGCAGCGGCGTGCCCCACAGCACATGCCGGCGCAGTACGTCGTACTGCTCGTCGGTGATCTCGCCGCGCTGGTACATCTGTTTCAGCAGGGCCAGGTCATCCGCAGATGTCATCCCGGCCTCCCGACGCAGCCGCGCCGGCGGCACGACCGCCGCCGGCCCCTCAGCGTAGGACGTGCCGCCGGCGCGGCGTCCGGGACCACGCCCCACGCGGGGTCAGGGCCGGTGGGCCTCCGGTCCGCCCGGGTCCATGGGCTCGGTCCGGGACCGGCGGGTGGTCACCGCGGTGGCCAGGCCGACCAGCCCGACCACGATCAGCAGTACGGGCAGCGGCCAGCCCCGCAACGCCGGGACCGCGTCGCCGGAGATGCCCCAGATCACCGCGGCGCCGAGGAAGAACAGCCCAAACAGCAGCGACAGGACATCTACCTCATGACGCCACACGGTCCACCTCCACATGCCCGAGGCCCACATCGACCGTGAGGTCGAGATCTCCACCGCCCGAGCCGTCTGGGCCGTTGTCGGCAAGGCTCCGGTCCAGCCCGACGCCTTCGTAGTGGCTGCCGAGCAGGTCCAGCGACCCCACCCCGGCCTGCGCGTGGACGGTCACGTCGACATCCCGCGGCACCACGATGCTGACGTTCCCGACTCCGAGGTGGACGGTGGTGCGGCCGGACAGCTCAGTGAAGTCCACATCGGACAGGTCCAGGTCCAGGCTACCGGCGCCCAGCTCGTACCGGGGCTGCAGGTCTGCGCTCGTGACCGGGTGCACCAGGCGCTCTCCGGTGCCCCCGCGGAACGAGTTCTCTGCCGTGCCGGCAGCCACCAGCGCGAGGGTGAGCGGTATACCGAGCGCGACCAGCCAGCGCGCCCGGCCTACCCAGGCGCCGGCCAGCAGGCCGGCGCCCAGCACGGCGAGAGCGAGCGCCAGGTAGTGCCGGGCGGACGGGTCGAGGGCGCCGGATCCGTCGAGGGCGCCAAGCACTCCCAGCGCGACCAGCATCGCGCTGAGTGTCAGCAGGCCCAGGACCGACCGCGGCCGCCGCCGCCGAGGTCGGGTGGGTGGGGGCGGCGGGTAGCCGTAGGGATCGGGCGGCAGCACACCGGTGGTCGTGCTCGCCGTGGACAGCGGCTCGGCCGGGCCGCCGGCGCCTGCCCAAGCGGCCTCCGCCGGCTCGCCCGTACGGTACGCCGGAGGGTCTCCGGGCGGCGGGTACGGCGGGCCGGCCCAGGACGGGCCGGGCTCCTGCCGGCGCCGCTCGTCGATGTTGCGCACGATCAGCACGACGCCGATCACGACGACGGCGAGCAGCGCGAGGTCGCCGGCGTCACCGCGGATGAGCAGGATCCCGAGCACGAACGCGACGCCTGCCAGCAGCGCCGCCTCAGCCGTCGAACCGCCGCTGCGACCCCGGCCGACCAGCGACTCGGCCGCAGAGTACTGCTGCCCCTCGTCCGGCAGGAACAGCCAACCGACCAGGTAGAGCAGCAGGCCGGCGCCGCCGAACAAGGTGAGGACCGCGAACAGCACCCGGAAGACGACCGGGTCTACGCCGGTGTACTCGGCAAGGCCGCCGGCGACGCCGGCCAGCACCCGGCTGCGCCGGCTTCGCTGCAGCCGCCGACCCGCTCCGGGCGGCGGAGCAGAGCCTGGGGCATAACCAGGCGGCGGTGGTCCAGTCGGCGGCTCCGGCGGCGGTCCGGGCGGCGCCGCACCGGGCGGCGGCGCCGAGGGAGCGCCGGAGAAGCCAGGCGGCGGCCAGCCAGGCGGCGACTCTGACCGCGGCGCACCAGGCCCCGGCGAGCCAGCCGGCGGCACCGGCGAAGCGCCGGGCGAGCCAGGCGGCGGCGATCCCGCCGGCGCCTCTGACCGCCGCGCACCAGGCCCCGGCGATCCAGGCGGCGGCGCCGAGGGAGCGCCGGGCGAGCCGGGCGGCGACTCTGGCGGCGGAGGGGGCACGGCGCCGGAGGCGGGAGGGGTCGCCGCCCCGGCGCCGCGCCGGTCAGGAGGGTCCTCGTCGTGCGTCATACCGCGATCCTCGGCGCCGTACACGTCCCGCGGGTATGGGGGATTGCCCTGACCGCACCCTGGTCTTCGGTCCAGGCCGAACCCGGGTGGTCCCCGTGGTCGACCCCACTGCCGGCGTGTGACCATCGACCGGGAGCGAAAGGAGGCCACCATTCCGGAGACCGCCGTGCCGGCCCGGCTGTACCGCTCGGCCGACGGCCGCCTGCTGGCCGGCGTGGCGCACGGGCTGGCCCAGCACCTGCGGCTGCGCCCGGCCGCGGTACGGGCGATGTTCGTCTTCCTGTCCATCTTCGGCGGCTTCGGCGTCATGCTCTACGTCGCGTACTGGGCCGTCGTTCCGATGGAACCCGTTCTCGACCCCCGGCGCCGGCGGCGCTCGGCCGCGGACCGCGGTTCCGCGGTGGCCCTCGCGGTGCTCGCTCTCGGCGTGATCCTGCTGCTGCGGGGCACGCCGTTGCTGGGCCAGAGCCCGCTGCTGCTGCCCACCCTGCTCGGCGGCGCGGGGCTGGCCGTCATGTGGCGGCAGGCCGACGAGGCGCAGCGGGGGCGCTGGCTGCAGCTGTCCACCCAGTTGGGCGGCGTGGTGGAGAGCCGGTCCCGACGGGCCGTGCTGCTGCGGGTCGGCGGCGGCATCGCGCTCGTCGTGGCCGGCATCGCGACCTTCCTCACCCTGTCCAACAGGTGGGCAGCGGCCCGGGACGGCGTGGTGGCGATCCTCGTCGTGCTCGCCGGGGTTGCGATGATCACTGGCCCGTGGTGGTGGCGGCTGCTGGCCGACCTCTCCGCCGAGCGGCGGGAGCGGATCCGGTCCCAGGAACGCGCCGAGCTCGCCGCGCACCTGCACGACTCGGTGCTGCAGACGCTCGCGCTGATCCAGCGGCACGTCGAGTCGCCCCGAGAGGTGGCCAGGCTGGCCCGCGGGCAGGAGCGGGAGCTGCGGGCCTGGCTGTACCGGTCGGACGGCCGGCGCGAGTCCCGATTCGCCGCGGCGCTGGAGGGCGTCTCGGCCGACGTGGAGGACGCCTACGCGGTACAGGTCGAGACCGTGGTCGTCGGCGACGCCGAGGTGGACGATCGGCTGGGCGCGGTGGTGCAGGCCACCCGGGAGGCGCTGGTCAACGCTGCCCGGCACGCCGAGGTGTCCACCGTGTCGCTGTACGCAGAGGTCGAGCCCGACCGGGTGAGCGTGTTCGTCCGGGACCGCGGGGTCGGCTTCGACCGGGACGCGGTACCGGACGACCGGCACGGCGTGCAGGGGTCGATCATGGGCAGGATGGAACGGCATGGCGGCGCGGCGACGGTGCACAGCGCGCCGGGCGCCGGCACGGAGGTGGAACTGACAATGGACCGGAGCAAACCGTGACCCGGATCCGGGTCTTCCTCGTCGACGACCATTCGATGTTCCGCGCCGGAGTTCGGACCGAGCTGGGTGACGCGGTCGACCTGGTCGGCGAGGCCGGGTCGGTGGCCGACGCGGTGGACGGCATCCGGCGCACCACACCGGAGGTCGTGCTGCTCGACGTACACATGCCCGACGGCGGCGGGCGAGCCGTGCTGGAACGGGTCCGCCCCGCACAGCCGGATGTCCGGTTCCTGGCGCTGTCGGTGAGCGACGCGGCGGAGGACGTGATCGGCGTGATCCGGGCCGGCGCCCGCGGCTACGTCACCAAGACCATCTCGGGCGCGGATCTCGCTGCCGCGATCCGCCGGGTCGCCGACGGAGACGCGGTCTTCTCGCCCCGGCTGGCCGGGTTCGTGCTGGACGCGTTCACGCAGCACCCGCAGCAGCCGGTGTCCGACCCGGAACTCGACCTGCTCACCCAGCGGGAGCGCGAGGTGCTGCGGCTGCTGGCCCGCGGCTACGCATACAAGGAGATCGGCTCGCAGCTGTTCATCTCGGTGAAAACCGTCGAGACGCACGTCTCCTCGGTGCTGCGCAAGCTGCAACTGTCCAACCGGTACGAGGTGTCCCGGTGGGCCACCGACCGCCGCATCGTCTGACCGGTTCACTGCTGGCCCGCAACCCCCCACTGGTCGGTGTCCCGACCGGACCGCTCGACCGTGATCCGTATCCGTTGGCCGGGTCGCAGCCCGAGCCGGTCGGCGGCATCCGTGCTGACGGGGACCCCGATAGCACCGCCGCCCACCGCCGAGTCTGGCGTGCACGCGACGACCGCTAGCTCGCCGCGCGCCGTTCGGAAGGTCAGCCTGACCCCCTCGACGCACTCGACGATGAGACTGAACGCCCGGCCTGCTAGCTGCTGCGACCGCGGGACGGCGAACACGAACGAGCCGCCCGCCCGGCCACGCCGGCCATCGAGAACGTAATGGTGGCCCTCCGGCAGGCGGTCGGGCAGGTTCCGGCTGAGGACGGCGAGCGCCCACCGATCACCGACGCCGTCCGGTCCGACGGTGACGTTGGGAACGATGCTGCTCAGGACGAAGAGCCGGTCGCTCTCGGCCGAGGACACGGGCAGGGCGCCCTCGTAGTGGTCGCCGACCCGGATCTTGCACGGGACGTCCCCGACTGTGCCGACCGGGGTCGACACGTGGATGAAGCCGGCCCGGGAGCACCAGGCCACGAGGAGGTACGGGCGGTACTCGTTCGGGGGCGCGAGTATCTCCATGCCGTGCTGCGTGTCGGAGCGCGTGCCCTCCTCCCGGGAGTAACCGACCACCCGCGTGGTCTCGAAGGAGGTGAAGTACGGCGGCTTCGGGACGGCCGGCGGGAGCGACTCGTTGCGGCCGGGCAGCCGGGTCAGCAGCAACAGCCCGGCGACCGTGACGAGCACCAGCCCCAGGGCAGTGCCGGCCACCCGGCGACGGCGGATCGCGGTGATCCTGGACCGCACCTCGGCCCGGCGCGTCGGGTTGTCCTGCGGGGTGGCGGCGCGCTCGCGGAGCAGCGTGCGCAGCCGGTCCTCGACGTCGCTCATCAGGCACCCCCTGCCGTACGGCTGAGGTCGGCATCGCGGCGCAGCGCCGCCAGCGCCTTGAACGTCTGGCTCTTCACCGTGCCCACGCTGACGCCGAGCGCCGCCGCGGTCTCCGCCTCGGACAGGTCCTCGAAGTAGCGCAGCACGACCACGGCGCGCTGCCGGCGGGGCAGGGCGGTGAGCGCCCGCCACAGCTCGTCCCGGGCATCGACGGCGGCCGTCTGGTCCGGACCGGACCGCTCCGGCAGCTCGGCGGTCGGCCGCTCGGTCCGCCATCGCCGGCGCCACCAGGTGGCGTACGTCGTGGCGATCACCCGGCGGACGTACGGCTCGGGCGAGCCGTCGATGCGCGACCAGGCGAACCAGCTCTTGGCCAGCGAGGTCTGCAGCAGATCCTCGGCGGCGCCCCGGTCAGCGGTGAGCAGGTACGCGGTGCGCAGCAGAGCCTGGCCGCGCTCGGTGATGAACGCGTCGAACTCGGCACGGTCTGCCATCGCCGCCCCTCTCCCCCGGGTGCTGCCGGATTCGACCAGTCGGCGGCCGGAAAGGTTGCCTTGCCCTCAGCGGAACGTGGTCACCACGAAGGCGGCGTACCCGACGCAGAGCAGCGCGCCGGCGACCCGCCCCAGCCGCTGGCCGCGCCAGGCCAGCGCGACCACGGCGAGCGGGAGCCCGGCGGCGACCGCGGCCGGGACGGTCAGGCCGCTGACGGACAGCGGCCGGGCGAGCGCGGCGGCGCCGAGGGTGGCGGTGGCGTTGTACGCGGCCGAGCCGACCACGCCGGCCACCGCGATCTCGCTGACCCCGCGCCGCGCCGCCGACCACACCAGGGCGAACAGCTCCGCCGTGGTGGCCAGCGCGAGCAGCGTCAGCCCGATCGCGGTGTCGGTCTGACCGAGCGCGGTCACCACCCGGGTGGCGCCGGCCACCGCGGCGTTGCCGCCGAGCAGCATGATGCCCACGCCGGCGAGCGCGAGCAGCAGGCCGGCCAGCGGCGGGCGGGCGGGCTCGCCGTCGTCGCCGGCCCGGCCCGCACGGGTTCCGTCCTCGCGGGTTCCGTCCTCACGGGTTCCGTCCTCACCGGCCCTGGCCTCGTCCAGCTCGGCCAGCTCGCCGAGCGCGGGAGGTTGACGTTCGGCCCGCCACACCCCGCCGACCAGCACGGCGTAGCCGAGCAGCAGCAGCCCGCCCTCGACTCGGGAGACCCGGCCGCCGGCCAGGGCGGCCAGGGCGAGCAACCCGGCCACCGCGGAGAGCGCGGCGTAGGACCGGACCCGCCGGCCGAACGGCAGCGGCCGGGCGAGCGCCGCCAGGCCGAGCGTCGCGGTAAGCATGGTGATGTTCGCTCCCACCGCGTCGCCGGCGGCCAGCGAAGGATGGCCCTGCACGGCCGCGACGATCGCGGTGAGCAGCTCCTCCGGCTCGGCGCCGGCGAGCAGCAGCCCGACCGCGAAGACGGTGACGCCGAGCCGGCGGGCCGCCGCCGCGGCGTTCTCCACGAACAGCTCCGCGCCGGCCACCAGCAGCGCCGCGGACAGCGCGAGCAGCAGCAGGCCGGTCAGCGGAGCAGGCCGTTTCTCGTGGGTCTTGGTGGATGCGGGCGGCGGCCAGGCGGCCTCCGGCAAGGCGGAGGAGGAGCCGATACCGGTGTTGTATCGGCGACGCATCCGGGGTCCCCGCGAAAACGTGGAGCGTCTCGGGTCTCCCGCGGTCGTTGCCAACGGGCACGGACGCGGAGCGTTTTCGTGGGGTGGTGGACAACGCCACTTCGCGCCCGCGGCGCCTGGGCCAGCCGGGTGGGCGTCTGGGCGTCGAGCCGCGCCGCCGAAGACCTACGAGACACGGCCTACCACCTGGGTGAAGTGCGAGACGTGCAGCGGCCGGGCCAGGAACCGTTGCTCGTCCGGCAGGACGACCGGCGTCGAGCGCCAGTCCGGCCCGGCGAAGCCGGCCAGGGCCGCCTCGTCGCGCCACCTGGTAAGCAAGACCAGCCGGGGCTCGCTGGCGGAGTCCGCCCGGTACAGCTCACCGCCGACGAACCCGTCGGCCGCCTCCATCGCCGGCCAGGCCCGCTCCACGATGAACTCGACGAACTGGTCCAGCAGCCCAGGCAGCACCCGCGCCTCCGACATCCGCACGATCACACCAGCACCTCCGTCACCTTCAGCGCCGAGTCCGCCGGGATGTCCAAACTAGACGGCTCGGCGCCGGCCGCGACAAGGTGGGCGCCCAGCGCGGCCACCATGGCGCCGTTGTCGGTGCACAGGCCCGGTCGCGGCACCCGCAGCCGCACCCCGGCCGCGGCGCAGCGGGCCTCGGCGACCGCGCGCAGCCGGGAGTTCGCCGCGACGCCGCCGCCGACCAGCAGGTGCTCGACACCCTGCTCCCGGCAGGCCCGCACCGCCTTGGCAGTGAGCACGTCGACCACCGCGTCCTGGAACGAGGCGGCCACGTCGGCGACCGGCACTGGCTCGCCGCTGCGCTGCCGCGCCTCCACCCAGCGGGCGACCGCGGTCTTCAGCCCCGAGAAGGAGAAGTCGTACGGCCGGTCGTGCGCCCCGGCGAGGCCGCGCGGGAACGCGACCGCGCCCGGGTCGCCGTCCCGGGCTACCCGGTCGATGTGCGGGCCGCCGGGAAACGGCAACCCGAGCACCCGAGCCACCTTGTCGAACGCCTCGCCGGCCGCGTCGTCGATCGTCGCGCCCAGCGGGCGCACGTCCGATCCGACGTCCGCGACCAGCAGCAGCGACGAGTGTCCACCCGAGACGAGCAGGGCCAGGCAGGGCTGTGGCAGCGGACCGTGCTCCAGTACGTCCACGGCGACGTGAGCGGCCAGGTGGTTGACCCCGTACAGCGGGCGGTTCAGGGCCAGCGCGTACGCCTTCGCGGCCGCCACCCCGACCAGCAGCGCCCCGGCCAGCCCGGGACCGGCGGTGACCGCGATCGCGTCCACATCGGACGCCCGCAGGCCGGCCTCGCCGAGAGCCCGGTGCACGGTGGGAACCATCGCCTCCAGGTGTGCCCGGGAAGCGACCTCCGGAACCACCCCGCCGAACCTGGCATGGCTGTCCACACTGGACGCAACAGCGTCGGCGAGCAGGCGGTGGCCGCGCACGATCCCGATCCCGGTCTCGTCGCAGGACGTCTCGATGCCGAGCACGACCGGCTCCCCGGTCACGCCCGCTCCTCGGCCGGTCCGGCCGTCGGGCGGCCGCCGGCGGTGGCCGCGGCCGCGGAGCTCCGCAGCATCACGATCGCGTCGGTGCCGCTGGGCTGGTAGTACCGCCGGCGCACCCCGATCGGGACGAAGCCGTGCCGGGCGTAGAGCCGCTGCGCGACTCGGTTGTCCGCCCGCACGTCGAGATAGACCCCGCGGGCGCCGGAACGCTCCGCCGCGAGCAGGAGGTCGCGAAGCAGCGCCCCGCCCAGTCCGCGCCCCTGCTCGGCCCTGGCGACCCCGAGGGTGAGCACGTGCGCCTCGCCGGAGTAGGCGGCAAGGCCGGCGTAGCCGAGCACGTCCCCCTCCGCTTCCGCTGCCGCTGCCTCCGCCGACCTGGACGGTGTGCCGCGCCCGGCGCTCGATTCGCCAGGCGTGCCGCCGAGGTCGGCGGGACGGGGGCGCACCGCAACCACGTAGCGCCGCGTCTCGCGGTCGGCGAGCTCCGACCAGAACGCGGGCGCCGACCAGGGCTCGTCGGGGAAGAGCTCGCGCTCCAACTCCAGCACCGCGGGGATATGCCACCACCGCATCGGCGCGAGCACCACGTCCGGTCCGGTCACGACGCCCCCGCGGTCACCGGCTTGGGCCGGCCGGGTGGAGACGCGTCCGGCCGGCGAAGGTAGAGCGGGGTCAGCGGCTCGGTCGGTGCCCCGGCCAGCACCCGGTCGCGGGCCAGGCCGGCCAGCGCCGCGGGGTCGGGATGGTCGGGATGGTCGGCGCGGTCGACCAGCGGCAGCGGCAGCGCCTCCCGGTAGAGCCGGGCTCCCGCCCCACACATCGCAGCGAGGTCGAGGCCGGCCAGTCGGGCGGCGAGGTCGGCCGGGCGGTCCACGTCCGGCCCGGCGATCCGGGTGCCGGTCTCGTCGTAGGCAGCCCAGTACACCTCGCGACGGCGCGCGTCGGTCGCCACCAGCAGCCGGCCGGACGGGAGATGTCCCGGTGCGGCGATCGCATCCAGCGAGCACGCACCGTACGCGGGAATGCCGAGGGCGTCGGCCAGCGCGGCGGCCGTGACCAGGCCGACCCGCAGGCCGGTGAACGGCCCTGGGCCGAGCCCGGCCACGACGGCGGTGAGGTCCCCCGGGCGGCAGCCGGCCTCGGCAAGCACGGCGGCCACCGCGGGTGCGAGCTGCTCACCGTGCCGCCGTGCGCCGGCCGTCACCCGCGCCGCCAGCACCACCGCCGCCCCGCGCTGCTGCCCCGGCTCCGCCGGTCTCGACGTTGCGGACGCCCTGGTCGGCGCGCCGCGGTCGCCGGCGACAAGATCGGCGGAAGCAGCTGGGGCGGCGGGGTCGGGGGCGAGCGCGATCAGCGCGGCGACCACCGCAGGAGTGGCCGTGTCGAGCGCGAGCACGAGCGCGGGAGGCACCGGCCGAGGGTAGTACCGGAGCGTGACCGGGTGGTCCGGTGACCCGCGCGGGCGGGGCAGCCGACCGGCGGTGCCCCGAGCGAGGCGGGCCACCGACGGTTCGCTGAGCGGGTCCGCCGGCGACCCGCGCGGACGGGGGCAGCCGACCGGCAGTTCCCTGCGCGAGTCGACCGGTGACCGGCGACGCCGCGGTGGGGGCCGATGTCCGGTGCGCCCCACACCGTTACGGTGTTTCCATGCGTGACTGGTCGCCGCGCCGCGCCGCACTGCTGGGCGTGCTGTCCGCTGCGCTCGTCGCGGGGTGCACGACCACGGTGAACGGCAACGGAAGGTTGGCCGAGGGCGTGTCCGTCCCGCCCAGCGCGACCGAGGGGCCGAGCGACACCGCCACCCCGTCGGGCAGCGCGTCAAGCCGCCCGTCCGACCAGCCGACCCGGCAGTCGCTGAAGTGCTCCGGTGACGAAATCGTCTCGCCGCCCGGCGCGCCGTACTGCTTCGCGGTCCCCGAAGGCTTCGTCGACGTGTCCAGGTCCGTGACGCTGGGCACCAGCGTCGGCAACGAGCGGTTCCGGTCGGCTGTCGCGGTCAACCACCGGGACCGGGACCTGATCATCATCACCACATACGAGCTGCGGATCGACGCCGACCCGATTCCCGACGACACGCTGGAGACCGAACTATCGAGCGTGCTCGCCCAGCTGACGAAGCAGGGCTTCAGCTTCGACAGCGCCGTCGCCAAGCGGACGACCGTCGACGGCGCCCGGACGTTCGGCTACCACGCCCGGGAGCCGCACGACAAGCTCCAGGCCGACCTCTACTTCGCCTTCCGCGGCCGCAACGAGTTCGAGATCAACTGCCAGTGGCGGGACACTGCGGGCGACGTCCAGCGCGGCTGCCGATCGGTGCTGTCCTCGCTCCAGCTCAAGACCGAGACCTAGCGGGCGCGGCAACGGCGGCCAGCCTGGCCAGCCGGGCGGGCCAGGTCCCGCCCCGCGGGACGAGTTCGGCGGTACGGGTGTCGCCGGCCCCCGCGCGGTCCAGCCGCACCTCCAGGTGCGCGTCGGCAAGGCGTTCGACCAGCCCGCTCCCCCACTCGACCACGGTCACCGACTCGGCCGAGTCCGCGTCCAGATCAAGGTCGTCGACCTCGGCCACCGAGGCCAGCCGGTAGGCGTCGGCGTGCACCAGCGGCAGCCGACCGTCCCGGTGCACCCGGGCGATGACGAAGGTCGGCGATGTCACCGGCGAACCGATGCCCAGGCCGGCGCCGAGCCCCTGCACCAGCACGGTCTTGCCCGCGCCGAGCGGGCCGGTGAGCACGACCAGGTCTCCGGGGGCCAGCAGGTCCGCCAGGGCCCGGCCGAGCGCCCTGGTGTCGTCGGCGGTAGGCAGGGTGAACCGCAGCGGAGCCCCTTGCGGCCGCCCCTCGGTCACGGCTGGACCGTCCTGGCCGTACCGTCCGAAGTGGACTGGCTGAGCAGGCTTGCGGCAAGCCGGAGGTCGGCGCGGAGCGCGGCCAGCGGCTCGCCCGCCGGGCCGAACCGGATCGCGGCCGACGGGTGGTAGGTGACCAGCACGCGCCGGCCGTCCACCTCGTGCAGCCGTCCGCGGGCGGACGCCAGCCGGACCCGGCGGCCGAGGAACCAGGTCGCCGCCGTGAGCCCCAGGGCGCAGACCAGGTCCGGTCGCAGCAGTTCGAGCTTGCGCTGCAGCCAGCCGCTGCAACGGGCCACCTCGTCCGCGGCCGGGGGCCGGTTGCCGGGCGGCCGGCACTGCAGCACGTTGAGCACCGCCACCTCCCGGCGGGACAGGCCGGACTCGGCGAGCAGTTCGTCGAGCAGCCGGCCGGCCCGCCCGACGAACGGCCGCCCAGCCCGGTCCTCCTCGGCGCCGGGGGCCTCGCCGACGAGCGCGAGCAGTGGGCGCCGCCCGCCCCACCCGCCCGCCGGGTCCGCTCCGCGACCGCCCGACCCGGACTGGGCGGGCGGTCCGGCCGGGACCTCGCCGGCGACGACGGTCGTCCTGGTCGCGGCGAGCTCCGGGCAGGCCGTGCAGTGGCGTGCGGCGGCGACCAGCTCGTCCCAGGTCCGGCACCGGGCCGCCACGCCGGCGACCTCGAGCGCACCGGGCACCAGCCGGACCCGCGGGCCGCCCGGCTGTCCCGGTCCGTGCGGCCCGATCGCGCCGCCCGCCCGAGCCACGGCTACGCCCGCCCGCCCGGCGAACGAGCGCGGCCGGTCATGCCCGTCCGCGCTTCGCCGCGGGCGGCGATGAGGCAGCTGGCGCGCTGTGCCAACTGACTGGCTCGCTCCGCTCGCTCATGCCTTGCGCTGGGACCGGTTGCCGGCGCCGGCCCGGGCGGCCCGGTGCAGGAACGCGCGCAGCCGCAGGTTCACCAGCGGCGCCCGCTCCATCATCGCCAGGTGGCCGGCCGCCTCCACCACGACCAGCTCGGCCGAGGACAGCTCCGCCGCCATCGCCCGGCTGTGCTCGACCGGGGTGAGCAGGTCCTTCTCGCCGACCAGAATGAGGGTCTCGACGTCGCGCAGCGCGCCGAGGGAAGCCAGCTTGTCGTGCGAGTGCAGGGCCGGGTAGAAGTCTGCGATCACGTCGACCGGGGTGGCCGCGATCATCTGCCCGACGTACTCGACCAGGGCCGGGCTGACGTCCTTGGACGCGAAGCTGTACCGGCGGGTGAGTAACCAGGCGATGTCGCTGCCGATCTTGCGGCTGCGCTCGACCAGGGCGGCACGCGACCGCGCTCCCCGCAGCAGCA
>Ga0210378_10001371_pt1 | contig 12729 bp, 15 predicted proteins | sample PLM1_60_b1redo_FD_155465 | JGI IMG/M metagenome (GOLD analysis project Ga0210378, IMG submission 155465) | Groundwater sediment microbial communities from an aquifer in East River, Colorado, USA - PLM1_60_b1 redo | ecosystem: Environmental > Terrestrial > Soil > Riparian zone | place: USA: East...
GGTTGTGGCCGACCGGCCTCACCGTGTGCCTCGGCCACGGCGCCGGGCACGGCATTCCGTTCACCTGGAACGAGACGGCGCTTTAATTGCGACGGACCATGAATTGTCCGTCGGCGATGTAGTGCACGCCGTACTTGTGTATCCGGGTATGATGATGCCGGCAGGCGAGGACACCGTTCTCGTAACTGGTGGGCCCGCCGTCCGCCCAGTGATGCCGGTGATGGATATCGCAATGTTGCGCCGGCACATCACAATCCGCGTGCCGGCAGGTCTTGTCGCGCAGCCCGATCGCCCGCGCAATGGCAATCGGCCACACCCGCGACTTCCGCCCGATATCCAGGACCTCGCCGGCGCTGTTCAACACCGCGGGAATGACGGCGCAGTCGCAGGCCAGCATTCGGGCGTCGGCGCCGCTGATCGGCCCGGCCCACGTCAGGTGGGCGGGGTGGGCGCCGAGCTGGCCGGCCAGCGATTCGTAGGACACGGTGACCAGCAGGTGTGGTTTCTCGCCGTTGACCTGTGGCAGCGTTGCGCTGTCCAGGGCGGTGCGGCAGATCTCGGTGAGCGCGTCGGCGCGGCGTTGACCGGCGGTGCGTGGATCGTCGTCGCGTGGTGGTGGTGTCAGGGCGTCCAGCGCGGCGAGGACGGTGGCGCCGCTGGTCGGGTCGAGCAGGCCGGTGATGGCGACCATGCCCCAGATGGTCTGCGCGACGGACAGTTCGCGCTTCTCGTAGGTCTTGACGGCGTCGCGGCCGGCGGCGTCGGGGTCCAGGCAGTACCGCAGGTGCTGGGTGGCGATCCGCAGCCGCCCCGGGTCGTTGACCAGCGCAACATTCACGAGGTCCTGTTCGACCGGGGTGATGTGTTCGACACCGGCCAGTCGGGCGGTGCGGGTGATCACGGCGACGTGGTCCTGGGAGACGTCCCCATCGGTGAACGCCTGATCCACGACCGGCAGTTGCCGTAGTTGGCGGGCCATGCCGATTAGCTGCGCGGCGTCGCGCGGGTGCAGGCGGAGTTGGTGGCGCAGCCAGGCTTGGGTGGAGCGGTAGTCGTCGACCTCGTAGCCTTGGATGGTGTCGAATTCGCCGATGGTGTGGACGAGTTCGGCTTGCAGTTGGGTAATCTCGCGGTGCAGCTGGTGCATCCGCTCGCCCAGTTCCCGAACCGTCCTCCCCACGCCACCCATTCTAAGGCAGTGCACCGACAGTTTCGAGGGTGTACGCCGTCAGAGGAATGGTTGATTTGCGTACTAGTCGCCGGCGGTTGCCAGACCACGCTACGGGCTGCCGCGTCGACGCCCTACACGGGCGTCGACTTGCCACCGAATCCAATACCGCTACCGGCGCCGTCGTTGGTCACGTCGAACGTCCCCGGCAAACCCCGAAAACGCACGTCAAACAGCAAGAGCCGCGCCCCCACTCCCGTCCAAAGCAAATCTTTGCAACGCAGCCATGCACTCAGCTCAGGTGTCGGCCGGCGGTTGGCGTAGGCGAACTCAGAGCCACTTGTTCCGACGGAACACCCGGTGCAGCGCCCAGCAGGCCACCAGGATCACCACGATCACCAGCGGATACCCGAACTTCCAGTGCAACTCCGGTATGTAGTCGAAGTTCATCCCGTAGATGCCCGCGATCATCGTCGGCACCGCGATGATCGCCACCCACGCCGAGATCTTCCGCATGTCGGTGTTCTGCCGCAGGGTGATCTTCGCCAGCGCGGCGTTCACCAGGGACGTGAGCAGCTCGTCGTATGCCGTGATCCGCTCGGAGACGCTGGTCTGGTGGTCCTCGACGTCGCGGAAGTACAGCCGAACCTCGTCGTTGACCAGCGGCGTCGAGCCGTCCGCCAGCTTCCTCAACGGCGTACCCAACGGGATGACGGCACGCCTGAGCTCGGTCATCTCGTGCTTCATCATGTAGATCGTCTCGGCCGTGACGGAGCTGCCGCTGGAGAACACCAGCTCCTCCATCTCGTCGATGTCGGTCTCCACGGCGTCGGCGACTTCGAGGTAGGAGTCGACGACGTAGTCGGCGATGGCGTGCAGCACGGCGTCCGGGCCACCGGCAAGGCGTTCCGGGTTGCTCTCGAGCTTGCTGCGCAGCGACGCGAGGCCGGAGTGCTGGCCGCGCCGCACGGTGACGACGAACTCCCTGCCGAGGAAGGCCATCAGCTCGCCGGTGTTCACGATCTCGTTGGCCGTGGTCGGCGACTCGTGGGCGACGTAGCAGACCGTCTTGAGCACCATGAACAGCGTGTCACCGTACATCTCCAGCTTGGGCCGCTGGTGGCCGTGCACCGCGTCCTCCACGGCGAGCTCGTGCAGCCCGAACGTGTCGGCTACGGCGTTGACCTGCGCCTCGTCCGGGTCCTTGAGGCCGATCCAGACGAAGCCGTGGCCGCGCCGGCGCACCTCGGCCAGCGCCTCGGTGTGCGTCCACCGTCCCGGCAGCCGATGGCCGTCGACGTAGACGGCGCAGTCGACGACGAAGGCGGACGAGGAGCCGACGGGCGCCGGCCGCGGGCGGGCGAGCGGGCGCGTGCCGGGGCGCATCACACGGGAACCGGCAGCGCGGATCGATTTCATGGCAGACACGGCGGCCTCCTCGGGTGGAGTGGGCGTCGGCGCCTTCGGCGCCGTGCCGCGTCCCCGCCCGAGGTCAGCCGGTTCCGGTGGAACCGCCATCGGTGGGGACGCGGTAGGTACTCGCGGGTTTGCTGTCCACGTCCCTCACCTCCTCGGCTCGCGTGGATTCGATCACAGGCCAGTTGTCGAGGATACTCGCCACCTGGGCACACTGTCGCCGTGCAGTTCGGTAGGTACTACGAGGAGTTCGAGGTCGGCGCGGTCTACAAGCACTGGCCGGGCAAGACCGTCACCGAGTACGACGACCACCTGTTCTGCCTGCTCACCATGAACCATCATCCGCTGCACCTCGACGCGCACTACGCGCAGCAGGCGACGGACTTCGGCCGCAACGTGGTGGTCGGCAACTACGTGTACTCGCTGGTGCTCGGTATGTCGGTGCCCGACGTGTCCGGCAAGGCCATCGCCAACCTGGAGATCGAGTCGCTGCGGCACGTCAAGCCGACGTTCCACGGCGACACCATCTACGCCGAGACCGAGGTGCTGGACAAGACGCCGTCGAGGTCGAAGGACGACCGCGGCGTCGTCCACGTCGAGACCCGCGGCTACAAGCAGGACGGCACGGTGGTGTGCATCTTCCGCCGCAAGGTGCTGGTGCCCAAGCGTTCCTACGGCGACGCGCGCGGCGGCGAGCAGCCCGGCCGACCCGAGCCGATTTCGCCATAGTTGAGGCGATCCGGGGCTCGGCGGCTCTACTGTGACGCCATGAGTCGCGGGGTGGCCGGATGCCGTGCGACGAGCGCCGCGGTGGCCGCGCTCGGCGTGTTGCTGCTGACCACTCCGGCGGCGAACGCCGGGCCGGTGCAGGACGCGGTGGCCGGGCTGAGGAACACCGCGGTGTTCCTGGACCCCGGCTCGAACCGGCTGCTCGACGTCGACGCGCTGCGCGCCGTCATCGGGTCAGAGCCCATCAAGATCGCGGTCATGCCCGCGGGCCCCGGCACCGGCGAGGTGCGTACCTGGCCGCGGGAGATCTCCAAGGAGCTGCCGGGCAACACCGTCGCGGTGATCTCCGGCCGGTACTTCTACGCCGGCTCCGAGGTGCTGTGCAGCGGGATCGCCGGCCAGGCCGCGACCAATGCCATCGCACGGCACAACGCCGAGCTGGACACCGACGCCAACAGCGACCTCACCGAGGCGCTGACCGCCTTCGTGGCGGAGATCAAGGCAGCGCCCCGGTGCACCAACGCCGGCGGCGCCGGCCGCGGCGACCGGTACGCCGACGAGCCCGGCGGCGGGGCGGCGTTCGCCACCGACGACACCGCCACGGTGCTGCCGTGGGTGCTCGGTGGCCTCGCCATCGGCGTGCTCGGCGTCGGCACCTGGGTGCTGCTGGCGCGGCGGCGGGCGCGCGGACGGGTGCGACTGCGCCGCGGCGAGGCAGCCGAGCTGGTCGGGCGGCTCGGCGCCGAGCTGGCCGCACTGCCGCCGGGCGGCGACCCCGCCGCGGACCCTGCCGGCCGGCAGGCCAGGGCGGACGCCGCCGGCAAGCACGGCGAGGCGCAGGCCCGGCTGATCGGCGCGACCACCGACGTGCAGTACGCCGCCGCCAGGCACGCCGCGATCGAGGGCCTCACCGCGGCCGCCGCGGCCCGCACCCTGCTCGGCGGTTGGGAGGGCCAGGCCGGCCCGATCCCGGCGTTCGACGGGCCGCCCGGCGCCGCGCCACCCTGGACGCCACCCAAGACGCCACCCCGGACGTCGCCCAAGACGCCGCCACAGGCGCCACCTCGGACGCCGTACCCACCCCTGGCTCAGTACGCGCCGGGCTCGCCGTACTACCACGCCGGCAGCGCCGTTGCTCCAGCCGGCTGGTACCCAGAGCCGTTCTGGGAGCACGCCGCGGAATCGGCTGAACCCTCCGGCACGCTGGCTCCGTAACCCCCGGCAGATCACACAGGGAGGAGCAGCAGCGTGCATCGCTTCCATCCGCTCGCGCGGGATGCCGGGGTGGCCAGGGTCTCCAAGATCACGGTGGCCGTCGTCGCCGCCAGCACCGCGGCCACCCTCGGGCTCGGCGCCGCCATCGCGACCGCCGCACCGGCGCCGAAGGCCAAGAACGAGAAGACCGACTTCGCCGACGACAAGGGCAGGCCGGCAAAGCCGCCGACCCGAGCCAACCAGGGCCGGGCCGGGCAGGGCGCGGCACCACAGGCGCCGCCGGATCGACCGGAGAGCTCCAGCGGCGACGAGCAGACCACGTCGGGTGGGTCATGACCGCGGGCGTGCGCTTCCGCGCCATCGGCACCACGGCGCACCTGCTGGTGACCGAGCCGCACGCGCTGCCGGCCGCCGAGCTGGCGCTGCGCGAGTTCCTCGGCGAGCTCGACCTGGCCTGCAGCCGCTTCCGGCCCGACTCGGCGCTGTCCCTGCTCAATGCGCACGGCGGCCCGCTGGCCGTCGACCCGCTGCTGGTCGCGGCCCTGCGGGTGGCGCTGCGCGCCGCGGCCGGCTCGAACGGCGTGGTGGTCCCCACGCTCGGCAGGGCGCTGGTCGCGATCGGCTACGACCGGGACTTCGCCGACGTCGCGCCGTCGTCCGACCTGCCCGTCACGCCGTTGCCCGCAGGCGACGGCTACCCGCAGGCGTGGCAGCGCATCGAGATCGACGGCGACACCGTGACGCTGCCGCGCGGCGTGCACCTCGACCTCGGCGCCACCGCCAAGGCGTGGGCCGCGGACGTGGCCGCCGAGCGGATCGCGGCGGACAGCGGGTGCGGCGTGCTGGTCAACCTCGGTGGTGACCTTGCGGTCGCCGGGCCGGCGCTGAGCGGCGGCTGGCGGGTGCGGCTCGCCGAGCACCACGCCGACGCCGGCGGCGACGGGCCCGTGGTGTCCGTGCGGTCGGGCGGGCTGGCCACCTCGAGCACGGCCGTGCGCCGCTGGCAGCGCGCCGGCGTGCCGCTGCACCACGTGCTCGACCCGAGCACCGGGCTGCCGGCCGTCCCGGTGTGGAACCACGTCACGGTGGCCGCGGCGACCTGCGTCGACGCCAACACGGCTGCGACGACGGCCGTCGTGCTCGGCGGGGCGGCGCCGGCATGGCTCGCCGAGCGCGACCTGCCGGCCAGGCTGGTCGCCGCCGACGGCGCCGTCACCACGGTCGCCGGCTGGCCGGGCTCCGAGCCAGGGGCCGGGCCGGGCGCCGAGGAGGCGGCATGACCACCGCCGCACCGCTGGCCGCACCGCTGATCAGCGAGAGCACCTACTGGTACCTGTCACGGGCCAGCGGTTTCGTCTCGCTGGTGCTGTTCACCACCTCGGTGGCGCTCGGGCTGCTGACCGCGGGCCGGGTGGCGTCCGCGAGCTGGCCGCGGTTCGTGACCGAGGGCCTGCACCGCAACGTCGCGCTGGTCACCGTGTCGTTCGTGATCGTGCACGCGATCACCATCACGTTCGACACGTACGTGGGGATCAGCGTGTTCGCCGCGGTGATCCCGTTCATCTCGGTGTACCTGCCGCTGTGGGTCGGGTTCGGCGCGATCGCGTTCGACGTGCTGCTCACGCTGGTGATCACCAGCCTGCTCCGGACCAGGATGAGTCACCGGGCATGGCGGCTGGTGCACTGGCTGTCCTACGTCGGCTGGCCGGTGGCGCTCGCGCACACCATCGGCGTCGGCACCGACCGGCTGTGGGTGATCGCCGTCGTCACGCTGTGCCTGCTCACCGTGCTGACCGCCGGCGGCGTCCGGCTGGCCGGCTGGCGCCGCGTCGCGCTCGGCAGGCCGGTGTGAGCACCCCCCCGCTGACCAGCTACGACGGGCGGCCGCGGCTGCTCGCCGGGTGGGCGGCCACGAACCGCCCTGCCAACCTCGCCGAGCACGCCCGGGCCAACGGGCCGCTGCCGGCCGGCGCCGCGCCGCACCTGGTCGGCATCGTGACCGCGGCCGGGCTGCGCGGCAGGGGCGGCGCGTGGTTCCCGACCGGCCGCAAGCTCTCCGCGGTCGCCGAGTACGGCGCCACGGCCGGCGGCGCGTACGTCGTGGTCAACGGCGTGGAGAGCGAGCCGGCCGCCGGCAAGGACAAGCTGCTGCTGCGCGCCGTGCCGCACCTGGTGCTGGACGGCGCCGAGCTGGCCGCGCTCGCCGTCGGGGCCACGGAGATCACGGTCGCGGTGCACCGCGGCACCGGCCTTGCCGCCGCGTTGGGTGCCGCGATCGCCGAGCGTGCCGCGTACAACTGGGGCGCCGGCCGCACCATCAAGGTCGCCGAGCCGCCGCGCTGGTACGTCTCCAGCGAGTCGACCGCGGTGGCGAACTTCGTCGGCGGCGGTCCTGGCAAGCCGCGCGACGAGTCCGCGTACCGGTACGGCGTGAAGGGCAAGCCGACGCTGGTGTCCAATGCCGAGACGCTGGCCCACCTCGCGCTCATCGCCAGGCTGGGGCCCGACTGGTTCCGGCAGGCCGGCACCGCGGAGGCGCCGGGCACGGCGCTGTTCACCGTCGGCGGCGCGGTCCATCGCAGGGCCGTGTACGAGCTGCCGGTCGGGGCCACCGGCAACGACATCCTGCGGATGGCCGGCGGCCCGGCCGAGCCGCTGCAGGCCGTGCTGCTCGGCGGCTACGGCGGGTCCTGGCTGGCCGCGGACGCGCTGTCCCTTCCGTTCACCCCCGAGAGCCTGCGGCTGCTGAACGCCTCGCCGGGCGCGGGGGTGCTGGTGGCGCTGCCGGCGCAGGCGTGCGGCCTCGCCGAGACCGTGCGGGTCGCAGCCTGGATGGCGTCGCAGAACGCACGGCAGTGCGGACCGTGCTTCAACGGCCTGCCGGCCATCGCCGACGACCTCGCCAGGATCACCTGGGGCCGCGACCGGACGGCGCTGGACCGGCTGCGCTTCCGGCTCGGCATCGTGGACAAGCGTGGCGCGTGCGGGCACCCCGACGGCGTGGTGCGGCTGGTCGCCACGGCGCTGGCGGTGTTCGCCGACGACATCGGGCGGCACCTGGCCGGGCAGGGCTGCGCCGGCCTGTGGCGGCCGCCCGTGCTGCCGGTGCCGCAGCCACCGGACGTGAGCGAGGGATGGCGATGACCGAAACCATCAAGGTGAACATGATCGCCTGCGACGGTCACGGAGTGTGCGCGGAGCTCGTGCCGGAGCTCATCCGTCTGGACGAGTGGGGCTACCCCATCCTCGCGCCGTCGCCGGTGCCCCCGTACCTGCTCAAGCACGCTCGCAGGGCGGTCACCCTCTGCCCCAAGCTGGCCCTGAGGTTGGAGCCCGATCGTCCCCGCTAGTACGACCGACCGCGTCGTTTCGTGGACCGGGCACCGCGAACCGCTCAGCGCGGCAGGGCGGACCAGGCGGCCAGCGCGTCGGTGAGGCCGTCGACGACGGGCAGTGCCCGGTAGTCGGCGGCGGACACCCAGCGGGCGTCCGCGGCGTCGTCGCCTGGCCGCGGGTCGGTGCCCCCCACCGCGGCACACCGGTAGTCGAAGATCTCGTAGGTGCCGCCGCCTGGGGCCGCGCGCCGTACCGAACCCGCCAGCTGGCCGACCCGCACCGCCAGCCCGACCTCCTCGAACACCTCGCGGCGCACGGCGTCGGCATCGGACTCGCCGGGTTCCACCCGTCCGCCTGGCAATGACCACCGACCGCGGCCCGGCTCCGTCGCTCTCTGTACCAGCAGCAACCGCCCATGATCGTCGTGGATGATCGCGCCGACACACCGGATCAGGCGGTCGAGATCGTCGGTCATACGACAGAACGTAGTTAACACCGGGCGGCGTTGGGCCGTACCGGCCTAACTGACGCTGTACTCTGCCGCACAGTCGGTCTTGTGAGGTACAACGGGTGCTGACGCGTCAGCACGGTAAGGACGGGGTTGGTCACGGTGAGTCCGGGTGCCAAGAAGTTCTTGGTGGCGGTCGGGGGTGTCTTCCTGTTGTTCTTGGTGATCACCCAGCCACAGCAGTCGGCTGGCATCGTCCGGGACCTGCTCGGCATGCTGCAGAGTGGAGCGGAATCCCTCGCCACGTTCATCCGGTCGCTGTTCGCGTAGGGCAGCGACGCTGTAGACAGGGGCCGGCATGGCGATGCTCGCACCCCGGGATCCGGACGAGTACCTGCTGTCCACCGAACGGCGGGTCATCCGGTTGCGCCGGCACTGGGCCGTCGTGCTGCCGTATCTCATCCAGACGCTGCTCGCCCTCGTCCTGGCGTTCGTCCTGTCGTACGTGCTCGGTGACAGCGGCCCCTACGCGTGGCTGGTGCAGAACGTGCTGTGGTACGTGGCGCTGTTCGCGCTGCTGCGCTTCACGTACTACCTGGTGGAGTGGTGGGTCGAGCGGATCGTGGTCACCGACAAGCGGGCCATGATCACCAGCGGCATCTTCGTCACCAAGGTGGCCATGATGCCGGTCAGCAAGATCACCGACATGACGTACGAGCGCAGTCTCCTCGGCCGGATGTTCGGCTACGGCACCATGATCCTCGAGTCGGCCGGCCAGATCCAGGCGCTCAACCGCATCGAGTTCCTGCCTCGGCCCGAGGAGGTCTTCGACGCCATCTCCGAGCTGGTGTTCGGCGAGAAGCCGGCCGCCACCAGCGGCCGGGTGTCGATGATGAAGGCCCCCCCGAAGCGTCGACGACCAAGGTAGCCGCCGAACTCGGGCACACTGGGTCGTGTGCGAATAGACCTGCACACGCACTCCGACGTGTCCGACGGGACGGACCGGCCGGCCGAGCTGGTGGCCAGGGCGGCGGCCGCCGGGCTGGACGCGGTGGCGCTGACCGACCACGACACCACGGCCGGCTGGGCCCAGGCGCTGGCCGCCGCGCCGCCGGGACTGCGGGTCGTGCCCGGCGCCGAGCTGTCCACCTGCACGGACGACGCGATCACCGTGCACCTGCTGGCGTACGGGTTCGACCAGGGTGCGCCGGCGCTGGTGCGCGAGCAGGCCATGCTGCGGCAGCGCCGGCGGGAACGGTTGCGGCGGATCGCGCGCAGGATGGCCGCCGACGGGTTGCCAGTCGACGAGGACGCCGTGTTCGCCGGCCTGGCCCCGGACGTGCCGGCCGGCCGGCCGCACCTGGCCGCTGCGCTGGTCGAGGCGGGGGCGGTGGCCAGCGTGCAGGAGGCGTTCGACCGGTACCTGCGCGACGGCGGCCCGTACTACGTCCGGCGCGACGACACGCCGCTGCTCGACGCGGTGCGGATGATCGCCGATGCCGGCGGGGTGACCGTGCTGGCGCACCCGCTGGCCGCCCGCGGTGGCCGGGTGATCGGCGAGGGCGTGATCGCCGAGCTGGCCGCGGCCGGCCTCGCCGGCGTCGAGGTCGACCACCCGCAGCACGACGAGCCGGCCAGGAGGCGGCTGCGCTGGATCGCCGCCGAGCTGGGCCTGGTCGTCACCGGGGGCAGCGACTACCACGGCGCGAACAAGCCGACCCCGCTCGGGGCCGAGACCACCGCGCCGGCGGCGTTCGACGCGCTCATGGCAAAGGCCGCGGACGCCGCGGACGCCGCGGACGCCGCGCGGGCGTCCGCAACCTCCCGTGCAACCAGAACTAGAACTGCAGGCTGAACTTGTCGATGAACCCGGCGTCGGCGCTGTAGACGTCGCGCACCCGCAGCTTCCAGGTGCCGTTGGCCACCTCGGTCGACGCGTTCGCCGTGTAGGTGGTGATCACGTTGTCCGCGCTGTCCGAGCCGTTGCTGTTCTTCAGCCGGTACAGCGAGCCGTCCGGCGCGACCAGGTCGATCACCAGGTCACCCCGGTAGGTGTGCTTGATGTCGACGCCGACCTGCAGCGTCGCCGGTGCGTTGCCGGCCACGCCGGTCACCGTGATGGGACTGTCCACCGCGGCGCCCGGGTAGTCCGGGATGTTGATGTTCGTGGCGTTCTCGAAGTACGAGCCGGGCGGAGGCGGCGGTGGCGGCGTGGTGTTGCAGTCGTGGCCGGTGGCCCGGTACGGGTCGTCGGAGTAGTCCAGCAGGCACAGCACCGCGGCCTTGTTGCGGGTGGTCTGCGCGGTGATCACCTCGTCCGGCGGGTAGAAGCCGCCGCCGCCCGAGCTGGTCGGGTACATCTCGAAGGTGAATGAGAAGATCTTGTGAACGCCCCACAGCCAGTCGTCGATCACCCCGTCGGCGATGTAGAGGTCGGAGGCCTGCTCCGGCGTGTAGCCGTTGGTGGCGGCCATCCCGCGGCCGAGCGCCTGGAACGCGGCCGCGTCGGTGGCGGTCAGCCCAGGCGCCGTGTCGTTGTAGGTGTAGCCGTACGGCCAGAGCACCAGCTCGCTGTAGCTGTGGAAGTCGATGTTCGTCTTGATCTGCTGCAGGCCGCCGACGACCCGGCCGTTGACGACGTTCATCATCGCGCCGACCTCGGGGCTGGAGCCGGCCGACGGGCCGCGGTAGGTCTCGCTGCTCGGGCTGCCCGACGAGCCGCCGCAGCAGCCCCAGCTGTACGGCCAGTTGCGGTTGAGGTCGGTGCCGACGTAGGAGGAACCTGAGTTCGGCTGCCGGTTCTTGCGCCACGCCCGGTAGGAGCCGGTGGCGATGTCGTACTCGCCGCCGTCCGGGTTGACGTCGGGCAGGATCCAGATCTCGCGGGTGTCCACCAGGTTCTTGATCCGGGTGTCGGCGCCGTAGCTGCCGGTGAACAGGTTGAGCATGTACATCGCCATCTCGACGGTGATGTGCTCGCGGGCGTGCTGGTGGTAGGTGAACAGCACCTCCGGCTCGTTCTCGTCCACGTTGACGTTGTCGGAGATCTTGACCGCGATCAGGTCACGGCCCTGGTAGGAGGTGCCGAACGAGCTCTTGCGCGCGATCGACGGGTAGTTCGCGACGATCTGGTTGATCGCGTTGGTCATCTCCGTGTAGTTGTGGTACGCCGAGTCGGCCGGCGGGAAGTCGTTGATGCCGGCGCCGGACTGGCTCTGCTGCGCCGCGTAGAGCTGCGCCGGCTGCACCTGGTAGCCGAGCTTGCGGATCTGCGCGACCTCCTCCGGCGTCGCGGTGATGTCCAGCTCGCCGTGCGACAGTGAGTTCAGCGCCGCGCCGGTGCTGCCGATCGCCGAGCGGTCGACCGCGGTGCGGGCGCCGATGACCACGTACTCGGCGGACGTCCTGGCCTGGGTCGGTGCGGACGCGTTGCCGACCATGGGTAAGAGCAGGATCGAGGCCATGGCCCCGATCGCCACGAGCAGTCTTCTGGAACTCACCGATACCTCCTGCTGCAGGGGGCGCCGCATGGGGTGAACGGCGCAAGAGGGGCGGCTGAATAGCGGAACGCGAGGCAGGGTCACGTTCCCGTCACACGAAAGTGACTGAAGCTCCCACCCGAGTTGGTGTCAATAGGCAGTTGGTAGGGAGCTCTCTGTAACGATGAGCCAATGATCGGCTCGTTCGACGCCCGGCTGTTCACCGAGGCGACCATCACCCTGTTCGTGATCATGGATCCGCCGGGGACGATCCCGGTGTTCCTCAGCCTGGTCGGGCTCAGGAGCCGCGAGCTGCGGCGCCGCGCGGCCCGCCAGGCTGTCGCCGTGTCGCTGGGCGTCATCACGCTTTTCGCGCTGGGCGGCGAGGCGATCCTGAGCTACCTCGGCATCGGTGTTCCGGCCATGCAGGGTGCTGGCGGCATCCTGTTGCTGCTGGTCGCGCTGGACCTGCTCACCGGGCGGGAGTCGGCGGAGCCGCATGGAGCCGAGGACGTCAACGTCGCGCTGGTGCCGCTCGGCACGCCGCTGCTGGCCGGGCCGGGGGCGATCGCGGCGACCATCGTGTTCGTCCGGCAGGCCGACGGCCGGCTCGGCGCGTACCTGGCGCTGGCCGCCGCGATCGTGGCGGTGCACGCGGTGCTGTTCGCGTTCCTGCGCTACTCCGACCTGGTGATCAAGGTGCTGCGGCAGAGCGGGATCACGCTGCTCGCCCGGATAGCCGGCCTGCTGCTGGCCGCGATCGCGGTACAGCTGATGGCGGACTCGGTGCGCGGCTTCGCCGCGCACCTGTGAGTGGTAAATGGTGCTCTGGCACCATTTACCACTCACGACCAACGGGTGTCGGTGGTTGCGGCTACCGTTGACCGCGATGAGAACGATGCAGGGTGAGCTCGAACTGGGCGGGTTGCCCAGGCGCC
>Ga0210378_10001372_pt1 | contig 12728 bp, 8 predicted proteins | sample PLM1_60_b1redo_FD_155465 | JGI IMG/M metagenome (GOLD analysis project Ga0210378, IMG submission 155465) | Groundwater sediment microbial communities from an aquifer in East River, Colorado, USA - PLM1_60_b1 redo | ecosystem: Environmental > Terrestrial > Soil > Riparian zone | place: USA: East...
GTGCATGCGTGACCAGGTGAAGGACTCGGTGAGCGTTCGTGCGAGCGCCTCCGCGCCCCCCGGGTTGTGGGCCCCGTCCAAGACGATCAGAGGCGCCCGAGTGATGACCTCGAGGCGGCCGGGGATGCGGAGGACATCGATCGCGCCTCGGGTGAGGTCCGGATCGAGCGCGTGGCCGACGATGGACTCGACCGCGACGATCGCCGCGGCCACGTTCCGCACGGCGTGCTCGCCGAACATCGGCAGGAAGAGCTCGTCGTACGTCTCGTACGCGCCTCGGACTCGGAACTGCTGCCCGCCGACGGCGGGGAGCCGGACCACCACCTCCCAGTCGCGCTCCTCAAGCAGCACGGTCGCGCCCACGTCCGTCGCCCGGGCCTCGATCACCTTGAGCGCCTCGTCCGGCTGCTCCCTGACCACCACCGTCTTCCCGGGCTTGATGATGCCCGCCTTCTCCGTCGCGACCTCCTGGACCGACGAGCCGAGCTCCGGATGGTCCAGGCCGATCTCGCCGATCACGGCGACGTCGCCGGCTACGAGGTTCGTCGCGTCCCACGATCCGCCCATCCCCACCTCGACGACCGCGAGCCCCACGGGCTTGTCCGCGAACCACAGGAAGGCGAGCGCCGTGATCGTTTCGAAATAAGTCGACGCCCCGTGCTCCTGCGCGTCGACGACCTCGAGGTAGGGCTCGAGGTGCGCCCACTCCTCCGCGAACTCCTGCTCCGAGATCTCCACGCCGCAGAGCGCCAAACGCTCTCGCACCGTGCGCAGATGGGGTGACGTGAAGAGCCCGGTCTTCACGCCGTGCGCGCACGAGATATCCGCCCCCGCTCTCGCGATCGTCGTCTTCCCGTTCGTCCCGGTGACGTGGATCGTCGGATAGGTCAACTGCGGATCGTCGAGCAGCCCGGTCACCGCGCGGATCCTGTCGAGGCTCGGCTCGGGCATGTGCTCGGGCTGGCGCCGGTCCAGCCGCGCGACGGCTTCCTCGAACCGCATCACCCGAGCTCAGCCAGCTGTTCCTGGAGCGACTCCGCCTCGCGCTCGAAGCGCTCCACCTTGAGCTTCTCGGCGAGCACGACCTCCTCCGGAGCCTTGTCACGGAATCCGGGATTGGCGAGCTTGGTCTCCGCGCGCACGCGCTCGTCCTCGGCCGCCGCCAGGCGCTTGCGGAGCCGGTCCCGTTCCGCGTCCAGGTCGATCAGGTCGCCGATAGGCACCTGCACCGTCTCACCCTGCACCAGGAGGCGCGCCGAACCCGTCGCGTCAGCCGTGGCCACGACGGCGAGACCCGACGCGCCGGCGAGACGCAGCACCTCGTTCTCGAACCCGGCGAACCGAGCGGCCCCCACGTCCCGTTCCACGAGGCGGAGCTCGATCCGCGTCTTCGGAGGGATCCTGTGCTCGCTCCGGAAGCGCCGCACGGTCGTCACGAGCTCCTCCACGAACGGCCAGACGGCTTCGGCATCGGCACCCAGGGTCTCGTGATCAGCGAACTCCTTCGCCTCCGGCCACGCGGCTCTCACGATCGTCTCGCCGATGCCGAGGCGCTGCCAGATCTCCTCGGTGACGAACGGCATGACCGGGTGCAAGAGACGCAGCGTTCGCTCCAGGATCCAGGCGAGCACGTTCGCCGCGTCTGCGCTCACGGCAGGGTCCTCCGAGCGGAGCCGCTCCTTCTCCATCTCGAGCCCCCAGTCGCAGAACTCCGACCAGAAGAACCGGTACATCGCTTGTGCGGCCGACGCGAACTCGTAGCGATCCAACGACGCGTTCACCTCGGCGACGCAGCGCTGGTGCCTCGCGAGGAGCCAGCGCTGCGGCGCCGTCAGCCGTTCGTTAGGCGGCAGCTGGGCCTCCCCGCCCGGGAACGCTTGCAACACGAGCCGTGCCGCGTTCCAGATCTTGTTCGCGAAGTTGCGGCCCCCTTCGATCGAATCGATCGAGAGCGGGATGTCCTGCTGTCCGCCGGTCGCGAGCCGTGCTAGGGAGAAGCGCAGCGCGTCGGCGCCGTAGAGGTCGAAGATCTCGATCGGGTCGATCACGTTGCCGAGCGACTTCGACATCTTGCGGCCGTGCGCGTCGCGGACCAGCCCGTGGATCACGACATCGCGGAACGGGATGTCGCCGGCGAACGACATCCCGGACATGATCATCCGCGCGACCCAGAGGTAGAGGATCTCGTAGCCCGTCACGAGCACCGCGTTCGGATAGAAGGCCTCGAGCTCCGGCGTGTCGTCCGGCCAGCCGAGCGTCGAGAACGGCCAGAGCTGCGAGGAGAACCACGTGTCGAGGACGTCCGGGTCCTGCTCGATCTGCGTCGCGCCGCACGTCGAACAGGCGTCCGGGTCCTCGAGCGCCACCGTCACGTGACCGTCCGCGCAGTACCAGGCGGGGATCCGGTGTCCCCACCAGAGCTGCCGCGAGATGTTCCAGTCGCGCAGGCCGTCCAGCCAGCTCACGTAGGACTTCCGCCAGCGCTCGGGCCAGAACGTGATCCGCCCATCCTGTGCCGCCTCGGTCGCCGGCCCTTTCAGCCCGTCCACCGCGACGAACCACTGCAACCCGGACATCCACGGCTCGATCTCGCTGTGGCAGCGGTAGCAATGGCCCACCGGATGCCGGTAGGGCTCTTCGACGCGTACGAGCAACTCGAGCTTCTCCAGTTCCTCCCGGACCGCCTGCCGCGCGTCGTACCGGCCGAGCCCGTAGAACTCCTCGGCGGCGTTCTCGTTGATGCGCGCCTCGGCGTCGAGGATGTTCATCAACGGGAGGCCGGCCCGTTGCGCGATCTCGAAGTCGGTGGGATCGTGCGCCGGCGTGACCTTCACCGCGCCGGTCCCGAACTCGGGATCCACCGCGGCGTCGGCCACGATCGGAAGCTCACGCCTGTCGAACGGGTGTCGCACCGTCTTCCCGACGAGGTCTCGGTAGCGCGGGTCGTCGGGGTGCACCGCGATCCCGGTGTCGCCGAGCATCGTCTCGACCCGCGTCGTCGCGACCTCGACATGACCGCTTCCGTCGGAGAGCGAGTACCGGAAGGTGACGAGCTCCCCGTCGACCTCCTCGTGCTCGACCTCGGAGTCGGAGAGCCCCGTCTGATCGGTCGGGCACCAGTTGACGAGGCGCTCGCCCCGGTAGATCAGCCCCTGTTCATACCAACGGACGAACGCGACGCGGACGGCCCGCACCAGACCCTCGTCCATCGTGAAGCGCTCCCGCTCCCAGTCGAGGGAGGCTCCCATGCGCTTGAGCTGGCCGATGATCTCTCCCCCGTACCGTTCCTTCCACGCCCAGACGCGCTCGATGAATGCCTCGCGGCCCAGGTCTCGCCGGTCGATCCCTTCTTTGCGGAGCTCGCGCTCCACCACGACCTGGGTGGCGATGCCGGCGTGGTCCATCCCCGGCACCCAGAGCGCCTCCAGCCCTCGCATCCGTGCACGTCGCACGAGGATGTCCTCGAGCGTGCGTCCGATCGCGTGCCCGACGTGCAGGCGGCCCGTCACGTTCGGAGGCGGGATCACGAGGCAGTAGGCGTCGGAAGGGTCGTCGGGCACGCGGGCATGGAAGTACCCGCGCTCGATCCACGCATCCGCCCACCGGGGTTCGACCGCGGCGGCGTCGTAGCGGGAGGGCATCTCCGTGCCGGGCCCGGTCATGCGTTCGAGTGTATCGACCCGACTTGTGGCGCCCGCTCGGAAGCCGTCCAGGACGCGTGTCTATACTCCGGCGACCGGCGACAGCGACCGCAAGGGGGAACCATGTCGAAGGAAGAGCTGATCGACAGGCTCCGCACCGTGGCCATCTTCCGCGGTCTCGATGAGAAGGAGCTCCACCGGATCGTCGAGGTCGGCAAGGAGGTCCGTTTCGACACCGGCAAGGTGGTCGCACAGCAAGACGGCGGCGCGGCCGGGTTCCACCTGATCATGGACGGCCAGGTCTCGATCGACGTCGACGGTCACGAGCGGGCACGGCTGGGATCGGGCAAGTACTTCGGCGAGATGTCCCTTCTGGACGGACTGCCGCGGTCGGCGACGGTGAAGGCCGAAGAGCCGACGACGACGTTCGCCCTCACGTCCTGGCAGTTCCTCCCGCTCCTGGACGAATACCCCTCGATCAGCCGGGCGCTCCTGGTGGAGCTCTGCGCCCGCCTGCGGCGAGTCGAGCACGACCCGGTCGACTGACGGGCCTGCGGTGGCGGCGATCGCCTGTCCCCGCTGCGGCTCCGACCTCCCGCCCGACGCACGGTTCTGTCCTGCTTGTGGGCTGACGCTCGCCTCCCACGACTCGGCCGAGGAGCGAAGAGTCGTCACGGTCCTGTTCGCGGACGTCACCGGGTCGACGGAGCTCGGCGAACGGCTCGATCCCGAACACCTTCGGGAGGTGATGGCGAGGTACTTCGCGGCGATGCGCGAGGAGATCGAAGCCGAGGGCGGGACGGTCGAGAAGTTCATCGGCGACGCCGTGATGGCCGTCTTCGGTGTTCCGGCCGCACACGAGGACGATCCGGTCCGCGCCCTCCGGGCGGCACTCCGGATGCGGGAGCGGTTGGACGACGTGAACGATCAGCTCATGACCGCCCGCGGAGTCACGCTGCAGATCCGGATCGGCGTCAATACCGGTGAGGTCCTCGCGTCCGTCGATGCGCAACCCGGTGAGCCGATGGTGACGGGGGATGCGGTCAACGTCGCGGCACGCCTCCAGAGCGCCGCGGAGTCCGGCGGCATCTTGGCATCGGAGCGAACGGCCCGTGGAGCGAGGGGCTTCCGGTTCGGCGAGGCGATGAGGCTCGACCTGAAAGGCAAGGGACAGCCGGTGCCGGCGATGGAGCTGCTGGAGGGGGCAGCAGCCATCCAGGACCGAGGGGTCCCGGGACTCCACGCGCCGATGGTCGGTCGTGACGAGGAGCTCTCGCTGCTCCTGACGATGTTCCGTCGGTCTGCTTCCGAAGGCCGGCCCAACCTCGTCACGATCTACGGCGACGCAGGCGTGGGGAAGAGCCGCCTCACGGCCGAGTTCCTACTGAGGGCCGAGCGAGACGGCGCCACCGTCGTCCGAGGGCGGTGCCTCCCGTACGGCGAGGGCATCACCTACTGGCCGCTCGCGGAGATCCTCAAGGGCTACGCCGGGGTCTTGGACTCGGACCCGCCGGAGCTCACGCTCGAGAAGATCCGCAAGGCGGGTCGCGAGCTGCTGACCGAGGAGGTCACCTCCGATCCCGGACGGGCAACCGCTGCTCTCGCGTTCACGGTGAACGTCGCCGATCCCGAATTCGACTTCGGGTCGATGGAACCTCGCGAGGTACGGCAAGAGGTCCACGCCGGCTGGAGGTCGTTCTTCTCCGCGCTCGCAGCCGAGACGCCGCTCGTCGTGATCGTCGAGGACATCCACTGGGCCGATCCCGCGCTCCTCGACCTGCTCGACGAATCGTCCGAGCGTGTGGTGGGACCGGTGCTCTTCGTCTGTCCTTCGAGGCCGGACCTGGCCGCGACCCGCCCGGCATGGGGAGGCGGACGTCGCAACCATTCCTCCATCGCCCTCGATCCGCTGACCCCTGCGCAGGCCGACCGGCTCGTCCACGAGCTACTCACGATCGACGATCTCCCGCCCTCGGTGCACGCCCGGATCCTCGAGCGGGCCGAAGGGAACCCGTTCTTCCTGGAGGAGATCGTGCGCCAGTTGATCGACGAGGGGCACCTCGTTCGCGAGGGTGATCGGTGGCGCGCCCTCGATGAGATCGAGCAGGTCGTGATCCCCGACACGGTGCAGGCGGTCCTCGCGGCGAGGTTCGATCTCCTCGATGGGCAAGACAAGCGGGTCCTCCAGGCCGCCGCCGTGGTGGGCCGCGTCTTCTGGCCCGGCCCGGTCGCGCTGCTCTCGCACGTGCCGGACGAAGCGGTCGACACATCCCTGCGGACCCTCGAGGATCGGGAGCTGGTCCTCTCGCGGTTGACCTCGTCGCTCGCGGGACAGCAGGAACTGATCTTCAAGCACGTGCTGATCCGCGACGTCGCTTATGAGTCTCTCCCCCGTCGCGACCGCACGGACGCGCACGCGGCGGTCGCCGGGTGGATCGAAGAGACGGCCGGCGATCGCGCGGGCGAGATGGCCGAGCTGCTCGCCTATCACCTGTCGACCGCGGTCGCGCTCTCGCGAGACACGCCCGGCGGGCCGTCGGAAGATCTCCGGGCCGCCGCCTTCGGATGGTTGCTGCGAGCCTCGGACGAAGCCCGGCGGCGGCTGGTGGTCCGCAAGGCGAAGCGCCTAGCGGAGGAAGCACTCGACCTTGCGGTCGGCGATCTCGAACGCACGGACGCGCTCGAGATGCTGGCACTTGCGTTCTTCGCGGACTACTCGGGGGACCTCGCCTGGCGGTACTTCCGTGAGGCTGCGCTCACGCGGGCGGGCGTCGAACCTCCCGACGGGAGACGGGTGGCGCGTCTCGCGGCGCTCGGCTGCGACGTCGCGGTTCGATGGCCGGGATCCTTGAGGGGCGAGATGCCCCCCGAAGAGACCGTTCGCGAGCTATGGGATCTCGGGATAGCCCATCTGCCGCCGGGCGACACGGAGGAGCGGATCCGGCTCCTCGGGATCCGGGCAGGATGGCCGTTCGCGTTCTCCCCCGACCGCTATTCCGAAGCCGAGCTCGAGGAGCTCTCAGCCAGCGGCCTGGAGGGAGCGGAGATGGCGATGCGGATGGGTCTGCCCAATCGCGCCTCCGCAGCCTACGACCAGGCGATCGGACCGTGGATCGCGCGGGGATGGTACGGCCGGGCGCTGCCGATCTGGGAGCGGCGATCCGAGATCATGCACGAGGTGACCGACGTCCTGGAGGTCGGCGACTTCTACGCGATGGGTGCGTGGACCCATCACGAGACGGGGCGCTATGCGCCGGCCCTGGAGATCGCCGACGCGGGTATCGAGGCCATCACCGGCCGGGAACCGAGCTCCGAACTCCACATCAACGCCTGGCGCGTCGCGTCGCTGTACCGGCTCGGCAGATGGGGCGAGGCACTCGATGGGTTCGCCACGATCCGCCGGATGCTTGAGAACCGGGAAGACGACCCGCCCTACTTCGCCACCCACGCGTTCGCGGTAGCCGGTGTGATCCAGCAGCGGCGGGGCGAGCGCGTTCAGAGCGACGGCCTGGCCGCGGCCATCCTTCGGATGGTGACTGAGAGCTCCGGCCGGCTGTACCCAAGCCTCCTTCGGTTCCTGGTCGTCCGGGGCGATCTCACCCAGGCGAAGGAGCTCCGGCGCCCGCACAACTGGGCGGTCCACGCGGGAGATGCGATGGAGGCGGAGGCGGAACGGCTGGCGGCGACCGAAGAGTGGGACGGTGCGACCGATCTCGTCACCGAGATGCGCAGCCACGCGGAGGCGGCGGACGCGCCGGCCGTCGTGGCCTTCGCCGACCGGCTCGAGGGCCGGGCCGCGCTCGCGCGCGGTGACGCCGAGGGCGGTCTCCGGAGTCTCGAACGCGCCGCCACTGGCTTCGAGGCGATCGATGCTCCCTGGGAGCGGGCGCTCACCGAGCTCGACCTCGCTCGCGCCACATCGACCGCGGGCAGGGGCGAGGAGGCGGGAGCCTGGGCGGCGCGAGCGGCGGCGACGTTCGAGGAACTGCGAGATGCGGAGGGCGTCGCCGCCGCTCGCGCCGTGACAGGAACCGGCTAGGCCGTCTTCTCCTGGCGCTCGCCGCCGCTGCGTTTCTTCGACGCCTGCTTCGCTCTCGGCACGAGCGTGGGGTTCACGCCGGTGAGGACCACGTCGCGGTCGACGAGACACTTCGTGACGTCCTGGCGGGAGGGCAGCTCGTACATCACGTTCAGGAGGACCTCTTCCATGATGGCCCGCAGACCTCGGGCGCCCGTCCCCCGCTTGATCGCCTGCTCGGAGATCGCTTTCATCGCGTCGTCGGTGAACTCGAGCTCCACGCCGTCGAACTCGAAGAACTTCATGTACTGCTTCACGAGCGCGTTCTTCGGCTGCGTGAGGATGTCGACGAGGGCCGACTCGTCGAGGCTGTTGACGCTTGTGAGAACCGGCAGCCGGCCGACGAACTCGGGGATCAGCCCGTACTTCAGCAGGTCCTCGGGCAGCACCTGGGCGAAGATCGCGCCGAGATCCTTGTCCTGATGGCTCATGACCTCGGCGCCGAACCCCACGCCCTTCCTGCCGATGCGGCTCTCGATGATCGAGTCGAGACCGGCGAACGCGCCCCCGCAGATGAACAGCACGTTGGTGGTGTCGATCTGGATGAACTCTTGATGCGGGTGCTTCCGACCGCCCTGCGGCGGCACGGACGCGGTCGTGCCCTCCAGGATCTTCAACAGCGCCTGTTGCACGCCCTCACCGGACACGTCTCGGGTGATCGAAGGGTTCTCCGACTTGCGGGCGATCTTGTCGATCTCGTCGATGTAGATGATGCCGGTCTCGGCCTTCTTCACGTCGTAGTCGGCAGCCTGGATCAGCTTCAGCAGGATGTTCTCGACGTCCTCGCCGACGTAGCCGGCCTCCGTGAGGGCGGTGGCGTCGGCGATCGCGAACGGGACGTTCAGCATCCGAGCCAGGGTCTGCGCGAGGTAGGTCTTGCCGCAGCCCGTCGGCCCGAGGATCAGGATGTTCGACTTCTGGAGCTCGACCTCCTGATCCTTCGCACCGACCTGGATCCGCTTGTAGTGGTTGTAGACGGCGACGGACATGACCTTCTTCGCCTGGTCCTGCCCGACGACGTACTCGTCGAGGAACCCGTAGATCTCCGCCGGCTTCGGGAGCTCGTCGAGCTTCAGCTCGGCGGTGTCGGAGAGCTCTTCCTCGATGATCTCGTTGCAGAGGTCGATGCACTCGTCACAGATGTAGACGCCGGGGCCCGCGATCAGCTTCTTGACCTGCTTCTGGCTCTTGCCGCAGAACGAGCACTTCAGCAGGTCCGACTCGCCGAACTTCGCCATCCGCCCGAGCCTTCCTTTCTTGGTGGGCCCCCATCCCTGGTGGCCACTACTTGTGGTGGCTCTGCGAAACGCCACGACCGGGCATCGCCCGGTCGTGGTCCGATATTACGCCCCCGCGGCGGCGGCCGCTGTCAACTCTGCAGGCATTTGTCGACGGTTGCTGAGCACCTCGTCGATGATCCCGTAGTCCTTCGCCTGGTCCGGCGTGAGGATGAAGTCACGGTCGGTGTCCTTCGTGATCTTCTCGACGGTCTGCCCCGTGTGCATCGCGATCAGCTCGTCCAGCAGCTGGCGGTAGCGAAGGATCTCACGTGCCTGGATCTCGATGTCCACCGCCTGGCCCTGCGTCCCGCCGTGCGGCTGGTGCAGCAGCACCCTCGCGTGCGGGAGCATGAAGCGCTTGCCGTTCGCGCCCGCCAGCAGCAGGAACGCGGCGAACGACGCAGCCTGACCCATGCAGATCGTCGTCACGTCGGGCTTGATGTACTGCATCGTGTCGTACACCGCGAAGCCGGAAGCGACGTCCCCGCCCGGCGAGTTGATGTACAGGTTGATGTCCTTGTCGGGATCCTCGGACTCGAGGTGGAGCATCTGCGCCATCACGAGGTTCGCGACCGCATCGTCGATCGGCGTGCCGAGGAAGATGATCCGTTCCTTCAGCAAGCGCGAGTAGATGTCGAACGAACGCTCGCCGCGGCTGGTCTGTTCGACCACGACCGGGACCAGGTAGCTCTTGGGATCGTCCATCATGGGTTCGCCTCCTCTGGCGTGTCTTCTGGTGGCGCTTCTTCTGGCTGCTCTGTATCGACATCGGCACGTTCGACCAGGAGGTCGAGAGCCTTGGTCCTGATGATATCCCCGGCCAGCGTTACGACCTGACCGCTTCGCTCCAGATCCTTCGCGACCGCCTTGGGCTCTCGGCCGTAGGCCTGCGCCAAGACGGCGATCTCGGCGCCGATCTCCTCCGCAGTGACCTCCAGAGATGCGTTGCGCGCGATGCCCTCCAGGACGAGATCGCTCTTGATGGCGCGGATCGCGTGCTCACGGGAATCCTCACGCAGACGCGCCTCGTCCCATCCCTGGAGCTCCAGCATCTTCTCGAGCCCCACGCCCATCCGCTCGGCCCGGTCTCGAGCATGGTGGATCCGGTGGTCGGTCTCCTCGTCGATCAAGCTCTGGGGAAGATCGACATCGACCTTGTCGATCATCGCCTCCAGCGCAAGGTCGCGCAGGGCGGCCACGGCCTCGCGCTCCTTCACCTCGGTGAGTCGCTCACGGAGGTCGTCGCGCAGCTGCTGGATCGTGTCGAACTCCGACGCCGTCTTGGCGAAGTCATCATCGACCTCGGGGAGCCTGCGGGCCTTCACGTCCTTCACGAGCACCATGATCTCGACCGCCGCGCCGCCGAGCTCCTCGCCGAACCGCTCGGGGAGGGCGTCGGAGACCTTCAGGATCGCGCCGGGCTTGGCGCCGGCCAGCTCCACGTCGAGCTTCTCCCCCACCTCGCCGGACCCGACGAAGTACAGGTAGTCCTCGCGGGAGGCCTGCTCCACCTTCTGACCACCCTTGGTCACGGTGAGGTCCACGGTGACGAAGTCGCCCTGCTGCACGGGCCGCCCGACGGGCTCCAGCTCCGAGAACCGCTCACGCAACCGTTCGATCCAATCGTCGATCTCCTGCTCGGTCACCTCGACCGCGGACTTGGTCACCTTGATCCCGGTGTAGTCCGATTCCTCGAACGAGAGCCGAGGGCGCACCTCGACGGTGGCGGAGAAGACGAACGGCTTCCCCGGCTCCAGCTGCTGGACGTCGATGTCGGGATCGGTGATCGGTGCCAGGTCCTCGTCGGCCACGGCCTGCCGGAAGTACGCAGGTACCGACGAGTTCACGAACTCCTCGAAGATCGCGTCCTGACCGATCTGGGTGTCGATGATCTGCTTCGGCACCTTCCCCTTGCGGAAGCCGGGGATCTTGATCTGGTTCGCGATGGCCCGGTACGTGCGGTCGAGGTCCTTGCCGAACTCGTCTTCGGGCACCTCGATCGTGAGCTTCACGGTGTGCGGTTCGGTGGTCTCAACGGTCGTTTCCATGGGAGTCCCAGGCTACTCGACGGGCGGTCGTCGACGGCTGATACGGTCGGGCCGTGTTCGAAGAGGAGCTGTCCTTCGCCCACGAGCTCGCGGATCGTGCGGCCGAGATCTCGATGTCGTATTTCCTGGGCGAGTTCGAAGTGCGGCAGAAGCCGGACCTCTCACCCGTGACGCAAGCGGACCTCGAGGTCGAGACCGCGATCCGCGAGATGATCGCCGCCAGGTTCCCCGCCGATGCCGTGACCGGCGAGGAGCACGGCGCGGGTGCGGGCGATCGCATGTGGATCGTGGACCCGATCGACGGCACGAAGAACTTCGCCGACGGCGTGCCGATCTGGGCGACGTTGCTGGCGCTCCAGGTGGAGGGACGATCGGTGCTCGGGATGGCGAGCGCGCCGGCCTTGGGTGAGCGGTACGAGGCCGTGCGTGGAGGCGGCGCACGATGGAACGGTCGCGAGCTCCGCGCAAGCGAACGGAAGCTCGAGGACGCATTCATGGTCTTCTCGAGCGTCGAGGACTGGCTGGGCGGCCCTCGAGAAGAGATCTTCCTCGGTCTCCTGCGAGACACGCGCCGGAGCCGGGGGTTCGGAGACTTCTGGGGGCACATGCTCGTCGGGCGCGGGGCGGCCGACCTGATGATGGAGCCGGCCCTGCGGATCTGGGACTGGGCCTCGATCGCCGTGATCGTCGAGGAGGCAGGCGGCCGGGTCACGACATTCGAGGGCGAGGAACCGTCGGACGGCTCGAGCATCCTCACGACGAACGGCGTCGTGCACGAGGAAGCGGTCCGGCGCCTGTCCGGTCGGTGAAGCGCTGCGAGTGGGCGCCGCTCGACAGCCCCCTCTACCTCGCCTACCACGACGATGAGTGGGGTGTGCCGGTGCACGACGACAGCCGCCTGTACGAGATGCTGGTCCTCGAAGGCGCGCAAGCGGGTCTGTCGTGGTCGACGATCCTCAACAAGCGCGAGGGCTACCGTCGCGCGTTCTCCGGCTTCGATCCCGGGAAGGTGGCGCGCTTCGACTCGCGGAGGGTCGAGGGGCTGTTGGCGGATCCGTCGATCGTTCGCAACCGGCTGAAGGTCCTGTCGGCCATCTCGAACGCGCAGGCGGTGCTCAGCGTCCAGGAGGAAGACGGCTCCTTGGATCCCTATCTCTGGTCGTTCGTGGGCGGGGCTCCGAAGGTGAACCGGTTCCGGACGCTGGGTGACATCCCCGCCGAGACCGACGAGTCGGCGGCGATGTCGAAGGACCTCAAGCGACGCGGCTTCAAGTTCGTTGGACCGACGGTGTGCTACGCGTTCATGCAGGCCTGCGGGCTCGTGAACGACCACGTCGTGAGCTGCTTCCGCTACCGGGAGGTCGGCGGATAGCGAGCGCGCTCATCGGCGTCGGAGCGCTGCGACGGCGTCCGTCTCGGTCACCATCTGCCGCCGGAAGTTGTTCAGGGCGAAACGGTCGCAGGTCGTTTCCGCGGCCGATGCGGTCCCTCGCACTTCCTTGAGCCACCAGTGCATCCATTCGTGGCAGTACGAGAATCGGAGGACCTCCTCGACGGTCCGGAACGTGATGCCTTCGGTCAGCCAGATGAAGCGAGGCCGCGTTCCCTTCCCGCTGGTCCTCCGCTTCGCCCCGTAGGGCACGATCTCTCCGAACGGATAGAACGGCTCCGGCAGCTGCAA
>Ga0210378_10001373_pt1 | contig 12723 bp, 6 predicted proteins | sample PLM1_60_b1redo_FD_155465 | JGI IMG/M metagenome (GOLD analysis project Ga0210378, IMG submission 155465) | Groundwater sediment microbial communities from an aquifer in East River, Colorado, USA - PLM1_60_b1 redo | ecosystem: Environmental > Terrestrial > Soil > Riparian zone | place: USA: East...
CTGAGCTGCCGCCCCGAGCCCTGGTGCGGTGGCTGCGCAGGCGGCTGCCGATGCACATGGTGCCGCGGCGTTTCCACCACCTCGACGCCGTGCCGCTGAACGCGAACGGGAAGACCGACCGTGGCGTGCTGCGTGACCTGGTGCTGGCGGGCCAGCCGCGGCAACTCACCGGCGTGGCCGCAGGCGCCGGGAACGCGGCGGGGCGCTGACCCCGATGTCCTCACTCACCGAGCTGATTCCGCCAAAGGGCCCGATCCGGGTGCTGTGCCTGAGCCATGTGTCGAAGACCGCGGCCCACGGCATTCTGATGTCTATCGCGGTCCTGTACTTCACCAGGACGGTAAACATCCAGCCGGACAAGGTGGGTCTGGCGTTGAGCATCGGCGCCGCGCTGGGAGTGGCGGCGGCAATCCCAGCCGGACGCCTCGCCGACGCCATCGGTCCGCGCACCACCACCGTGGCGCTGCTCTGCCTGATGGGCGTGTTCGTCTGCGGCTATCCACTGGTGGGTGACTTCGTCGGGCTGCTCGTGGTCAGCGCCCTCGTGCTCGCGGCCGAGTCGGCGACCGACGCCGCGGTCGGGGCGCTGATCGCGGGCCTGATCCCGCCGAGCGAACGGGTCCGCGCCGTGTCCTACATGCGCGCGGCGGCGAACCTCAGCGTCGTGCTGGGTGCGGCCGCCGGCGCCGTGGGCCTCTACCTGGACACGCACGCGGCCTACCTCGCGCTGCTGCTCAGCGCCGGCGCGCTGTTCGTCGTCGCCGGCCTGGCGTACCTGAGCGTCCCGCGGGTCGCGCCGGCCGACCACGCCAACGACGGTCCAATCTGGCCGGTCCTGCGGGACGCGCCATACGCGGCCGTCTCGCTCGTCAACAGTATCCTGATCATGAACTCCGGCATCCTGATCGTGGCGCTGCCGATCTGGATCTCGCAGCGCACGAACGCGCCGGCGTGGTTGTTCCCGCTCGTCGTGATCATCAACGCGTCGACCGTCGTGCTGCTTCAGGTGCGGGCGAGCAGGAGCAGCGCCGAGGTGCCCGGCGGGGCGCGGGCGATGCGGCTCGCCGGGTTCCTGCTTGCCGCGTGCTGCGCGCTGTTCGCCCTGGCCGCCGGGCAGCCGACGTGGGTTGCCGTCGGTGTGCTGCTGATCGGCGCGGTTGTCCACGTCTTCGGCGAGATGCTGCACGCGGCCGGGTCGTGGTCGCTGAGCTTCGGCCTGGCGCCGGAGCACGCGCAGGGGCAGTACCAGGGCCTGTTCGCCACGTCGACACAACTCGGCCAGACGATCACCCCCGTGCTGGCCACCGTGTTGCTGACCCGGTTCGGCGCCTCGGGCTGGCTCGTCTTCGCCGGGTTGTTCGTGGCGGCCGGCTCCGCCGCGCCGGCGGTGGCCCGGTGGGCACAGCGGACCAGGAGTCAGCCGCCGGTGGCCGCTGCGATGGCCGCCGTCGAAACCTAGCTCGCCCTCGCCCACAACGCCCACCCACACAGCACAGGACGCGGTGACACGATCATGGACTTCAGCTTGTTCTACTTCGCCAACGACAGTCGGGAGCTGGGCACGAACCGCTACCAACTCCTGCTGGACGGGGCGCGATTCGCCGACGAGCACGACTTCTGCGCCGTGTGGACACCCGAGCGCCACTTCCATCCCTTCGGCGGTCTCTACCCGAACCCATCGGTCACCGGGGCTGCCGTGGCCAGCGTCACGAAGCGGGTGAAGATTCGTGCGGGCAGCGTGGTCGCCCCGCTGCACCATCCCCTGCGGATAGCCGAGGAATGGTCGGTGGTCGACAACCTGTCCGGCGGCCGGGTGGGTGTCTCGTTCGCCTCCGGCTGGCACGCCACGGATTTCGCGCTGCGACCGGACAACTACTCCGACCGCCGCCAGCTCACCGTGGACTACATCACGCAGGTGCGGCGGCTGTGGCGCGGTGAGACCGTGGAGACCGTCGACGGCGTGGGGAACCCCTGCCAGCTCGGCATCTACCCTCCGCCGGTGCAGCCCGAGCTGCCGGTGTGGCTGACCAGTGCCGGCGGAGTGGAGACATTCCGCAACGCCGGCAAGGCAGGGGCGGGCGTGTTGACCCACCTGCTCGGCCAGGAGCCGGCCCAGCTCGCCGAGAAGATCGCGGCATACCGGGACGCGGTCGCCGGTCGGGACCAGGCCGATGGTTGGCCGGGCCACGTCGTGCTGATGGTCCACGCGTACCTGGGCGATGACGAGCACGAGGTGCGCGAGACCGTACGCGGGCCGTTGTGCGACTACCTGCGCAGTTCCCTCGGCCTGCTGCTGGGCGCGCAAGTGGACGGTGCGCGAAAGACCGACAGCGCGAAGCTCTCGCCGGAGGACGTCGACTACCTCGTCGATAGGTCGTTCGCCAGGTACTACGACAACGGCGGCCTGTTGGGGACCGTCGCGAAACTGCGTGCGGTGGTGTCCGCCTTCGCCGACATCGGCGTTGACGAGCTGGCCTGCCTCATCGACTTCGGCCTGCCCACGGCAACCGTGCTGGGTGGGCTGACCCAGCTCGACCGGCTACGCCGGGATGTCCAGACCGGACGGACGCTCGAAGGAGCCGGCAGTGGTCGGCATCGTTGATTTCGAGGTCGGCCTTCCGCGGTCGCGCATGAGCGTGACGCAGATGCACGCGGAGTCCGGCCTTCCGCTGGACGACATCCTGGCGTGGACCCACTGTGACCAGATACCGGTCCTCGGGAAGGACGAGCAGGCCTGGGAGCTCGCCAGCACCGCCGCCCGCGCGGTGCTCGAGCGCAGCGGGGTGGCGCCGGAGGAGATCGGACAGGTCATCTTCGCCGGATCCGGGGAATGGGACCACCCCGCGTGGTCGCCGGCGGCGAAGGTTGCGAACGAACTCGGCATCCGGCAGGCGCACTGCTTCGAGGTGGTCAACTTCTGCAACGCCGCGCCGACCGCCCTGCAGACCGCCGCGGACGCGCTTGCCTCCGGGCGGGTGCGCCATGCCCTGGTGCTGCTGGGCGAGCGGCTGAGCCGCAGCGTCGACTACGGCGACCCCGAGTCCGTCGCCCTGTTCAACACCGGTGACTGCGCCGTCGCGCTCCTGCTGGGCCACCAGGGTTCGGCGTTCGAGGTGCTGCATTCGCAGACCCGGACCGATCCAAGCTGGTGCGACCACTACGTCGGGGAGCACGAGTACGACCGGGTCGTGGTACGGCGACGGGCGCGCCGGCTGAACCTGCCGCAGACGTACCTGCGGAACTTCGAACGGCTCACCACCGAGGCGCTGTCGGCGCTGGGACGGACCGTGTCGGACGTCAGGTACTTCCTGATCAACCACATGGATCGGCGGGTGCACGAACGCCTGCTGCGGACGCTCGGCATCCCGTTCGACAGGAGCGTGTTCAACTACGACCGGCTGGGCCACATGGGCGGTGGGGACACCTTCATCGCCCTCGCGGACCTGCGTTCGGAACGCCGGCTGCGCAGCGGGGACCTCGTGCTGCTGGCGACCAGCGGCACCGGCTTCAGTTGGGGCGTCACGGCCCTGGAGTACCGGTAGCGCCGGTGGCTCGAGCACATGAATCGGACCTGAGGAGAGCAGTCGTGGTTTTGCGCCGCATCTTCGACGACGAGTTTCAGACCGCGGTCGGCCGGCTGCGTGTCGCCGGCGCGGGCACCGAGGCGGTAGCCCCGCTGCTGGCGGCGTTGGTCGGGATGGTCCGACCGCGCCGCGTCCTGGAGGTGGGGATGGGCTACACCACGCCTTTCCTCGCCGCGGCGCTGGCCGCGGTCCAGGAGCAGGCCAGCGCCGAGTCGGCTGCCCTCGCCGCCAAGACCCGCCGCCACCTGGCCGGCGGCGGTGACCTGCAGGACTCGTGGTTGTTCGGGGACCCGCCCCTGGTGTCCCCCGAGTTCCACCTCTCGTCCTACCTGCCGTGCCTGGTCGCGGTGGACAACCTGTCGCTGGCGGGCTCGTCGGCAGGTCAGGTCGCCGACGTGCTCGCCGAGTTGCACCTCGACCACCTCGTGACCGTGGTGAACCGGGACCTGCACGAAGCGGTCGAAGCCTTGCCGGCACACTGCACGCCCATCGACTTCGCCTGGGTGGACGCCTGGGAGTGCCTCTACTTCTTCGACCACTACTGGGAACTTATCAATCCCGATGGCGGTCTGGTGGCAATGCACTACCTGCTGACCTATCCCGAAGGCGAGGCGGTGCTGCGCTATCTCAAGAAGTTCCAGCAGGCACACCCGACCGAGGTGGAGATCACCAGCCTGCTGGAGCCGCACAAGCTGATGCAGAACAGCGTCACGCTGCTGCGCCGCACCAGCGGCCTGGTGAACCGCGATCACCTGGGCACGGCCGGCCACGTCCGGTACACCGAAGCGCTGACGAGGGCCGCCGGCACGCACGCCCGGATGGCTACCGAGAGCTCGAACACGCCCGCCATTGCCGGCAGCGACCAGAGATAGGCGAACCATGCATCCGCACCCCTCGTACGACCAGAAGCCCCGCCACGGCCGCGCGCGGCAGGCCCCGACCTCCCGGCTCGTCGGCACGTCGTCGTCCCATGGCCGGACCGACGTGGAGCGACTGGCGCTGCGGACCGCGGCCTACCTGCACCGCCAGGGGGTCACCAGCGGCGACCGGGTGCTGCTCAAGGCCGACAACAGCGTGGACCTGGTGGCCACCTTCCTGGCGTTGCTGCACCTGGACACGTCCGTCGCGCTGCTCGACAACCAGCTCACCCAGGCTGACGAGCGCAGCGCACAACTCACCGGCGCGTCGTGGTTGCTGAGCCAGCGGGAGGAGACCCTGAACGCGGATGTCACCTGCATCCTGCTCGCCCGCGCCACGCAGGGCGACCCCGACGCTCTCGATGCCGACGATCGGCTGGACCTGGACGCGTGGTCGCGGCGGCGCGACGCGCTCATCACCTGGTCGTCCGGCTCCACCGGCGCGGCGAAGGCGGTGGTACGGCGGGGTCAGGCCCTGTTCGACAACTTGGGGGCGACCGCCGAACGCATGGGCTACCGCGGCGACGACGTACTCCTGCCGCTGTTGCCGTTCACCCACTTCTACGGGCTCACGCTGCTGATGCTGTGGTGGCGGCTCGGGTGCACCCTTGCCATCACGCCGGCCGGGCGGCTCGACCAGGCGCTCCGGCTGGCCGGAAAGGTCGGCGCGACCGTCGTCGACGCAACGCCCTCGACCTACTACAGCATCATGCGGGTGGTCGAGCGGCACCCGTCCCTGCGGTCCGGGCTCGACCAGGTACGGATGTGGTGCGTCGGCGGCGCGCCGCTGTCGGAGACGCTGGCCGACGACTTCGCGGTCGCGTTCGGACTTCCGCTGCTCGATGGCTACGGCAGCAGCGAGGCAGGAAACATCGCACTGGCCGCGCTCGGCAGCGCCACCGGGTGTGGCCGGCCGCTCGCCGGGGTTGACGTCCGGGTCCTCGACCCCGCCGGCAACGCCGCCGCCCCCGGCGAAATCGGCGAGATCGTGGTCCGCACACCGGCGCTGATGGAAGGCTACCTGGGCGAGGACGGGACGCTCACGGGCGCCGACTCGCCGTTCTACGGCACCGGAGACCTCGGGTCTCTTGACGCAGCCGGCCACCTGCACGTGGTGGGCAGGGCGAATGCCGTTCATCGCCTCGGCCACACGCTGTACCCGAGCGCCATCGAGCAGCGGGCGCAGGCCTGCGGCGCTCCGGTCAAGGTACTGGCGTTCGACGACGCCCGCAGGGGATCTCAACTCGTGTTCGTGGTTGCCGACCCCGACCGCGCCGACCCCCGTCGTTGGCAGGACGCCTTCACCGCCCTGCTGCCCGGCTACGAGCAACCGAACTACGTGCTCGTGGTGGACGAATTCTCGCTCACCTCCACCGGGAAGCCGGATCTCGCCAGGCTGCGCCAGTCGGCCCTGGCGGCAATCGCCGAGGATTCGCCACCGGCCGCTGAAGCCGCCAGTCCCGGCGACCGCGTCGGCCGTGGCCAGCCGGTGCCGTTCCCCGGTCGCGCTGAGGCCGTCCGGCTGACAATCGAGTTTCTCCGCTCGCAGCCGGAACGGGTCATCGAGCTTCTCACCGAGGTGGCCACGCGCAAGTCGGTGGAGCTGGAACTCGAAGCGGCGGTCGCCACGCTCGAGGGCGCGGTCGCCGAGGTGGCCAGGAACCGTCCCGCGGCGGTGGACCGCGCGGCCGTCTTCATGCCGTCCAACGTCCTGCTCTACTCCTACGTCATGTACGTGCTGGTGCCCTCGCTGTACGTCAGGAACATCACCTTCCGCCCGTCGAGCAAGGTGGCCGCGCAGACCCGGCGCCTGCACGAGATGTTGGCTCCGATCCACGGCGTGCCGGCCACGCTCAGCTCGCTGAGCCAGCGCAAGTTCGTCGAGGGCCCCGGCGCGAGCGCGGGGCTGCTGGTCTTCACCGGAACGTACGCCAATGCCGAGCGGGTCCGGGCGAGCCTGACCAACGAGCAGGTGTTCGTGTTCTTCGGCCAAGGCGTCAACCCGTTCGTGGTCGGCGCGGACGCCGATGTCGACCAGGCGGTCGACGACGCGATCCGGGTGCGCCTGCACAACTCCGGCCAGGACTGCTTCGGTCCGGACGTGTTCCTCGTGCCCCACAGTCTCCAGGACGGTTTCGTCGGCGGGCTCTGCAAGCGGCTGTCCGACCTGCGGTGCGGGGAGTACTCCGACCCGGCCGCCGACTACGGGGTGCTGTACTACCAGGACGCCATAGCCGACGCGGTGGAGTACCTGCAACGTCACCGGGACGCCATCGTCCACGGTGGACACGTCGACTTCCGCAGCCGGCACGTGCAGCCAACCGTCTTCCTGCGGGATAGGTGGGACGAGTCGGCCGTCCGGGAGTTCTTCGCTCCGCTGTTCAACATCGTCACCTACGCCGACCGGGCGGCCCTGCGCAGGACGCTCACCTCCTCCTTCCTCAGCGAGCGCGCCATGGGGGCCATGGCCTACGGTCTCGACGAAGAGTTGACCGGGCTGCTGACCAGGCGGCATGCCGTCGCGGTCGACCGCACCCTGCTGGAACTGGACGACGGCAACCAACCGTTCGGCGGTCGAGGCATGATGGCGAACTACGTCAGCTTCAACGGCACCCGCACGGCCGAGCCGCTCCTGCTGTCCAAAGTGGTCTCCGACTACTTCGGGCGGGCCGCATGATGGGGCCAAACCCGGCGGCGGCGCAGCGGACGTACGGCACCGTCTGGGATGCGGTGGCCGACTGGCTGACCCATCACGGCGTGCCGGTTGTCTTCGGGTTGCCGGGCGACGACGTCGGGGTCCTGCCCGCACTGGAGTCCACCGACATCAGGATGGTGCTGTGCCGGGACCAGCGCAACGCCATGTTCATGGCCGCCGGCTACGCGCTCGGCGCCGGCGGGTTCGGCGTCTGCATCGTCGGCAAGGGTCCGGCGCTGACCAACACCATGACCGGTCTGCTGGAGGCGCGCTCCGGTGGCGTTCCGCTGGTGCTGATCGCCGGCGGCACCGGCGCCGACCGGCGCGGCTCCGGCGCGTTCCAGGAGCTTGACCAGCTTGCCCTCGTGCAGCCCCTGGTGACGTGGGCGCACCGCGTCGACGACCCGGCGCGGCTGGCGGCAACCCTCGACAAGGCCGCGTGCGTGGCCGGTGCGGGCGTGCCGGGGCCGGTCTACGTGGAGATCCCGGACCACCTGCTGTCGGATGAGGTCACGAGGACTCGCCCGTGGTCGGAGTTGCCGGTGCGGCTGCCGGGCGCGGGCTTGCCGGCCGTGGTCGGTGCCGGTTCGGCGCGGACGCTGGACGCCGTCGCCACCAGCCGGCGGCCGGTGCTGCTGGTCGGTGGAGGGATGCGCGGCCGCAACGCCGACGGGCTGCTCGAACGGTTCGCGCACCGGATCGGTGCGGCGGTCTTCGCGACGGCGTCCGGCCGCGGGGTCTTCGACGAGAGTCACCCGGCGTTCTGCGGCCTGGCCGGGCTCTACACCCCGCGCCCGGCACGCCCGCTGTGGCGAGATGCGGACCTGGTCATCGCCGCGGGCTCGCGGCTCGAAGAGACCGCCACCTACCCCGTCGGCTTCGCGGACCCCGACGTGCCGGTCGTCCAGATCAATATCGACGCGGCAGGGCTGTCGTGCGAGTTCGCCGGACCGAAACTCGTCGGCGATGCCGCCGGCGTCATCCGCGGGTGGCTGGACCGGCTCGACGAGTCCCGCCCGGACGGTTCGCCCGGGGTGCCGGCGGCTGCACGGGACCCGGCCTGGCAGGCCATGACCAGCGAGGCGCGCGCGGGCGTCCATGCGGCGGCGAAGGCGCGGCTGGCTGACGATGTCGCCGCCGGGCGGCTGTCGGTGGCGCGGGTGCTCGCCGAACTCGACCACGCCCTGGGGCCGGGCCGGATCCTCGTTCAGGAGAATGGCCTGCAGGACATGTGGTCGTACTTCTTCCCGTACTGGACCTGCGGCCCGGACAGCGGCTGCGTCGTGCCGTCCGAGCAGACCAGCCTCGGCTTCGGCGCTGCCGCGGCCGCCGGCGTCGCGCTCGCATCGCCGGATCGCGTGGTCGTCGCCCTGGTAGGTGACGGCGCGTTCACCATGGTCGCCAACGACCTGGTGACCATCGCGCGCGAGCACATCCCGGTGCTGTACGTCGTGCTGCGCAACGGCGGCTACGGCTGGTTGCAGCGACAGCTCGACGACCGCGGCAGCGGGACGCGGTTCCGGTTCCTGCATCCCGACGAGGATCTCCCGGTGCCGGGTCACCGCAACCTGCACCACGCCGTTGTCGCCGATGCGGCGGCCCTGCGCCCGGCCGTGCAGGAGGCGCTGGTCGCCTGCGGGACGGGCCGGGTCGCCGTGCTCGAGGTTGTCGTCGACCTCGACGACATCACCGAGGAGATCGCCGAGCTGTCGGACGACTCGGCACCCAAGACATCGTTCTGAGCCATGGCCCGTCCGCGCGTCGCGCCGACCGGCCCGAACCGTAGGGGAACACCGTGACCCAGCACCTGACCGAACACGACATCGACGACCTGGTCCGTCGCCGCATGCGCAGCGCTCCGCTGTCGTTCGCCCAGGAACGGCTGTGGTTCATCGACGCCGCCGCGCCGGGATCGGTGACCTACAACGTTCCGCTGCTGATGCGGTGGGCGGGACCGGTGGACGTCGCGGCGCTGCGGTCCGCCCTGCGCAGTGTCGTGTCCCGGCACGAGGTGCTGCGGACCACCTACCAGCTCCATGACGGCCAGCCGATCCAGGTCGTCGGCGACCCGGGTCAGGTCAGCGTCGACGTAGTCGACCTGACCGGCACGCCGCCGCCGTGGGACCAGGTCGAGATCCAGGCCGCACGGCGCGCGCGCCAGCCCTTCGCCCTGGCCGAACGGCCACCGATCAACTGCACGGTGTGGTGCGGCTTGCCGGATGGCGACGCGATCCTGCTCAACATCCACCACATCGCCGTGGACGGTTGGTCGCTCGCGGTGTTGCTCGCCGACCTCGCCACCGCATACGACGCGGCCGTGGATGGAGGCCGACCGGATCTTCCGGAACTTCCGGTCCAGTACGCGGACTTCGCCGCGTGGGACAGGCAGGAGTTGGCGGGCGAGGAGTTCCGGCAACTGCTGGCCGAGCGGGCCGAACAGATCCGTGCCGTGCCGTCCGGGCTGACGCTGGGGGGACGGCAGCCGGCCCCGGCGGCGGAGGGAGGGCGGCGCGGTGCCCAGCACACCTTCCGGGTGCCCGCCGACCTGTGGTCCGGCCTGCGACGCTTGGCCACCACGCTGCGGGTCACCCCGTTCGTGGTGGCGTTCGCGGCGTTCCAGGCGGTGCTGCACCGCTGGTCCGGACGAGACGAGTTCCTGGTCGGTGTGCTGGCCGCCGACCGGCCCCACCCGGAGCTGGAGGAACTGGTCGGGTTCTTCGTCAACACCGTGCCGCAGCGGTGTGCGGTGCGCCCGGACGAGTCCTTTGCGGAACTGTGCGCGAGGGTGCGCACGGAGGCATTTCGGTGCCTCACCTACCAGCGCATTCCGTTCGACCGGCTGACTGCGGAGCTTGCCGAGACGCCACGCGGCGCGCTCGTCAACGTCGGCTTCGCGCTGCAGAACTATCCCGCGCCGCGATATCACGGACCGCCGCGGTGGGAACCGGCGGCATTGCTACCCACCGGCACCGCCAAGTTCGACGTGTTGTTCATCCTCGACGACGGCCCGGACGGCGTGGTCGGCACGGTGGAGTACGACGTCGACTGCTATCCCGGCGCGGTGGCGACGGGGCTGGCCGAGCACTTCCAGGCGTTGCTCGGCGCCGCGACCGCCGATCCCGACCGGCTGGTGAGCCGGCTGCCGATCACCGCGCGCGAGCCGCACACCGCACCGCCATGCGTCCTGATCGGACCGGAACGCGACTTACGGCGTGTCCCCCTGGTCGCCGAGCAGTCGGCGCCGCCGGGCACCACCACGGTGCTCGACGTGATCGCGGCGCGCATCGCCGCCTCGGACGGCACCGCGTGCGCGGTCACCTGCGACGGCACGGACCTCACCTGGTCCGAGTTGGACCGATGGTCGTGGGCAGTGGCCGCGGGCCTGCGCGCGGGTGGCATCGGCACCGGCGACTACGTTCCCGTCATCGCCGCGCGAGGCGGGGCGCTCGCGGCCGGCTGGCTCGGCGTGCTCCGCAGCGGCGCCGCGTACGCACCGATCGGGCTGGACACCCCGTCGCAACGGCTGGAGCACATCGTCACGGAGTTGGGCGCAGCGGTGGCGGTGGTCGACGCCGCGGGCGCGGCGCTCGTCGAGAACCTCGGCGTGCCGTGCCTGCGCCTCGAGGACCTGGTCGGGACGTCGGAGGCCCCCACGCCGCCGCGGCTGCGCGGGCAGGACCCGGCGATCGTCATCTACACCTCCGGCAGCACGGGTCGTCCCAAGGGCGTGGTCGTCCCGCACCAGGGGCTGCTGAACACGACGCTGTGGTGGATCGACGACGAGCAGCTCGGGCCTGCGGACACGCTGCTGTGCACCTGCTCCACGTCGTTCGACGTCGCCAACTTCGACGCCTTCCGCTCGCTCATGGCGGGATCGGTGCTGGCGTTCGCCGACGACTGGCAGCGACGCGATCCGCGAGCCCTGGTCGACCTCCTCCGCGGCCCGCTCGGCGTAACCACCACCTCCATGACGCCGAGCATGGCTCGGGCAACGCTGGAGGTCGACGGCGGCGGACCGACCACGCTGCGCATCGCCTATCTCGCCGGTGAGGCGGTGACCCGCCAACTGGCCAGCAGCTGCGCCGAGAAATGGGGCGCGGCCGTGCGCAATGCCTACGGTCCAACCGAGGCATCCTGCCTGAGCACCTGCGCAGCGGTGGACCTGCGCGACGAGCGGCCATCCATCGGGGTGCCGCTGCCGAACACGAGGGCCTACGTGCTGGGACCGCACCAGGAGGAGCTGCCGGTCGGTGTGGCCGGGGAGCTCTACGTGGCCGGCGTTGGCGTGGCCCTCGGCTACCTCGGCCGACCTGACCTGACCGACCGGGTGTTCCTGCCCGACCTCTTCGGCGCGGGTTCCGGGGAGCGGATGTATCACACCGGCGACCGGGTGGTGTTGCGGCCGGACGGAATGATCGACTATGTCGGCCGCGCCGACGACCAGGTGAAGATACTCGGAAACCGCATCGAGCCCAACGAGGTGCGCAGGCTGATCGAGGAACACCCACGAGTGCGCGCTGCCGCGGTGCTCGCGGTGGACGAACCCACCCGGCTCGTCGCCTACCTGCACCTGGATTCCTGGGACCTGGACTCCCGGGACGACCTGCCGACCCGGGACGAGATCGTGCAGCCGCTGCAGCGCTGGTTGCCGACGGCGGTGCTGCCCGCGCAGGTGTACGCGGTGTCGGCGCTGCCGTTCACGCAGAACGACAAGGTGGACGCGGCAGCGCTGCGCTCGCTGCCCGCGACGTTGCTGCCGGAACTGCCGGCACACCAGGTAGAGCTGACCGGCGGCGAACGGCGAGCCGCGCAACTGTTCGTCGACACCATCGGTGCGGCAACCGGGCGAGCGTTGGGGTCGGCCGCGAGCCTGGCGCCGGACACCGACTTCTTCACCATCGGCGGACATTCGCTGCTGGCGGTGAAGATGCTGGCCAACGCGGAACGGCTGGTGGGCGTCTCCCTGCCGCTGCGGGACTTTCTCGTCGACCCGACGGTAGCGGGGCTGAGCCGGCTGCTGTCCGGAGGCGCGACAGCGGTCGGGCAGCCCGACGGCGGCGTAACCGACGGCCATCCGGAGACGGCCGACCGGCACGTCGCCAATTCCGCCCAGCAACGGTTCTGGTTCATCGACAAGCTCCCGACGCTGCGCCGCGCGTACCTGCTGCCCACCGTGGTGGAGTTGACCGGCCCGGTTGACCTCGACGTGCTGGGCGGCGCCCTGGATGTCGTCCTGCGACGGCACCCGGCCCTGCGGTCGCGGTTCGCGCTCGACCGGAACCTGAAGAAGGTCACCTATTTCACCTCCGGCCAGCCGCCCCGAGTCACCGTGACCGACGCCAGCGGATGGGATCGCCGGACGCTGGCCGAGCACCTGTCAGGCAGCTGCTGGACACCGTTCGACCTGGCCGAAGACGCGCCTGCACGGGCCGAGATCCTGGCCGCCGCGGAGGACCGAACGATCGTGGTGGTCACGGCTCATCACATCGCCATGGACGGGTGGTCGCTCGGACTGGTGCTGGACCAG
>Ga0210378_10001374_pt1 | contig 12716 bp, 12 predicted proteins | sample PLM1_60_b1redo_FD_155465 | JGI IMG/M metagenome (GOLD analysis project Ga0210378, IMG submission 155465) | Groundwater sediment microbial communities from an aquifer in East River, Colorado, USA - PLM1_60_b1 redo | ecosystem: Environmental > Terrestrial > Soil > Riparian zone | place: USA: East...
CGTTCGACCAGGCCCTTGGTCAGGAACTGTCCGGCCACCGAGAAGGGGTCGAGCGTCGGGTCCAGCTCGGCAGTTGCCAGCTGCATCTGGGCCAGAGCCTTCCCGGTGAGCGCAAGGGACGCGGGAAGGCGCACGTCGTGACGAATGGCGATCTCCGTGATCTCCTGCAGGATCGGCCCGAGCTGGATCTCCTTCAGGGACAGGTGCCGGTACTTCGCCAGTAATTGGCCGAGCTCCTCCTGGAATGCCGGCAGGTCGATGTCGCTGCGCTGGTCCTCCCCAGCCAGCATGAGCACGACGTCGGAGAGAAACGGCACGTCCTCCTGCCAGAAGGACATCAGCATGAGCATCAGCAGCTCTCGCGTCTCGGGCCCTAGCTCTCCGACCATCCCGAAATCCAGGAAGTAGATCTTGTCGTTCCACCACAACAGGTTCCCAGGATGGGGGTCGGCGTGGAAGAAGCCATCGGTCATGATCTGGCGGTAATAGGACTCCAGGAGCTGCCGGGCAGCGTCCTTTCGAGCCTCCCCCTCGGGCGCCTGGCGGATCGGGACGCCCTGTATCTCCTCCATTACGAGCAGGCGAGCGCTCGAGAACTCCCCGTTCACCCCGGGGACTTCTAGACGCGAGTAAGGGGTCAGGACATCGCGCATACGAGCGATGTTCGAGGCTTCCTGGCGGAAGTCGAGCTCCCTTTGCAGCGATGCCGACAGGTGCTCGAAGATGGCCTGCATGTCGACCACCTGGCGGAAAGCGGGCCGGTCGGCGGTCTTCCCGGCGAACAGCTCCAGGAGCCCCAGGTCCTTCATGATGTCCTCTCGCGCGGTTGGCCGCTGTACCTTGACCACCACTCGCTCGCCGTCGGTGAGAGTCGCCCGGTGGACCTGAGCGATGGTCCCGGCCGCCATCGGCTTGGGGTCGATGCTCTCGAACACGTCCTCCCACGGAACACCGAGCTCCTCCTCCATAACCGAGACGACGGCCTCCTGGGAGAGTGGCGCCACGTTGTCCTGGAGGCTGGACAGTTCCTCCACGAACGCAGGCGGCAGGAGATCCGGCCGCGTTGAGAGGATCTGGCCGAGCTTGGCGAACGTGGGGCCGAGCTCCTCGAGCGCGGTACGGAACCGTCTGGCCCGGACCCTGGTTGAATCCTCATCGCCGGGCTTGGAGCGGCTGAACAGCTCCTTTATCCCGTGCCTGGCCATGACCCCGGCGATCGTGGCCGCCCGGCCGAGAAGTCGACCTTCCACGGCCTCGGGCGCCCCGTCCTCCCGGTCGAGCGAGCGAGTGGGGATCGCCCTGACCTGGCCGTCGCCCGCGAGGAACGCGGTGTTCACGATGATCACCGTGCACCGCGCGTTGTGAGACACGCGGTTCGGCACGTTGCCCAGCAGGAACTCTTTCCGCCCCGACATCCCGACGTTTCCCACGACCAGCACGTCGACCTGTGCGTCCTCTGCGGTCTGCACGATTCCTCTGGCTGGGTCTGTGTCTACCGTGACATGAGCCCGCCCGCGATCCCCGGCTATGCTCCTGGCGAGCTGCTCGAGGTCGCCCGCGGCGAAAGAGGCGCGTGTGGCTTCCGCCGCCCCGGCTTCAGTACCCGGGGCATTCTCGGGTACCAGCACCTGGACCAGATGGAGCTCAGCGCCGTACCGCTCGGCCATCCCTGCTGCCCAGGCCACCGCGCGTCCCGCGCTCTCCGACCGGTCGGTGGCGACCATGATGCGCTTTACCAAGCGGCAACCTCCTGAGTGTGCTCCCCGGCCAGCCTAGCGCACCGTATGGCGCGCAGCCGTACCATGGTTGGCTGCAGACTCGATCCGGCGGAAGGGGGCTCCGATGGCGGGCAGGGACGGCGACAGGACTGGTGGAGGGTCGCGAACGGCCGGAACGTCAGCGTTCTATCGCCTGGGAATCTTCACGGTCAAGCGCAGGCGCTGGGTGCTCCTGGCGTGGGTACTTCTGTTCCTGGCCATGGGGCCACTGTTGGCGAAGCTGAATGCGCGGCTGTCACAGGGCGGGTTCGAGGTCCCTGGCTCCCAGTCGGACGAGGTCCGGTTGGCGATCCAGAGCGATTTCAAAGGGCAGTACGAGTTCAACGACACCCTCGTGATGCACTCGGACTCCCTCACGGCCCAGGACCCTGAGTTCCAAGCTGCATTCGCCAAGATCCGGGACGCGCTCCTCGCCGCGCCCGGCGTTGCGGAGGTCCTGGACCCCTACGCCCTCGCCCAGCTGTTCATCTCTCCGGACGGGCACACGCTCACCTCGCAGGTAGGCCTTTCCGACGACCAGGACCAGGCGCTCAAGCATGCGGATGAGCTTAACGAAGCGGTCGAGACGGCCTCCAGCGGAACGGGCATCCAGTCGCTGCTGACCGGGGCGGCGCCTTTCTACGCCGTCTTCTCCGAGACGACCACACACGACCTGGAGCGGGCAGAGAAGGTGGCTCTGCCAATCAGCCTGCTGATCCTGGTCCTGGCGTTCGGGTCGTTGGTGGCGGCCGGCATGCCCTTGGCTCTGGCCCTGCTGAGTCTGGCCATCTCCTTCGGCGTGATCTCCGCGATCGCCGCAGCCACGACCGTGAGCATCTTCGCCCAGAACGTCGCCTCCATGATCGGAATCGGCGTCGGCATCGACTATTCGTTGTTCATCCTCAACCGCTACCGCGAAGGGTTGCGCAACGGGCTCACGGTGGACGACGCCGTCGGCCGGTCCATCGCCACCAGCGGGAAGGCCGTGTTCGTCTCGGGGCTCACTGTGGTCGTCGCCCTGTCGGGCACCCAGCTGGTCAATCTGGCCGCCTTCAAGTCAATGGGCTACTCGGCGATGATCGCCGTGTTCTTCGCGATGGCGGCAGGGCTCACGCTGCTCCCGGCACTCCTCGGGTTCGTCGGAAAGAAGGTGGACGCGCTCAGCATCCACCGTCGCAAGTCCGAGGACAGCCGCCTCTGGCATCGGTGGGCCACCGCGGTGATGAAGCGGCCGTGGTGGGCGCTGGGCGCATGCCTCGTGATCGTCGCGACGCTGGCCGCTCCGGCCCTGCACCTGCGCCTCGGGTCCTCGGGTCCGGACATCCTCCCGGCGGGGGCCGGGCCTAGGGTCGCCCTCGAGATCGCCGGTCGAGCTTTCGGCCAGGGGCAGGTGGCGCCTGTTCAGGTCGTTTACTCGGATCCTCGGGGCCTGACCCAGGACGGGTTCGCCGACGTCTACCGGGTCGCGGCCGAGATCTCGAAGGACCCCGAGGTGTCCCGGGTCGACTCCATCGCCACACTCGCGGCGGGAGCCACCGTGGAGGAGGCTCAGGCCGCCCTGGCGTCCCCACAGGCCGCGCCTTTCGTTCAGAGCCACGTCGCTGCAAACGGGACCAAGACTCTGTTTTCGGTGGTCACCAAGCACGGAGCCCAGTCCGGCGCCTCGGACGCGTTCGTGATCCGGCTGCGGAAGGCGCTGCCCGGGCTGCTGCCGACCGGCGCGACGGCTGCGGTCGGAGGCGACCCGGGGCTGAACGTCGACATCGACAGCGAGATGACCAGCAAACTGATCCCCGTCGTCGGCCTGGTGCTGATCCTGTCCTTCATCGTCCTGCTCATATTCCTGAGAAGCCTGCTGCTGCCGCTCAAGGCCATCGTGATGAACACAGCCTCGGTCCTCGCAGCGTACGGCCTTATGGTGTTCGTGTTCCAGGATGGGCACCTCACGGGGCTGCTCAAGTTCGACGCGGCGGGCCATATCGACTCGTTCCTGCCCCTTTTCCTCTTTTGCATCCTGTTCGGACTCTCGATGGACTACGAGGTATTCCTCCTGGCGCGCATCCGCGAGGAGTACCTGCGGACCGGCGACAACACCGAGGCCGTGGGTTGGGGGCTCGAGCACACCGCCCGCATCATCACCAGCGCCGCGGCAATCATGGTCACCGTGTTCGGTGCGTTCGCCTTCGCCCGGATGCTTCCGATCAAGGAACTGGGGTTCGGGCTGGCCGCCGCCGTGTTGCTCGATGCAACCATCATTCGAGTGGTCATGGTCCCGGCCACCATGCGCCTCATGGGCAAATGGAACTGGTGGCTACCGGGGTGGCTCGACCGCCTGTTGCCCAAGGTGTCCTTGGAGGCGGCCGAGGAGACGGGAGCAGAGCGAGCGCCGGCCGCCGTCTAGCTTCCCGTTCCCTCGGGGTGCAGGTACCACCGCCGATAGGCAAGGGCACCCGCTTGTCCGGCGCATGAGGGACGTACACCATGCCGATGTGGGCGGATCGATCAGAGAGAAGACGAGCTTCCCTCTCGCAGGAGCGTCAGGACGGCCATCACCCGGCGATGGACGTCGGTCTCCTCGGAGAGCCCGAGCTTGTGGAACAAGGAGTTGATGTGCTTCTCGACGGCACGTTCGGTGAGGAACATGCCCTTGGCGATGGCCGCGTTGTTCTTCCCTTGAGCCATCTGTCCAAGCACCTCCCGTTCGCGATCGGTCAGCTGGGCAAGGGGCGAATGGGCCAGTCGCTCCTTCCTCGTCACGAGACCCTCGACGATCCGGGGGTCGAGCACGGAGCCTCCCCGCGCCACCTCTCGCAGGGCACGCACGAGCTCGTCAAGATCGGCCACCCGCTCCTTGAGCAGGTACCCGAGGCCTGCCGCGCCGTCCTTCAACAGCTCGAAGGCGTAGTCCTCCTCAGAGTACTGAGAGAGCACCAGCACGCCGATGCCTGGGTGATCCGAGCGGATCCTTCTGGCAGCGACGATGCCCTCCGTCGTATTGGACGGCGGCATCCGGATGTCGGTGAGGACGACGTCGGGCATGTGCGTTTCGACCGCGGCGAGAAGCCCCTCGAGGTCGGACGCGGTCGCCACGAGCTCCACCTCCGACGCGTCGGCCAGGAGCGCCGCCGTCCCTTCCCGCACCAGATAGTTGTCTTCGGCGAACACCACGCGAAGCGGCATACCGGGATGGTATACAGGCGGGCAGCCGCTAGATAGGAGCCTTATGGCGATCCGGGTAGTGTTGGGCGACGACAACGTCCTCGTTCGCGAGGGCGTTCGTGCGCTGCTCGCCGCCACGGATGGGATAGAGGTGGTCGGAGTCGCCGAAGACGCCCCCTCGCTTCTGGCGGCGGCGGGCGAGCACCGGCCAGACGTGGTGGTCACGGATATCAAGATGCCTCCCAACTTCCGACTCGAGGGGATCGAGGCCGCCCACGAGGTCCGGCGCCTGTATCCGGGCACAGGAGTCGTCGTCCTATCCGCGCACGACGACGAGGCCTACGCGCTGGCGTTGCTGGGCGGTGGCGACAGCGGCCTGGCTTATCTCCTAAAGGACCGGCTCGGCCAGGGCGACGAGCTGGCCCGGGCCATCCGGGAAGTGGCCGCGGGTGGCTCTCTGGTTGATCCCACCATCGCGGCGCGGTTGTCCGGCCGCGAGGAAGGAACGGAAGAGGGGCGGGCAATCCTGGACCTCATGGCCAAGGGTCTGGGGTACGCGGAGATGGCCGACGCCCTGGGTACAACGCAGGAGGCCATCGATCGCCAGGTCACCGAGCTGTTCCAACGACTGGCCCACGAGGCGAGCAGGGGCGCGAGCTATGCCGTCGATGAGCTGAAGCGCCTGCACGAAGCCGTGGTGGACAGGGAGGCGTCCGCACGGACCTTACGGCCGTTCGTCCCTGCCCAGTTCGCCGAGCGTCTGGCCTCCGGTGGGGCCGCAGCCGGCATCCAGGAGGAGGTGGAGGCCACCATCCTCTTCTCGGATATCCGGGGGTTCTCAACGCTCGCGGAGAGCCTGGCGGCTCGACAGGTCGCCGACCTCCTGGCCAGGCACCTCTCCGCCATGGCCGAGGTCGTGCTCGATCACGGCGGGACGATCGACAAGTTCGCTGGGGATGGGGTGATGGCGGTCTTCGGCGCACCCGACGCTCTTCCCGACCATGCGGACAGGGCGCTTCGGTGCGCCCTTGCGATGCAGGGCCGGCAGTCGGACTTGAACCGGGAGACCTCAGCCGCTGGTATCGACCCGCTTGGCATGGGGATCGGCGTGAACACAGGGACGGTCATCGCCGGAACAGTAGGCGGAGGCGGGCGACTCGAGTACACGGTCATGGGGGATGCAGTGAACCTCGCCCAGCGACTTCAGTCAGAAGCAGCCGCCGGCGAGATCCTGGCGACCGCCGCCACGATGCGGGCGGCGCCTCAGATCGACGCGGAGTTCGTCGGCGAGAAGCAGGTCAAGGGGCGCCGCGAGCCCGTCGACGTCTACCGCTTGAGAGGTTCATAGAAAAGGCCCGAAACGCAAGGCCTCCTCCCGTCTCGTTTGGCTCTCAGATACGGGGGAACTCGACGCTCGGAATGGCCAGGCCTGCCTTCTCGGCCTGTTCGATGTATTCGGCATGGGACAGCGCGGCCCTTCCCAGCGCCTCCACGTCGACGTCATGATGAGGCGAGGGGTAGGACAGAATCCTCCCTGCGCCACGGCGGAGCAGGGTGTAGGCACCGTGAGAGTTCCCGCGCAGGAGGTGTACGTACCCAGCCCCTAGTTGGGACAGGCCCTTGAAGAACTCGGCGTCGCCGGTACCCTTCGCCTGCTTCCAGCACGTCTCCCAGGCCTCATGGGCGGGGAAGAATCGTTGCGCGTCGAAGGCCCGTAATCCCAGCCGATGGTTCTCTTCCAGGGACAGCGAGTCGTAGTCTTCGAGCTGCAGCGTGTTCTCTGCCTCGAGGGCTAGGGGTCGGCCGAGGTCGTCGCGCGGACGCTTCGGCTTGGGAGGCGCGTTCGGGTCCCGGGGCTTTCCTGGCTTCGGAGCAGGGGTTCTCGAAGGCATGTGTACACCGTTAGCCTAGCGAAGGAGGCGCCGGATGAAATGGGTTACGAGGGCGAGGCCGAAGACCGACCGGATCGCGTGCCCATGGCTGATCCTTCGGTTCATCGATCCTGGGGCCGAGATCATCTATGTACCGCGCGAAGAGGTGCTCGCCTTCGCCGAAAGCGACGGGGCGAGGTCGTTCGACGCACCGGGAGCCGAGTTCACCCACCGCAACGGGAAGTGCACCTTCGAGGTCCTGGTCGAAGAGTTCGCGATCGAAGACCCGGCGGTACTGATTCTCGCTCTCATCGTCCACGGCGCCGACATCTCGGGCGAACTGGACACGACGCCACAGTCCGCGGGCCTGCTCGCCATCGCCGAGGGGTTCGGGGACGTGGAGTCAGACGATCAGAAGCTTCTGGCGATGGAGCTGCCCGTTTACGACGCCCTCTACGAGTGGTGCCGCCGGCAAGTTCAGGCTGGGCCCGGGTAGCGACCCACAACGACACGGCTGACCGGCAACTCACCCTTGGTGCTGCGGACCGTGGCGTATCCCGCTCGGCGAAGCAAGGCGGAGACCTTCCTGGACCGGTCGGGACTCACCTCCAAGAGGAGCCAACCGCCCGGCCGCAGCCATACGGGGGCCTCCGCCGCGACCCGGGTCAGCAGGCCGAGGCCTGTGGGAGAGAAATCGGTGAGGGACTCCATGGGTTCGAAACGAAGGATCTCCTCGGGAAGCGTGTCGAGCTCCTCTTCGCCGACGTAGGGCAGATGCCCAGTCACGACGTCCACGCCTTTCCGGAGGACGCGCGGCAGCGGATTGAACAGATCGCCGTGAAGGAAGGTGGCGTTGCCGATCCCGAGTCGCGCCGCATTGCGTCGTGCCAGGGCCAAAGGACGTCTCGAGAGATCGACGCCGAACACGTGCGCCCGGCCAAGGCGATGTGCTACCCCTAACGCCACGGGACCGATCCCCGTCGCGATGTCGACGTGGACAGGCTCGGGGCGTCCACGAAGGCGACGGAGGGCCTGTTCGACCATGAACTCGCTCGATTGACGGGGAATGAAGACACCGGGCCGCACCTCCAGGGAGAGCGACCCGAAGGTTGTCAGGCCGGTGATGTAGGCGACCGGCGCCCCGGAGGCCCTCCTTCTCACCAGTCGCTGATAGCGGCTCAGGTCTCGGCCGTTGACGACTTCGGTTTCGTCCAGCGCGTGTCCCAGGACGAACTCGAGGAGTTCCTCCGCTTCGTACCTCTCCTTGCCCGCATTCGGATGGTCGATGTCGTCCGACGCCTTCAACAGTCGCTCAGCCTCGCGGACGGCCTCCTTGGCTCTCGGCATCGCGAGCAATCATACGAATGCATGGGCCGGCGCCCTACAATCGGTCCCGTCATGTCACCCCGTACGACGAGGCTTCGTCCAGTCAAGTCGGCGACCGAACTCCACCCGGAGGCCGCGGAGAAGATCCGCCTGACCGCCGACCGCATCCTCGTGCGGGTCCCCGACGAGAGCGAGCGACGGTCGAAGGGCGGACTGGTGATCCCGGCGACGGCAGCCACCCCCATCAAGCGGTGCGTCTGGTCCGAGGTCGTGCTGGTGGGGCCCGAGAGCCGGAACCTGCGACCGGGCGACCGAGTGCTATTCATCCCGCAGACGGGCCTCGAGGTGGACATACGAGGTGAGCTGTTCCTGCTACTTCGCGAACGCGACGTACAGGCCATCGCTTCCGATCGAAGCGATCCTCAAGCGGGCCAATACCTCTAGGAGCTGGAGAGACCCATCCGGTAGAGCCGTTCCCCGCGCTCCTCGTCGATCAGAACGACCTCTTCAACGCCGCGTTCATGAAGGTCGGCCCAGGCCTCGCCCATCCAGGACTCCGCCGCCTCGGTATCGGAGAACCGCTCGGAGGACCCGAGCTCTTCGCCCTCCTCGTCCAGATATCTCCAGGCGAACACCGGGGCATCCTAGCGGACGAGCCGCGAGAGCCTCCGGTCGCCGAGCACGCGGCCGCCCGTCTGGCAAACGGGGCAGTAAGTTACCTCGTGTGATTCGTACGAGACGCGTCGGAGATCGCCGCCGCAGACAGGACACGGGGAGCCGAACTTGCCGTGAACGATGAAGTGGTCACCCAGCTTCGGCGGCAGCCCGCCCGTTCGATTTCGTTCGACCTCCAACGCTTCGGAGAGCACCGACCGGACCGAGGAAAGGAGCCGGTCCCGTTCCTCTCCGTCGAGGGCGGAGAGCGAACGATACGGCGAGAGTCTCGCCCGATGCAGGATGTCGTCCGAGTAGCCTCGGCCGATCCCGGCCACGCGGCGCTGATCGCGAAGCAGGGCATGCAGCCGCCCGGTGTCAGACCCCGTCGATACAAGCGTCCCGAACTCGGCCGAGAAAGGCTCGGGCCCCAGCTTCGCGAGAGGCCCGGCGTCCCCCGCGGCCAGCACCCACCATCCGGCCTTGCGTTCGGTCCCGAACTCCTTGACCAGCAGCGACGGGGGTCGGTCGAACCTTAGACGGGCAACGCCGCCTCTGGGCCGGGAAGCTGAGGTCGGTGATTCGAACACGATCCGGCCACCTTGAGACAGGTGAACCAGAAGGCGAAAATCCTCGAAAGTCAGCACGAGGAACTTCCCCCGGCGCCCGACCGAGTCCATTCGCGCGCCCGAGATAGCCTCCGGTGAAGGGCTGACGGTCTTGAGCGCAGAGAATGCCAGCGCGTCCGCCCGGACGAAGCGCGCTCCGGCCAGTCTCTCATGTATGCGCTCAGCCAGCGCCTGTACCTCTGGAAGTTCGGGCACTCGATCGAGTGTAAGCGGAGGTTGGACGGGGAAGACTAGAGCGCGTCGTGACAAGGGGGCGATCTCCACAGGTCGGTCTGCTCAAGGCATCGTCAGCCGGGGCCGATAAGAGATCCATGCGGCCGCTCCCCCTCCGCGTGCTCTTGGTCGCGGCCGTGATGGCCGCTACGCTGATACCTGCCAGGGCCGCCTTCGCTTTCTCAGATGTGCCCAAAGGCTACTGGGACTATGACGCGATCCAGTACGTCGCCGTCACCAACACGTGGATGCAGGACTACGGCACCCAGACCTTCCAGCCCTCGACCAAAGAGCACCGAGGTCAATTGGCTCAGGCCCTTGTGCTGGCCTACGCGCCGGACGAACCCATAGATCCCTCCATCACCTTCACCGATCTGCCCAAGACGGACCCCCTCTACCCGTTTGCCAACGTGGCGGTGAAGCTCGGGTGGATCGAGAAGTACGCCAGTGGCAAGTACGCTCCACTCGATCCCGTGAGGTTCAGTCTCCTCGACCGGTCATTGGTCCGCGCCATGGGTTCGTTCTCCGCGGCCATCGATGGGCTGACCAACATCCACGAGGCGGACGGCACGCCATACGTCACCCAGGACCGTCTCGCGGAGATGCAGCTGGCCAGGTGGCTCGACCTCCACTACAACCACGACGACGAGAGCCTCGATTTCCAGAAGCGCGCGTATATCAACCGGGATGAGATGGCCTACTCGCTCTGGAAGGCCAAGACCCTGCCATCGTGGAAGGTCGACGACGCCCATTTGTTCGACGACATCACGCTGGCCGACGCCAGCACGGGACAGCACGCCTTCACGCAGTTCGCCCTGGACTGGATCGGCCCGCCGTACATCTGGGGCGGCGAGTGGAATACGTCGACTGGCAACGGATACTGCTGCGGCACACAGCCTCAGGGCGGCTACGACTGCTCCGGTTTCGTCTGGTGGGTCCTGAAGAAGAACGAGGACGGCTACAACGCCGCTCAGTTCCATCCGGACTACAAGGGCTGGATCATCCACGAGCGAGTCAGCCACGACATGGCAAAGATGGCACCAAGCAAGCTCACGTTCGGTGAGCTCGTCCAGGGCAACCTGATGTTCTTCGCCTCAAACGGCGGGTCCACGTGGAGCGACGTCGACCACGTGGGTATCTACCTGGGTAACAACTGGATGATCAACTCCACGGGCGGCGGGCCCCAGCTCGAATGGGTGGGCGACGGCTACTACTACGACATCTTCGTCTTTGGACGAAAGGTCGTGCAGAAGGAAGCTTCGTCCCCGGCTGAGAGCTTCGATCTGACCGTGGGCGAGCCGGCGATTGGACCCTAGGGATCTCCGATCACTTTCCGGACGGCATCCAGCAGGGCGCCCAACGCGAAGGGCCGCCTCAGCTCGGCATCCACCGGGATCAGCACGAGCTGCTGGGTCTCACCCTGAGCAGCCATGAACACGATGACCTTGACCTCGGCCAGATCTTGATCCCTTCGGACCTGACGCAATACATCCCAGCCGTCCTCGTTTGGCAGCTCGGAGTCCAGGATCACGAGCCGATAGGAGCCCGTCCGGAGTCTCTCCAGCCCCTCGGTCCCACTGGCGGACTCCTCGACGTCGTAACCCGCCAGGCGCAGACGGAGGACGGGCTGGCGGAGGTGCCCGGGGCGATTGTCGATGAAAAGGATCCGCTTCTTTCCCATATTTGGTCTCCGTTTCAGACTACGCCGGGGCACCGACACGCGAAACGTGCAGTTGACACGCCATCCGCAGACCTCATAGCCTTCCCCTGGGCTGCTACGGCAGCCCTTTGTGCTTATGCATGACAGACACTTGAAGGCGCGCGGACGCACAGCGCGGCTGGTCGCGGCCGCGCTGCTCTTGGGCGCGCTTTCTCTGGGGCCGGCGGGCCTCTCATCGGCCGTGGTGTCGCAACAGGACCTGCAGACGGCCAAGGCCAAGCTTGTCTCCCTCAACCAGCAGCTCTCCCAGCTGGTCGAGCAGTACGACCAGACAAACCTACGGCTACACCAAGCCGAGATCAAGCTGGCCGATGCCCAGGCCACCGCGGACAGAGCGCAGGCCGATGCCGACAGGTCTCGCGCGCTGCTCGACCTTCGAGTCCGAACGGCGTACATGGGAGCCGGATCGGAGATCGACATATTGCTGGGCGCTACCAGCCTGGCCGAGTTTGCGGAGCGGATGCAATTCCTATCGAGCCTGACGGAGCGCGACACGGATTACGCGGCGCAGGCTGAGGTGCAGGGACGAGAGGCTGAGCTGGCCTCGGCCAGCCTTGCCGACGCAGTCGAGGCGCGTGCGGCCCTCCTCGGGTCGCTCGACGAACAAAAGAGCTCCATCGAATCCGCGATCGCGGACCAGCAGGCGCAGATAGCCGACCTCAAGAAGGAGCTCACGGCTCAGGAGCTGGCCCAGGTGGCTAACGACCCGGGGCCGGCCCCCAGCCCGCCCGATCCCAGCCCCGAACCCCCGCCCCCGCCTCCTCCACCACCGGTGCCCGGTGCGCAGGTCGCCGTCCAGGCCGCCTACTCCGCGATCGGCGTGCCGTACCTATGGGGAGGGGACAACCCAGACGATGGGTTCGACTGCTCGGGGCTCACGATGTGGTCCTGGGCACAGGCTGGCGTATCGCTTCCCCACTCCTCTTACGCTCAGTACGCTGCCATCCCCCATGTCTCAAGAGATGACCTGAAGCCGGGGGACCTGCTCTTCTTCTACGATCCGATCTCGCACGTATCGATCTACGTGGGCAACAACCAGATGATCCAGGCCCACCACCCGGGGACCGTGGTCAGCCTGGATACCATCAGCGACTATTGGTGGGCGGTGTTCGTGGGAGCCGGCCGGCCCGGCTAGGGCCGAGCCGCCTCGAGCAGCATCGCGTAGGTGGCCGGTGATCCGGCGAGGATCTCACCCTGGAGGTAGTCGGGGCCGCCCTGCCAGTCCGTTACAACACCCCCGGCCTCTTCGATCAGGAGGGCTCCCGCGGCCACGTCCCAGACCGAAAGGTTCATTTCGAAGTAGCCGTCGAAGACGCCAGCCGCCACCCAAGCAAGGTCCAGCGCAGCAGCCCCCGCTCGCCGGATGTCCTCGCCTCGTTCGACAACC
>Ga0210378_10001375_pt1 | contig 12715 bp, 9 predicted proteins | sample PLM1_60_b1redo_FD_155465 | JGI IMG/M metagenome (GOLD analysis project Ga0210378, IMG submission 155465) | Groundwater sediment microbial communities from an aquifer in East River, Colorado, USA - PLM1_60_b1 redo | ecosystem: Environmental > Terrestrial > Soil > Riparian zone | place: USA: East...
GAACGGTCCCCAGCCGTAGCGATCCCAGGTCGCCGGGTCGTGGAGGTCCACGTCCAACGTCTCCAGCTTGTCGTCGAGCAGCGCGGGCGCACCGCGGGGGGGCATGAGCTGGTAGACGGACGGCATGCGGGCGATGACGGGCGCCGCCAGCGTGGTGTGGGAGAGGCCGACGCGGTTGCCGTAGAGCATCGCCTCCAACGCGTGGATGCCCCCCGCGTTCGGCACCGCGACCAGGACCAGGTTCGCGATCCGCCGCGCTCCCGCCCACGTCACCGGGCCGCCCGGCTCCGCGGTTCCATAGCGCAGGTAGTAGCGGGCCACGAGCCCGCCCATGCTGTGGCCGATGAGGTTGAACCTTGCGTCGGGGTCCCCCCGCGCCTCCGCGAGCTGCTCGAGCGCGTCGTGCAGCCGCCGCGCCGTCTCGACGAGGTCGCGCCGCCAGTCGTAGCTGAACAGGTGGTGCGCGGGGTCCTGAGCGTTCCCCTTCACCGTGGCCGCGCGAAATCCGGCCACCGCAAGTATGTCGAGCAGGTCGTAGTACTCGGTGAAGCCGAACAGCCGGGGCATCACGGCGGTCGTCCCGAGAAGCGGCCCCGGCACGAGGTCGTCCCGGCTCTCGGAGAGCGGCACGGTGAGGGGGAGGCTGAGGTCGTAATGCCCGATGGCGTTGCGCACGTTGAGCCAGACCGGCGTGCCATCGGGGCGCAGCAGGCGGCTCCCCATGATCCCGGGGATGACCACCACGGGCGGAACGCCGGCCCGCGAGGCACGGATGAGACGAAGGTGACCGAGCCGCCGCCGTGACGCGACCGCGCTCGCGAGCGCCATCCCGCTCCCCGCGGCGAGCACGCCCCACATGAACGGGACGAACCAGTCCCGCCGGCGGGGGCCGCCCACCAGAGCCACTGCGTCGCGCTTCCGGCGCCCGCGCCTCATCCTTATCTTCATTATGCGGCGCGAGCGCCCCGCGGGACAGTCACCCGCCGGGCTTTGTCGGCTTTACATCGACGCGTAAGTTGTACAGGTCAGGGGCCCAGGATGCCCGCAACTGGGCGTTTAGCGCATGGCACGTCGCTTGCTCCTACCCGGGGTCGACGTGACCCCCCGGAGTCGACGCGGGCTCACACGCGAGCCCAGAAAGGAACGTTCATGCTTTGGACGATCTTCGTGATCCTGCTGATCCTGTGGGCGCTCGGGTTCGTGAGCGGCTACACCATGGGCGGGTTCATCCACCTCCTGCTGATCATCGCCATCGTGGTGGTGCTGATCCGCGTCATCCAAGGCCGCAGCCCCGTATAGGAGCGTGTCCCGGTAAACGCCGGAGGACACGCTCCTGACGTAGGAGAGATCCGCTTAGGTAATCCCTGTCCATACTGGCCGCGGTCCGAGGACCGCTTAGGAGCCCGTCTTTGCATTGCCGGGACGGGCTCCTATGAAGACCAGCGTGCTGCTGAACGCGGCGGCGGGGTCGGTCGAGTCGAAGGAAACCGCGGAAAAGGTGGCCCGCGTTCTCGCCGCGTTCCAGGCCGCGGGCGCCGACGCCGTCGTGTGCGCGGTCGAGCCCGCGGGGCTGCCGGCCGCCGTGGAGCGGGCGGCCCGGTCCGACGCCGACGTCGTCGTCCTCGGCGGCGGCGACGGCACGCTGAACCTGGGGGCCACGGTCCTGGCCGCCGACGAGCGGCAGCTCAAGCCGCTGGGCATTCTCCCCCTCGGTACCCTGAACCACTTCGCCAAGGACCTCGGCATTCCGATGGACCTGGACGAGGCCGTGGGCGTGATCGTCGCGGGCCACGAGCGCCGAGTGGACCTCGGCGAGGTCAACGGCCTCGTCTTCCTCAACAACTCCTCGATCGGCATCTATCCCGAAGTCGTCGTGGAACGCGAGCAGATCCGGCACCACGGTGTCGTCTCGAAGTGGGCGGCCATGGCGCGCGCCGCGTGGGATCAGCTCCGGCGCTTTCCGATGGTCACGGTGACGCTGCGCCTGCCGGAGCGTACGCTTCGGGTCACGAGCGCCCTCATCTTCGTCGGCAACAATCGGTACGAGATGAAGCTCCTGAGGATCGGGCGGCGTCTGCACCTCGACCGCGGCGAGCTGTTCCTGTACGTGGCGCGCGACCGGAGCCGGCTCGGCTTCGTGGGGTTGGCCCTGCGGGCGCTGTTCGGCCGGCTCGACCCGGAGAAGGACTTCGTGTCGGTCGGGCTGCCGTGGGCCGAGGTGGCGACGACCTGGCGGCGAAGCCTGCGGGTCGCCCTCGACGGCGAGGTGACGCGCCTTTCCACGCCACTGAGGTATCGGGTACGTCCGCGAGCGCTTCGCGTGCTGGCCCCGCCGCAGACGGCGTGAGGACCATCGCCCACATCTCCGATCTTCACTTCGGGCGCGAGGACCCCAAGATCGTGGCCGCCCTGCAACAGGAGCTGAAGGAGGACGCGCCCGACCTGGTGGCGGTGAGCGGGGACCTGACCCAGCGCGCTCGGCGCCGCGAGTTCGAAGCCGCCCGCGACTTCCTTCAGGGGCTTCGGGCGCCGGTGCTGGCGGTGCCCGGCAATCACGACATCCCTCTCTTCGACGTTGCGCGCCGGATCCTCCAGCCTCTCGACCGCTATCACCGGTACATCCACGCGGACGACAACCCGTTCTACGTCGACGAAGAGATGGCGGTGCTCGGCCTGAACACCGCACGCCGCTCCGAGTTGGCCGGCGACGGGCGGATCTCGCTGCCCCAGATCGGCATCGTGCGCGAGCGGTTCGAGCCGCTGCCCCCCAACCTCGCCAAGGTGCTGGTCGCCCACCACCCGTTCCTGCCCGCCCCCAGCGGGCCGGCACAGGCGCTCGTCGGGCGCGGCCTGCAGGGCCTCCAGGCCGCCGAGGCCGCCGGCGTGGACCTGGTGCTCACCGGCCACCTGCACCGCGGCTTCACGGGCGACGTCCGCACTCACCACGTCACGATCAAGCGATCGATCCTCGTGTTCCAGGCCGGCACCGCGGTGTCGACCCGGCTGCGAGGCGAGGCGAACAGCTACAACCTGATCTCGATCGACGCGCCCCGGCTCTCCTGCACCGTCCACGCGTGGGACGGCGAGCGCTTCCGCCCCCTGGAGCCGACGCGGTTCCTCAAGACGGACGACGAATGGCGCCGGGAAGCCTGACGGCGGGATTGCCATTCAACGCAGAGGCCGCAGAGAACGCGCGGAGGCCGCAGAGAACCGACAACAGGAAGCAAGGAACAACGGCTGCGAGCGGAGCGCGATTCATTCGCGCGTAGCGAGCGGGGGTTGCTGCGCGCCTCCACTAAAGTGGAGCCGCGCCAGCGTGACCTCGCTTACGCTCGGTCATCAAGGGGGCGCGCCGCTAGCGCCCCCTTGCTTAATGTTCGTTCGCCGTCCTTTGGGTATTCTCTTCTAACGATGCGGACGACGGAGAGGAAGAAGGCCACGATCAGCGGGCCCAGCAGGAGGCCGATCGGGCCGAAGGCCGACAGCCCCCCGAGGAGCGCGAAGAACACCACCGCCCCGTGGATGGCGACCTCGCCGCGGATCAGATAAGGCTTCACGATGTTGTCGGACAGTCCCACGGCGATGAGGGCCCACACGGCGAGGAACAGCGCGCGGTAGGTGTGGCCGCTGAAGAAGACGAGGGCGGCCGCGGCCAGGCCCGCGCCGCCGGCCCCCACCGCGGGCACGAACGCCAACACGAAGGTGACGAACGTGAAGAACATCCAGTGGGGCACTCCGGCAATGAGATAGCCGACGAGGGCCACCGCGGCCTGGATGGCCGCGGTGGCCACCGTCGAGACGAGCACCGCCACCGTCACCTTCCGGAAATCCGCCATCAGCTCGCGCACGTGGTTCCGTTTCAGCGGCGCCACTTCCGTCACCCACTCGACGAGGGCGTGGCCGTCGATGAGGAGGAAGAAGAGCGCGATCAGCATCATCACGACCTGCACGATGGCGCGCGTGGTCGCGCCCAGGAAGCCGCCCACCAACCCCGCCGCCCGGCCGCGTTGCGTATCGGAGAGATCCTGGATCCGTGCCTCGCCGCCGGGGAGCTGCTCCACGATCTTCTCGACCAACGACCGCAAAGGAGCGGGGAGGTCGTTGATGAGGCCGGTCACCCCTTCGCTCCTGAGCGTGTCCCTGACGTAGCCGACCCCCGCCACCACCTCTCCGGCCAGGGAGATCGTCACCGCGGCGAGGGGGACGACGAGGAGGAGCAGCACGCCCAGCGTGACGGTGCCGGCGGCGAGCTGGCGGCGGCCCCGCAGGCGCGCGGCGAGGCGTTCGGTCCACGGCGTCAGCGCGGCGGCGAGCACGGCCGCAAACAACAGGGCGCTGGCAAAGGGGTAGACGACGATCGCGAGCAGGATCAGGGAGAGCACGACGAGGACGGTCAGGGTCGCCCGTTCGACGCGCGCGCTCGGCATCTCAGCAACCCCCGGAGTTTTGCGCTGGAGGCTCCATTCTAGCGGCATGGCGCTTGCAACGGTGCGTTGCAATGAGGAAGACGAGCCTGTTTCGCGGCCTGTTGCTCGTTGCCGCGGTGTCTGGCTACGGCTGCGCGACCCTGGGTGGGCTGGCGGCCCTCGTCCAGCCACCGCGCTTCTCGACCGTCCCGGACCGTCCGGCGGAGCTGCGCCTGCTCGGCTCCGGCTCTGGGTTGCCTCTCGGCGGCGCGGGCGTGCGGCTCTGGGCGCGCGTGGAGAATCCCAACCCCTTTGGCCTCACGCTGTCCACGCTCACCGGCTCGCTGCACCTCGAGAGCGGGCGCTCGGGCGACTGGCCGCGCGCGGCGACGCTGGATCTGCCGCTCGGCCTTCCCCTCGAAGCGCGACAGCAAACCGAGATCCCCATCGACCTCACGGTGAGCTTCTCGGACCTGCCGGCGCTGGCCGACGTGGCGCGACGTGCCCTCAGCGGCTCCGCCCTCCCGTACCGCCTGGACGGGACGATCGGCGTGGACGCGGGCTCCCTCGGCCGGCCCACCTTCGGTCCCCTCACCCTGCTCAGCGGCGAGATGCGCGTGGTGCGATAGCCGTCGTCATTGAGCTGGGGGGCGCTAGCGGCGCGCCCCCCAGGCCCCCCGCTCGCTGCGCGCGAATGAATCGCGCTTCGCTCGCTGCTCCTGTCTGTTTGACTCCGCGGAAAGCGGTCACTATCATCCTGGGTTTCGCGCGGTTCGTTCGCCGTGCGGGAGGCCCCGACCCGCCGTGAAAGTCCACGAGTACCAGGCCAAGGCCCTTCTCTCGAGCTTCGGCGTCCCCGTCCCGCGCGGGAAGGTCGCCTACACCGCCGTCGAGGCCGTGGAGATCGCCAAGGAGCTCGGCTTCCCGGTCGTCATCAAGGCGCAGATCCACGCCGGGGGACGGGGCAAGGGCGGCGGCGTCAAGCTCGCGCAGTCGGCCGACGAGGCGGAAGCCATCGCCAAGGCGATGCTCGGCATGCGCCTGAAGACCCACCAGACCGGGCCCGAGGGCCGGATCGTGCGCCGGCTGCTGGTCGAGCAGGGCATGGACCTCTCCGGCTCGCGCGAGATGTACCTCGCCATGGTCGTAGACCGCGCGCGCCAGGCGCCGGTGTTCATGGCCTCGGCCCAGGGCGGCATGGACATCGAAGAAGTCGCGGCGAAGGATCCCAGAGCCATCCTCATGGAGGCGGTGCACCCCGCGGCGGGCTTCCAGCCGTTCCAGGCCCGCAAGCTGTCGTTCGGGCTGGGGCTCCCCGCGGCGCTCCTCGCCAAAGCGGTTCCGTTCATGCAGTCCATCCACAAGGCCTTCGAAGCCCTGGACGCCTCGCTGCTCGAGGTCAACCCGCTCCTCATGACGAAGGACGGCAACCTCCTCGCGCTCGACGCCAAGCTGAGCATCGACGACAACGCGCTCTACCGCCATCCCGAGCTGAAGGAGCTGCGCGACTTCGACGAGGAGGACCCGCTCGAGGTCGAGGCCTCGAAGCACGGCCTGAACTACATCAAGCTCGAAGGCGGCAACGTCGGCTGCATGGTCAACGGCGCGGGCCTGGCCATGGCCACCATGGACATCATCAAGCTCTCCGGCGGCAGCCCGGCGAACTTCCTCGACGTGGGGGGCGGCGCCAACGCGGAGCAGATCCGCAACGCCTTCCGCATCCTCCTCGCCGACCCCGACGTGAAGGCGGTGCTCATCAACATCTTCGGCGGGATCCTGCGCTGCGACGTGCTGGCCGAGGGCGTCATCGCCGCCGTGCGGGAGCTGGGGGTGAAGGTGCCGGTGGTGATCCGGATGAAGGGCAACAACGAGGAAAAGGGCAAGGCGATGCTCCGCGAGTCGGGGCTCAACTTCACGACCGCCGACGACATGAGCGAAGCCGCGGCGCGGGTCGTAGCGGCCGCGGGGGGTTTGGGGGGCGCAGAGCGCCCCCCAGCTTCGACGAGCGCGACGACGGATTCATTCCAGCGTCGCGCGGACGACGTCAAGTGAGCGTGCTGGTCGGCCGGCAGAGCCGGGTCCTCGTCCAGGGCATGGGCAAGCACGGTACGTTCCACGCGGTCGGCTGCCGGGAGTACGGGACGAGCGTCGTCGGGGGCGTGACCCCCGGGAAGGGCGGGACGACGATCGAAGGCTTCCCGATCTTCGACAGCGTCGAGCAGGCGGTGCGCAAGACAGGCGCCGACGTCTCGCTGGTGTTCGTGCCCCCGCCCGGCGCCGCCGACGCCGTAATGGAGGCGGCCGACGCCGGCATTCCCCTCGTGGTGTGCATCACCGAAGGCATTCCCACGATCGACATGGTGCGGGCGGCGGCATACCTGAAGGGCCGTCCCACTCGCCTCATCGGGCCCAACTGCCCGGGCATCATCTCCCCGGCCGAGAAGTGCAAGGTCGGCATCATGCCCGGCCACATCCACAAGGGGGGCCCGGTGGGGGTGGTGAGCCGCAGCGGCACGCTCACCTACGAGGCGGTGAACCAGCTCACCACGCTCGGAATCGGCCAGTCCACCTGCATCGGCATCGGCGGCGACCCCATCATCGGCACCAACCACACCGACGCGTTGCGGCTGTTCAACGACGATCCGGGCACGGCGGCCATCGTGATGATCGGCGAGATCGGCGGCAGCGCCGAGGAAGAAGCGGCCGCGTTCGTGAAGGAGCACGTGCGCAAGCCGGTGGTCGGATTCATCGCCGGCCAGACGGCTCCGCCGGGGCGGCGCATGGGGCACGCGGGCGCCATCATCGCGGGCGGCAAGGGCACCGCGGAAGAGAAGATGAAGGCGATGGCCGCCGCGGGGATCCACGTGGTCAAGTCGCCGGCGGACATCGGCACGACGGTGGCCGAGGTGCTGCCGACGCGGTAAGGAAGGACACGTTGAGAGAGCGTACGTTTTCGATCATCAAGCCCGACGCCATGAAGGCGCGGCAGGCCGGCGAGATCCTCTCCCGGCTCGAGAAGGCCGGCTTCGACGTCGTCGCTCTGCGCCTGAGGAGGCTGACCCGCGCCGAGGCGGAGGGCTTCTATCACGTCCACCGCGAGAGGGCCTTCTTCGCCAGCCTCACCGAGTTCATGAGCTCCGGTCCCTGCGTCACGATGGTGCTCGAGGCCGAGAACGCCATCGCTCGGCTGCGGGAGATCATGGGGGCCACCGACCCCGCCAAGGCCGCCCCCGGAACGATCCGCCGCGACCTCGCATCGTCGATCGAGGCCAACTGCATCCACGGCTCCGACGCCCCCGAGACCGCCCGGTTCGAGATCAGCTACTTTTTCCCGGGGATAGAGCTGGTGTCGTAGTGAGCAAGGGGGCGCTAGCGGCGCGCCCCCTTGAACCCCCGCTCGCGTCTTCCGCGGCGTCGAAGTGAATTCGCCGCCGCTAGATCCAGCGGGTCCGCTACGCGGACCTGGGGGAAATGAATCCCGCTCCGCTCGCAGCTCGTGATGGTCGGCCGCGTGCAACGCGCAGATAGAGCGCATCCTCTATAATTCGCGCTGTGCCTGGGAGGGTGACGCTCAAGGTCACCGCCGGCCCTCTCGCGGGCCGCACGTTCGCCTACGACCGGCATGACACGTTCCTCTTCGGCCGATCCCCGGAGTGCCACGCCGAGCTCGCCGCCGCCGACACGACCGCCTCCCGCCACCATTTCCTCCTCGAGGTGAACCCGCCCCAGGCGCGGCTGCGCGATCTCGGCAGCCTCAACGGCACCCACGTCAACGGCGTCAAGCACGGGGGACGCGGCCGGCAGGAGAGCCCCGAGGAGGCCGCGCGCCGCAAGCTGCCGGAGGTGGACCTGCGCGACGGCGACCAGATCCGCGTGGGCGCGACCGTCTTCGAGGTGGGCATCGAGGGCCGCCGCTCGACCGCTCCCGCCGAGCTCCCCGGGGACGACGCCGCTCCCCTCGAGAGCGTGCTCAGCCAGCGCCCGCACACCGCGCCGACGGTCGTGCCCGGCTACGAGGTCGGCCGGCTGATCGGCCGGGGCGGCATGGGGGCGGTCTACCTGGCGAAGCGCGCCGAGGACGGGGCCACCGTGGCCCTCAAGGTGATGCTCGCCCAGGCGGAAGTGGACGAGGTGGGCCGCGAGGCGTTCCAACGCGAGATCGAGGTCACCCGCTCGCTGCGCCACCCGCGCATCGTGTCGCTCATCGACCACGGATCCACCGAGAGCACGTTCTACTTCGCGATGGAATACTGCGCGGGCGGAAGCGTGGCCGACCTCCAGCGCCGGCACCCGGGGGGCATCCCGCTTACGCTCTCCGTGCGCATTGCGCTCGAGGCCCTCGAGGGGCTGGCCTTCGCCCATGAGCAGGGCTTCGTCCATCGCGACCTGAAGCCGGAGAACCTGCTCCTCGGCGACGCCGCCGGCGCCGGGGCGAAGGTGACCGACTTCGGCCTCGCCAAGAGCTTCCAGCAGGCCGGACTGTCGGGGATGACCGCCACCGGGGCGGTGGCCGGCACGCTCTACTTCATGCCCCGCGAGCAGCTCACCCACTTCCGCCTCCTCAAGCCCGTGAGCGACGTCTGGAGCATGGGAGCGACCCTCTACCACATGCTGACCGGGGCCTATCCCCGGGAGTTCCGGCCGGGCGAGGATCCGCTGCCCGTCATCCTGCGCGGCGGAGTCGTCCCCATCCGCGCCCGTGACCCGCGCCTGCCGGAAGCGGTGGCGGCGGTCGTGGACCGGTCCGTGGTGGACACCGTGAGCGAGCGGTACCAGACGGCGGGGGAGCTGCGTCAGGCCCTGAGCCAGGCGATGTCGTGAGCGCGCTGGCCGCCGTCTGCCCCGGCTGCGGGTTCCGCGCCAACGTTCCCGGAGGCGTGGCGGGGAAAGCGCTGAAGTGTCCCCGCTGCCAGACGCGCTTCACGGTCCCCGTCCCGGCCGCCGCTCCCGCGGCGACCGAGTTCGAAGCGGCGCCCGTCGCGCCGCCGGCGCCCACCGCCTTCGAAGGAACCGGCAGCCCCCCTCCCACGCGTCCCGTCGAGGCTCCGCGGCCCGAGACGGAATGGAAGCTGGGCGACGTCGTCCTCGGCCTCTACGAGGTCGCGGAAGTGCTCGGACAGGGCGGCATGGGGCGTGTCTATCGCGTCCACCACCGCGGCTGGGACGTGGACCTGGCCGTCAAGGCGCCGCTGGCCTCGGCGCTGGAGGCGGCCGGCGGGGCCGACGCCTTCGAGCGCGAGGCGGAGACGTGGGTGGGTCTCGGCCTGCACCCGCACGTCGTCGCCTGCTACTACGTGCGCCGTATCGAAGGCACGCCGCGGCTCTTCGCGGAATACGTCGACGGCGGCAGCCTCCACGACTGGATCCGGCAGAAGCGCCTGCGCACGCTCGACCGCATCCTGGACGTGGCCGTCCAGTTCGCGTGGGGGCTGCACTACGCGCACGAGCAGGGGCTCGTGCACCGCGACGTGAAGCCGGCCAACGTCATGGTCGCGGCCGACGGCGTGGCCAAGGTCACCGACTTCGGTCTCGCCCGCGCGCGGGCGCTCGGGGCTCCGGCCGGACCCGTCGGGCCGGCGCGGGCGGGGCAGACGATGATGGCGGCGGGCGGGGTCGGGGGCACGCCCGCGTACATGGCCCCCGAGCAGTCGGCGGGGAAGGAGTTGAGCCGGCGCACGGACCTGTGGGGCTGGGGCCTCTCGGTGCTCGAGATGTTCGCGGGCGACCGCACGTGGGAATACGGCATCGCCGCGGGCGAGGTCCTGCGCGACTACCGCGAGCGCGGCCGCGGTGTCCTCGGCCTGCCGACGATGCCGGAATCCGTGGCCGAGCTGCTGGCGCAGTGCTTCCAGGAAGATCCGGCCGCGCGTCCCCGTTCGCTCAAGGAGGCCGCCGAGGCGCTGCGCACCGCCTACGAAGCGTCGGTGGGCGGCGCGTACCCGCGGGCGGAGCCGCGCGTGGGCCGCGACAGCGCCGACAGCCTCAGCAACCGCGCGGTATCGCTCCTGGACCTCGGCCGTCTCGGCGAGGCGGACCCGCTCTGGCGCAAGGCCCTCGCCCGGCAGCCTCAGCACCTGGAGTCGACCTACAACCAATCGCTGCACGCGTGGAGCCGCGGCGAGATGAACGACGACGAGGTGCTCAACCGCGTGACGGAGGCGCGCAAGGCCCACGCTTCCGTCCCGCGCGGCGCTCAGCTCGCGGGCCGGATCCTCCTCGCCCTCGGCGAGACGGGCCGCGCGGTTCGCGCCTTCGGGGAAGCCGCCGCCGGGGGCGCGGCCTCGCCCGAGCTGGAGCGCGACGTCGTCCAGGCCCGCGAGGCGGAGGAGGCCGCCCGCGATCGAGGCCCCGAGCGGGAGACCGTGCGCGTTCTGAAGGGACTCGTCCGCCCCGCGACGATGCTCGCGGTCACGCGCGACGGTCGCTTCGCCGTCGCCGGCGACGCCGAAACCGTGCGCGTTTGGGACGTCCGCTCCGGCGCCGTCGTGCGCACGCTGCCGGGCCGCGAGACCCGGTTCCGCTCGTTGGCGGCCACTCCGGATGGACGCGGTCTCTTGTGGGGCGGGGAGGGCGCGCCGCTGCAGCTCATGGAGGTGGAGACGGCACGAACGCTGCGTCCCTTCCAGCCCCATCCCGGCTTCCTCACCTCGCTCGCCGTCACCGATGACGGACGGCTCGCGATCTCCGGCGGCTCCGACCGCACGGTCCGGGTATGGGAGATGGGGACGGGCCGATGCCTTCGCGCGCTCGAAGGTCACCAGGAGGCGGTGACGGCGGTCGCGGTGAGCGGAGACGGCACGCGGGCCGTTTCCGCCAGCCTCGACGGCACCGTGCGCGCGTGGGACGTCGCCTCGGGAAAGAGCCTGACCGTGTTCGAGGGGCACGAAGGGCGGGTCTTCGCCGTGGCGCTCAGCGGGCCCAAGGGCTTCATCCTCTCCGGCGGCGAGGACCGCACCATACGCCTGTGGGACCTGCCCAACGGCCGGCACGTGCGCACCTTCGCCGGCCACGTCCAGGCCATCGCCGCCCTCGCCCTCTCGCGGGACGGGCGCTACGCCTTTTCCGGGGGCCAGGACCGTACTCTGCGAGTGTGGGACGTCGCCGGAGGCCGGCTGCACGCGATCTTCCGGCGGGAGGCCCCGGTCCTGGCCGTCGGTGCGGGCGAAGACGGCGTCGCGTGGGCGGCGAGCGGCATGTCCATCGTGGCCCTGCGCGTGCCCGAACGGCCCCGGCTGCCCGCTTTCGCCGTGTGCCGGCCCGTCACGGCATCGGAGGCCGAGAGCCGCGACGCCGCGTTCCAGGGTCGGGTGGAAGAGGCCCGCCTCTCCCTGCAGAAGGGCGACTTCGTCGGCGCCCTCGAGAAGGCGCGCACCGCACGCAGTGTCCCCGGCTACGAGCGCTCGCACGACGCCCTTGCGCTGTGGGACGAGATCAGCGCCGTCCTTCCGCGCAAGGGGTTGCGGGGCGCGTGGGAGGAGGCCGGGCTGGAAGGCCATGACGACCCCATCCTCGCCGTGGCCGTCAGCCCCGACGGCGGTCGCGCGCTGTCGGGGGGCATGGACGCTACGTTGCGCCTGTGGGACCTGGCCGGCCGGCAGCTCCTGTCGGTCCTCGGCGGACACACGGAGACGGTGTCCGCCGTGGCCTTCGCGCCCGACGGAAGGTCGGTCGTGTCGTCGAGCTGGGACCGCACGGCGCGGCTCTGGGACATCGCCTCCTCGCGCACCGTGCGGACCTTCGAGGGCCACGCCGAGCAGTTGAGCTGCGTGTCGGTGTCACCCGACGGCACCACGCTGCTGACCGGCTCGTGGGACTCGACGCTGCGCCTCTGGCAGCTCTCGAACGGCCGCGAGTTGCGCGTCCTCGAAGGGCACTCGGCGAACGTGGCCGCGGCGGCGTTCGGCCCCGACGGCAAGTTCGTCGTCAGCGCGGGATGGGACGCGGCCGTGCGCGCCTGGGATGCCAGCACGGGCGAATGCGCCAGCGTGCTGGAGGGCCACGAGAACAGTGTCGGCGCGCTGGCGGTGAGCCCCAGCGGGCGGCAGGTCGCCTCGGGAGGCGTCGACACCACCGTGCGCGTATGGGACCTGCGGGCCGGCCGCGCGCTGCGTTCGCTCACCGGCCACGGCGCCGAAGTCACGTCGGTGTGTTTCTCACCCGACGGCCGGTACGTCGCCTCGGCCAGCCGTGACAAGACCGTGCGGGTGTGGGACGTCGCCACCGGCAAGTGCGAGCGAACGCTGCCCCATACGGCGGGCGTGATGGCGGTCGCGTTCAGCCCGGCCGGGACGCGGCTGCTCACGGCGGGA
>Ga0210378_10001376_pt1 | contig 12711 bp, 10 predicted proteins | sample PLM1_60_b1redo_FD_155465 | JGI IMG/M metagenome (GOLD analysis project Ga0210378, IMG submission 155465) | Groundwater sediment microbial communities from an aquifer in East River, Colorado, USA - PLM1_60_b1 redo | ecosystem: Environmental > Terrestrial > Soil > Riparian zone | place: USA: East...
GAGGCGATGGGTTCGGTGATCGATGAGGTGATGGCGGGGACCGAGGCGCTGCTGTTCGGCCGGCGCACCTGGCAGGGCATGGCGGGCGCCTGGCCCGGCCGCGCCGGCGACCCGTTCGCCGACCGGATGAACGAGATCCCCAAGTACGTCGCGTCCCGCACCCTCACCGAGGAGGACCTGACCTGGTCGGGGTCGAGGCTGCTGCCCGCCGACGACGCGATCGGCGCGATCGGCGAACTGCGGGCGCGCGACGGCACGGGAATGCAGGTCATGGGCAGCGCCTCGCTGGCCGCGCAGCTGGTGCAGCACGACCTGGTCGATGAGTACCGCCTGATGATCGAGCCGATCCTGCTCGGCGGCGGCAAGCGGCTGTTCGCCCTCGACGGCCGGGCTCGTCCCCTCGAGCTGGTCTCGACCACCACGGCCGGCACCGGCGTGCTCATCTGCACCTACCGCCCGGCGAGCCGCTGACCCTGCCGCGCGCGTCCGGTCAGCCGACGCGGTGACGCCGCGTCGCGCCGGTCGTGGGTCATCGGCCGCACCACCCCGCGAGACACGCGCTCATCAGCGTAAGGCGGTTTGTGTCAAGCGTTGGGTCGGTGCCGGGCCCGTCCGGCGAGCCGACGGCACTGCTGTACCCGGCCCTGGCGCTGTTCCGGATGGCCGACGACAACCGGCAGCTCTACCGGGCCCTCGTTAGCAAGCGGGGAAGCGACCTGGCGTCCGCTCGGCCCGCAAGCTGCTCACCGACGTGTTCGCCGAGCACCTGCGCACCCGGATCGCTTTCAACGACGAAACCCAACTCGAGGTCGCGGCGGCGTTCCTGGCCAACGGGCTGATGGGACTGCTCACCTGGTTGCTCGACACCGAAGCACCGCTGTCAGTCGACGAAATGTACTCCCGCTTCGAGCAAATTGCGGGCCACGGCATCGCGCCTCTCCTGGACGCACCGCGTCCCTTTGCCGGGCCGGCAGTCCCGATGAAGACGTGGATGGGGAGTTGGAGTGTCTTTGACGTGGATCGAGGGTTGCGACGACCATGCCCGCATGGGCGATGCGGCTGCTGGGGACGGGCCAGCTTCGGCGTACGCGGTCGAGGTGCGCGCGCTGACCAAGTCCTACGGCGACGTCGCGGCTGTGCGGGGGGTCGACCTGCGGATCGGTCACGGCGAGGTCGTTGCGCTGCTCGGGCCCAACGGGGTAGGCAAGACCACGACAGTGGAGATCCTCGAGGGGTATCTGCGACGCGACGGCGGTGAGGTGGCCGTACTGGGTCTGGACCCTGGGCGGCAGCGAGCGAGGTTGAAGCCCCGAATCGGAATCGTTTTGCAGTCCACCGGCGTCGACCGCTATCTAACGGTTGCCGAAACGATCGCCATGTACTCCGGCTACTACCCCCACCCGCGCCCGGTCGGCGACGTCATCGACCTGGTGGGCCTGACCGCAAAGCGCAACAGCAGCGTGGTGAAGCTCTCCGGCGGCCAACAGCGACGCCTGGACGTGGCGATCGCGCTCGTCGGCGACCCCGAGCTGCTCTTCCTCGATGAGCCGACCACCGGTTTCGACCCCTCGGCCCGACACGAAGCCTGGCAGGTGGTCAAAAACCTCGCCGCGCTGGGCAAGACCGTCCTGCTGACCACCCACTACATGGACGAGGCACAGCACCTGGCCAACCGGGTCGCCGTCATGGCCGCCGGGCGCATCGTGGCCGAGGGCACCCCGGCCAACCTCGCCGGCCGTGACGCGGTACGGCCACGCGTGCGGTACCGGTTGCCGGACTCAACCCCGCCGCCCGATCTGGGTGGGCCGCCCGCACCCGACGGGTGGGTTCAGTTCGCCCCGGAGAACCTCACCCAGGCGTTGCACCACCTGACCGGTTGGGCCATCGAGCACGAGGTCACCCTCGACGACCTGCAGATCGTTCGGCCATCACTCGAAGACGTCTACCTCCAGCTCACCGGCCACCCAGCCGCGACAGCGGCGGACTCCGCCGATCCGTTGGCCACAGGGACACCACGATGAACGGGCCGGTGCTGACGCTGACCCAGATGCGCTACGTCAACAAGGCGTTCTGGCGCAACCCGGCCTCGGCGTTCTTCACCTTCGCCCTGCCGCTGATGTTCCTCGTGATCTTCACAGCGCTGCTCGGCGACGACCAGGTACGCATCGGCAGCCGCTTGGTCCACCTGTCCACCTACTACGTCGCCGCCATGGCGTCGTTCGGGGTCGTCACCGCCTGTTACAACAACATCGCGATCAGCCTGACCTTCCAGCGCGACGCGGGCGTCCTGAAACGCACCAACGGCACGCCGCTGCCCGCCACCGCATACTTCGCCGCGCGGGTGCTGCACGCCCTGCTCGTCTCCGTGGTGCTGGTGGCCATCACCGCCGCGTTCGGCAAGACGGTGTACCACGCGGAGGTTCCCTCCGGTGCGACGTTGGCGCGATTCTCCGTGATGCTCCTGGTCGGCGCCGCTACCTTCTGCGCGCTCGGCTTCGCGATCACCGCAGTGATACCGAACGACGACGCCGCCGCCCCGATTGTCTACGCGACCATCCTGCCCCTGCTTTTCCTGTCCGGAATTTTCATCCCGATCGGTGACAACGCACCCGCGTGGATCCACTGGACCAGCCGCATCTTTCCAGTCAAGCACTTCGTCAACGGGATGCAAGCCGGCTTCCTCGGCACAACATTCCACTGGAGCGACGTGCTCATAGTCGCCGTATGGGGACTCGCCGGCCTGCTCCTGGCAATCAAGTACTTCAGCTGGCAACCGCGCACGTAGGCAGCCGATCCTCGATCGGCGCGCTGCGATGGAACGCAAGGCAGCCGTGTCCGTCCCTGCAAGCTCGGGACCGGCCTCAGTAGGCGGCGTAGCGGGCGGTGAAGTTGGCCAGGATCCGCGCCGGCCACCTCACCTGGGCCGTGCTTACCTGCTGGATGAGCAGGTCGAGCTCGTCCGGGCGGAAGTAGCCGCTGTGTCGGTAGGTCCGCATCCGCTCGACGATGCCCGGCACGTCCAGTTCCGGGTGGAACTGGGTGGCGTACTGATGCTGTCCGACCAGGAACATTTGCACCGGGCACGCGGCGGAGCCGGCGAGCAGGACCGCGCCCGGCGGCACCGCCCGCAACGCCTCCTTGTGCCCGACGAATGCCAGGAACGTGCGCGGGAGCCCGGCCAGCAGCGGGTCGGCCAGTCCGTCGGCGGTCAGGCTCACCGGCACCGCACCCACCGGCTCGGCGAGCTCCGGTCCAGGACACCACCGAGGTAGCGCCCCAGCGTGCTGATGCCGTAGCACGCACCCAGGAAGGGCACATCGAACTTGAGCACGTCGCCGATCAGACGTTCCAGCTCGTCCTCCACCCGCACCTGCACCGGCGACTTCTGGGCCGGCGGGTCGGAGGAGGTGTACGGGCTGCCGCCGAGGATGACCCCGGCGTACTCGCCCAGGTCCAGGCCGGGCACCAGCTCCTCCAGCGGCGCCGACTCCAGCCTGACCCGTACCAGCTGCGCCGCCGACAGCCCGCCGAAGCGCAGAAAGGCCTGGTACTCGGCGACGGCGTCGTCGGCCCGGGTGGCCAGCAACAGGAACGGCTTCACCGGCCGAGCATGCCACCCCACCCTCATGGACCCGACTGAGCTTCGCCCGACGCGCGCGTGCCGCCGTGCGGTCGGGGCCGGGGTCTGGTCGGCTGTCGTCTGCCTGGTGATCGTGTGCTTGCCGGCGTCCTAACATTCGAGCATGGCTGCGCCCGTGCGGACGGCGCTGGCGGTGGCGATACTCGGGCTGGCGGCGGCGGTGACGGCCTGCTCGTCCGGGTCTCCGAACCAGCCGCCAGCCACGACGGCGCCGGCCGCCACCACGCCTGCCTCCACCACGCTGGGCCCGACCTCGGGGCCACCCGAGCAGCCGGCCCATGACTGCGGCGCGCCGGCCATGCCCGCGCAGACGTTCTGGCTGTCCGGCGCGCACGGCGCCTGGTTGCGGGCGGCCACCGTGGGCGAGGGCCCCGACGTGGCCGTGTTCGTGCACGAGTCGGGCACGGCCGGCCTGTGCGGCTTCTGGCCCTACGCGGTCTGGCTGGCGCAGCAGTGGCACCTGCGCGCGCTGCTGTTCGATCAATGCGCCTATGGCGGCTCGGACTGCCCCGCCGACACTCGCACCGTGCACGAGGACTGGATCGCCTCGACCAGCGCAGCGGTGGCCTGGGCGCGGGCGAACGCAGCGCGGCGGGTCACGTTGGTCGGAGCCTCGGTCGGCGGCATCGTCGTGCTGCACGCCGCCGCCTCGATCCGTCCGGCCGTCGACGCCGTCGTCGACCTCTCCGGTGAGCTGAGCTGGTCCGGACTCGACTCGTTGCCGGCCGCCCGCACTCTCACCGTCCCGGTGCTGTACGCGGTGGCGCCCGGCGACACCTACCTGAGTGTGGCCGACATGCGACTGCTCTACGACGCCACACCATCCCCGACCAAACGCCTGGCCGAGGCGCCCAGCGGCCATGGCTGGGTCATGCTCACCGCGCCGTCGGGCTCGGCCTGGTCACCGCTGGCCACCCAGGTAGCGGAGTTCGTCCAAGGCCGATACGGCTAGTGCGGCGCCGCGCCGCCGCCGTTGCCGTCGGCGAAACTGCGGAGGTAGACCTCGTACATCACCGCATCGCGCCACCACGGGTTGGGCGTCGCGGCCGATGGCTCCAGTCGGGCCGATGGCACCGGTTACACCGCCGTTCGGCCCGAACGCAACGCGCGCGGGCGAGCTCGTCGCCAGGTTCCTGCGCGGCACGCCGCTGCGCGAGGAGGAGCCGGTGCGCGAGGTGCTCGCCGTTCGCGCTGGTCCAACAGCTCACGACAGCCCGTACTCCGGCGGGTCAGGTTCGGCGCAGCCGCGGGTCGAGCAGCGCCCTGCCGGCTATCCGTCCAGCGGTCGGCGAGGCGGCTCAGCGCAGGGCGCGCGAGAGGTTGAGTGTTGGCTGGCGGTGCCACCGCTCAACGCGTCGCGCGACGATCGCGCAGGTGAGGTGCTCACGATCGGGCGTCACGGCCCACATCCACGGATCGACAAGGCGGACGTCGGTTACCTGTCTGCGCAGCCGGGGATGTTCCTCGAACAGGGCGACGATGCGGTACGGGTTGGCGCCGGTGAAGAAGTTCCCGGCGGCAACCAGGCTGGCCATCTCAGGCTCGAGGTCAGCCGCGTCGACCTGCTGAAGCCGGGGAGCGGTGGCCGTCGAGACGACGTCCGTCACCAGAACTACCGCCCCGCCCGGCCGGGTCAGCCCTACTAGATCACGTAGGTGCTTGTCGCGCAACGCCAGGCTGACCGGCACCACGTCCTCGCGCGGAAGCGGGGAGTCAACCACCGACTGCAGCAGCTGGGTGAGCACTCCGGTCGAAACGGTCACGTCGAACGGCCCGCCCGCAACCGTGCACCGCAGGCCCGACAGCCTCGCTACGAGCCCGGCTCCGGTGCCGGCAGCCAACAGGTCGAGAACCCCGGTCAAATCCGTCGGCTCGTGCAGCACGCATCCACCTCGCCCGGCGACGGCCTGCCGCGCGACGCCGAACCGAACCGCAGCGACGTCGATGTCGACCAGATGCACCTCGGCAAACCGGTCGAGCAGCTCGTCGAGCCGGACGTCGTTGAGATTGCCCGGCCCCAGGACGCAAAGCGACGACCCGTCCGTCGCGCAGCCGGCCAGCAATGCCTGCACACGCTCCCGATGCGGAGCGAAGCGATCCCAGCCGTCCCGCCCCTGGCGGTTACTCTCATGGACCGCTCGCAGCAGTCGGCTGGTCGGGAACACCACCCGATATTGACATTGACGCGTCGCCGGAACCTTCAATAGTGTCGCCTGACGGCGGGTCGAGGGACCTGAAGCCCGCTGATTGGGGCGGCTCATCGCTGCTGCTACCGGGGGTACTAATGCCGCGCACAGATCGCTTCAAGGAACGCATCGGGGCTGTCTTCCTCCCCGAGGCCGACACGATCCTCTTCGAGGAAGACTTCACGCCGAACCCGGAAGGCCCACTGCCCGGGCCGATACCCCCGCTGCCGGGGCCGGGCGGGCCTCCGCCGCCGTGGCCACCGCAGCCACCGTGGCCCCCGCAGTTCCCGCCCCCGTGGCCGCCGCCGTTCAAGATCTGCTCCACCACCCTGAAGCAGGGCTGCTACACGCTGCACTTCACGCCCACCGGCGCCAAGCTGTGGGGCACCAGGTTCCGCGGCACGCTGCGGGTCGAGCACGTCGCCAACGGCATCAGGACCTCGGCGGACCTGTACTCGTACCGGCTGCTCGACGACCTTGTCGGCGGGCCCATCCTGCCGCCGATCGACGTGCTGCGTGCCGCATCGGCCGCCGACGAGGCCGCCGATACCGGCGGGACGATCCCGATCTACCGCCGGCGGGCTTATCACGCGTACCTGAAGGGCACCGGCGCCCAGCTGTTCTCCATAGTCGCCAAGGGCACCAAGTGCGCGTTCTCGCTCGACTTCGACGAGTTCGTCTACGACCATCCGGCGACCGGCTTCAGGGGATCCTTCAACACGACGCCGAACCGGTCGATCCGCTACGTTTTCAGCAAGACGATCTCGTCCGACCTGTACACCGGCGAGGCCTTCGCCGGCAGCACCAAGATCGGGACTGTCTCGATCCGCCGGGTGTCGGCGTCCTACCGCCACGCCAACCTGCGGATCTACACCCTCGATGGTGGTGCGGTGACGCCGCCGGCCGACGTGGCAGGGTCGTCGTTCGCGACGATCTTTGCGGACGCGGGCTGGGACCTCAGCGTCACCGACGGGGGCCAGATCCCGTTGCCGGCCGCACTGGCTGGTATCGACATATTCGGGGACTGGTCGGCAATGGAAGCAGCGCTGCACACCTTGATGAGCTCGGTGCCCGGCTACGACGCCACGGCCCTCGACTCCGCTTGGCGGGTGTACCTGGTAACCGTACCGGCGCGCTTGGGTGAGTTCCGCGGGGTCATGTTCGACTCGTCGTTCGGCGCGGATCCCAACGCCATCCCGCGTGAGGGCAGCGCGACGTTCAGCCACGACGGCTACCCGTCGAGCGAATCAGCGCACTTCGACACCGCAGCCGACCAGCAGCAGTTCAACGTGCCGCGAGCGTTCCTGCGCTCCGCGGCGCACGAGGTCGGGCACGCGTTCAACCAGATCCACCAGGGCTTCGAGGGCGGGAACGACAACTCGATCATGACGCCGACGCCGAGCGTCGCCAACGTGCTTGGCGCCGCCGGCACATTTCCCGACGACATCAACCTCGCGTTCAACGAGACGGTCAAGAAGCACCTGCGCCACCTTCCCGATCCGGCGGTGCGGCCAGGAGCGATGGACTTCTTCGGCTCTGCGATCGCCGCGCCCGAACCTGCGGATGTCGCGTGGCTGGAGACCGCAGAGCTGACGGTCGACCTCTCCACGACGACCCCACGCCTCGGTGAGCCGGTTGGGCTGTCGTTCGTGCTGAGCAACACCGGTGAGGTCCCATTGCCGGTCCCGGCCAGCCTGGACACCGAATCACTGACCGTCCGGATCAACGTCACCGACCCGTCCGGCCGGATCACGTTCATGAGACCGGAGAAAGTGCGCTCGTGCCCGCGCACGAGCCTCGAGCCGCTGTCGCCTGGATCGTCGGTCAGCGGATCGACCACCATGTTCTGGGGGCGGGACGGCTTCGCGTTCGAGACGCCGGGTCGCCACGTCGTCGAGGTGATCGTGCTGTGGGACATCGCCGGGGTGCCGGCCGGGACCTCGGCGGAGCGGGAGGTCTACGTCAGCTACCCGATCTCGAGCGCCGACAACGAGGTGGCGGCGCTGTTCCTCGACCCGAACGTCGGAGCGGCCGTGCAGGCGGGCAACCTGGCTGCGTTCGGCACCGCCGAGGAGCGGGTCACCCGCGCCTCTTCCACGGCCAAGACCCACCCGGCCGTGCAGGCGCTGACCCGGCTCGGCCTCGTCGAGGAGCCCAAGGAACCCAAGGGCAAGGGACGCGGCAAGAAGTAGCTCATGACACCGGCCAGAACGGTCCCACTCCCCGGCCCGGTCCTCGCGGCCGCCGCGGACGGGGCGACGGTCTGGTGCGCAGCGGCGGGCCGGCTGCTCACGTTCTCGGCAGCCGGCTCCTTGACCGCCGACGTGCCGGCCCCCGGCGGTCTGCGCTCGCTCGCGGCCGCCGGCGGCCAGCTCGCGATGGCCACCGAACCCGGCGTGGTGTCCTGGCTCGAACCGCGCGACGCAACAGCGCGCACCTCGCTGCCGGTCGGCAGGCAGGCCGTCCTCGTGGCCGGCGGCGGAGCGATCTGGGTGTTCGACCGGGCCACCCAGCGGGCCCGGCGGTTGGCTGGCGTGGGCACGCTTGCCGAGCTGGTAACGCTGCCCGGCGCCGACCGAATCGCCGCCGACGGAACTCGCCTCTGGTGGACCGCACGCGAGGACACCCTGCTGCGCGGCGGCTCCCAGCCTGTCGACCTGCGGGTCGGACCAGGTGAGCGCGGTGGCCTGGCGGCCTGCGCCGGCTCGATCTGGTGCAGCATCGCTGGCGGGCTGCTGCGGGTGGGCGGCTGGGCCGCTGAGCTGGGCCCTCCGCTCGAAGCGCCGGAAGGCCCGGTCGACCACCTCTGCTGCGCCGACGGCATCCTGGTCGGCGGTTCCGGCCGCAGTGGCCTGTTCTGCCTCGACCCGCGCATCGACGCCGACGTCCGCCACCTTGACGTGGATCTCGGCGGGCCACTGGACCATCTCGTCGCCACCCACGCCGTGGTGTGGGCGTTCGCCGCGGGCCGATCCGAAGCAACCCTTGTCGCCGTCCGAGCCGGCCAGCACCTCGACGATTGAAGGAGCGGCCGGATGGCCTCCACCAACTTCGATCTCGCGCCGCCCAGCACCAACGTGGACGGGCTGGCGGCAACCCCGATCGACATCCGACGCATCACTGCGCGCCTGGTGTTCGACGGGGCGAGCTCATCGGCGACGGGCGATGCGACGCTGGAGTTCGTTGTCGGCCCGGACGGCGGCTGTCCGATCTTCGACCTGCGCCAGACCGTCACCGCCGCCTGGCTCGACGGCAACCCGCTGACACCCGCGCAGGTCGCGCAGCACAACTTCGGCGGCGGACCGGGCGCCGAGTTGCGGGTCGTCGACACAGCCTTGGCGGCCGGCTCCGCGCACACGCTGCGGCTGACCTACGGGCTCGGTGCACCCCAGGCGTCCACGGTCGGCAGCTACTTGCCGGCGCTGACCTGGAGCGCGGGGCCTCGGCTACGGCTCAGCTTCGGCTTCACCGACCTCGGGCCCGGCCGCTACCTGGAGGCGTGGGCGCCGGCCAACCTGATCTTCGACCAGTTCGAGCTCGAGCTGGACCTGGAGATCCTCAACACCCCCGTCGAGCACACCCCGATCACCAACGGCGCCGTCACCCCGCTCGGCGGCAACCACTGGTCGGTGGCCTTTCCGCCAAGCACCACCGCGCTGTCGCCGCTGTTGGAGCTGCGCGCGACCGACACGGTCACCTCGCAGACGGACACCACCGTGCTTCCGGTATCCGGCACGACCGTGACGATCGAGGCGTGGAAGCTCAAAGCCAGCACCGTCGACCTCGGCGACCAGATCGACAACCTCAGGGTGTGGCTGGCTGCGAACGAGACCTCCACCGGGCGCTACCTGCACGGCTCGCGGTTCGTCGCGTTCGTGCACCAGGGCGGGATGGAGTACGACGGCGGCACGACGTCCTCGCCCGGCTCACTGCAGCACGAGACGTTCCACAGCTGGTACGCCAGGGGCCTGAAGCCGGCCAGCCAGAACGACGCCTGGTGGGACGAGGCATGGACGGTCTACAACGACAGCGGCGCGTCGGGCTTCGACCCGTTCGACTCCACCGACCCCGAAGTCGAGCTCTCCCCGCGCAACCCGTGGCGGCGCATCACGCCGTCAGCCTCGTACTCCAGCGGCGAGCGGTTCTTCGAGGGGGTCGCCGCAGACATCGGCGTCGCCGCCCTGGTATCGCACATGAGCGCCTTCTACAACGAGCGCAACGCCCGCCCGGCCACCACCGCCGACCTCGAGGCGTTCCTCGTGTCCCGCTCGGGCTCCGCCCGCCTGGTCGACGCGTTCCACCGCTTCGTCTATGGCCTGCCCGACCCCTCCCCGGTGCCAGACCTGGGGATCAGGGACGACCCCGCCGATCCCGGCAGCAACGTCTGGGCCGGCACCTTCTGGAACTCACCCGACCTCTGGATCCGCAACGCCGACGACGCCGGCACCGCCCACCAGCCGGTGGAGTCCGGCCAGGACAACTGGTTCCATGCCAGGGTGCGCAACCGCAGCGCAGGCGCCGTCGCGCGGCACTTCCTGGTCACATTCAACGTCAAGCCCTTTCTCGGCACGGAGTTCTCCTACCCCGACGACTTCCTGCCCAGCATCACCGCAGCCGCCGGCTTCGACCTCCGCCCTGGCTGGTCCGGCGCCCTCGGCGGGTCGCACTCGAGCTCGCCCGGCCGAGAAAGTGCCGGACCTGGAGGCCGCGCTGCTGCATCGCAATAAGCGGATCTTCCTCGACGCGGCCCGCACACAACCGGCCAGCACCGTGCTCTCCGGAGACGACACGACGGCAATGAGGTTCGGCCCCGGCCTGCGCGGAAACCCGGCAACGAGCACAGAGACCTACCACGTCGATTGGCGTGTAGCAGCGATAGCAGGTGCCGTCCGTAATCGGATTACGAAAATAGCCGCCCGAGGCATCCACGACCTGTTCGCGCAAGGCCGCCATACACGCGGCGCGGCTCACAGGGTGGAGCCCTCCAACTGGCGCAGTAGAGCGTCGACCTCACTCTCGCGGGCGAGCGCGGTGCGGACATGTTCCATGACTTCGGCAAGGCCGGACGCTACGTGGGCTCCAGGGCGGTCCCGCAGCCGCGCACCCCATTCGGTGTCAGCCACCTGATCCGTCAAAATCACCGGCCGGCCGTGCCCGACGGCCATACGCGCCTGGGCCCGCGCACCACTCTGCTCTCCCGCCTGCACGACGACGGTGGCGCGGCCGTAGCCAGACATCACGGCGTTGCGCATGAGGAAGTTGTGCCGCTGCGGTGGAGCGTCCGGCCAGAACTGCGACAGCACCAGGCCGTCCGTGGCGATGCGGCGTTGCAGGTCTCGGTTGACCGCGGGATAGGACCGGGCAATACCGGTGCCGATCACCGCAACCGTGCGCCCACCGGCGTCCAGGGCGGCGCGATGCGCGGCGGCGTCGACCCCGTCGGCTAGGCCCGATAGGACCGTGATGCCCTCCCCGGCCAGGTCAGTGGCGATCGCCGTGGTGATCTCCAGGCTCCTCCGGCTAGCTTTCCGCGAGCCCACCACCGCAATTGCCGCGTCATCGGACACCAAGCGACCGGATGCGAACAGGAACGGTGGCGCCTGGTGCACATCCCGTAGCTGGGACGGGTACTCCTCATCGAGGACGCTGACGAACCGCCAGCCTTCAGATCGCCACTGCTGCACGTCACGAGCCGCGTCGGCCAACGCATGGGCACGTTCCGGACGCGGGATCAGAGCGTCGACCTCAGCCTCGGCCAAGACTTCGACGACACTGCCGCACTCCAGCACCCGATCGGTGACCGTGTTCCATCGCACCCCTTTGGGCAGCGCGCGCAGGAGCGCGACCAGGGCGTAGTGCTCATCAGGTCGGCTTGCCGACATGGCGCCAGCGTATGACCTCATCGCCTGGCTCGCCGGCACAACACTCACCCAGCTAACCATAGAACGTATGAGGGATCAGGTCATGATCGCCTGGCTGGCCAGCTGGCGGGTGCTGGCTCACGGTGTGCCCGCTGGTGGTCACCCCGGGGAGCTGGTCTCGGCCGCGCCTTCCCGGAACGGGTCGAGGGCGTTCACCTGTCCCCGGTGCTCGGGCGACGAATTGCTCTCGGCTACGGCCGACAGGGGGCGGCGTCGTACTTATCTGAGCAAGAAGCGCACCGGTTCGGTCAGCACGCGCGCCGCACCGTCGAGGTCTGCGGTGCGGGCGGCGAGGGTGGCCGTCGCTAGTCGCTCCGGAAGCGCCTCGCTGAACTTCAAGCCGGCGAGGGCGCGCTCGTCGACCTGGGGTAGGCAGATGCGGTCGCCGGCGTCGGCGGTGCTGGCCTTCCACATGTCGACGGTGAGGTCGGGCCGCAACCGGATACCGGTGTCGTCGAATCGCTGGATGGTGTCGGCGAGGTCGGACAGCGTGGCGGCGAGTGTGGCGTTCGTGCGGTAGCCGGCCCAGGTCCACCATCTGACCTCGGTCCCGCTGCGGGTGATCACCGTGCCGCGTGGATGAACGGTGCCGAGCTGGTCGTCGCGGACCAGCACGAGAGCCATGATGGCGCGCTGGGTCATGGCGACCGGTGGGTCAGCGCCGAGTAGTACCTCGCGAGCAGCGCGGGCGAGGGCGAAGCTGGCACCACCGGCCGCATAGGTCATCCAGCGGGCTTTGCCGCCGCTGTCGGCGTGCTCGACGTAGCAGCGTCGCCGCTTCCAGTCGATCCACGTCACGCGCCAGCTGCGCCCGGCGAGCAGCAGCAGGCGGGGGCCGTCGACCTTCTCGGTGAGCAGCATCGGATCGGTGCGCCCGATCTCCTGCCGGCCGGCCAGCACGGTGAACTGGGGTGGGGCGGTGAACGCAGCGGTGAGGCCCATGAAGTGCCGGTGCCCGAACCGC
>Ga0210378_10001377_pt1 | contig 12709 bp, 12 predicted proteins | sample PLM1_60_b1redo_FD_155465 | JGI IMG/M metagenome (GOLD analysis project Ga0210378, IMG submission 155465) | Groundwater sediment microbial communities from an aquifer in East River, Colorado, USA - PLM1_60_b1 redo | ecosystem: Environmental > Terrestrial > Soil > Riparian zone | place: USA: East...
GACTCTTGGATGCTGAACGTCCCGTTCGCCATCGCAGACGCCACCGCTCTCACAGAAGCCGGCTACGTGGGTGAAGACGTGGAGAACATCCTGCTCAAGCTGATCCAGGCCGCGGACTACGACGTGAAGAAGGCCGAGACCGGGATCATCTACATAGACGAGGTCGACAAGATCGCCCGCAAGAGCGAGAACCCGTCGATCACCCGGGACGTCTCCGGCGAGGGCGTGCAACAGGCGCTCCTCAAGATCCTGGAGGGGACGACCGCCTCCGTCCCGCCGCAGGGCGGCCGTAAGCATCCGCACCAGGAGTTCATCCAGATCGATACGACAAACATCCTGTTCATCTGCGGGGGCGCCTTCGCGGGCCTCGAGAAGATCATCGAGTCCCGCATCGGCAGGAAGGGCGTCGGCTTCGGAGCCGACGTCAGGAGGCTGGAGGAGAAGGACCTCGGGGAGATCCTTCGTCACGTTCTCCCGGAGGACCTGCTGAAGTACGGGCTCATACCCGAGTTCGTGGGGCGCCTTCCGGTCATCACGTACGTCCACAACCTGGACCGTCAAGCCCTGATAGACATCCTGACCCAGCCGAAGAACGCCTTGATCAAGCAGTATCGGAAGTTCTTCGAGTTCGACGGCGTGGAGCTCGAGTTCACCACGGACGCCCTGGAGGCGATCTCGGACCAGTGCATGCTCCGGGGGACGGGGGCACGGGGTCTCCGCGCCATCCTGGAGGAGGTGCTGCTCAACGTGATGTACGAGCTACCCTCCCGCAAGGACGTCACCAAGTGCGTCATCGACGGCTCGGTCGTACTCGAGAAAGTCAACCCCACGCTCGTGCCCCGCTCCGAGAAGGAGAAGGTCGCCAAGCAGCCCAAGGAGCGCTCGGCCTAGGCCCGACCTAGCTCGTGACCGTAAAGGCCGTGTGCATCCCCTGCTGGTAATGGGCGGGAACGTTGCATATGACGACATATGCCCCGGCCGCGAGAGTGACCTTCAGCTCAGGTGTGGCGTTGACGGCGATGTCCTCGACCTCGTCGACTGCCGTGATCCCTTCGCCCCCCTCATCGACGATCGGGATCCCGTTCTCCTCAATGGTGGGGAGCGCGTCCGGGGCCAGGTCGGTCTGGAAGACGACGAACTCATGAACCGACGGCCCGTTGTTCTTGATCTTGAAAGTGACCTCGCCCGCCTTGGCCGAGGTCGAACCGAGGGTGATCGAGAAATCGGCTAGGGTCGCGTCGACCGAGTTGGCCTTCTTGCCACCGCCGCAGGAGCCCGCCAGGAGCATCGTGGCGGCCAACAACGAAAGCGCTACAAGGCGCCGTCTAGCCATGCTTCGTCTCCTTCCGCTAGGCAACCGTCACGGGCCCCGGCTGCGACTAAGGTTGCGTCTTTTGGGAGGCTATTCCCCTATGGGGACAGACCTGGTGTTTCATTACGCCTTTGTCATCCAGCTGTCATTACCTGTTCAGCGACCCCGCACGGGCTCATGACAGGTTCGTCATTAGCCCTATTACGCGTCTCATCTTTTCCCTAGGATGCGAGGCGACATGGCCAGGGTCCTGGTGGTAGACGACGAGCGTCGAATCGTCAGCTTCATCTCCCGCGCGCTTTCGGCCGAGGGGCTGGGCGTCGACTTTGCCTACGATGGCCCCCGGGCCCTTCAACTCGCGCGGACCAAGAGCTACGAGCTGGTGATACTCGATCTCTTGCTTCCGGGCCTGGACGGCGTATCCGTCCTTCGAGGCCTGATCGAGCACAGACCCGAGCAACGGATCCTGGTGCTCTCGGCGCTGTCGGACGTGGACTCGAAGGTGAGGTGCCTGGAGCTGGGAGCTTCGGACTACCTCCCAAAGCCCTTCGCCATCGCGGAGCTCATCGCCCGGGTGCGGGCGCGTCTCCGCCAGCCCGGCTCGCCGGTCGCTCCCAGAACGCTTTCGGCCGGGGGGCTGTCGCTCGACCTGGTCCGCCGCACGGTGGACACGGTCGACGGCCGGGTCAGCCTGTCCGAACGGGAGTTCCTGCTCCTCCAGCGCCTCATGCTGGAGGAGGGTGAGGTGTGCTCACGCGAACAGCTGCTCGCGGACGTGTGGGGCTACTCGTTCGACCCGGGAAGCAACGTGCTGGAAGTGTGCGTCGCGCGTCTTCGCTCGAAGGTGGGCAACGCGGTCATAGAGACGGTGAGGAATGTCGGATATCGTCTTCAAACTTCGTAAGCACTGGGTTGAGATCGCTTGGGGCCTCTTCTCGGTGGCCAACGCCGCCGTCATCGTCGTGCTGTCCAAGTGGACGACCGTTCCCTTTCACTTCATCTGGGTCAGCCTGACGCTGGTGTACGGATATCGCGTCTGGAGCACTCGGGCGACGTGGTCGGTTCTGGTCGGGGTCACCCTCGTCACGGGCGTCGCACTGGCGTGGTCGGTGATGCGAGTGGACGAGAGGCCGGACGAACTGACGGAGGTGCCGCTAATGGCGGCGATGTTCCTGGCGATGGTGTGGCACGCGCGGAGGGCTCGGGCCGCCTCCGAGGAGGTTCAGCGGCTCGCTGAGAGCGAACACCGGCTCCTTGAGCGTCAGCGGGAATTCGTTCGGGACGCGTCTCACGAGCTCCGGACGCCGATCACCGTGGCCAAGGGCCACGCCGAGCTCATCCGGTCGGCGCCCTGTCCCCCGCAGGTCGCAGAGGACCTCGAGGTCGTGCTGGACGAGCTTGATCGCCTGTCCCGTGTCTCCGAGCGACTGCTGATCCTTGCCGGCGCGGAGCATCCGAACTTCCTTCGCCGGCGCCCGGTCGCCCTGGGGAAGCTTCTTGCAGGAATGAACCGGCGTTGGAGCGCAGCGGCGCCTCGGCGCTGGAGCGTGCGGGTGGCCCTCGACGGGACAGTGCTCGCCGACGAGGAGAGGCTCGGTTTCGCCATCGATGCGGTGATGGAGAACGCCGTGAAGTTCACGCGGGAAGGGGACCAGATCGCGTTGATCGGGGGAGGAACGGGTGATAGAGCGATTATCGAGGTCTCGGACACCGGAGAAGGCATCCCGTTGGACAAGCAGGACGGGATATTCGACCGGTTCACCCGCGTGGACAGCGGCAGGGCGCGTGCCAGCGGCGGCACTGGCCTCGGGCTCGCCATAGTGAAGGCCATAGTCGAGGCGCACGGAGGCACGGTCACCGTCCAGAGCGAGCCCGGAGAGGGCTCGACGTTCCGCATCTCCCTGCCCTCCTTCCGCATTGCCGAACCTCGATTGACGGAGCAATCCGAATCTCCGCTCGAGGTGGCGGGCTAACCGATCTAAACGGATCTCGCGCCTCGGGGATTCATGCTTCAAGATGAGCCAGCCCGCGTTGGGCACTGTCCATTCCGAATGGCCTAGACAAAGGGAAATGTCGGCCCGCCAGGACTTCCAGTCGTTCTTCGAGCGCGAGCGGGACGGGCTGTTCGGAGCACTCGTCCTCATGACGGCCGACCGCCACGAGGCAGAGGAGATCGCCCAGGATGCCTTCCTGGCACTCTGGGAGCGATGGGAGCGCATCGGCCGGCTCGAGGACCCGGTCGGCTACCTCTACCGGACTGCCATGAACGTGTTCCGGAAGCGCCGCAGGCGAGCGGCGATGGTGCTCCGCCGCTCGGTGCGGCTCGTTCACACCGAGGACGTTTTCGCCGCCGCCGACGCCCGAGATGTCGTTGCGAGGGCCATGGCAGGTGCCAGCCGGCGGCAGGCGGGCGGCGCTGGTGCTGACCGATCTTCTCGGGTTCAGCTCGGAGGAGGCCGGCCGGGCGCTTGGGATCAAGCCGGTGACGGTGCGCGTCCTTGCCTCGCAGTGCAGGGCCGCGATGAGGAGAACTCTGGAGCGGAGCGATGACTGACAACTTTCGAGAGATGCTGGAGTCCGAACGACGCAGGTACAAGATGCCCGACGGTTCCTTCGACGCCCTCGAGCGGCGTCGCGACCGGAAGCGTCGCAACCGAAGGGTGGCCTCCGGGCTGGTCGCGTTGCTGATCGCGGCCGCCGGGCTTGGCGGCGCCTTGCTCGCGTTCCGGGATACAGGCCAACCTAAGCCTGGCGTGAGCCCAAGTTGACCCCAGACGCCGACCGGAGAGCCTCCGATCGGCGCTTCCGCACCCGTCTCGGGTCCGATCCAGTTCGTCGACTCATTGCACGGATGGATGATTGGCGCGAACGGCGAGATCCTGACTACGGTCGACGGTGGTGGAGCCTGGGATGTTCAGTACGACGGCCAGCCGGCAAGTGCGGTCGACTTCGTGGATCTGGAGAACGGTTGGGCGGTGACCGAGGGAGGCGTGCTCCGGACGACCGACGGCGGAGCCGTCTGGGATCTGGTGAGTACGGAGGCTTTGCGAAGCGTCCAGTTCGCGTCCGCCGAGGTTGGTTGGGCGATCTCGACGAAGCCTGACATCCCGGGGGGCGTGGGCCACCTGCTGCTCACGACCGACGGCGGCGCCACCTGGGATCGGGAGACGGCGAGCCTGAGTGCGAGCTCGGTCTGCGCGAACCAGAGCGGGCAGATCGTCTGGGCCGTAGGCCCCGGCGAGGTCGGGATCAGCCTCATTCGGACCGACGACGGCTGGGCCACCGGAGTGGACTCACCCATCCGCGTGCCGGAGGGGGAGCCCTGGAACGCAACTGTCAGGTGCGCCGGGACCGAGGCCTGGGTCCTGATCACAGATGGCGGAGCAGCCGGCCACCTCGCCTACGGCGTCTTCCGCACGGTTGACGGCCAGTCCAGTTCCTATTACCCGACCGAGGCCGTTCTCCAGGAGGAGGGCACCCATCCATTCGGCGATTCGGTCCCGCTAGATCCGGACCCCTACCCGGGACAGCTCTTTGCCTTCGACGGACAGACCGCATACGTGGTCGGATGGTGCCCGCCCTGCGGAGGCGACCTGCCCGTGGTGGCCATCAGCAGGACCTTCGATGGCGGGTCTACCTGGGACCGCTCGACGATAGCTTCCGAGGACCGGGCGGCCGAACCGCTAGGTGTCTCGTTTGTGGACCGGGACCGGGGCTGGATCCTCCTGAGAGCTCTGGACGACGACTCGCTGTTCGTACTTAGCACCTCCAACGGCGGGCAGACCTGGTCCGAGCCTTAGCGGCGAGCGCTACACTGAGCGCGTGCTCTCTGGACAAAAGCTCCGCGTATCCGTACCCGCGCCGGGCGGCGCGGATATCTAGCGCGTCCGTCCGGCGTCACCCCGCCCCCGGACACACCGGGCGGCTTTCAGCTTCTAACTAGAGTCGAAGGACCCGATCATGGACGAGCAGATCATGGCGCCGGCATACGACGCGAGGGCGGCGGAGTCGCGCTGGTACTCGGAATGGGATCGGCGAGGCTACTTCATCGCGCACCCGAACTCGGGCAGGGAACCGTTCTGCATCGTGCTCCCACCCCCCAACGTCACCGGACGACTCCACGTCGGGCACGCGCTCAACACGACGTTGCCGGACATCGTCATACGCCGAAAGCGGATGCAGGGCTTCGAGGCTCTCTTCCTCCCCGGAACAGACCACGCCGGCATCGCCACACAGGTCGTGGTGGAACGGCAGCTGGCGGATGAGGGTATCGACCGCAGGAAGATGGGCAGGGACGCCTTCATCGAGAAAGTCTGGGAGTGGAGGGGGCGCTACGGAGGCGAGATCCTGGACCAGGTCAGGGCGATGGGGCAATCCCTCGACTGGAGCCGCCTGCGCTTCACGATGGACGAAGGCCTTGCCCGGGCCGTCAGGACGGCGTTCGTTCGCATGTACGAGGACGGGCTCATCTACCGGAGCGAGCGCATCATCAACTGGTGCCCGAAGGACACGACAGCCCTCTCGGACTCCGAGGTCGAGCACGAGGATGTCGAAGGGGAGCTGGTCACGTTCCGTTACGACCTGGTGGACGGCGACGGGCACATCGACGTGGCGACCACTCGGGTCGAGACCATGCTCGGCGACACGGGCGTAGCCGTCCATCCCGACGACCAACGCTACGCGCAACTGGTCGGCAAGAAGGTGCGGCATCCTTTCACGGGGGAGCAGCTTCCGATCGTGGCCGACGAAGCTATCGACCCGAAGTTCGGGACGGGCGCGCTGAAGATCACGCCCGCGCACGACCCGAACGACTTCGAGATAGGCAAGCGCCACGGCATGCCTACGGTGAACATCTTGACGGCCGAAGCCCGGATCTCGGATGCCGCTCCTCAGGAGTTTCAGGGCCTGGACCGGTATCAGGCACGCGCCCGCGTGCTCGAGCGTCTGCGCGATCTTGGCAAGGTGGTGAGCGTCGAGCGTCCGTTCGTCCATGCGGTCGGCCACTGCTACCGGTGCCACACGGAGATCGAGCCCTGGATCGCAGGTCTGCAGTGGTTCGTGGCCGTCGATCGCCTGAAGGGTCCGGCCAAAGAGGCCGCCCTCGATGGCCGTATCCGGTTCTTTCCAGAGCGCTGGGTGCGCTCTTACGTCCAGTGGATGGACGGGCTGCGCGACTGGAACATCTCCAGGCAGCTCTGGTGGGGCCACCGGATCCCGGTGTGGTACTGCTCGAACGGGCACCAGTTCGCTTCGCTGGAGGACCCGACCGCCTGCCGCGACTGCGGCAGCTCAGAGATCGAACAGGACCCCGACGTCCTGGACACATGGTTCTCATCGCAGCTCTGGCCGTTCTCGACGCTGGGCTGGCCGGACCAGACTGAGGACCTCGCCTTCTTCTACCCGACCGGCGTCCTGATAACTGCCTACGAGATCCTCTACCTGTGGGTTGCCCGCATGGTCATGAGCGGGATGTACCTCACGGGCGACGTCCCCTTTCACCACGTGATGATCCACGGCCTCGTTCGCGATCCGCAGGGGCGAAAGATGTCGAAGTCCCTCGGCAACGTGATCGACCCCTTGGACAAGATCGCGAGCCACGGCGCCGACTCCCTCCGGTTCGCTCTGGCCCGCCAGGCGGGCGGCGCGCAGGAGATCCCGCTGGGCGAGGAGTACATAGAGGCGGCGCGCCGCTTCGCGAACAAGATCTGGAACGCGACCCGGCTCGTGCTGTCGGTCTCGCAGGACGAAGCTCCGCCCCAGCTTCCCGCGAGGCAATACCTGACTCTGCCCGATCGCTGGCTACTCTCCCGCGAGCAGGCTTGCCTGCACGACGTGAACGACGCGCTCGAGGAGTACCGCTTCTCCGACGCGGCCCAGGCCCTCCACCGGTTCTTCTGGTCCGAGTTCTGTGACTGGGGGCTGGAGGCTGCCAAGCCGCGGCTCTACGACGGTGGGGACCGTGAGCGAAAGGCTGCGGCGAGCGTGCTGTCGTGGATCCTCGAACGAAGCCTCCGAATGCTCCACCCCTTCATGCCATTCGTGACGGAGGAGGCCTGGCAGCGGTTCGGGGTGGGGGAGTCCATCATGGTGGCGCCCTGGCCAGAGGAGCATCCCCAGCACCGGGACGCGGAAGCCGAGGTGGGGTTCGGCTTCGCGGAAGAAGTCATCACGGCCGTCCGCCGGTTCCGGAAATCGCACGGCCTGAGGGACGGCCTTTCGCTCCAGGTCAGGGTGCATCCGAGCACATCGCAGCGTGCCGTGATCGAAGACGTCCGATCTGAGATCCAGCGTCTGGCCTCGATCTCGACCCTGGAGGTGCTCGATGAGCCGGGCGACCCGACGGGTTGCGCTCGCCTGGTCGCCGACGGGGCGCAGCTCCTGATACCGCTGGCCGGCGTGCTCGACCCCGATGCGGAACGTGGGCGGCTCTCTAAGCGTATCGCGGAGATCGAAGCGGAGGCCGCTCGCCGCGAGGCCAAGCTCGCGAACGAAGCCTTCCTGGCAAAGGCCCCCGCCGAGGTGGTTGAGAAGGAGCGAGAGCGCCTGGCCGCTCTGAAGGAGGAGGAGGCCACACTCGGCGCCCAGCTCGGGGAGCTCGGCTGAACTTCGCGGAAGCTCTTCGCGACCTCGACTCGCGCCAGCCGGAGTCGATGCCCGAGCCAAGCCTGGACCGGATCCGCGAGCTGGCCGAGCTACTGGATCATCCGGAGCTGACCTATCCCTCCATCCACGTCACCGGTACGAACGGTAAGACAACCACGGCTCGGATCGTCACCGCTATCGCGTGCGGCCACGGCCTCACGACCGGTACCTTCGTATCACCTCACGTAGTCTCGGTGAACGAACGGCTGTCCATCTGTGGAGAGCCAATCCCCGATGAGGAGTTCGCGGAGACCTATGAGCACCTCCTGCCGTTCATGCAGCAGGTGGACGGCATCGAGCTCCGAGTTACCTACTTCGAGACCCTCACGGCCCTGGCCTACCTCTGGTTCGCCGACAAGCCCGTCGGGCTAGGCGTGTTCGAAGTGGGCCTGGGTGGGGCGTGGGACGCCACGAACCTCATCTCCGGCGACGTGGCGGTCATCTGCCCGATCGGGCTCGACCACACTCGCCAGCTCGGCTCTACCGTCGAGCTGATCGCCACCGAGAAGGCCGGGATCATCAAGGAGGGCCGGGTCGCGGTCGTGCGCGAGCAGCGGCCCAAGGCCCTCGCGGTGATCGAGCGCCGCTGCAAGGAGATGGGTGCCTCGATGCTGCTCGAAGGCCGCGACTTCGCGCTGGCCTCCCGGGCACAGGGCGTTGGAGGACAGTCGATCGAGATCCGCGGAATCCACCGTTCCTACGACGAGCTCTTCACGCCGCTGTTCGGGGACCATTCGGCCCGGAACGCGGCAGCCGGCATCGTTGCCTGCGAGGCTCTCTTCGGCCGGGAGCTGAACGAGCGCTCGGTACGGGCGGCCGTCAGGGCCGTGGCGTCGCCCGGAAGGCTGGAGATCGTCGCGCGACGGCCTCTTGTCATCATGGACGGAGCCCATAACCCGGACGCGGCGTCCGCGGTGGTCGAGACGCTCAGCGAGTCCTTCCAGTGGGAACGCCTGCATCTGGTGGTGGGTATGTCTGGGGACAAGGACGTCGAGTCGGTGTGCGGAACCCTCGCTCAGCTGGCCGGCCACAAGGCCTTCGCCTGCCGGTATTCCAGCCCCCGCTCGGCTCCGGCAGGGCGCGTCGCCAAGGCGCTTGGCGACGCGGGGGTCCCCGAGGTCCAGGAGTACGACACGGTCGAGGCTGCCGTCGAAGCCGCCATACTCGACGCTGTACCGGACGACCTCATCCTGGTAACCGGCTCTTTCTATACTGTCGCGGACGCGCGCCCCTTGTTCGTGGGCGCTTGAGGCCAGGACAAGGGGACGCTCAAGATGGCCGAGGAATCCACGCTGCTGATCGTCAAGCCCGATGCCGTCAGGCGCGGGCTGGTCGGGGAGATCCTCTCCCGGATAGAGCGCAAGGGTCTTCGCGTCGACTCGATGCGAACAATGCGCATCGATCGAGACCTGGCCGAGCATCACTACGGCGAGCATCTGGACAAGCCGTTCTTCGGCGACCTGGTGGACTTCATCACCAGCGGGGACGTAATCGTCGCGAAGGTTACCGGCCGTGACGCGATCTCGGTGCTCCGCGCCATCATGGGCGCCACCGACCCGAGTAAGGCCGCGCCAGGAACCATCCGCGGCGACTATGGAACGGTGATCACGGAGAACCTCGTCCACGGCAGCGACTCGCCTGAATCGGCAGCCCGCGAACTCGCCCTATTCTTCCCGTAGGGCTCGACTCCTCCTAGAAACGCTAGATAGCTGAGGGTCAGCCTTCGAAGCGGCGGAGCGCGATGACGACGTTGTGGCCGCCGAACCCGAAGGCGTTAGACAGGGCGAGCCTGACCTGCGCCTGGCGGGCCACGTTTGGCACGTAATCCAGGTCGCACACCTGGTCGGGAGTCTCGTAGTTGACTGTGGGCGCGATTGTCCCTTGGGCGATGGTGAGTGCCGCGACCCCTGCCTCAACGGCCCCGGCCGCGCCCAGCATGTGTCCCGTCATCGACTTCGTCGAGGACACCGCTGTCTTGTAAGCGTGGTCACCCAACGCCTTCTTGATGGCTCTGGTCTCTGCCGCATCGTTCAGCTGCGTCGACGTCCCGTGGGCGTTGATGTAGTCGATGGCCTCGGGTGACTCGCCCGCCTCCTCCAGCGCGGCCTGCATGGCCTGGATGGCTCCCAGGCCCTCGGGCTCTGGCGCCGTGATGTGATGCGCGTCGGCCGAGGCGCCGTAGCCGGCGACCTCTGCGTAGATCCGAGCGCCACGCGCCATTGCCCTGTCGGCATCCTCCAGGACCATCGCGCCGGCTCCCTCGGAGAGCACGAACCCGTCGCGGTGCTTGTCGAAGGGCCGGCTCGCTTTGGCTGGGTCCGGGTTCCGGCTCAGCGCCTGCATCTGGGCGAACCCGGCGACGGTGAGGGGCAGGATGCTCGCCTCCGTCCCTCCAGCGATGCAGACATCGGCGAGTCCGTATTTGATGAGGCGGAACGCCTCGCCCACGGCGTGCGCTCCTGCGGCGCACGCTGTGGTGATGCAAGCGTTCGGGCCCGTGAAGCCGAAGGCCATCGCCACATGGCCTGCGGACGCGTTGGGCATCAGCATCGGGACCATGAACGGGCTGACGCGGTCCGGACCCTTCTCCAGAAGGACCTTGTGCTGGGCCAACAGGCTGGAGAGACCGCCGATCCCCGTGGAGAACATGACCCCGGTCCTGGCGTGATCGACGGTAGGCTCCCCGGCATCCTTCCATGCGAGCTTGGCCGCGGCGATGGCGAAATGAACGCACCGGTCGGTCCGCTTGACCTCCTTCGGCGTCAACCAGTCTTCCGGTTTGAAGTCGTGGATCTCACCGGCGATCCTGACGGGCATCCCTTCGGCGTCGAAATGACTGATGAGGCTGACCCCAGAGTGCCCCGAGGTCAGCTTCTCCCAAAAGTCCTCGACCCCGATTCCGACCGGAGTGACGGGCCCGATGCCGGTGACGACGACGCGCCTCATCGCTACGCGGCCACCCCGAGCTTCTGCGCTACCAGGTTGATCGCCTGCCCCACGGTCCTGACGCCCTCCATCTCGTCCTCGGGGATCGTTACCCCGAACTCCTCTTCGAGAGCCAGCACCGCCTCCACCAGGTCGAGCGAGTCGGCGTCCAGGTCCTCCTGGAAGCGAGCCTCGGGCGTGACCTGCCCCTCGGGTACCGATAGGTTCTCGGCCAGGATCGAGCAGACCTTCTCTTGCAGCTCTGCCATCGTCATCGGGTGCATCTCCCCTTTCCTCGTTTCCTTGAGGACCATCAGACTCTCAGGCAGTGAGCCCACCGTCCACCGCGATGATCGCCCCGTTCACGTAGCTGGCCTCCGGCCTGGTCAGGAAGGCGATCACCGCGGCCACCTCCTCAGGCGAACCGAAGCGCCCCACTGGGGTCATATCCACGTAACGCTGGCGCTGCTCCTCCCCGGTGGACTCTGTCATCTTGGTCTCCACGAACCCTGGGCAGACAGCGTTCGCGGTGATGCCGCGGCCCCCCAGCTCTCTTGCCAGTGAGCGGGTCATCCCCACCACGCCGGACTTGGATGCCGAATAGGCCGTCTGGCCGGCATTGCCGCGCAGGGCGGCCACGGAGGCGACGTTGACGATCCGTCCCCATCTTGCCTTCAGCATCGCCGGCAGCGCGCGCTGGACGCACCGGAACGCGCCTGTGAGGTTAGTCTCGATGGTGGCGGCCCAGTTCTCCGGGGAGTACTTCACGGCCAGCCCATCCCGAGTGAATCCCGCGTTGTTGACCAGGACCCGGACCGGGCCGAGCTGCGCCTCGATCGCACGGAAGGCCTGTTCCACGGAGCCGGCGTCGCGGACGTCGAGGGAGACGGCCATACCCTCGGCCCCGTCAGCGGCGACCTTGGCCACGGCCTCCTCGGCACCCTCGCGGTCGGACCGATAGGCGACCGCCACTGACAGACCCCCGGCCGCCAGGGCAAGGGCGGTGGCGTGTCCGATCCCGCGAGATGCCCCTGTGACCAGGGCGACGGTGGCGTCAGGCATCGGCGGCCGGAGGCGGAAGCGTCCAGCGGATCAGGTTGGCGCCCCAGGTGAGCCCTGCTCCGAACGCGGCGGTCAGCACCAGGTCGCCCTGCGCCAACCGACCGGCACGCCAGGCGCGATCCAGAGCGATCGGTATGGATGCGGCCGATGTGTTGCCGACGTCGGCGATGTCGATCAGGACCTTCTCCGGCTCCAGGCCCAGGCGTTTGCCGAGCGCCGCCAGGATCCTGGCGTTCGCCTGGTGCCCGATGACCATGCTCACGTCTGAGGAGGACAACCCGGCTTTCTCCAGCAGCTGGCGAGCCGAGTCGGCCATCGCCACGACGGCCTGCCGGAACACGGACTGTCCGTCCAGCATCCTGAGGAAGTTCCTGCGGTGGGCCAGCGCCTCGACGGTTATCGGCTCGCCGGATCCGCCCGCCGGCACAGTGAGTAGCTCGGCCTGGTTGCCGTCCAAGGCCAGCAACGAGTCCACCACGCCTGGCTCCTCCGCCGGCTCCAGCAGGATCGCACCGGCTCCGTCTCCGAACAGCACACAGGTGGTGCGGTCCGTTAGATCCAGGACCCGGGACAGGACCTCTGCACCGACCAGCACCACCCGCTCGGCCGCGCCCGCGCGGATCTGGGCCGAGGCCACCGACAAGCCGTAGACGAACCCGGCGCAGGCGGCGTTCAGGTCGAAGCCCGGGCAGGACATCCCGAGGCGCGCCTGGACGAATGTCGCCGTGGATGGGATGTTCCGCTCGGGAGTGCACGTAGCGACGATGA
>Ga0210378_10001378_pt1 | contig 12707 bp, 9 predicted proteins | sample PLM1_60_b1redo_FD_155465 | JGI IMG/M metagenome (GOLD analysis project Ga0210378, IMG submission 155465) | Groundwater sediment microbial communities from an aquifer in East River, Colorado, USA - PLM1_60_b1 redo | ecosystem: Environmental > Terrestrial > Soil > Riparian zone | place: USA: East...
GTCCGGGTCTGTGGTTGCCCCGGGGAACGGATCCCCGGCAGTCGATGCCAGCCGCGGGCGAAGCGACCCACGTAAGCCGACCCTTGGTCGGTGAGCATGGCGCGGTTTAGATGTAAGTCCTGCCCCGTGGGGGAGACCTCACCGGGAGAGGGTGCGAAGCCACCCGATGGGCGGCGATCACCCCGGCAGGCGGATGTGGGGCCAAAGACCAGGTCAGCCGGACGCGGGCCTCCGCACTCGGTGCCACGAGCGGAGAGGGCCGGGCTCGGGGTACGTTCCCAGGGGACGGAGCGAGGAACGGGCCCGCGGGAGCGGCCCAGGAGAAGCGCCCAGGGGAAGCGGATGGAGTTCGTCCTCATAGGTCGGGGGGAACGCGTGGCCCAGCGCCTCCGGCAGCTGACCGAGCACAAGCTCGCCAGGCTCGAGCGGATCGAGCCCCGGATCACCCGTCTCGAGGTCGAGGTGATCGCCGAGAAGAACCCGCGGCGTGGCGGCATCCACCGGGTCGAGGCGGTCGCCGCGGCGCCTCGCAAGTCCTACCGTGCCCACGCCGAGGCGAAGGACGTGGAGTCGGCGCTCGACGTGGTGGCGGAGCGGCTCGAGCGCCAGATCCGTGACCACCACGAACGTCGGCTGGCGTGGCGGAACGCGGGTGCCGGTCGCGTAAAATCCGGCCAGCCGCCCGGCGGGACCGCCGAGCCAGAGGTCAGGAGCGCGGAGTGACCGAGAAGGCCGACACCGGCAAGGCCGAGACCGGCTCGGAGAAGCTCCGGGTGCTCGTGTGCGACGACCACGCCCTGTTCCGGCGGGGGCTGAAGATGGTGCTCGACGAGGAGCCCGATCTCGAGCTCGTCGGCGAGGCCTCGGACGGGGCGGAGGTGGTCGTCCGCGCCCAGGAGCTCATGCCCGACGTGATCCTGATGGACGTCCGCATGCCGAAGCGCTCCGGGATCGAGGCCGCCGGCGAGATCAAGGACTCGCTGCCCCACGTCAAGATCCTGATGCTCACGATCAGCGACGACGAGGCGGACCTGTACGAGGCGATCAAGGCAGGTGCCTCCGGCTACCTCCTGAAGGAGATCCCGATCGAGGAGGTCGCCGATGCGATCCGTTCGGTGTGGGCGGGGCAGTCCCGGATCAGCCCCTCGATGGCGAGCAAGCTGCTGACGGAGTTCGCGGCGATGACCAAGGCCTCGGACGAGAAGCCCCAGATGCCGCCGCCCAGGCTCACCGACCGTGAGATGGAGGTGCTGCGGCTCGTCGCGCAGGGTCTCAACAACCGGGACATCGCGGGGAAGCTGTTCATCTCCGAGAACACCGTGAAGAACCACATCCGCAACATCCTGGAGAAGCTCCACCTCCACTCGCGCATGGAAGCGGTCGTCTACGCCGTGCGCGAGAAGATGATCGAGATCACCTGAGCGCCGCTCGTCGGACCCGGCGCCTGGGCGTCGCCGCCCGCATGCGGCCCAGGCCCGCGGCCGGCTGAGGCGTCGGGAGGATCGGTCAGGTTCGAGACCTCCGGTACCATAGGGGTTCCAAACTCCCCCACCGAGGCGAAGCATGGTCATCGAGAAGCTCGGGCAGATCGGCGAAGGCCGCAAGAAGAAGCAGCTCGGACAGACCGCCGGGCTCGTCAACACGTACGAGCCCGAGCTCGAGGACCTGTCCGACCCCGAGCTCTCCGCCAAGACGACCGAGTTCCGCGAGCGGCTCGAGTCGGGCGAGACCCTCGAGGACCTGTTGCCGGAGGCGTTCGCGTGTGTCCGGGAGGCCGCGAGGCGGACGATCGGGCAGCGGCACTTCGACGTCCAGGTGATGGGCGCGATCGCGCTGCACCAGGGGAACATCGCCGAGATGAAGACCGGTGAGGGCAAGACCCTGACCTCGACCATGTCGGCGTACCTGAACTCGCTCGCCGACGGCGTGCACGTCGTCACCGTCAACGACTACCTGGCCAAGCGCGACTCGGAGTGGATGGGCCCGATCTACCGGGCGCTCGGCGTCTCGGTGGGGCTGATCCAGTCCCCGATGTCGCCGTCCGAACGCCGCCCGGCGTACGCGGCCGACATCACGTACGGGACCAACAACGAGTTCGGGTTCGACTACCTGCGCGACAACATGGCGATGCGCCCGGATGACATGGTGCAGCGTGGCCACGCCTACGCGATCGTGGACGAGGTCGACTCGATCCTGATCGACGAGGCGCGGACCCCGCTGATCATCAGCGGCATGGTCGCCGACAGCGCGAAGTGGTACCAGACGTTCGCCCGGCTCGCGCCCCGGCTGAAGCGGGACGACGACTACGAGGTCGACGAGGCCAAGAAGACGATCGCCGTGACCGAGGCCGGCGTCGCGAAGGTGGAGGAAGCCCTCGGCCTCGACAACCTGTACGAACACGTGCACACGCCGCTCGTGCACCATCTCCAGAACTCGCTGCGCGCGAAGGAGCATTACCAGCGCGATGTCGAGTACATCGTGACGGGTGGAGAGGTGAAGATCGTCGACGAGTTCACGGGTCGCGTCCTCGAGGGCCGGCGTTACTCGGAGGGGCTCCACCAGGCGATCGAAGCGAAGGAGGGCGTTCGGATCAAGGAGGAGAACCAGACCCTCGCGACGATCACGATCCAGAACTACTTCAAGATGTACGAGAAGCTGGCGGGCATGACCGGAACGGCGAAGACGCAGCTCGCCGAGTTCCAGTCGGTCTACGACCTCGACGTCGCCGAGATCCCGACCAACCGGGAGATGATCCGCGACGACGAGCAGGACCTCATCTACAAGACCGAGGACGCGAAGTGGAACGCGGTCCTCGAGGACATCGCCGAGCGCCACGAGCAGGGGCAGCCGATCCTCGTCGGCACGGTCTCGATCGAGAAGTCGGAGAAGCTCTCGACGCTCTTGAACCGGCGCGGCATCGAGCATCACGTCCTCAACGCGAAGAACCACGAGAAGGAGGCGATGATCGTCGCGCAGGCGGGCCGCCTGGGCTCGGTCACGGTCGCGACGAACATGGCCGGACGAGGCGTCGACATCCTGCTGGGCGGCAACCCCGAGTACCTCGCCCGTCAGGAGATGGCGGCCCGGGAATGGGACAACGACCGCTACCTGCTGTTCGAGATGGAGCCCGAGGAGCGGGTCGAGTACGAGGCGGAGTACGAGCCGATCTTCCGCAAGCTCAAGCAGCAGACCGACGCCGAGCACGACGAGGTCGTGGCGGTCGGCGGGCTCTACGTCCTGGGCACCGAGCGGCACGAGTCGCGACGCATCGACAACCAGCTGCGGGGTCGTGCCGGGCGACAGGGCGACCCGGGGGCCTCGCTGTTCTACCTGTCGCTCGAGGACGACCTGATGCGGATGTTCGCCTCGGACCGCATCGGCTCGATCATGGAGCGGTTGAAATGGCCGGAGGATGAGGCCATCACGGCCAAGATGGTCACCAAGGCGGTCGAGGGCGCGCAGCGGCAGATCGAGGAGCTGAACTTCGAGCGACGCAAGAACGTCCTGAAGTACGACGACGTGATGAACACACAGCGCCAGGTGATCTACGAGGAACGCGCGAAGCTGCTTTCGGGCGAGGACTTCAAGGACCAGGCGATCCGGATGGTCGAGGAGGTAGCTCGGCGGACCGTCCAACGCCTCGCGCCCGAGGAGGTCTTCAACGAGGAGTGGGATCACGAACTCGTGCTCGCGGGCCTCACCGATGTCTTCCCCACATCGATCTCGCGCGACGACCTCGATGAGATGGTCAGCTCGGCCGAGCTCGAGGAGCGCACCGTCGAGGACGCGCTCGAGCGGTACGAGGAGAAGGAGCAGGCCCTGGGCTCGCAGACGATGCGGGAGCTCGAGCGACTCGTCCTGCTGAACATCACGGACACGAAGTGGCGCGAGCACCTGTACGAGATGGACTACTTGCAGGAGGGCATCCACCTCCGGGCGTACGCCCAGAAGGACCCGCTCACCGAGTACCGGCGGGAGGCGTACCTGATGTTCGAGGAGCTCACGGAGTCGATCCAGGACGACTTCGTCAAGTACATCTACCGTGTGGAGCTCGTCCGTCAGGACGAGCCCGGCCGCCCCCGGCCCCAGCGCGTGCAGACCACGCACGGGGACCAGGCCGAGGGCGACGCCGGCGGAGGCGCCCAGGCCAAGAGTGGGAAGGTGCCGCGGAACGCGCCCTGCCCGTGCGGGAGTGGCAAGAAGTACAAGAAGTGCCACGGCGCGGTCGCTTAGGGGCTGTCGAGATTGAGGGAGGCCGGCCCTGGGGGCCGGCCTCCCTCGCGCCTGGAGAGGGGGGTTACCTCACCGGCACTGTCCGCAGATGCTCCCGTTCACGACGAGCGGCTCGTTGTGGACCGTGACCGGACCGTAGTCGCGGACGGGCCCCGATCCGGTGCCGCCGGCGGGGGTCGAACGCCCGAGCGCGATGGCGATCGTCACGACCACGGCGGCCACCAGCACGATCGCCAGCACGGCCAGCCGCGCCGTGGCCAGGTAGGTCTGTTCGATCGGGAGGCTGGCGCTCCTGGTGGCCATCTCGTCCCTCCGTGTCTCGGTCCGCTGCTTCGAACGAAACGTATGTGACCGGCGCCGAGCGTTCGGTGGCGCACGGCACCGCTTGACGGTGACGTGCGACACACACGCGAGGACGCCCCGGCCTGATGGCCGGGGCGTCCGAACGCTCGTCCTCTCAGATGCGCTGGTGCCGTCCGTACTGTTCGAACAACCCGCCGCTGAGCTCGCTCGGAGTGTTCCCTCCCGAGGCGATCGCCGGTGCGTTCCCACTGGCGACCTTGGGTGTAGGCCTGCCGACGATCCCACGACCGGTCTCGCTCGGCGTGTTCGCCGCCGTGCCGCCGACGAACGCCTGCTCGGCCCCACCCACGATGCCGGCGCTCAGCTCGCTCGGCGTGTTGACGACGTGGCGGCCGACGAACGTCGTCTCACCCTGCCGCCCTTGGTCGCGGTCGAGCGAGATGGCGACACCGGCGATGGTCACCATGACGAGCGACGCGAGGAACGCAGCGAGCAAGATGGAACCGCCCGCCCTTGGCGCCTGCAGTGTTCCGACCCTGGTGCTCATCGTTCCCTCCCTTCCACTCGGTCCTTCGGGATGTCTCGAGGCGAGCGTAGATCGGGCGCTCTGCCGGGTCGGTGCTCCGGGGCACCTGGCCGTGGTGATCTCGCTCACCGCCGGCTCGGCGGGCTAGGCTGCGGCGCGAAGGGGGTGCCGGTGGGCGACGCACCGCGACGGCCAGAGGGGATGCGACAGGACGAGATGCGGCCGATCACGGCGCTGTTCGCCGACATCGTCGGGTCGACCGGGCTCGGCGAACGGCTCGGACCCGACGAGGTCAAGGCGCTCATCGGAGAGTGCGTCACGCGGATGAGTCGCGCCGTCGAGGAGTTCGGCGGCGTGATCCAGGCGTTCATGGGCGACGGGATCTGCGCGTACTTCGGCGTTCCCGCCGCCCACGAGGACGATCCCGAACGCGCGGCACGCGCGGCATTGCGGATCATCGGGGTCGCGGCCGGCTACGCGGGCGAGGTCGAGGCGGCGTGGGGGATCGAGGGCTTCAACGTCCGCGTGGGCGTCAACAGCGGACCGGCGGCGGTCGGGCTCGTCGGCGGGGAGGACTCCCAGACCGTCGCGCTCGGCGACACGACGAACGTGGCCGCGAGGCTCCAGAGCGCAGCCCAGCCGGGTTCGATCGCGATCGGTCCTGGGACGGCGTCGCGCCTGGACGAACGGTTCGTGCTCGAGCCGCTCGGCGAGGTCACGGTGAAGGGGCGGTCCGAACCCGTGACGGCGTCGCGCCTGGTCGGCCCACGTCCCGTCACCGAGCCGCCGTCGCGCACGCCCCTGGTCGGCCGCGAGCGCGAGGTCGCGCGGCTGAGGACGGCGGTCGCGGATCTGCGCGCCGGCCGCGGGCAGGTGGTGCTCCTAGTGGGGGACGCCGGGCTGGGCAAGACGCGGATGCTCGCCGAGCTCCTGTCGCTCGCGGGCGAGGACGTCACCCGGCTCGAGGGCCGGTGCGTCTCCTACGGGGCGGGCTCGCCGTACGGTCCCTTCGTCGAGCTCCTGCGGACCTGGCTCGGGGTCGAGGAGACGGACACCGAGCTCGCGGTCCGCACCAAGCTTCGAGCGCGGGCCGGCGCGCTCCTGGGGGCGGCGCAAGACCGAACCCTCCCGTACCTGGGCCTGATCCTCTCGATCCGCCTGGAGCAGGATGTCGAACGTGAGCTGCTCGCGCTCTCGGCCGACGAGCTGTCGGATCGGGTGCAGGACGCGTTCACGCGGTGGGCCGGGGCGCTCGGTGCGACGCGCCCGCTGGTACTGGCGATCGACGACCTCCACTGGGCCGATCGGACCACCCGCGACTTGGCCGAGCGGTTGCTCGCGCTGACCGATCGTTCCGCGGTCATGCTCGCCGCGGCGCTGCGGCCCGACCCCGGTTCGGAGGGTTGGTCGTTCCGGTTGGAGGCGCAGACGCGGTTCGCGCATCGCGTGGAGGAACTGTCGCTCGCGCCGCTCGAGGCTGAGGCCGCCCGCGTGCTGATCGACGAGCTCGCGCCGGCCGGCCTGGTCGGGGAGCCGGTCAAGAACGAGGTCGTGGCCAAGGCCGAGGGCAACCCGCTGTACCTCGAGGAGCTGCTGCGCGCGCTGCTCGAGACGGGTGGCGACCGGCGGCGGACGTGGACGATCACCCCGAAGACCGCGGCCGAGCTCCCGCCGGCGCTCGAGGCGCTGCTCGTGGCCCGCATCGACCGCCTCGAACCCGGCGCGCGGCGGCTCGCGCAGGTGGCCTCGGTCGTCGGGCGCGAGTTCCCGGTCTCGGTCGCCGCGGCGGTCGCGGGCAGCGCGGAGGGCGACATCGCCGCGCTCCTGCGCGCCGAGATCGTGCGCGAGGTCCGGCGCTTCCCCGAGCTCGAGTGCACGTTCCGACACGGCCTGTTGCAGGAGGCCGCGCTCTCGACCCTCACGCCGACCTCCCAGCGCGAGCTGTACGGACGCGTCGGTGACGCTATGGAGGCGCACCTGGGCGATCAGGTGGACGACCGGCTGGAACAGCTCGCGTTCTACTTCTACCGGAGCGACGAGACCGAGAAGGGGCTCGCGTACCTCGAGCGGGCGGCCGAGCATGCGGTGTCGGTCGAGGCCCTCGGACGGGCGGAGGAGCTGTGGGATCGCGCTCGACGCCTCGCCGAGCGCACGGGCGACCGGGAACGGGTGGAGCGCGTGGTCGGCAAGCTCGCGTGGTTGCACAGGCGGTCGACGGGCGAGCTGCCGCTCCCGGGCAGGGCCGGGACGGGGAACGGGACCGCCTAAGGCGGCGGCGGGACCGGCGGCGGCGCTGGCGGCGACGGTGATGGAGCATGGCTGCCCGCGGCGAACGAGATCAGGTGGGCGTACGCCGTGGCCGTCGGCGGACGGCTCTCGGGATCCTTGGCGAGCGCCTGGAGGATCGCCCACGACAGCCCCTCCGGCGCTTCGGGGCGGTTCGTGCAGGGGTCGGGGGGCTGGACGTTCAGATGCGCGCTCGCGAGGTCGAACATCGACGTGTCCGCGAACGGCGCACGGCCCGCGGTGCATTCGTACGCGAGGCACCCCAGCGCGTAGATGTCCGAGGCGCTGGTCGCCTCGGAGCCGCGGAGCAGCTCGGGCGCGAGGTAGTCGAGCGTCCCCATCACCATCCCGGGCTTGGTGAGCACCGTGTACGCCCGCCCCTTCGCGAGCCCGAAGTCCGTGAGGTTGGCCGAACCGGTCTCGTCGATGATCACGTTCGACGGCTTGACGTCGCGGTGCACGATGCCGCCCGCGTGCAGCGCGTCGAGCCCCGACGCGACGTGAGCGACGACGCGGACCATGTCCTCGAGGGTCATCCGCCCGTCGCTCGCCAGGCGCGCCTCGAGCGTCTGACCGCGGACCAACGCCACCGCGAGGTACGGGCGCCCCTCGGCCTCGCCGGCGTCCATGATCGGGACCAGGTGCTTGTGCCGCACCTCGCCGGCGGCGCGCGCCTCGTGGACGAACCGCCGCCGGAACGTCTCGTCGGCCGAGAGCTCGGCGCGAAGGACCTTGAGCGCGACCTCCTCGCCCTCGGGTTCGCGGACCGCGCGGAAGACCACCCCCATCCCGCCTTCCCCGAGCCGTTCCTCCAGGCGATAGGCGCCGAGCCGGGAGCCGGGTTCGAGATCGGCCACGCACGAAGGATAGTCCGGGTGCCCGCCGCCCCGGCGCTGTTCGGGCGGACGGGGTGGTACAACCTTCCGGCCATGATCGAGGACCCACGGATCGGGACCGAGCTCGGTGGCTACCGGATCCAGCGCGTGATCGGTCGCGGCGGCATGAGCTCCGTCTACCTCGCCGAACACACCAGGCTGGGACGCCTGGTCGCGCTCAAGCTGCTGTCCCCCGAGCTCGCGGGGAGCGAGCGCTTCCGCGACCGGTTCCTACGTGAGTCAAAGCTCGCGGCCTCGCTCGACCACCCGAACATCGTTCCGATCTACGACGCCGACGAGGTCGGGGACGTGCTCTTCATCGCGATGCGGTACGTCGAGGGCTCCGACCTGAAGGATGCCATCCGCGCCGGGGGACGGCTCGATGCCGTCCGCACGGCGGCGATCGTCGGCCAGGTCGCGAGCGCCCTGGATGCGGCGCACGCCCATGGGCTCGTCCACAGGGACGTGAAGCCCGGGAACGTGCTGCTCACGCCCGAGGACCACGTGTACGTCTCGGACTTCGGCCTGACCAAGCGGGCACTCTCGGTGAGCGGCCTGACGGCGACCGGCCAGCTGGTCGGGACGATCGACTATGTGGCGCCCGAACACATCAAGGGCGACGTGGTCGACGGACGCGCGGACGTCTACTCGCTCGGCTGCGTGATCGTGGAGTGCCTCACGGGCCACGTTCCCTATCCCCGCGATCTCGAGGTCGGCGTCTTGTGGGCGCACGTCGAGGAGCCGCCGCCGACGGTGACCGGCGAGCGTCCGGATCTGCCCGCCGAAGTGGACGACGTCGTCTCCTCGGCGATGGCCAAGGACCCGAACGGTCGCACGGCGACCGCGGGCCAGGTCGCATCGGGGCTGCGCTCGGCGCTGCGGCTCGAGCCTCCGACGGGAGAGGTGCCGACGCGACCGAGAGCACGACCGGCGAAGGAGCCTCGTCGTGGGAGGGCGCTCGTCGTGTCCGGGATCGCTTTCGTCGTGCTACTCGCCGTTGGCGCCGTGCTGCTGATCGGCGGCGGTGGCGGTGGGGGCGTGGTGCCGCGGGCGAACTCGGTCGGCCGGATCGATGCCGGCGCCGGGTCGTTCACGGCGGCCGTGGGCGTCGGTGTGGATCCGACCGGGGTCGCCGTCGGCGAGGATGGGGACGTGTGGGTGATCAATCAAGGGGATTCGACGGTGAGCCGGATCGACGGCGGCACCGGCGCGGTGGCATCGACCAAGTCGGCGCTCGGCATCCCCACCGGCATCGCGGCGGGGGAGGACGCGGTCTGGATCACGAACGGGTTCGGCAGCGCGAGCGGGACGCAGGTCGTGAGGGTCGACCCGACGGACGATGCCGTCGAGGTGGCGTTCCCGACGGACGACGCGAAGGCGATCGTGGTGGCCTTCGGCTCGATCTGGCTCGCCGACGCCGATCGCGATCGGGTCCTGCGGTTCGATCCCCAGGATCTGTCGGCGGAGCCGACCGTGATCCCAGTCGACGACGACGCGATCGCCGACGAGGCGCCGCGGTCGCTATCCGTCGGTGACGGAGCGGCGGAGGGCATCTGGGTCACCAACCAGCTCGGAGGCACCGTCGTCAAGATCGACCCGGGGACGGACGAGGTGACCGACCGGATCCAGGTCGACGCGCCGACCGCGGTCGTGGCCGACGACTCGGGCATCTGGGTGACGAGCGAGACCAACGACCGCGTCCACCGGTTCGATCCGGCCGGAGGGAGGCCCCTGCGGACATACCAGCCGCCGGACGGCATCCCCGACGGACCCACGGCGATCGCGATCGCACCGTCGGGCGTCTGGGTGGGGAGCGACTTGGAGGCCGCGATCGTGCGGATCGATCCCTCGACCGCGGCCGTCGTCCGCCTGACGCTGGACGGGATCACGGGTGGCATGTCGGTGGCGGATAACGGCGACGTGTGGGTGACCGTGCGTGCGCAGCATGCGTGAGGAGGAGGTTCGGGGTCCGATGCGGATGCGCCTGGCTGGCATGACCCTCGCGTTGGTCGTCGCGAGCGCCTGCTCCAGCGGGGGAGGGGCGGCCGGGGATGCCGTGGGGCAGTCGCATGAGGCGCTGTCGCCCCCTCGCGGCGGCGTGCTCCGGGGGGCGATCCCGGACACTGCGGCCGAGATCCTCGACCTCGATCCACAGCGCGCCTATGACGCGGTCCCGTGGGGGCTGTTCCGCTGCTGCCTGCTCCGGACGATCTACTCGTACAACGGCACACCGACGGATGAGGGTGGCGTGGTTCCTCGGCCGGACCTGGCGGCGGGGTCCCCGACGATCTCCGCCGACGGCCTGACCTGGACGTTCCGACTCCGGGAAGGGATCCGATACGCGCCGCCGTTCGAAGACACTCCCATCACCAGCGTGGATCTCGTGCGAGCGCTGGAGCGAACCGCCCGGCTCGCCTCGCAGGATCTTGGCTATGGCTCCTTCTATTTCGGCGTGATCAGTGGCTTCGATGACTACGGATCGGGTGCAGCGGACTCCATCGTCGGGCTCGAGACGCCCGACGATCGGACCTTGGTCGTCCGCTTGGACCAAGTGACCGGCGACCTCGCGTACCGCTTCACGATGCCCGCGACGGCCCCCATCCCGGAGGGGGCGAGCGATGGTCATGACGACGACTACGCGAGGTACCTCGTGGCGTCCGGGCCCTACATGATCGAGGGGTCGGAGCACGTCGACCCCTCGGCCCCGGCCACCGAGCAGGACCCGGCGGCGGGGTTCGTCCCGCCGACACTCACCCCAGACGGTGCCGTGGACCAGCCGGGGTCGCTCGTGCTGGTCAGGAACCCCGCCTGGGATCCGGCCGATGATCAGCTCAGGCCAGCCTCCCCCGACCGGATCGAGCTCACCCTGGGTGGCCTCGACGAGGAGATCGCGCGGCGCGTGGACGACGGGGAGCTGGACCTCGTCTTCGGCGCGTCTTCGCCGTTCGAACAGGTCGCCCGGTACCGGAGCGACCCGGCACTGCAGGGTCGGCTTTTCGTGGATGAGAACGATGCGTTCTTCGCCGTGACGATGAACCTCGCTACTCCGCCCTTCGACGACGTCCACGTCCGCAGGGCAGTGAGCCGTGCGATCGACAAGCAGGCGCTCGTCGACATGCTCGCCGAACCCCCGTACGGACCGTTCGGCTTGTTCGCGGGGGAGGTGACGACGCACATGGCGCCTGATGCGCTCGAGGGACAACTGCTTCGCGCGTTCGATCCGTATCCATACGATCCCAGGGCGGCGCAGGCCGAGATGCGGGCCTCCGCCTACGACCTGAATGGTGACGGCGTGTGCGACGCGCAGGCATGCCGACACGTCCGGGCACTCGTCATGGACGAGGGCGTGCTCCCCGAGCAGGCGCGGGCGATCCGTGATGACCTGACCGAGGTGGGGATCGAGCTTGAGCTCCAGATCGAGCCGCCTCCCGTCTTCTTCGGGGATGTGGATCCCGCCGGCTCGATCCACAACCCCCGTGCGCACATCCCGATTGGCATCGCCTACCCCTGGGGGCAGGACTACCCGGAGGGCGGCGGCTGGTTCTCACCGCTGTTCGACCGATCGGGGCTGGGGGGGCCAAACACGTCGCTGATCGGGGCCACCCCAGACGAGCTCAAGGAGTGGGGATACCAGGTCACGTCGGTCCCGAGTGTCGAGGACCGCATCCAGGCATGCCTCGAGCTCAGTGGGGTGGCCCGAGTCCAGTGCTGGGCGGAGCTCGATCAGTACCTGACGACCGAGGTGGTCCCGCACGTTCCCTACTTCGTGACCGAGCATGCCCAGGTGGTCTCCGAGCGTGTGGTCGCGTACTCATTCGACCAATTCAGCGGGTTCCCCGCGCTCGACCGCATCGCGCTCGCCACCGGTTCCGGGTAGATGCCGCCCGCTACCATCTGGCCATGAGCGACCACACCGAACAGCTCGGAGACCTCGCCAAGCGCATCGCGTCGGCCAAGGAGTTCCTTTGACGTCGACGACAAGCGCTCGAAGGCGGCCGACCTCGAGCGGGAGGCCTCGGATCCGTCGCTCTGGGACGACCCGGCCCGCGGTCAACGGCTGACGACCACGCTGGCTCGCCTGCGGGCCGAGATCGAACGCTACGACGTGCTGGTCCGCCGGCTCGAGGACGCGCGGACGATGGACGAGCTCCTCGAGGGTGAGGCCGATCGCGAGATGGCGAGCGAGCTCGCCCGCGCCGTCCGAGAGCTCGAACGCGACGTCGAGAGGCTCGAGCTCGCGACGCTCCTCGGTGGCGAGTACGACGACCACGATGCGGTCGCCACCCTGCACGCGGGCGCCGGCGGCACCGAATCGCAGGACTGGGCCGAGATGCTGCTTCGGATGTTCCTTCGATGGGCCGAACGAGAGAAGCTCGACGTCGAGGTCGACGAGATGCAGTACGGCGACGAGGCCGGCATCAAGAGTGCAACCTTCATCGTCCACGGGCCGTACGCGTACGGGCTCCTGTCCGCGGAGCGCGGCG
>Ga0210378_10001379_pt1 | contig 12702 bp, 11 predicted proteins | sample PLM1_60_b1redo_FD_155465 | JGI IMG/M metagenome (GOLD analysis project Ga0210378, IMG submission 155465) | Groundwater sediment microbial communities from an aquifer in East River, Colorado, USA - PLM1_60_b1 redo | ecosystem: Environmental > Terrestrial > Soil > Riparian zone | place: USA: East...
CCTCCGTCTCGCATCTCGTCCGCCCAACTGGACGTCGCGTGACCTGCACCCGCGGTTCAGGTCGAGGACGCCGAAGCGCAACCACAGCCACGCACCCTGATCACGTGGACGTCCGGGCCCCGGCGCCGCCGACGCGGTCGCCTACGTCAGTAGGCGCCACGCCCCCGGACGACCGTCGACACGGTCTTCCACAGGATCATCAAATCCAGGGTGAAAGACCAGTTCTCGACGTACCGCAGGTCCAGCCGGACCGACTCGTCCCAGTTGAGGTCGCTGCGACCGCTGATCTGCCACAACCCGGTCAAGCCGGGCTTGACGAGCAGACGCCGCCGGACGTCGTCCTGGTAGAGCGCGACCTCCTCCGGCAGCGGCGGCCGCGGACCGACCAGCGACATGTGTCCCGCCAGGACGTTGAGCAGCTGCGGCAGCTCGTCCAGGGAGAACTTCCGGAGCCACCGGCCGAACGGCGTGACCCGAGGGTCGTCGCGGATCTTGAACAGCAGTCCCTCGGAGCGCTCGTTGCGCTCCGCCAACTCGTCGCGCCGGGCCTCGGCGTCGGCGTACATCGACCGGAACTTCAGCAGCGTGAACTCGCGGCCGGCCTGACCCGTGCGCACCTGCCGGAACAGCACCGGTCCCGGACCCGACAGCCGCACGCCGACGCAGATGGCCACCATGAGCGGGAGGAGCAGCACGAGGCCGACCACGGCCAGAATCCGGTCGACGGCAGCCTTCGCCAACCGGCGGGCCCCTGCGAACTGGGGCTCCTCCACGTGCAGGAGGGGAAGGCCGGTCACCGGGCGGATGTGCAGCCGGGGTCCGGCGACCTCCATCAGCCCCGGCGCGACCACCAGATCGGTCTCGGTCCCCTCGAGCTGCCAGGCCAGCCGGCGCAGCCGGGCCGGTCCGATGCTGGCGTCCGCCGCGACGGCGACCGTGTCCGCCCGGGACGCGAGCACCGCCTCCGCCACGTCGTCGAGCCCGCCCAGCAGCGGAATGCCCAACCCGACGATCCCGGCCCCGTCACCGGCCGACAGGCAGACGCCGACGACCTGCATGCCGCAGTAGCGCTCCCGGCGGAGCTGGCCGGCCAGGTCCGCGACCGATGCCTCGCCGCCCACGGCGACCACCCGGTGGACGTTCCGCCCGAGGGCGCGCTGACGGTGCAGCCGCTTGCGCGCGGCGTAGTGCCCGAGCAACGTGAGCACGGTCACCAGCGGCAGGGCGAGGACGACGTAGCCGCGGGCCACGTCTGCCTTCAGGGCGTACGAAACGAAACCCACGGTCGCCGTCAACCCGACGAAAGCCCGGAACACGCGCTGGAACTCCTCGGATCCGAGACCGAGGATCCTGGCCTCGTAGCCGCCCGCCAGCGCGACGGAAGTGACCCAGAGCACGGGCGCGGCGAGGCTGACCGCAAGGTAGGCGTGAGCCCACTGGCTGTCGGAGAACCGCACCAGGTACGCGGCCAGCGCAGCGGCGGCCGCGGCGACCGCGTCGTGCAGGACCAGTGCCCGGGCGTATCGACGCTCGTAGCGCCGCCGGCTGGCCACGCCTGCGTTGGGTCCGGAGTCGACGGACCGCGGCAACCGGTCGAGGACGCTCATCTCCACCCCCCCGGGCGGACCAACGGCGGTGCGCCGTTGGACCAGCTCCACCTTCGTGCCCCTGGCGCAGGGTGCACGCCGGTTGCCTCCGGCATGCCGTAGATCTCCCCCCAAGAGCAGGGACAAACATAGCCCGTACTGTCACGCAACGTGAAGGCGTTGCGAGAATTGGCTTCCTACAGGTCGCAGTGTGGTGCTCTCTCCGCAACTGTCGTTACTCTATGTGACCATGGTGCCTGCCAGTCATACCCAAACACGCCAGGCCCACCACGCAGATACCCGGATCGGCTGAATCGAAGCAACTCACGGCCACCACGTCCGAGGCGGTCGCACCCAAATGGACCCCTCCGGGTGAGGGATCGAACCTCCTCCGGGATGATGGATCCGTGCGGGTCGACGGCGAGCGCACGCCGGAGGCCGGTGGCCTGCCGGCCGATCCGCCGCGCCCGGAGCCCGGAACTTCGCCGGGAGCCCGACCGGTGCCGGTGCCGGCGCCGAGGCAGGACGGCGATCCTGACGGGGCGCTGCGGGCGGACGTGCGGCGGGTCGGGGCGCTGCTCGGGGAGTCGCTGGTCCGGCAGGAGGGCGAGCAGCTGCTCGAGCTGGTGGAGCGGGTCCGCGGGCTGACCAAGGCGTCGAAGGCGGACGACCCCGGCGCGCTGACCGAGCTGCGCCGGCTGCTCGGCGAGGCGCCGCTGCCGACCGCGATCTCGCTGGTCCGCGCCTTCTCCGCGTACTTCCACCTGGCGAACCTGGCCGAGCAGGTGCACCGGGTCCGCGGGCTCGCCGGCCGCCCACCCGAGCACGGCTGGCTGGCCGAGGCGGTGGCGGACGTCAGCACGAGCGTCGGCGCCGACCGTCTCACCGAGGCCCTCCGGGCCCTCGCCGTCCGGCCGGTCTTCACCGCGCACCCGACCGAGGCGAGCCGCCGCTCGATCCTGGACAAGCTGCGCGCCGTCGGCGACGTGCTGCTCGCCGACGGCGCCGGCGACCCGATCATCCGGCGCCGGCAGGATCGCCGGCTGGCCGCGATCGTGGACCTGGTCTGGCAGACCGACGAGCTGCGGCTGGACCGGCCGGACCCGGTGGACGAGGCCCGCAACGCGACCTACTACCTGGACGACCTGGCCGGCCGGACCGCCGGCTGGCCGCGATCGTGGACCTGGTCTGGCAGACCGACGAGCTGCGGCTGGACCGGCCGGACCCGGTGGACGAGGCCCGCAACGCGACCTACTACCTGGACGACCTGGCCGGCCGGACGGTACCCGAGCTGCTCGGCGACCTGGCCGACGAGGTGTCCGCGCACGGCGGCTCGCTCGACCCGCAGGCACGGCCGCTCAGCTTCGGCACCTGGACCGGCGGCGACCGGGACGGCAACCCGACCGTGACCGCGGCGGTGACCGACCAGGTGCTGGTCCTCCAGCACGGGCACGGCATCGGCGTGCTGATCGGGGCGGTGGACCGGCTCATCGGCGAGCTGTCCTCGTCGTCCAAAGTGGTCGGTGTCTCCGCCGAGCTGCGCGCCTCGACCGAGGCGGACCTGGCCACGGTCGCCGGGCTGGACCCGCGGCTGCTGCGGATCAACGCCGAGGAGCCGTACCGGCTCAAGCTGAGCGCCATCCGCGCCAAGCTGGTGGCGACCCGGGCGAGGCTGGCCGCCGGGACCGCGCACGTGCCGGGCCGGGACTACCTCGGCAGCGCTCAGCTGCTGGCCGAGCTGCGACTCGTCCGCGACTCGCTGCGCGCGCACCGCGGCGGGCTGGTCGCCGACGGTCCGCTCGCGACACTGGAGCGGACCGTCGCCACCTTCGGGCTGCACCTGGCGACCATGGACGTGCGGGAGCACTCCGACGCGCACCACCACGCCGTCGGGCAGCTGGTCGACCGGCTCGGGGTCGAGTCGTGGCGCTACTCCGACCTGCCGCGGGAGTACCGCAGGCGGCTGCTGTCCCGGGAGCTCGCCGGCGGGCGGCCGCTCGCGCCCTACCCACCGAAACTGGACGAGGCGGGCGCGGAGACCTTCGCCGTCTTCACCACGATCGCCGGCGCGCTCGACCGCTTCGGCCCCGAGGTGATCGAGTCGTACGTGATCTCGATGACCCGCGGCCCGGACGACGTGCTCGCCGCGGTGGTGCTCGCCCGCGAGGCCGGGCTGGTCGACGTCCACAGTGCAGTCGCGCGGATCGGCTTCGTGCCGCTGCTGGAGACGGTCGAGGAGTTGCGCGCCGCCGACGGCATCGTCGGCGGCCTGCTGGACGACCCGACGTACCGGGAGCTGGTGCGGCTGCGCGGCGACGTGCAGGAGGTGATGCTCGGCTACTCCGACTCCACCAAGGAGGCCGGGATCGCCACCTCGCAGTGGGAGATCCACAAGGCGCAGCGGCGGCTGCGCGACGTCGCCGCCCGGCACGGTGTCCGGTTGCGACTGTTCCACGGTCGCGGTGGGACGGTCGGCCGCGGCGGCGGGCCCACCCACGACGCGATCCTGGCCCAGCCGTACGGGACGCTCGACGGCGAGATGAAGCTCACCGAGCAGGGCGAGGTCATCTCGGACAAGTACTCGCTGCCCGCGCTGGCCCGGGAGAACCTGGAGCTCACCGTCGCCGCGGTGCTGCGGGCGTCGGTGCTGCACCTGGAGCCGCGACAGCCGGCCGAGACGCTGGCCCGCTGGGACGCGGCGATGGAGGTCGTCTCCGCCGGGGCGCACACGGCGTACGAGTCGCTTGTGGACGATCCGGACCTGCCGGCGTACTTCCTCGCCTCGACGCCGGTGGAGCAGCTCGGCTGGATGAACATCGGGTCCCGGCCGGCCCGCCGGCCGGACAGCGGAGCCGGGCTGGCCGGGCTGCGGGCCATCCCGTGGGTCTTCGGCTGGACCCAGTCGCGGCAGATCGTGCCGGGGTGGTTCGGCGTCGGGGCCGGGCTGGCGGCGGCGCGGGCGACCGGGCTCGGCGACGTGCTGGACGAGATGTTCGCCGACTGGCACTTCTTCCGCGCGTTCGTGTCCAACGTGGAGATGACGCTGGCGAAGACCGACCTCGGCATCGCCGCGCACTACGTCGAGTCGCTGGTGCCGCCGGAGCTGCACCACGTCTTCGACCGGGTCCGCGCCGAGCACGACCGGACCGTCGACGAGGTGCTGCGGCTGACCGGCGAGCGGGAGGTGCTCGACACCCAGCCGTCGCTCAAGCGCACCCTCGCGGTCCGGGACGCCTACCTCGACCCGATCTCCTACCTGCAGGTCGCGCTGCTGCACCGGCTGCGGGAGGCGCCCGGGGACGACGTGGACCCGCAGCTGCGCCGGGCGCTGCTGCTCACCGTCAACGGCATCGCCGCCGGCCTGCGCAACACCGGCTGACGCGGTTCAGTCGTTGAAGCGGTTCTGGGCGGGCTCGAGGCCGTCGAGGACGAGGGCCTCGACGGCGTCCGCGGCCCGGTCGAGGTGGAGGTCGAGCTCCTTGCGCTCGGCCGGGGAGAAGTCCCGCAGCACGTAGTCGGCCGGGTCCATCCGGCCCGGCGGGCGGCCGATGCCGACGCGCACCCGCAGGTAGTCGCGGGTACCGAGGGACTTCGTGACCGAGCGCAGCCCGTTGTGCCCGTTGTCGCCGCCGCCGCGCTTGAGTCGCAGGTCCCCGTACGGCAGGTCCAGCTCGTCGTGCACCACGACGATCCGCTCCGGTGGCACCTTGTAGAAGTCGCGCAGCGCCGCGACGGGCCCGCCCGACTCGTTCATGTACGACCTCGGCTTGGCGAGCACGGCGCGCCGGCCGGGCAGCGGGCCGAGCCGACCCTCGACCACGTCGGCCCGCCCGCGATGGGACTTGAAGCGCGCGCCGAGCCGGTCCGCGAGCACGTCGAGGACCATGGCGCCGGCGTTGTGCCGGTTGCCCCGGTACGCCGGGCCCGGGTTGCCGAGCCCGACGACCAGGTGCGCGTCGTCCGAAGGCACTAAGGGGTGTCCGGCCGGCCTTCGGCGGCGCGGGCCGACGCCCAGACGCCGACCGGCGTGCCTCGTCGGAGACGAGCATGGGCATTGTTCGTCGCCGCCGATATTCGCGATATCGACGGCTCCTCGGCCTGGCCGGATCGAATGCCCCCGCGCGGAGGCGCGGGCATGGGTATGGACGCCGTCCGCATCCACCAAGACCGGCCGGACACCCCTTACTCCTCGGCGGGCGCGGCGGCCTCGGCCGGCTCGGACGGCTCCTCGCGCTCGATCCCGGCCTCCGCCTCGGCGCCGGCCAGGTCCGCCTCGACCTGCTCGGCGGTCGGCGCGGCGAGGACGGCGACCACGGTCTGGTCCGCGTCGCCGACCAGGGTGGTCCCGCTCGGCAGCGGCACCGCAGCGGCGGTGACGTTGTCGCCGACGCCCAGGCCCTCGATGCTCACCTCGAAGTGGTCCGGGATGTGCGTCGCCTCGGCCTCGACGGTCAACGTCATCAGCTGCTGGTCGACCAGCCCGTCGCGGCTGGCCTCGCCGGTCAGCGTGACCGGCACCTCGACGGTGACCTTCTCGCCGCTGCGCACCAGCAGCAGGTCGACGTGCTCGAAGTGGCCGCGGATCGGGTGGCGCTGGATCGCCTTCGGCAGCGCCAGCTCGCTGCCGCCGTCGATCTGCAGGGTGAGCAGGGTGTTGGCGCCGGCCTTGATGGCGTGGCCGAACTCCCGCGCCGGCAGCGCGAGGTGCCGCGGCTCGGTGCCGTGCCCGTAGAGCACGGCCGGGATCTTGCCGGCCCGGCGGGTGCGGCGGGCACCGCCCTTGCCGAACTCGGTGCGGGGCTCGGCCGGGATGCGGACCTCGGACACGGCGGGACTCTCCTCGTACGCGCTGGGAGGGCGAGGGCGCGCACCGAGGGCGCCGCGTCGATGACGGCAGCCTCAGAGGCGACCCTCGCCGGGGCAACCTCCGCATCCTACCAGCGCCGCGCTATCCCGCCCGAGCCGGCGACGTCGCGTGCTCCGCTCCCACTCGGGGCGGTGCCTGGGGTGCCGGGCCCGCTTCCGGCCCGGTCCGGCCCAGGCCGATCGCGAAGTACAGGTGCAGCAGCACAATGCAGATGAAGGACTCCTGCAGCCGGACCTCGTACCGGATGGCCTCGCCGACCAGGCCGCCGAAGACCTGCCCGTGGTAGAGCAGCGACGAGGTGATCGGCAACAGCACCAGCAGCGCGTACCAGCCGTACCGCAGCCGGCGGGACGTCGGCTGGTCCGGCTGCAGGATGCCGCGGTCGACGACGTCGAAGGCGAGCGGGACGAGCAGGAGCAGGCCGAGGCCCTCCGCGAAGGTCGTGACGTACTCGGTGCGGTTGAAGGCGATGACGACCGCGAGGACAGCCGCCGAGAGCCCGACGGCCAGCCTGGGTGGCAACGGGCGGCGCACCTGGACGTACGGGATGACCAGGGCGAGCGCGAGCAGGGTCTCGTTCAGCGTCTTGACCCGGCTCGGCAGGTCGCTGTCGTAGAGCAGCAGCCCGACCACCGCGAAGGCCGCGCCGGCGGCGAGGGTGACCGGCCACTGCCAGGCGTGGCCGGCCAGCCGGGGCCGCACGAACTGGATCCACAGCCCGAGCAGCAGGGCGGCGGCGTAGCCCTCGCTGTTGTACCCGACCCGGGCCGCGATCCCTGCCGGGATCAGGTCCCGGAGGACGTCGGCCATGATCAGGGCGATCAGGGCGCTCAACCCCAGGTAGAACGCCACCATGACGACGGTCCTGCGCTGCGGCATGCCGTGGATCCTAGTGTCCTGTGAGCGGAGTCTCGTGCCGGTTGCGGCGATCCAGGCGTCGGTCCGGCAAGGCCGAGGAGTCGCCGATACCTCTGTTGTATCGGCGGCGACGAACCATGCCCATGCTCGTCTCCGACGAGGCACGCCGGTCGGCGTCTGGGCGTCGCAGGCGGTGCAAGGACTTCGCTCACAGGACACTAGGCAGCGCGGACGGCACGCCGTGGCGGAACGGCCAACGGGTCGGCCGACACGTCAGGACGCGCCGTCGAAGAGGCTGGTCACCGAGCCGTCCTCGAAGACCTCCCGGATCGCCCGGGCGATCAGCGGCGCGATCGAGAGCACCGTCATCCCGTCGATCTGCCGCTCCGCCGGGATCGGCAGCGTGTTGGTGAGCACGACCTCGCTGATCGGCGCGTTCTTCAGCCGGTCGACCGCCGGGCCGGACAGGATCCCGTGGGTGGCGACCACGATCACGTCGGCGGCACCGGCGTCCTTGAGCTGCCGGGCCGCGTTGGTGATCGTCGTGGCGGTGTCGACCATGTCGTCGACCAGGATGCAGCTGCGCCCGGCGACCTCGCCGACCACCCGGTTGGACTTGACCTCGTTCGGCTTGAACGGGTCCCGGGTCTTGTGGATGAACGCCAGCGGGCAGCCGCCCAGCCGGTCGGTCCACCGCTCCGCGACCCGCAGCCGGCCGGCGTCCGGCGACACCACGGTGAACTCGGCGCCGACGTACCGTCCCTGGACGTAGTCCGCGAGCAGCGGCAGCGCGAAGAGGTGGTCCACCGGCCCGTCGAAGAAGCCCTGGATCTGTGCGGTGTGCAGGTCGACCGACATGATCCGGTCCGCGCCGGCCCGCTCGAAGAGGTCGGACACCAGCCGGGCCGAGATCGGCTCCCGGCCGCGGTGCTTCTTGTCCTGGCGGGAGTACGGGTAGAACGGGGTGACCACGGTGATCCGCTTCGCCGACGCCCGCTTCAGGGCGTCCACCATGATCAGCGTCTCCATCAGCCAGGTGTTGATCGGCACCGTGTGGCTCTGGATCACGAACGCGTCGCTGCCGCGGACCGAGTCCTCGAAGCGCACGTAGATCTCGCCGTTGGCGAAGTCGTACGCCGAGGTGGGGCTCACCGTGACGCCGAGCTCCCGGGCGATCTCCTCGGCCAGCTCGGGGTACGCGCGGCCGGAGAAGAGCAGCAGGCTCTTGCGGCTCTGCGACTGGATCGCCTTCACCGGCGTCACCCGTCTCCCTGCCCGTCCCGCCGCGCCGCCTCGGCAGCCGCCTCCGCCGCCGGTGTGCCCGGGCGGCGGCGCGCCACCCACCCCTCCACGTTGCGCTGCCGGGCCCGGCCGAGCGCCAGCGCCCCGGGGGGCACGTCCTCGGTGACCACCGAGCCGGCCGCCGTGTAGGCGCCGTCCCCGACGGTCACCGGGGCCACCAGCATGGTGTCGCTGCCGATCCGGACCTGCTCGCCGATCGTGGTGCGGTGCTTGGCGACGCCGTCGTAGTTGACCACCACGGTGGCGGCGCCGATGTTGGTCCCGGCGCCCACGGTCGCGTCCCCGACGTACGACAGGTGCGGCACCTTGGCGCCGGCGCCGATGTCACTGGCCTTGATCTCCACGTACGTCCCGGCCTTCGCGCCCGGGCCGAGCCGCGCGCCCGGTCGCAGGTAGGCGAACGGGCCGACGCTCGCGCCCCGGCCCACCTCGGCGCCGTCGCAGTGCGCCCGGACCACCCGGGCGCCGGCCCGGACCACGGTGTCGGTGAGGGTGGAGTCGGGACCGACCTCGGCGCCGCGCTCGACCCGGGTGCTGCCGTGCAGTTGCACCCCCGGCCGCAGCGTCACGTCCGGCTCCAGCTCGACGGTCGCGTCCACCCAGGTGGTCGCCGGGTCGAGGACGGTGACGCCGGCCCGCATCCAGCCGGTGAGCAGCCGGTCGTTCAGGGCGCGGTGGGCGGTCGCGAGCTGGACGCGGTCGTTCACCCCGGCCGTCTCGTCCGCCGGCGCGGCCACGGCCCGGACCGGCAGGCCGTCCGCCACGAAGGCTCCGATGACGTCGGTAAGGTATTCCTCGCCTTGCGAATTCGTGCTGGACAGCCGGGACAGGACCTCGCGCAGCGGGCCGGACTCGAACGCGTACACGCTCGTGCCCACCTCGGCGATCTCCCGCTCGGCGTCGGTCGCGTCGCGGTGCTCGACGACCCGCAGCACCTCCGCGTGCGGGCCGCGGACCACCCGGCCGTACCCGGTCGGGTCCGGGACCACCGAGGTCAGCAGCGTGGCCACGGCGGCACTGCTCTGGTGCTCCTCGACCAGCCGGCGCAGCGTCTCCGCCCGCAGCAGCGGCGCGTCGCCGGGCAGCACCAGCACGGTGCCGTCCACCTCGGGCACCGACTCGAGCGCGACCCGGACGGCGTGCCCGGTGCCGCGCTGCTCGGCCTGCACGACCGGCCGGACGTCCGCCGCGACCTCCGCGAGGTGCGCCGCGACCGCCTCCCGGCCGGCGCCGACGACCACGAGCGTGCTGTCCGCGCCGATCGGGGCGGACGCCGCCAGCGCGTGCCCGACCAGCGAGCGGCCGGCGAAGGAGTGCAGCACCTTCGGGGTGGCCGAACGCATCCGGGTGCCCTCCCCGGCGGCGAGCACGACGACCGCGGTCGGCCGGGCGTCCGTCACTCCTGGCTCCCTCGCGGTCGGCGCTGCGGGTCGTCACCCAGCCTAACCGTCGGTTCCCGCGGGCCCGGAGCGGCTCGGAGCGGCTCGGAGCGGCTCGGACCGGCTCGGACCGGCTCGGACCGGCTCCGACGGCGGTGGCTGGGGGACTCGGACTCGAACCGAGACTGCACGGCTCCAAAGGCCGGCGGGCTGCCGATTACCCGGACGGATCACGGGCGGCTTCCAGCCTAAGGGTTGGCTGTGCGCCCGGTCCCGGGGTCGCAAGTTACGAGACCGTAGGTTACGGTGGCGTAGGTGCGGGTAGAAACCCGGATGCACCCTTGTCCTCCGGCCCGACAGCCGACCCCGCCCCCCGACCGGGAGGTCCCATGCCGACTGCCGTCGCCGCGCCGCCGCGTGGCCCGAAGCCCCTGACCACCGACCGCAAGAGCCAGGTCGAACAGGTCCTGCTGTACGTCATCGTGATCGTCCCGTTCCTCGCCCTCGGCGGCGCCGTCGCCGTGGCCTGGGGCTGGGGCCTGAGCTGGCTGGACGTCGGTCTCGCCCTCGGGTTCTACCTGGTCTCCGGGCTGGGGGTGACGGTCGGCTTCCACCGCTACTTCACCCACGGCGGCTTCAAGGCCAAGCGCTGGCTGCGAGTGCTGCTGGCGATCTCCGGGTCGCTGGCCATCGAGGGCGGCGTGATCCGCTGGGTGGCCGACCACCGCCGCCACCACGCCTTCAGCGACCGGGAGGGCGACCCGCACTCCCCGTGGCGCTTCGGCGAGAGCGTGCCGGCGCTGCTGAAGGGCCTGTGGTTCGCGCACGTCGGCTGGCTGTTCGACGTCGAGCACACCAACCAGCAGCGCTTCACCCCGGACCTGCTCGCCGACCCGGACATGGTCCGGGTGGAGAAGTGGTTCAACAAGCTCGTGGTAGTCAGCCTGCTCGCGCCGGCCGTGCTCGGCGGCCTGATCACCTGGTCCTGGATTGGCGCGGTGTCCGCGTTCTTCTGGGCCAGCCTGGTCCGGGTCGGCCTGCTGCACCACGTCACCTGGTCGATCAACTCGATCTGCCATGCGATCGGCGAGCGCCCGTTCGCCGCCAGGGACAAGTCGGCGAACTTCTGGCCGCTGGCGATCCTGTCCTTCGGCGAGTCGTGGCACAACTCGCACCACGCCGACCCGAGCATGGCGCGGCACGGGGTGCTGCCCGGGCAGATCGACATCTCCGCCCGGGTGATCGCGATCTTCGAGCGGCTGGGCTGGGTGTGGGACGTCAAGTGGCCGACTCCCGAGCGCATCGCCGCGCGCCGGGTCGACGCGCCGGAGCGGGCCGCCGCCTGACGCTGACCGGTTCGTCCGGTCCGCCCCCTAGGCTGGTCCGGTGAGCGAGCCCGACAGAGGCCGGCCCCGGGTGCGGATGAGCGGCAAGGAGCGGCGCGAGCAGCTGCTCGACGTCGGGCGGTCCCTGTTCGCCGAGAAGGGCTTCGAGGCGACCTCGACCGAGGAGATCGCCTCCCGGGCCGGGGTCAGCAAACCGATCGTGTACGAGCACTTCGGCGGCAAGGAAGGGCTGTACGCGGTCGTCGTGGACCGCGAGATGCAGAGCCTGCTCGACCGGGTGACCGGCGCGCTCACCGCCGGTCACCCGCGCGAGCTGCTGGAGCAGGCGGCGCTGGCGCTGCTGACGTACATCGAGGACGAGACCGACGGCTTCCGCATCCTGGTCCGGGACTCACCGGTCGCGAGCACCAGCGGGACGTTCTCCAGCCTGCTCAACGACATTGCCAGCCAGGTGGAGTACATCCTGGCCGGCGAGTTCAAGGCCCGCGGCTTCGAGCCGAGGCTGTCCGGGCTCTACTCCCAGGCGCTGGTCGGGATGGTGGCGCTGACCGGCCAGTGGTGGCTGGAGGCCCGCCGGCCGAAGCGGGACGAGGTGGCCGCCCAGCTGGTCAACCTGGCCTGGCACGGCCTGTCCCACCTGGAGCAGAAGCCCCGGCTGGTCACCAGGGAGCGGTGAGGCATCAGGTCGTCCGGCCGCGTTCATCGGTCTTCGCGCGAGCGGCTCATCCGCCCTCGGCGTCGCTGCTCCGGGTGAGCTGCCGTGGGTCAGGGCCCTCGTCCTGCGCGCGCGGCGCCGGCGTCTCGTCGCCGTGCGGCCGGCCCGCGGTCGCCGCCTTCTCCTCGTCCACGACCTCGCCGGTCTCCGGGTCCATCCCGCGCCGGGCCCGGTAGTACGGGTTGTCCGGCGGCAGCCCGCCGCTGACCCGTCCGAACAGCCCGAAGGTCAGCAGCGCGGTCCCGACCACGAAGCTGAAGATCACGTTCGCCATGCTGAAGTTGAGGATGTTCCAGGACGTCCGCAGCACGCACAGGTTCGCCAGCCCGGACAGCAGGAAGGCGGCGCCGATGACGGTGTTCAGCAGCGCCGCCACGTTGCCGCCGATGACCGCCCCGGCGATGAGGACCAGCCCGACCACGACGGAGATCGTGCTGAGCACGGCGTTGGTGGACAGGCCCGCCACCCGGTCGGCGCCGGTGTCGAGGAAGGCGAGCTGGTCGAAGAATCCCAGCACGCCGAAGATCAGCAGCACCGCCCCGATCACGCCGGCACCGAACCGGTAGACCCGGCTGAACCGATGGTCCTCGGGCAGGTTCTTCAGTCCGAGCATGCTCATGTCCGCTCCCCGGCCGGCCCGGCAGGCGCA
>Ga0210378_10001380_pt1 | contig 12700 bp, 14 predicted proteins | sample PLM1_60_b1redo_FD_155465 | JGI IMG/M metagenome (GOLD analysis project Ga0210378, IMG submission 155465) | Groundwater sediment microbial communities from an aquifer in East River, Colorado, USA - PLM1_60_b1 redo | ecosystem: Environmental > Terrestrial > Soil > Riparian zone | place: USA: East...
ACCATCGTCGCGAATCCGCCACCGAGCGCGACGGCGCTCGCAGCCATCGCCGGAGCGACGAGCGGCACGATTGCCAGGTTGACGACCGGCGAAACAATCGCGAGCCGGCCGAACGTGACGAGGACGACCGGCAGCGTCGCCGCCTGGGCCGCGAGCGATACCGCAAGGCATTCGATCAGCCAGCCCGGCAGCCGTCCCCGGGCCGCGCCGGTCAGCCATGTTCCAAGCGGCGTCGCCCAGGCAAGGATTCCGGCTGTCGCGAGGGTCGACAGCTGGAAGCCGGCGTCGGTCACGAGGTGCGGATCGGCGATGAGGAGCAGCAGCGCGGCCCATCCGAGCGCCGCCGCGGCGCGCCCCGCCCGGCCGCTCTCGCGGGCTACGAGGACCACGCCCGCCATCGCGGCCGCGCGTACGACGGAGGCGGATGCCCCCGCAAATGCCACGTACAGCACGATCGCGGTCGCGGTCAGCACCGCTCGCCGGCGCCGCGCGAGACCGCCACCGAGGGCGGCGACGCTCGCCGCGACGATCGCGATGTTCCAGCCCGAGATCGCAACGACGTGACTGGCCCCGACGGTCGTGAAGTCGGCCGCGAGGTCGCGATCGACGCGGTCGCGAAGCCCGACGACGATCCCCGCCGCGAGGCCCGCCTCCGGTTCCGGAATGGCCGTGGTCAGCGCGGTCGCGGCACCGCGCCTCAGGCGCTCGAGAACGTTCGCCGGTCCACTCTCGGAGGGGCGGATCTCGAGCGTGCGCGCGCGAAGCGTGCCCGCCACGCCGGTCCGACGGAGGTAATCGCCGTATGGATCGTCGTCCGGAGGTGGCCTGACGCCGCCCGATACGGAGACCACCATCCCGGGTTCGATCGCCGGGAAACGAGGCAGTGTCGCGGCGAGCCGGGCGCCGCCCGGCTCCGACAGGCGCAGGGTCGCCACCTGGCTGCCGTCGCGGACCGCCCCGACGGATTCGACGGTCGCCTGCCACGGGCCGCTGCCGACCGGGAGTTCAGCGGCCGTCGGCGACGGCGCGGGCAGAAGGACCAGCCGGATCGCGAGGCACAACCCCCCGATAGCCGCGACCGCCAGCCCACGGGCGTGCCCCCGATACGCCCGCAACGAACCGAAGCTCCGGCCGGCGACTGCCAGGCTGGCGGCGAGCATCGAGACGACCAGCGCGCCGACCGACGGCGCCGCGAGCGCCGCCACGACCGACCCAAGAGCCAGCCACCCGCTGGCTGGCATCAGCGAACCGTGACGAGATCGCGGAGCTTCTCGAACGTGCTCGGACCGACGATCTTGCGCTCGCGCAGCTCGTCGACGGTGGCGAAGGGTTTCTCGGCGCGGGCGTCGATGATCTTCTGGGCCGTCACGGGCCCGACACCCGGCAGCGCATCGAGCTCGGTGGCAGTGGCCGCGTTCAGGTCGACGAGTCCGCCCGCAGCACCGCCTGAACCACCGCCCGAGCCGGACGCCTGCGCGCCTGTCCCCGGCGCCGGGTCGTCGCGCGACGGGACGACGATCCGGTCGCCGTCATGGAGTTCCGCGGCCAGGTTGAGCTCGCGGCCGGCGCGTTCGGCATCGACGCGGGGCCCATAGCCACCGGCCGCGGCAATCGCGTCTCCGACCCGCGACCCTGTCGCCAGTTCGATCACTCCCGGGCGGAGGATCGCCCCCTGGACATCGACGACGAGGGCGCCTCCCGCAGCCGCCGACGACAGACCGTTGCTGCTGCTCGGGGCCCTGGATGCCGTCCAGGCGGCGCCGCCTTCGATGCTGATCTCGCCACCCGGCCCCGACGCCGCGAGAACAAACGCCCCGATTCCCAGCGCGGCGGCCAGGCACAATCCGCCCGCGAGCCTCCACGAAACGCCTGCGGCGGCATCGACCGCGGGTGGCGGCTCAGGGGTTGCCGCATCGTCGAGAACGCGCCAGGGCGTCGCCGATCGGTCCATCGATCCTCCGCCGGCGGGCAGTCTCGGACATGACGACGCCCCGCGACGTAGGGGGCACTTCCTGCGTCGGCGGGGCGTCTCGAGCGAAAGGTAGCAGCGACCGCTTATCTGGCGATTAGCTGCGAGTGAGTCAGTGGCTGGCGGCGACTCGATCCGGTCCCAGCCGCTCGGCCAGGTCGTCGGCGACGCACTGGTCGAGCCGGCGAACAAGCGAGGCGGCCGCGGAGCTGACGGATGCTAGGGCCACGGCGATCGATCTACGGATCGATCGATCGTTCTGCGGGCGACCGGCCCGGGCGAGCGCGGCCAGCCGGTCCTGGTCTGCCTCGCGCCGCCGCTGCTCGGCGAGCTCGAGGGCAACGAACGCCTGGTAGAGCAGCATGGGGGTTCCTCCGGTCTTCATGGGATCGCTAGTGAGTTCAGCTGGTCAAGCGCTGGTGGTCGTCCACCATGCCAGGCCGTGAGTCAGCGCCCCACCGCATGGCCGCGAGATTCAACCCGAGCAGCGACACGAGAGCGGCGACGAGAGCGAAGAGAGCTTCCATGGTCGGGACCTCCTGGGCCTGTGAATAACCCCTTTGTTCCGCTTGTCGGGTTACTGCGTTACAGTACCCTCTTGCGCGTAACCTGTCAAGAGGTATAGAGTGGTTACATGGCGTCGAACATGAACACAGAACACCGTCCCTCACGGGACCATCACCACGAGATGTCGCTGGACGACACCTTCGACTTCTTGAACACCATCGAGCTCGAATCAGGTTCATTGGTTGACCATTTCGAGACGTTCGAGGACGCGGCCAGCTGGCTCATCGGGCGGGGCGTCTGCCACAAGGGTCGTGGACCAACCGCCCTACGTCCCCAGGGTGTCGGCGACGACGAGGCCTTGGCACGCGTGCGTACCGTGCGCGGAGCGCTGCGAGACGTCGCCCACGCGGTCAGCCATGGCCGGCCGGCCGATCCCGATTCCCTCGCCGAAGTCAACCGGGCGATCGCCGCGCGCGAGCGCATCGAGCTCGTCCGCTCGCCCGATGGCGTATCGGTCGGCCACAGCCACGTCGGCGATCCCCTCGACGATGCCCTGGCACGCCTGGCCGATCCGCTTGTCCACGAGATCGGCGCCGGTCGCGCCGATCGCGTCCGGATCTGCGCCAACGACACCTGTCGCTGGGTGTTTTTCGACGAGTCGCGTGGCGGACAGCGGCGTTGGTGCGACATGGCGTCGTGCGGCAATCGGGCGAAAGCCGCTCGCCATCGCGCGCGGGCCAAGGCAAAGACGGCTGCGAAGACGCGGCCGTCCGACACGGTTCGGGCGAACTAGCGGGCGACGGCCTCCCGCTCGAGGAGCGGCCGGACTTCGGTGGCGAGGCGCGTCATCGACTCCTCGTCATAGACCGCAGGAACACCCGCGATCAAGTGTCGGTAGCCGATCTCGAGGTACGGCGCGAGCTTTTCGGCGACGTCCTCCGGGGTTCCCACCGGCTGGTCTTCCCAGGCACGTGGAATGCGGTTTCGCTTGAACGCCTCCTGGAAGAGTCGCTCCGCTTCGGCGCGGTCGTCGCGGATGAAGACAGTCCCGATGTTCGTTGTCCGCTCGATCTCGGCCGGATCACGCCCGACCTTTTCGCAATGCTCGACGAGGATCGCGTCCTTCCGCCGGACCGTCTCGACCCCGCCGCCGATATTGCACATGTCGCCGTACTTCGCGACGAGCTTGAGCGTGACCTTCTCACCGCCGCCGCCGATGACGATCGGGAGATGAGCCTGTATCGGCGCCGGGAGGTTGCGGGTGTGCTGCGAGACGTAGCGCGGCCCCGTGGCGGTCGGCTCGGTGCCGTCCAGCATGCCGCGCATGATCGGCAGCGCCTCACGGAGCCAGCGCAGCCGTTCCGGCGGCCCCGACCCGAACTCGGTCCCGAAGTCCTGGTGCTCCTCCGCGAACCACGCCGCACCGATCCCGAGGATCGCCCGCCCGTTCGAGATGTGGTCGAGGGTCGTGGCCATCTTCGCGACGAGGGCCGGATTGCGGAACGTGTTCGCCCCGACCATCAGCCCAATCCGGATCCGCTCGGTCGCCTGGGCCCAGGCCGTGATCGCCAGCCAGCCCTCGAAGATCGGCCCGTGGGAGTCGCCGATGATCGGGTAGAGGTGGTCCCACGTCCAGAGCGTGTCGTACCCGAGCCGGTCGGCCCGGACGCCCGCCTCGAGGAACGACGGCCAGTCGGTGTACTGGTTCCAGCAGAGCACTCCGAGGCGAATGTCGGTCACGTGGGTCCTCCTTCTGGGCGAGCGGCGGCGTCAAGGGCCAGGCTTCCGACAACCTCGCCCTCGTCCATCTCGCCGGTCGGCTCGAAGCCGAGCTTCCGATAGAACTCCGCCGGACCGCCGTCGCCGGGCACCCAGCTGGTCATCAATGCGGTTGCGCCCGGACGCGTCCGGACGTAGTCGGTGAGGAGTTCCACGGCTCGCTTGCCGTAGCCGCGACCCTGGAACCCGTCGGCGATCATCAGCCGCCACAGGGTGTACAGCGGTTTCGTGTCGTCGTCATCGAGCATGAGGAAGCCGACGGGTTCGCCATCCGCGTAGATCGCCCGGAACCAGGCGGTCGGGTGAAAGTACGCCTCCGCGATCGAGACGGCGTTCGGCGCGACGAACCGATCCTGGCCTGGTGCCACCTCCAGCCGGCAGATCTCCCTGACCGTCTCGCCGGTCACCTCCCGGAGTTCGACTGTCATCGCGGCAGCTGCTCCCACTCCACCCAGCGCGCTCCGTCCCACCAGCGGTGCCAGGTCCTGCCGTCGCGCCCGGGCGCCAGCACGTCGATCCGGTCCGGCCCCGATGAGGTCGCCGCCGGATCGCCGGCGAGCTCACCACCGAGCGATTCCCAGGGATGCCAGCTCGTGCCGTCCCAGTAGCGGTTCCACAGCTCACCGTCGGGGAACACGGCGAAGACCTGCATCTGGCCGATTGCCCAGGCCGTGACGGCAGGCTGCGAGGCCAGCGTTCCGCCGAGCGACTCGACATCACCCCACGTGGCAGCCTCGAACGGCCGATGGGCCAGCTCGCCGCTCGTCTCACGCCAGAAGAGGTCGATCCGCCCGGGTCCCCACGAGACGGCCGCGACCCCGTCCATCAGCGGACGTGGGCGATCTGGGCGCCGATGGCATTCTGCACGGCCGGCGACGTCGCAGCCTCGACCGACCGGACCTTGACATGGCGGATCCGCTTGCCAGTGCCCTCGATCGAGCCGTCCGGATTCGGCAGGTCGGCGCCGTCCGGGAGCTGGAGGTTGACGTGCGACTTGTGGGGGATGATCGCGAACAGCAGGTCGCGCATCGCCATGCTTCGTCCGAACGCCAGCAGCCCGTTGCCGAAGTCGACCTGTTCGACCACGTCGGGCATTGCGCTCTTGACGGCGGCCCGGAGGGCGTGGGCGGTTGCAATGACCTCGGGCGCGTTGCCCTCGAGGATCCTGTCGAAGCCGGCGTCGATCGAAGAGTCGGGCACGTCTGCGTCCGTCACCGAACGACGATGTTCACTAGCCTGCCGCCGCCGGCGTGGATGATCTTGACCGGCTCCCGTCCGTCCAGCGCCGCCCGGACCTTGTCCCGGGCGAGGACGATCTGGTCGAGCTCGATCTCCGAGATCCCCGTCGGGACCGTGACCTTGTCGCGGAGCTTGCCGTTGACCTGGATCGGGACTTCGCGGGTCTCCTCGACGACCGCGGTCGGGTCGACGTCGGGCCACGACTGAGCGTGGATAGAGGCCCACGGCTCGCCGGCGGCCGCCAGGCGGCGCGACCACAACTCCTCTGTGATATGCGGCGCGGCCGGCGCCAGCATCAGGAGCGCGAGTCGGACGGCCTCGTCCCACTCGGCCGTGCCTGCGACGCTCGTGCCGCGGTAGCGCATCAGCAGGTTCGTCAGCTCCATGAGCTTGGCGATCATCGTGTTGAAGTGGAAGGCCTCGTAGTCGGCCGTGACGCCGCGCAGCGTCCGGTGAGCAGCGTTGCGGACGGCCGTCCGGGCGTCAGCTTCGGACTCACCGGCAGGCAGCGTCCCGGCGTCGGGATCGCCGCCTTCGAGGCCGTGCTCGTCGAGGGCGACCGTCCAGAGTCGGTTGAGGAAGCGATGAACCCCACCGATCCCCGTCGGGCTCCACGGCCCGCCCTGGTCCCACGGCCCCATGAACATGAGGAAGAGGCGGATCGTGTCGGCGCCGTATCGGGCGACGAGGTCGTCCGGGTCGACGGTGTTGCCCCGCGACTTGGACATCCGCTCGCCATCGAGGCCGAGGATCTGGCCCTGGTTGAACAGCCTGATGAACGGCTCGTCCTGGTCGACGATCCCAAGGTCGCGCATCATCTTGGTGAACTCGCGGGCGTACAGCAGGTGCATCACCGCGTGCTCCGAACCGCCGGTGTACTGCCTCACCGGCGTCCACCTGTCGACGAGCGCACGATCGATCGGCCCGCCGCTCTTCTCCGGTGACAGGTAGCGGAACCAGTACCACGACGAATCGATGAACGTATCCATCGTGTCGGTCTCGCGGCGGGCGGGTTCACCACATATCGGACAAGTGACGTTGAGGAACGCCTCGTCGCGACCCAGCGGGTTCTCGCCGCTGCCGCGGTAGTCGACGGTGTCCGGCAGGCGGACCGGTAGATCCTCTTCCGGGACGGGCACGATCCCGTCGCGCTCGCAGTAGATGACCGGGATCGGCGTCCCCCAATAGCGCTGGCGACTGATCAACCAGTCACGCAGCCGATAGGTGACGGTCGGCTTGGCCTTGGCCTCTTCTGCGAGCTTGGCGACGACCGCCCGACCGCCCTCGTCGGCCGGCATGCCGTCGTAGGCGCCCGAGTTGACGAGGACCTCGTCCGTCGCATGGGCGATGTAGGCATCTTCGAGCTCGTCGCTCGGGCTCGAGCCGGCGGGCGCGACGACCTGCGTGATCGGCAGGCCGAACGCCTTCGCGAATGCGAAGTCGCGCTCGTCGTGGGCGGGGACGGCCATGATCGCACCGGTCCCGTAGCCGGCCAGGACGTAGTCGGCGATCCAGATCGGGATCCGTTCGCCGTTGATCGGGTTGATCGCGTCGGCACCGATCGCGACGCCGGTCTTCTCCCGGTCGGTCGAAAGCCGCTCGATCTCCGTCTCGGTCTGGGTCCGGGCGACGTATGCGTCAACCTCAGCGCGTCGCTCCGGGGAGGTCAACTTCGAGACGAGCGGATGCTCCGGGGCGAGGACCATGAAGGTCGCCCCAAACAGCGTGTCGGGCCGCGTCGTGAAGACCCGCAGCTCGTCGCGGCCGGGCTGGTGGTCGTCGGCGGCGATCGTGAAGACCAGCTCCGCGCCCTCACTCCGCCCGACCCAGTTGGTCTGCTGCGCCTTGATCGCCTCGGGCCATTCCAGGCCGCTGAAATCGATCAGCTCGTCCGCATAGTTCGTGACCTTGAGATACCACTGAGCCAGGTCGCGCTTCTCGACCTTCGCCCCGCACCGCCAGCAGTGGCGATCGGCGCCTTCGACCTGCTCGCGGGCGAGCGTCCCGTCGTTCGGGCACCAGTCGACCGGCGATGTCTGGCGGTACGCGAGCCCGGCCTTGAGGAACTGGAGGAAGAACCACTGGTTCCAGCGGTAGTAGTCCGGGTCGGCCGTGACGACCTCCGACTCCCAGTCGAACGTCGCACCCATCGTCCGCAGCTGCCGCCGCATGTTGTCGATGTTCGACATCGTCCACGTGCGCGGGTTGATGTTGTTCTTGATCGCCGCGTTTTCGGCCGGCAGCCCGAACGCATCGAAGCCGATCGGCAGGAACACGTTCTCGCCGTGCATCCGGAGGAACCTGGCAATGGCGTCTGTCGGCGTGATGATGTACCAGTGGCCGATGTGGATGTCGCCTGACGGGTACGGGTACATCGTCAGCAGGTAGTAGGGCGGCCGACCCTCCTCGTGGAGATCGGTCCGGTGCAGGCCGAGCTCGTCCCACTTCTTGTGCCAGCGCGGCTCGATCGAGGCCGGGTCGTAGCGCTCGATGCGCTGCCGCTCCGTGCCCTGCGCCTTTGGGTTGGTGGTTGTCTCGGTGGCGTCGCTCACGTCTGCTCGCTGATATGAACAAACCCCCCGCCGGCCGCGGCGAGGGGTCCGTCTGGGGTCGGCGTTACGGGTGTTTTGGTGGAGCTAAGGGGGCTCGAACCCCTGACCTTCTGAATGCCATTCAGACGCTCTCCCAGCTGAGCTATAGCCCCACGCCGGAGCGCGGAGTATAGCAAACGCCACGCTCAGCTTCGCCCGGGCGCCACGCCCTCACCGCACGAAGAGGTAGGCGTAGAACGGACCTGAGAACCCGTCGCCGACGGCGTTGCGGGCCTTCAAGTTCAGCTCGACGACCCAGGGATTGCCACCCTTCGGAAGCCCGCTAACGCTGATCGTCGAGTCCTTGAGCACCGCGGTCACCGTGCACTTGGTCATCACCTCGAACAGCGAGGGCGCGTCGGGAGCGGTCGTGATCCGGCCGCAGGTCGCGCGGGCGTCCGTGATCGTCCAGCCGTCGATCGTCACGGTCGCGACATCGCCCGCGGCGAGTTCCAGGGTCTCCAGCGGCGTCGAAGGCAGGGTCGTCGCACACGAGTCGCCGGTGTCATAGCCCCAGCCGAGCGAGATAGCGCCCCCACAACCGTAGGCCAAGGTGGCCTCGTCGGCGCCGTGCCGGAGGACGACCGGCGGGATGTCGAGCGGCACGTCGTTGCCCTCGACGAGGACCTGGTAGGCGAGGCGCCCCGAGGCGCTGATGCGGACCTCGAACGTGGTCGCGTCGCCGAGGTACGCCATCATCCGGTACGGATCTTCTGACGTGGCCGGGCAGTCGACCGTCCATGTGTCGTCTACCGTCGCAGTGATCGTCAGCGTTCCCGTCCCCTGGCAGGCCGTCGAGACGAGCAGGTGGCCGCCGCTCTGCGGGAGTTCGCCATTCAGCGTTGCCTCTGGGTTGCCGTTCGGCCCATTGATGCGGCCCAGCATCTGCCAGCCGAGGTACGGCGCGATGTCGCCGACGGCTGCCAGCGACACGGTCGGTGAGGCCGAGGGGGTCTGGGCAGGGGCCGACGGAGCCGGCGACGAGCTTGCGGCGACCGGAGGCGTCGTGGCGCGATTGGCGAGCAGGAAGCCTCCCCCCGCCCCGACGGCGACCACGAGCGCAGCTGCCGTGACCAGGGCCAATCGCCGGTTTGCTCGCTCCGCTCGGCGCAGTCGCAGCCGCGTTTCGAGCCGGTCGGCGGTCACCGTCAGAGGCAGAGCGTCGCCCTCTGAGCGAAGCGCTTGGCGGAGGCGCTCCTCGAGCCCGGTGTCATGCATGGTTGGCCTCCGAGGCGCTGGCGCCGACCGAATCGGCAAGGGAGATGCGGAGTCGATCGAGCGCCGTCTGGAGCTGCGCCTTGATCGTGTTGGGGCTCTTGTTCAGCGCCTTCGCGACGTCCTCGACCGACAAGTCGGCGTAATAGCGAAGGACGACGGCGGCGCGCATCTGGATGGGCAGGTCGGCCACGCCGTCGAGCAGCGCGACCCGATCGGTCGAGGCCGCTCCGTGATCGTGGCCACCGGCCTCGGGTACGAGATGAAGCCGAACAACGCGTGACCTGCTCCGGCGCATGCCGAGCGCGTGGTTCGTTGCGATTCGCATCAGCCAGGGCCGGAATGCCGCGTCGTCGCGGAGATCGCCGGCTCGCTCGAAGGCGGTCAGCAGCGTCTCGACGACGACATCTTCTGCGTCCGCGCGATCTCGGAGGATCAGATAGGCGACGCCCTGGATCTGCTTGCCATAGGTGGCGAGAAGATCGTCGAGCGTCTCGGGCCGACGCCGGCGTAGGGCCTCGACGGTCATTGGTCCATTCCCCTCGTCCCTGGTCGGGCGCGACGTGGGCTCGCCGCTTCAGAGGATAGACGCGCGGCGCGGCCGATTCGGGCTAGTCGGTCTCGCGATCTATTTGGCCATTTCGTGTCCCACCGCGTTGGACTCCATGTGTCACCATCGAGCTCGATGACGATCCCGCCCGCAATCGACCGATGAGCCCGCTCCCTCCCTACACGCTCCGCCGCTCGACCAGGGCGCGTCGCCTTCGGGTCACGATCGATCCCGATCATGGCCTGATCGTCACCGTCCCGCCGGCAACGCGCCGCGGCTGGGCTCGGCCGGAGGCGGACATCGAGCGCTTCCTCCGCGAGCGCGAGGGCTGGGTTCGTCGCCACCTCCAGCGCCACGCGCAACAGCGCGCGGAGCTCGCGGCGCGAGGGGGCCTGCGCGACGGAGCCACGATCCGCTTCCGCGGCGAGCTGCATTTCCTTCGGGTCGTGGCCGCGGCTGCCGGCAGCCGCCGTTCGACGGTGACCCGGGAAGGCGGCGACGACACCGACGAGCTTGTTGTCCGCCTCGCGCCGGCGGATCGGCGGTCGATCGCGGCCGTGCTCGAAGCGTGGTTCCGCGAGCGCGCCCGGGTCCTGATCGACGCACAGATCGCGCGCCACGCGCCGGCGCTGCGCGTCAACCCGACCGCGGTCTCTGTGCGCGATCAGCGGAGCCGCTGGGGCAGTGCGTCACACCGCGGCCGGCTGAGCTTCTCGTGGCGGCTCATCCTGGCGCCGCCGGAAGCCCTCGAGACGGTCGTCATCCACGAGCTCGCGCATCTCCGCGTCTTCGGCCACGGCCCGGCGTTCTGGGCGCTGGTCGCCGGGCGACGCCCAGATCACCTGACCTGGCGGAAGTGGCTCCGAACCCACTCCCTCGAGCTCCACGCCGCACTCGACGATGGCCTCGCCTCGGCCGGCGACCTCGCCTCCGCCTGAGCGCCCGGCGTCAGGCCTTCTCGAGACCGTTGCGGATCTCCTCGGCGACCTCGGCCGGTGTCTTGTCGTCGGTGTCGACGATCTGTGAGGCCACCGAGGCATACAGCGTCTGGCGGTCCCGTGCCGTCTTCGTGAGCCACTCGGGATCCGTCGCATCTTCCCGCCGGCCGGTACCGGACCCGATCCGCTCCAGCAGCGTCTCCGGCTTGGCTCGAAGCCAGACGACGTGGCCGCCGTCGCGAAGCGCCTCGCGGGCGGCGGGATCGAGGACCGTGGCCGCTGCGACGCCGATGATCGTCGGCGGCTCCAGCCCGAGCGCCTCGTCGAACGCATCCGATTCGGCGAGATGGAGGACGTCCTCGCCCTCGGTGGCCCGAATCTCGGCCGGGTCTCGGCCGGTCTGGCGGCGGAGGATGTCGTCATTGTCGACGTACGGCCAGCCCGTCCGCGCCGACAGCTCGCGCCCGACCGTCGTCTTGCCGGCGCCCATCATCCCGATGAGCAGCACGCGCGCTTTCGCGGGGCCGTCCGAGGTCACGCCCACGCCGGGCACGATACAGCAGCCGATCGCCCTGGAACGGGGCATATCGGCCCATGGTCCTGATGTACTTTCTACCTCGTGACCGGCGCCCGAGACCTCGACACCTCCGCGGCTGAACGAGGCGACGTCTACCGCCGAATCGGGGTCGAGCCGATCATCAACGGCGCTACGACGATGACGTACCTCGGCGGCTCTCTGATGCCGCCCGAGGTCGTCGACGCGGTGCGCCAGTCTTCCGAATGCTTCGTCGACCTGTACGAGCTGCAGGCGGCTGTCGGGCGCAGGATCGCCGAGTTGACGCGGAACGAGGCGGCGTTCGTCTCGGGTGGCGCGGCGGCGGGGCTCTTCCTGTCGGCGGCGGTGTGCATGGCCCGCGACACGGCGGACGGGATCCTGCGACCCGCCGAGCTGCAAGGGCTGCCGCGCGACTTCATCATCCACCGCGCCCACCGCTTCCCGTACGACGCGGCGATCGAGCTTGCGGGTGGCCGCCTCGTCGAGATCGGGTCAGTGACGGGAACGACTGAGGCCGACCTGGCCGCCGCGATCGGGCCCGGAACCGCCGGGATCCTGTTCGTGGCAGGCGCTCACCTCGCGGCGGGCGCGCTACCGTTCGAGGCCGTCGTCGGCGTCGCCAGGCAGCGCGACATTCCCGTGATCGTCGACGCGGCGGCCCAGCTGCCGCCGGTCGAGAACCTATGGGCCTTCAGCCGGGCTGGCGCGGACCTCGTGCTGTTCAGCGGCGGCAAGGGGCTGTGCGGACCGGCGAGCACGGGCCTCGTGCTCGGATCCCGCCGCTACATCGAACGGTTCGAGAGGAATGCCGCTCCGCGCCAGCGCATCGGCCGTCCGATGAAGGTCGGCAAGGAGGACCTCATCGGCATCCTGGCCGCCGTCGAGTGGTATCTCCGCCAGGACCATGAGGCTTTGGCAGCGCAGTACGAGGCGATCGTGGACCATCTCGTGGACTGGGGGCGCCAACGCCCGGATGTCGACGTCGCCCGTGAGCTGCTCGGCGAGGCCGGCCAACCGACGCCTCGGGCGATGATCAGGCTCCGCCCGCCGATCGCGGGTCGCCGCGACGAGATCCTTGCCGCCCTCCGAGCGCATCCGCCGCGGGTCGAGCTCCTCGCCGCGGGTGACGACTCGTTCTACCTCGCGCCGGAAACGCTCGTCCGCGGCGAGGAGGAGATCGTCACGCGGCGGCTCAGCGCAGTTCTCGAAGGGGAGTGGTGGAGATGAGGGGACTCGAACCCCTGACCCCCGCGATGCGAACGCGGTGCTCTTCCAACTGAGCTACATCCCCACGCGAACGAACGCGCACGGGCGCCGATCGGTGCGAGAGTGTACCAGACGGCCCGCCCGAATAGG
>Ga0210378_10001382_pt1 | contig 12687 bp, 6 predicted proteins | sample PLM1_60_b1redo_FD_155465 | JGI IMG/M metagenome (GOLD analysis project Ga0210378, IMG submission 155465) | Groundwater sediment microbial communities from an aquifer in East River, Colorado, USA - PLM1_60_b1 redo | ecosystem: Environmental > Terrestrial > Soil > Riparian zone | place: USA: East...
AGGCGTTGTCACAGACTGCATGGCTGTTCCTGCCGGAGCAGCCCGTCACGGCAAAGGCCGTTCTGCTCTGCCTGCCCGGAGGTACGTACGACAAGCGGTACTGGCACCTGGAAGTGCCCGGCCATCCCGGATACAGCTTCGCCGAACACCTGACGGGCCAGGGCTACCTGGTCGTCGCGCTCGACCACCTGGCGGTCGGGGAGAGCAGCGACCCGGATGCGTCGGGCGATCTCAGTCTGACCCTGCTGGCCGATGGCGACGCGGCGGTGGCCGACCAGGTGCGGGCGAGGCTGCGCGAGGGCACGCTGGCCGACGGGGTACCCCCGCTCAACCTGCCGATGATCGGTGTGGGCCATTCGATGGGAGGCTGCCTTACGGTAATGGTGCAGGCCCAGTCCCGCCCTTACGACGCGGTCGTGCTGCTCGGCTACGCCGTGCATTTCAACACCCTCAACATGGACTACCCGACCGATGATCCGGCGGTGCGGGCGACGCAGGCCGAGGCGCTGTTCCGGACGATCTACGGCGTCGGCCCGGACGTCACGTCCTGGATGGTGGACAGGGACATCGCGCACCAGGTCTTCCACGCCTCCGACGTTCCCGCCGAGGTGATCGCCGACGACGACGCGGCCGTGTCCCGGATGCCCGTACGCGCGGGTGTCGAGACCGGCATTCCTGGCTATATCAAGCACGACGCCGCCGCGGTCGACGTACCGGTCTTCCTCGCCTTCGGCACGGTGATCGACTTCTCCCCGGGCGCCCACACCGAGCCCGCCAACTACGCCGCGTCCGGCGACGTGACGCTGTACCTCGTCGAGGGCTCGGCGCACTGCCACAACTTCTCCACCAACCGGACGGTGCTGTGGGACCGCATCGGACGGTGGATACCGACCGTGCTCCCAGCGACCGCGAAGACGACCTGAGTCGCCCCCGGGTCACGGTTACCGGCAAGGGAGCCGGCGGTCCCGCCGGCAGTTCGCCCCGACCAACCCTGGCCGGTGCGGCCAGCTCGGGTAGTCGCGGACGAGGCACGCCGTGACGGTAAATGACCGCGGGTCGTCGGTGCCTGCCCCTGTCACCTGGACGACCAAGCACCCCTGAGCAGGGAGAACAGGCGTTTCCCTTGTCCTGGACCCCCTGCCGGGGGCACCGACTCGACGGGTCACGAACCCTGCCCCGGCAGTTGAGGGTCGCCTATGCCTCACTCGTGTAGCTGGGGGGTGCTCGCCGGTTGTTGTCGGACCTGCGTGTCACTCGCGTACAGGCACGGGGCGCATCAGCTTGGCCGCCGCCGGCCGTTCGCGGGCGCGATCGACGGCGTCACCAGCGGTGATCCTCGATCAGCGGTCGGTCCGGTCGACGCAGCTGTCGGCCTGTCGCTCGGGGTCGAAGGCCAGGCGGTAGCCGCGCTTGACGACGGTCTGGACCAGGTGCGGCGCCCCGAGGGCGGTCCGGAGGCGGGTCACGGTCATCTCCACGGCGTGTTCGTTGACCGCTTCACCGCCGGGCATCCAGGCGAGCAGGTCCGCCCTGGAGAGCACCCGGCCAGCCTCGCGGCTCAGCGCCCGCAGCACCGCCATCGAGGCCGGCGGCACCGGCCGCAGCATGCCGTCGACGAGCACCGCGTGACCCCGTATCTCGAGCCGGTGCCCCCCGACCGGGAGCACCCGGGCGCGGGCGGGCAGCGACTCGACCAGTGCTCGGGCGAGACCTCCGAGCCGGGCGCGGTCCGGCTGGATGGTGCGGATCCCGACCCGTTCCAGCGGGCCTGCGGTCACCGGTCCGACGCAGGCGGGCAGCACCTCCCCGCCGAAGGCCCGCAGCAGGTCCTGCTCGCGGCACTTCTCCTGAGCCGCCCGCAACAGGCTGGCTACCGCCGGGGCGCTGGTGAACGCGACCGCGTCGACCTGCCGATCGGCGACGAGGTCCACCAGGCGGCGCAGCGGGCGAGCGTCCTGCGGCGGCGCCCACCGGTACACCGGCACCTCAACCACGTCGGCCTCGGCTACCCGCAGCGCTTCGACGAAGTCCGGCAGTGGCTCGCCGTGCAGCTGCACCGCGATCCGGTGGCCGGCCAGCTCCTGGCTCAGCAGGTGGTCCAGCACCTCAGAGGACGACTCGGACGCCGGCGACCATGCTTCCACCAGGCCGGCCGCCCGTATCGCGCCGCGGGCCTTCGGTCCGCGGGCCAGCAGCCGTGCGCCACGTAGATGGGCCACCAGCCGCTCGCCCAGCCCCCAGCCCTCGGCCGCCTCCATCCACCCGCGGAAGCCGATCCCGGTGGTGGCCACGACCGCGTCCAGCGGCGCCGCCAGGCACCCCTTGGTGGCCTGCAGCAGGTCGGCGTCGTCGGCGAGCGGGACGATCCGGATCGCCGGCGCCAGCAGCACGGTGGCCCCCCGCCGTTCGAGCAGGATCGCAAGCTCCTCTCGCCGGCGGGCGGCGGTCACGGCGATGGAGAATCCGGCAAGAGGCAGGGCCGGCTCGCCGGTCATGCGGTCGATGGTGCAGGAAGCTTGTTTCGGGCACGGAGCATGGCCGTTACCGGGGTGCTAACAGCTTACACGCCGGCCAGTCGCCGTCGGGACGGTCGCAGGTAGACGACCCAGGTCAGCGCAAAGCAAAGCGCGTAGAACGCGATGAAGCCGAAGTAGGCGGCATTCCCGTTGTGGTACGTCAAGAACGACTGGCGGAACGCCAGGTTGACCAGCACCCCGCCGAACGCGCCGACCGCGCCCGCAATGCCGATCAGTGCGGCCGACAGCCGCCGGGCCTGCCGGTCGGACTCCGCCTCGGCGGCGCCGCCGGTCACGGCCAGCCGCGACTTGGCCCGGAAGATGGCCGGGATCATCTTGTACGTCGACCCGTTGCCGATGCCGCTGAACACGAACAGCGCGATGAAGCCGACCAGGAACAGCGGTAGCGAACGCTGCACCGACGCGATCAGGACGACGGTGGCGCCGACGGCCATCGCGACGAAGTTCCAGAACGTGACCCAGGCGCCGCCGAGCCGGTCGGCCAGCCGGCCACCGACCGGCCGGATCAGCGAACCCAGCAGCGGACCGAGAAACGTCAGGTACGCCGCCTTCAGTGGGGTGCCGAAATCCGCCTTGAACTGCACCTGGAGCACCTGGCCGAAGGCGAAGCCGAAGCCGATGAACGAGCCGAACGTACCGATGTACAGAAAGGACATGATCCACGTGTGCGCGTCCCGGCTTACGTCGCGCAGCGCCCGCTTCTCGTTCGTCGCGCCAGTCAGGTTGTCCATGAACAGCGCCGCCCCGGCGGTCGCCAGCACCACCAGGGGAATGTAGACGGCCAGCACCAGCCGCGGATGCGCCGCGCCCGCGCCGGCCAGCACGGCGAGGCCGACCAGCTGGACCGCGGGCACACCGATGTTGCCGCCGCCAGCGTTCAACCCCAGCGCCCAGCCCTTCTGCCGCTCGGGGTAGAAGGCGTTGATGTTCGCCATCGACGAGGCGAAGTTGCCGCCGCCGACGCCGGCCGCCGTGGCCGCTGCCAGCAACAGGCCGTACGGCACGCCGGGATGCAGCACGGCGGCCGCGAACAGGCACGGCGCCAGCAGCAGGCCCGCACTCACGATCGTCCAGTTGCGACCGCCGAACTTCGTCACCGCGAACGTGTACGGCAGCCGAAGCACCGCGCCGACCGCCGTGGGCAGCGTGGTCAGCAGGAACTTCCCCGCCGGGTCGATGTGGTACTCCGGGCCGAGGAAGAGCACGAACACCGACCACAGGCTCCACACGGAGAACCCGACGTGCTCTGAAAGGATCGAGAAGACCAGGTTCCGCCGGGCGACCCTGGCCCCGGCCCGCGACCAGAACGCCCGATCCTCCGGGCGCCAGTCGTCGATCCAGTGCCGGCGGGCGGGCGGTTCCAGCGCCGTGCTGGATGGAACGGGCGTGGTGACGGTGACGTCCACGGTGGCACCTCCAGGCGTCGCGGAGTGCCGACCGTACGAGCGCCGCGTTTCCCGCCCGTTCGCCTCCGGCGTCGAACGCGAAACATCTGCCTCACCGAGCCCGAACTCCTCCGGTGAGGACTGCACAACCGGCCGCCGGCCGCGGTGCGGACAGCGTTACGCGGATTGCACATCCGGGTAACAGGCCGCGCCGACCATGGTGGCGTGGCCGTGCCCAGCACCGACCCGCGCAGCATCGACACGCACTGTCCGTACTGCTCCCTGCAGTGCGGGATCTCCATGCAGGCCGGACCGGGTCGGCCCACGCTGCGGCCGCTGGAGGACTTTCCGACCAACCGCGGCGGCCTGTGCTCGAAGGGGTGGACCGCGGCGGACCTGCTCGACCACCCGGACCGGCTGCTGGCGCCGCAGGTCCGCACCGTGGCGGGTGACCGGGGCAGCCCGCTGCGGCCGGCCAGTTGGGATGAGGCGCTGGACCGGGTTGTCGCGGCGTTCGCCCGCACCGCCGAGCGGCACGGCGCGGACGGCGTCGGCTGCTTCGGCGGCGGCGGGCTGACCAACGAGAAGGCCTACCTGCTCGGGAAGTTCGCCCGGGTCGCACTCCGCACATCGGCGATCGACTACAATGGACGGTTCTGCATGTCCTCCGCCGCAGCCGCCGCGAACCGGGCGTTCGGCATCGACCGCGGCCTGCCGTTCCCGCTGGCCGACATCGCCGGAGCAGAGGCGGTGCTGGTGGTCGGTGGCAACCCGGCCGAGACGATGCCGCCGGCCATGCAGTTCTTCGACGCCGGCCGGGCCGCCGGCGCGCGGCACGTGGTGGTGGACCCGCGGGCCACTCCGACCGCCCGCGGCTCGACCCTGCACCTGCAGCCCACGCCCGGCACCGACCTGGCGCTGGCGAACGGGCTGCTGCACCTGGTCCTCCGGCAGGGCCACCTCGACGCCGAGTATGTCGCCGCCCGGACTACCGGCTTCGCCGCGGTCCGGGCCGCCGTCGCCGGCTACTGGCCGGACCGGGTGGAGCGGATCACCGGGGTGCCCGAGCCGCTGCTGCGGCAGGCGGCGCGGATCCTCGGCGCGGCGGGGTCCGCGATGATCCTCACCGCCCGCGGCGCCGAGCAGCACAGCACCGGCACGGACACCACCCAGGCGTACATCAACCTGGCGCTCGCGCTCGGCCTGCCTGGCCGGCCGTTCTCCGGGTACGGCACCGTCACCGGCCAGGGCAACGGCCAGGGCGGCCGCGAGCACGGCCAGAAGGCCGACCAGCTGCCCGGTTACCGCCGCCTGGACGACCCGCGAGCACGGGCGCACGTGGCGGCGGTCTGGGGCATCGGTCCGGAAGAGCTTCCCGGCCCCGGCGTTTCCGCCTACGAGCTGCTCGACCGGATCGGCGCTCCGGGTGGGGTGCGGGCCCTGCTGGTGCTCGGCTCGAACCCGGCCGTGTCCGCGCCGAACAGCCGCCACGTGGCCAACCGGCTGCGGGCGTTGGAGTTCCTCGTCGTGTCGGACATCTTCCTGTCCGAGACCGCGGCCGAGGCCGACGTCGTCTTCCCGACCGCACAGTGGGCCGAGGAGGACGGAACGATGACCAACCTGGAAGGCCGGGTGATCCGGCGCCGGCGGGTGCTGCCGCCGCCCCCGGGCGTACGGGACGACCTCCAACTATTGACCGCGCTTGCCGACCGGCTGGGCCGGGGGAAATATTTCACCGCCGACCCGGAGCAGGTCTTCGACGAGCTGTGCCGGGCCAGCGCCGGCGGGACGGCCGACTACGCCGGCATCACCTACCAGCGGATCGACGCCGAGCAGGGCGTCTTCTGGCCGTGCCCGGCGGCCGACCACCCCGGCACGCCGCGGCTGTTCGCCGACACGTTCCCGACCCCGGACGGGCGGGCCAGGTTCGTTCCGGTCCAGCACCGGGAGCCGGCCGAGGCGCCGGACCCAGAGTACCCGCACGTGCTCACCACCGGTCGCGTCATGCAGCACTACCAGAGCGGCAACCAGACCCGGCGGGTACGCGCTCTGGCGGCCGACCAGCCGGAGGCGCGGGTGGAGATTCACCCGGACCTGGCCCGCCGGCACGGCATCGCCGCCGGCGACCTGGTACGGCTGCGCACCCGGCGCGGCAGCGCGACGTTCCGGGCGAAGCTGACCGACACGATCCGCCCCGACACGGTCTTCACCCCGTTCCACTGGGGCGGCTCGGCCAGCGCGAACGCGCTGACCAACCCGGCGCTGGACCCATCCTCCAGGATGCCGGCATTCAAGGCCTGCGCAGTAGCACTGTCCAAAGTAGATGTGCACACGGTGGACCGGGAACGGGGCGAGAGTATCGCTGGGGACGAGGAGCGATGACGGCTGATCGCGCGAGGCTGGTGGTGATCGGCAACGGGATGGCCGGCGCCCGGACCGTCGAGGAGATCCTGCACCGCGGCGGCGCCGACAGGTTCACCATCACGATATTCGGCGCCGAGCCGTACGGTAACTACAACCGCATCCTGCTGTCCGGAATGCTGGCCGGCACCGAAGACGAAGCCGGCATCTTCCTCAACAGCCTGCCGTGGTACGCTGAGCACGGCGTCCGGCTGCACGCCGGCACCCGGGTCGCCCGGATCGACCGGACCGGCAAGGCCGTGCACACCGACGACGGCATGGTCACCCCGTACGACACGCTGGTGATCGCGACCGGCAGCAGCCCATTCGTGCCGGACATCCCCGGCGCCCGGGAACCGCGCCGCGGCTTCCACCAGGGGGTGTTCTGCTTCCGCACGATCGACGACACCCGCCGGATGATCCGGTACGCCCGGGACCACGAGCACGTGGTGGTGCTCGGCGGCGGGCTGCTCGGCCTGGAGGCGGCGCGCGGCCTGCAGGGTCACGGCCCGCGGGTCACCGTGCTGCACGCCGCTGCGCACCTGATGAACCAGCAACTCGACTCGCAGGCCGGGCAGATCCTGCGGCGAGGCGTGGAGAAGCTCGGCATCGCCGTGCAGGTCGGGGCGCGGACCGCAGAAATCCTGGGCCGCGACGCGGTGACCGGAGTCCGGCTGGAGGACGGCCACACCCTCGGCTGCGACATGGTGGTCATCGCCGCCGGCATCCGGCCGAACGTCGACCTCGCCCGCGCCAGCGGCCTGGCGGTGATGCGGGGGATCGTGGTGGACGACCACCTCCGGGTGCCCGGCGACCCGGATGTGTACGCCGTCGGCGAGTGCGCTGAGCACCGCGGTCAGGTCTACGGTCTGGTCGCGCCGGTCTGGGAGCAGGCCCGGGTGCTGGCCGACCACCTCACCGGTGCCGACCCGACCGCCGCGTATCACGGCTCGCGCGCCGCCACCAAGCTCAAGGTAGCCGGGATCGACGTGGCGTCGATGGGGTTGACCCAGCCCGAGCAGGAGTCCGACGAGCTTGTCGTGTTCGCCGAGCCGAGCCGGGGTGTCTACAAGAGCGCCGTCATCCGGGACGGCCGGCTTGTCGGCGCCACCCTGCTCGGCGACGTGGCCAAGGTCGCTTACCTGTTGCAGGCGTTCGATCGGGGTCTGCCGCTGCCGGAGCAGCGGGCCGACCTGCTCCTCGACGGGAGTGGACCGTCGGCCGTGGTCGGGCCGGCCGAGCTCGACGACGAGGCGCAGGTCTGCAACTGCAACGGGGTGCGCAAGGGCACCCTGGTCCGGACCGTCCACGATGGAACGAGGACGGTGGCCGGGGTGATGGACGCCACCCGCGCCGGCAAGGGCTGCGGCTCGTGCAAGCCGCTGGTCACGCGCATCGTGGACTGGGCCGCCGGCGGCGCCGCCGAGACCGACCCGGCAGAAAGCTGGTACGTACCCGGCATCCCGCTGGCCAAGCCGGACCTGATGGCCGCGATCCGCGAGCGGCGGCTGACGTCGGTGTCGGCGGCCTTCGCCGCGCTCGCGCCTGCTGGCAAGGATGACGCGCGTAGCAAGATGGGCCTGGCCTCGCTGCTGCGGATGATGTGGGGCGACCAGTACGTGGACGAGCGGGACGCCCGGTTCATCAACGACCGGGTGCATGCGAACATCCAGCGGGACGGTTCGTTCTCGGTGGTGCCGCAGATGAAGGGCGGCTGCACTACGCCCGCCGAGCTACGGCGGATCGCCGACGTGGCCGAGAAGTACCAGGTGCCGCTGGTGAAGCTGACCGGCGGGCAGCGCATCGACCTGCTCGGCGTCCGCAAGGAGGACCTGCCAGGCGTCTGGGCCGACCTCGGCATGCCCTCCGGCCACGCCTACGCCAAGAGCTTCCGCACGGTGAAGACCTGCGTCGGCTCCGACTTCTGCCGGTTCGGGCTCGGCGACTCGACCGCACTCGGCATCGCCATCGAGAGCCGGTTCCAGGGTCTGGAGGGGCCGGCGAAGATGAAGCTGGCCGTAGCCGGCTGCCCGCGCAACTGTTCGGAGGCGTACGTCAAGGACCTCGGCGTCGTCGCGGTCGAGGGCGGCCGGTGGGAGATCTACGTCGGCGGTGCGGCCGGCGCCCACGTCCGCAAGGGCGATCTGTTGGCCACTGTGGACACTCCCGAGGAGGTGCTCACGCTCACCGGCCGGTTCCTGCAGTACTACCGGGAGAACGCCAACTGGTTGGAGCGTACCTACGCGTTCGTCCCACGTATCGGCATCGATCGGCTCCGCGCGATCATCGTGGACGACAGCGAGGGCATCGCCGCGCAACTCGACGCTGCGGTGCAGGAGTCAGTGGACGCCTACCGCGACCCCTGGCAGGAGCGGGCCGGGCCGGTCACGCCCGGCCAGTTCCGCCCGTCGCTGCCCCTGGTCGAGCTGCCCAGGGTCCCGGTGCGGTGACCGCCGCCGGCGCCGCGCACCGGCTCGGGCCGGTCGAGGAGATCCCGCTCGGAGAAGGCCGGGCGTACGCCGTCGCCGGTGAGCAGATCGCGGTTTTCCGCCCGCGCGGCGGTGGGCTGTACGCGGTCTCCGCCACCTGCCCACACGCCGGCGGACCGCTCGCCGACGGGCAGATCGACGGCACGGTAGTAATCTGCCCGCTGCACCTGCACGCCTACGAGCTGGCCACCGGACGACCGCGGACCGGCCAGCCGCCGCTGCGAACCTTCCCGGTCGAGGTGCACGACACTGGTTGCCTCATCGTCCACCTGCCCGCGCGCTAGATGCGCGGAAGACCCGCCTCACGATCACCCAACGGCGTCCTCTACCATTTCCGGCTCGACACAGGCAACCCCTCACAAGGCGCGTCTCGACCCATGTTCCGAACCGCCGCACGACATCGGCCGTGGCACCCTGGACTACCGGTTGAGGGTTCGTATTGTGTCGGGTTGGGGGCGGCTGCGCCGCGTGCCGTCGCCGGCAGCGGCTGACCTGTGCCTGCTGCTCCCGGGTGACGTCGGGCCGTCGGCTGACTGCGGTCAATTGGCCTCCCGCCTGGGCGCACATGGGGCCAGGATGGTGGTTGTGCGCGGTGTGGCGTCCGGTGCGGCGGTCCCGGCGGATTCGGCCGGGTTGGTGGGTCGGGTTGCCGAGGTGGCGCGGCTGCGGGACCTGGCGGCCGGGGTGGCGGCCGGCCGGGGTGGGGCGGTCTGGGTCGAGGGTGAGCCGGGGATCGGCAAGTCTTCGGTCCTTGCGGCCGGGTTGGCCGGCGCGACCGCGACCGTCCGCTGGGGCACGTGCGACGAGCTGGGACAGCGGTTGCCGCTGCGGGTGCTCACCGCGAGCCTGGGGATCGAGGAGTCGGCGGCCGACCCCGATCTGGCGGCGGTCGCCGGTCTGTTGAACCGTGGCGCGGCAGCGGGTGGCTGGCGGGTGGACGCGGTGGCCGCGGCGGCCGCGGCGGTGGTGGACTGGGTCGGGCGGACGGCGGTGGCCCGGCCGATGGTGTTGGTCGTCGACGACGCGCAGTGGGCGGACGAGGCGACCCTGCTGGTGGTGGCGGAGCTGGCGCGGCTGGTCGGGCAGTTGCCGGTGCTGCTGGCGGTGGCGGCGCGGCCGGTGCCGCGGCGGGCGGAGGTGCTGGCGGCAAGGCGGGCGGTGACCGGCCGGGGCGGGTCCCTGCTTCGGCTGGGTCCGCTGCCGGAGGCGGAGGTCGCCGAGCTGGTCGGCCGGCTGGTCGGTGCCCGGCCCGGGCCGGCGGTGCGGGAGGCGGCGGCCGCGGCCGGCGGGAACCCGCTGTACGTGCGGGAGCTGGTGGACGCGCTGCTGCGCGAGCAGCGGGCCCGGGTCCGGGGTGGGACGGTCGAGCTGACCGGTCCCACCGCCGGGCCGGTGTCGCTGGCGGACGCGATCTCCGACAGGTTGGCGTTCCTCAGCGAGTCCACGGTGGACGTGTTGCGGTTGGCGGCCGTGCTGGGGGCGGAGTTCTCCGTTCCGGATCTGTCCACTGTGGTCGGACGTACGCCGTCGGAGCTGGTGCCCGTTGTGCGGGAGGCGGTCGCAGCCGGGGTGCTCGCCGAGGCCGAGCGGGGGCTGCGGTTCCGGCACGGGTTGATCCGGCAGGGCCTGGCCCAGTCGATGCCGGCCGGGCTGCGGTCCGCGCTGCACGCGCAGGTGGCCCGCGCGCTGCTGGCCGCGGGCGGCGGCGTGCAGCGGGTGGCCGAGCAGCTGCTGGCCGTCGACACCGGCGTGCTCGGCGAGGGATGGGTGCTGGACTGGCTCGCCGAGGCCGGTCCCGGGCTGGTCAACCGGGCCCCGGACACCGCCGCCGACCTGCTGCAAGGGGCCCTGGAGGCGGCGCCGCCGGACGACCCGCGGCGGGAGGAGCTGGCCGAGCACCTGCTCACCGCGCTGTGGCTCAACTGGCGCAGCGCCGAGGCCGAGCAGCTCGCGAGGCGGATCATCGCTTACGCTCAGGACCCCGACCGGGTCGGCGCGGCGGCGCTGCGACTGGTGGAGGCCATCGGCCGTGACGGCCGCTGGGCGGAGTCGGTTCAGGAGGCTGAGACGTTGCTGGCCGGTGGCCGGATCAGCGACCGGTGGGCGGCCCGGCTGCGCGCCGTACACGCGATCGGCCTGGTCATAGTCGGCCGCCACGCGGACTCGGAGACTGCCGCGAAGGCCGCGCTGGCCGACGGCGAGCGGACCGGGGACCGCTTCACCATCGGCCATGCGCTGCACGCCCTGGCGTTCGCCCGCATGCGTGACCGCGACCACGCCGGCGCCATCGCCTGCTGCCGGCAGGCTGTCGACGTGCTCGGCGACGACGTGGAGACCACGGACCTGCGGCTGCTGCTGATGGCCAACTACGCCGCCGCGCTGAACGACATGGACCGGCTGGCCGAGGCGCGCGACGCGCTGACGCAGGCGGTGCGGCTGGCCGAGCAGGCCGCGCCGGCGCGCCTGTCCGCCTCCCGGCTGCAGCGGACCTCGATGCTCTTCGAGTGGGGAGCGTGGGACGACGCGCTGACCGAGTTGGACGACCTGCACCCGGCGACCGCCGGGCAGCAGGTCGTCCAGCTCATCCTGCGGGCCAAGATCGCCCTGCACCGGGGCCAGACCGCGACCGGTGAGCAGGCGCTGCGTGCGCTGGAGGGACCGCGGCAGCGGTCCGTCTGGGCGGCGCAGGTGGCGGTCGACTCCCAGGCGGAGGCCGCCGAGCACGCCGGCGACGCTCGGCGGCTGCTGGCCGCGTTGCAGCCGCTGCTGGGCGACGACGGGCCGCCGCTGGCCGAGGTGACCCTGAACCTTTGGCTGCCGGCGGCGGTACGCGCGGCGTTGACGCTCGGCGAGACCGCGACCGCGGTGGCCGCGGAGAAAGCCGCGGCCACCGAGGCCGCCCGGAGCCGGATGCCCACCATGGACGCGATCGCCGCGCACTGCCGGGGGCTGCTGGAGGCGGACGGGTCGACGATCGCCGCCGCCGCCGAGCAGCTCGCCGCGGTCGGCCGGCCGCTGCCGGCCGGGCAGGCATTCGAGGACGCCGCGGTCGCCCACGCCGCCGCGCGGAACGCGGCTGCCGCCCGGTCGTGCCTGCAGGCCGCGCTCGGCCAGTACTCCGGGCCCGGCGCCCGGTTCGACATGAGGCGGGCCGTGTCGCGGCTGCGCCCGTACGGCATTCGCCCGGTGCGCCGCGAGACCCCGCAGCGCCCGACTGCCGGGTGGGCGGCGCTGACCCCGGCGGAGGCCAAGGTCGCCGAGCTGCTGCGCGCCGGCAGGTCCAACCCGGACATCGCCGCCGAGCTCTTCCTGTCCCGACACACCGTCGAGTCGCACGTGTCCCGGATCCTGACCAAGCTCGGCGCGAAGTCCCGGATGGAGGTCATCGCCGCCGCCCGCCCTCCGGCCGAGCCGTCCTCAGGCTGACCCGCCGCGGCTCGCGGCCGCTCAGCGCCGCCGCTCCTCGCGGCCTCCGTCGCCGACAGGTCCACTGTGGTCAGCGCCATCCTGACCGCCGGTCGCAGCGCGACGGCGCCCCGCGCCGGCGCCGCGCGCACCGTGACCGGCCTGGAGTCCATATTGGTCACATTGGCCAGCGGTACGCGTTGCGGTCGTACCGCCGACTGCCCGGCCCCCGGCGCGAGCCCGAGTCTCGGCGCCGGCTGCCCCGCCGACTGCCCGTCAGCGGCCGGACCAGAGCGGCCGAGCAGCGGCTGCTCCGCCGGCTGTCCCGCCGGCCTCCACGCCGCCCGACTCGACGTGGCCGTCACCCGCCGGGCCGGGCGGCTGCGCCGCGCGCCGTCGCCGGCAGCGGCTGACCTGTGCCTGCTGCTCCCGGGTGACGTCGGGCCAGAATCCGGCTGGCTGCGGTCAATA
>Ga0210378_10001383_pt1 | contig 12686 bp, 13 predicted proteins | sample PLM1_60_b1redo_FD_155465 | JGI IMG/M metagenome (GOLD analysis project Ga0210378, IMG submission 155465) | Groundwater sediment microbial communities from an aquifer in East River, Colorado, USA - PLM1_60_b1 redo | ecosystem: Environmental > Terrestrial > Soil > Riparian zone | place: USA: East...
TCTCCCGCAGATAGCCCGAGCGCGCGGCGCGGGCCCCGGTGCCGAAGTGGCTGCGAAAGATCTCGTCGGCGCGCGCGGCGCCCCGGGTGTCGGCCCCGAGATAGAAGCCGAGGTTCACGGTGCGCATGATCGTCTTGGGGTCGCGCCCTTCCGTCTCGCACCACCGGTCGAGCACCTGGCTCTTGTGCTTCCAGTCGTCGGGGCCCATGTAGGCGCCGTTCCAGCCGTCGGCGTACTTCGCGGCCGCGCGCAGCGTGCGCTTCTCGCCGCGCCCGCCGATCCAGATGGGAATGCGGGGCTGCAGCGGCTTGGGATTGTTGGGGGCGTCGGCCAGTCGGAAGTGCTTGCCGTCGAAGCTCGCGCGCCGCTGCTCGGGATCGAGCAGCAGGCGCATGATCTGCGCGTACTCCTCGAGCATGTCCTCGCGGGGGCCGATCGACGGGAACGCGTAGCCGAAGGCCTTCGCCTCGACGTCGTGCCAGCCGGCGCCGAGCCCGCAGTCGACGCGCCCGTTCGACAGATGGTCGATCGTGGTGAGCGACTTGGCGAGCAGCCCGGGGTTGCGGTACGCGACGCAGTAGACGCCGCTGCCGAGCCGGACGCGGGTCGTGTCCATCGCGGCCGCGGTCAGCGTCGCGATCGCCTCGTAGCAGTCCATGTCGCCGCCGCGCGGCGGCGACTCCTGGAAGTGGTCAGAGACGGAGAACCAGTCGAAGCCCTTGGCGTCGGCGAACTTCCACAGCTTGCGCATCTCGCCGAGAGGGCCGCCCATGTGGCCGATGTGGATTCCGAAATTCATTCGTTGTCACTCCCGTTCGACTACGACCCGAGGAACAGCTCGCAGGTGTCGAGCCAGGCCTGGGTGGTGAGCGCCAGCGACTCCACATCGATCCGCTCATCATTGCCGTGGAAGCGTCCGGCCATCGCCTCGGCCGTCAAGGCCCGCGAGAAGAGACCAAAGCCGTAGGCGACCGCGCCGTGCTCGCGGAAGTACGGCGCGTCGGTGAACCCGACGATCAGTCGCGGCAACAGTTTCGCGCCGGGGTAGTGCGCGTCGGCGACCCGCCCGAGCACATCCCAGAGTGGCGTCCCCGTCGGCGACACCGACGCCTGCTTGGAGAAGAGCTTCTCGACCACCACCTCCTCCGACAGGTCGCCGAGGGCCTTGTCGAGATGGCGGCGCACCTCGTCCTCGTTGTCCCCGGGGACGGTGCGGATGTCCACCTCGATGTCGACGACATCGGGGATGACGTTGGTCTTCACGCCCCCGCGGCACATGTTTGGCGAGAAGGTCGTGTGCGTGGCCGACCACGCAAACCTGGCCATCCCCGGCGGGAGCTTGGCGATGGCCTCGTCGACGCGAGAGGGATCGACCAGGGCGGCCTTCACGGCTGGGTCCACGCCGAGCGAACCGACGAAGGCACTCCACAGATCGCCCACGTACGGCGCCGGCCGGTAGTCCGCCAGACGAGTGACGACGTGCGCGGCCTTGACCAGCGCGTTGTCCGCGCCGTACGGCATCGAGCCGTGTCCGGGCGTGCCCTTGATGCGTAACCGGCGCCAGGCCACGCCCTTCTCGCCGACGTGCACGGTGACGTTCAGCTCACCGCCGTGCCCGCTGACGGTTCCGCCGTTCTCGGTCAACAGGTAGTCAGCCCCGAGCGCGTCCCAGTGTCGCTTGCACACGTGACCGGCGCCGAGCGCGCCCCCGGCCTCCTCGTCGGCGCACGCCAGATAGACCAGCGTGCCTCGCGGCCGCCACCCACGCCGGGCCAGCGCCTTGAGGGCGACGGCCTGGGAGGCGGTGAGGTTCAGCATGTCGATCGCGCCGCGGCCCCACACCTCGCCGTCCACGAGCTCGCCCCCGAAGGGATCGCGCGTCCAGTGCGCGCGCGTCACGGGCACGACGTCGGTGTGGCCCATCAGGCAAAGGGTCGGGGCCGCCGGATCGGTCCCCTCGATGCGGGCGACGAGGCTGGTGCGGCCCGGCGCGCCGTCGGGCTCGTAGACCTCGATGTCGAGGCCACTGCCTTCGAGATACGCGCGCAGCACGTCGCTGGTGCGCACCTCCTGGCCGGAGGCGACGGTGCCGTCGTTCACGCACTGGTTGCGGATGAGCTGCCGCAGCAGCTCCACGGTCTGCGCCGTGAGGGCGTCGTTCATGCCGACGGCGTGTTGCGGGTCAGGAAGTCGGTGACCCGGCGGATCGACTCGGCGAGATGCATGGGAGCGCGCCAGTCCTTATGGATTTCGAGATTGGGAGCCAGCCGGGCGATCTCGGCGCTGGTCTCGGCCGGGTGCGGCTTGTCGGTGCCAGGCTGCAGCAAGAGCGGCGTGCGGCAGCGACGCACGAACTCGCGGCTCACCGAGAAGACAAAGTCGCCACCGAACATGTTGTGGCCGAATTTCTGGATGATCTCTGCGGTCAGCGTCGAATCGCTCGCCAGCATGGTCTTGGCGAAGCCACTGACCGCTTCGTCCCAGGTGTCCCGGTTCTCGTGCAGGCCGATCGGGTTCTGCAGCACGGCGGCGGTCACCCGCTCGGGCGCCATCTCACACAGCGTCAGGCAGAAGGTGCCGCCGATGCAGCCGCCCATGACGTGGAAGCGACGATGGCCCAGCTGGTCCATCAGCGCCAGGTGATCGCTGGCATAGGTGTGCCAGCCATGGGTCGACGTCACCGTGCCTCGTGAGTTGCCGGCGTTGCGCTGATCCATCCCGATCACGCTGAACCGGCCGGCGAGATCGACCATGGGGTTCATCCACGGCGGCGGGGCGGCGGGATCGCTCGGGCTGTGGCGCCAGAACTCGAGCTGGGAGCGCAGGCCACCCGGCGCGAAGAGCAGCAGCGGGTATCCCGACCCGTGGACTTCGTAGTGGATCTCGGCATCAGGACGCGTGAAGATCGGCATCGCTTTCCTCCTATCGCTCCGTGTCCGCCGGGGCGGCCTTCTGCACAAGCCGCTCCAGCATCTCGTAGGGCTGCGCGCCGACGACGCCGTGACGGCCGACGACGAACGTCGGCACGCCCGTGACTCCGTACCGGCGCGAGAGCTCCCAGTCCTTATCGACGGCCTCCTTGAACGTACGCTTCTCCAGCACATCGCGGGCGCCGTCGGCCGACAGTCCCACCTGCTCCGCGATCTGCAGGAGCACCGCTGGCTGGGAGATGTCGCGCGCCTCCACGAAGTAGGCGCGGAACAGCGCATCGTGGAGCGCCTCCCCGCCCGGCTGCGTGTCGGCCCACTTGCCCAGCTCCTGGGCCAGGCGGCTGTTGTAGGTCATCGTGCGCTCCCCGTAGGGGAGACCTTCGGCGTCCATGCGCGCCTTCATCTGCGCGTGCATGGCTTTGCGGTCCACGTTGCGCCCCGCGAAAAGATCGGCCAGCGAGCGGCCTTCCGCTGGGGTGTCCGGGTGCAGTGGGAAATGCACCCACTCGACCTTCACATTGTGCTCGGCTTTGAGCTTCTCAATACGCACGGTACTGAGATAGCACCAGGGTCAGACGTAGTCGGAGAAGATCCTCAGCGTCACTGGCTGCATCACGATGCCTCCTTTACGGTCTCGTTGAATCTGCGCAGCACGTCCAGATGTCCATCCGGGAAGCTGAGGCCTCCACTCCGCGGCTCGGCGATGACGGAGGTCGCACCGAGGGCTTTCCACGCGTTCACCTGCTTCGCCCACCCGTCGGGACCCTGACCAGCGAGACGGATGCGCCCCTCCAGCGGGAGCTTGGCAGGGTCGCGGCCCGCCTCGCGGGCGTAGCTGTGCACGCGGGCGACGATGGCCTGGCCCTGGATGTCGGGCGTCAAGTTCGGGCTCCAGCCATCGGCCAGCCGCGCGATCCGCCGCAGGGCCGCCTCGGGCGGCACCGCGTGATCGCGGCTGCCGACGCCGAACCAGATGGGGATCGGCCGCTGGATGGGCATGGGGTTGAGCCCGGCGTGGCTGATCCGGTGGAACTTGCCGCGGAAGTCCACGACCTGTTGAGTCCACAGCGCGCGCAGGACCTCGATCTGTTCCGCGGCCCGGCGGCCCCGGTTCTCGAAGGTCTCGTTGAGGGCCTCGTACTCGACGGCGTTCCAGCCCACGCCGATCCCGAGGCGCAACCGGCCGCCGCTCAGCACGTCGATCTGGGCCGCCTGCTTGGCCACCAGCGCCGTCTGCCGCTGCGGGAGGATCAGGATACCGGTGGCCAGCGTGAGCCGGCTGGTGACGGCGGCCAGGTACGCGATCAGCGTCAGCGCCTCGTGGACCACGGCCTCGTGCGAATAGGCGGCGAGCGACGGGTGGGCGTGGAACTTCGGATCGGCGCCCAGCACGTGGTCGGCCACGAAGAGGTGATCGAAGCCCATCGCTTCCACGACCCGGGCGAACTCGACGATGGCCTTGACGTCGGTCCCGCACTCCGTCTGGGGAAAGATGGCGCCGACCTTCACTGACGGCCTCCGTCCAGAACGCCTATGACCCCGACTTTCTCGTCAACCGGCGCGCCGGCGGTCGCGCATCACGCCGAGTTCCCCGCCGTCTCAGTTCCCGCCAGAACTGCTCGTTGGTCAGGTAACGGCCTGCGTTCACCCGTTCGCGCGCCCGGGCCAGAAGTCGAGTGAACCGCCGATCATGTGTCAGGAGCAGGCTGTCGAGATCGTCATCCTCCAGGATCGGGGTCAGCAGAGCCACGGGCTTACCGTTCCTGGTCACGACGATCGCCGACTCCTTCGCGGCGTCAATATAGGCGCTCAACTGGTCCTTCACCTCGGCGAGTGGCGCAATCTTCATGGCTCGAACCGCTCCTTGCCAACGAACAACCGATTCCTGATCTTGCGCGCGATCGCGAGCACGACGACCAGTCGCTGGTCTCGGTGGACATCGTAAAAGACGCGGAAGCGGTTGCCCGGGCCGCATCGCACCTCCCACGCGGCCCCGATCGCCGTCTCTCGAAGAAGCGGCTTGCGGTTCCGCGTCGGGGTGTCGGGCGCGGAGAACAACTGCTCCTCGACCGTCCTCCGAATCAGCGAGTGGTACTTGCGTTCGATCGCCTCCATGTGTTCGAGCGCCAGCAGGTCGAAGATGACCTCGCATGCCGGCCGCCTCGACATAGCCAGAATTGTAGCCATCTACCCGGGGGCAGGTCAAGCGGGTCGCCGGCGAGAGCAGCCCTCGGCCCCGGGCCGGCCACGCCCCCAGGGGCGAATTGGCGTCAGCGTGCTTTGACGAGCTTCTGCAAGCTTCGCAGCCCGGGCGGGTGGGGCTGGCCCTTGTAGCGATTGCCCCAATTGGTGAACGACACTTCACCGACGTAGATGTCGCCATGCGAGTCGACGGCCAGCCCGTGCGGCGACATGAACTGGCCCGGCTCGAGCCCGGCCGGGCGCTGGCCCAGCCGCGCCAGCATCTCGCCCTTGTGACTGTAGATGCTGACTCGCGGCCCGATGTTGGGCATGTCGTAGTTGACGCCCATGCCGCCGCCGATCTCGCCGACGTAGAAGCGGCCTTGAGGGCCGGGCTCCATGAACAGGCCCGAGGGGCGGTGCATGTTGTTCCACTGGGCCTCGAACTTGCCGTTGCCGTCGAACACCTGGACGCGATGATTCTCGCGGTCGGCGACGTAGACCCAGCCGTCCCCGTCACAGCAGATGTTGTGCGGAATGTTGAACTGGCCGGGATCGGTGCCGGGCTCGCCCCACGAGCTGAGCAGCGTGCCGTTCGGGGCGAACTTGTGGACGCGCGAGTTGCCGTAGCCGTCGGAGACGTAGAGATCGCCCCGCGGCGAGAGCGCCGTGTGCGTGCAGCGGTGAAACGGCTCGCCGCTCATGTAGGGCTTCGGCGTGCCGGGGATACCGAGTGTCAGCAGCACCTTGCCGTCCAGCGTGCAGTGCCTGACGGTGTGGTCGCCGTCATCGGTCAACCAGATCGTGTCGTCCGGTGCCATGTGGACGCCGTGCGCGCGGCGAAACACCCCGTCGCCCCAGGAGCGCAGAAAGTTGCCGTCGCGGTCGAACACGGCCATCGGGTGCTGGCCCCGATTGAACGCGTACACCCGGTCCTGCTTATCGACCCCGACCGCGGCGACGTCGGCGTTGAATTCGCGCCCCGGCGGCAGCTTCGCCCACTGATCGACGACCTCGTAACGATAGGCGCCCGTGCCCAGGAAGATTGGCATCACGCGGTCCCCCCCTTTCGCGCTGACGGGTGATTATAGGACGGTTGTGTGCGATCCTGCGGCGATGGTGACGGCGCGTTCGCTCCCGGTTTTGGTGACCGGGCTGGTTGCGCTCCTTCTGCTGTTTCCTGCCCGGCCGTGGTCTGAGACCGATCGGCACACGTTCGACGTTCTGATCAAAGACGGCACCGTTTACGACGGCACCGGCGGCGCTCCGGTTCAGGCTGACGTTGCGATCAAAGGCGACCGCATCGTCGCCATCGGGAAACTCGAGCAAGCACACGCGCGGACCGTCGTGGACGCGCGCGGGTTCGCTGTCGCGCCCGGTTTCATCAACATGCTTTCGTGGTCCAACGTGTCGTTGATCGTGGACGGTCGCTCCCAAAGTGAAGTCCGTCAGGGAGTCACGACGGAGATCCTCGGCGAGGGGACATCGATGGGCCCGCTCAATGAAGACATGAAGCGGCGGGTCATCCGCGGCCAGACTGATTTCAAGTACGACATCCCCTGGACGACACTCGCCGAGTACCTGACGTATCTCGAGAAACGAGGAATTTCTCCGAACGTCGCCTCGTTCATCGGCGCGGCGACCATTCGCAGTTACGTGCTCGGCCTGCACGCGATACCGCCGACGCCTCAGCAAATGGCACAGATGCGTGAGCTTGTGCGCCTCGAGATGGAGGCCGGGGCGCTGGGCATCGGCACCGCACTCGTCTATGCGCCCGGGACCTACGCGACGACCGAGGAGCTGATAGAGCTGTGCAAGGTCGCTGCTCAGTACCAGGGCAAATATACCTCGCACATTCGTAGCGAGGGGCCACGGTTGATCGAGGCCGTCGAGGAGCTGATCCGGATCGCCCGTGAAGCTGGATTGCCCGCCGAGATCCATCACTTGAAGGCGACCGGGAGAACCCACTGGCCCAAGATGGATCGGATGATCACGATGGTAGAGAAGGCGCGGCGGGAAGGGTTGAAGATCACGGCCAACATGTATCTCTACAGCGCGGGGTCCACCGGCTTGAGCGCCCGGATACCTTCGTGGGCGCATGACGGCGGGCCAGCGGCGCTCTACAACCGGCTGCAAGATCCGGATACGCGCAAGAGAATTGCCAAGGAGATGCGGGCGGGCGGCGCTATGCCCCGTACCCTGCTCGTCCGCTTCAGGTCGGAAAAGCTGAGGCCGCTGATCGGCAAAACGCTCGAGGAAGTCGCCGGGGCGCGCAGGGAAGATGAGGTCGAGACGCTTCTGAATCTGGTGCTCGAGGACCGCTCGGGCGTCGTGGCCGTATTCTTCACGGGGAGTGAGGAGAATATCAGGAAGCAGCTTCGCCAGCCGTGGGTATCGATAAGCTCGGACGGGGCGTCCATGGCTCCTGAAGGTGTCTTCTTGAACGCGTCAACCCATCCGCGCGCCTATGGAAACTTTGCGCGTCTTCTCGGCCATTATGTGCGCAAGGAGAAAGTGATCTCGCTTCAAGAAGCGGTGCGGCGCATGACTGGTTTGCCCGCGACGAATCTGGAGCTGGACCGGCGCGGATTTCTCAGAGAAGGAATGTTCGCGGACGTGGTCGTCTTCGATCCCGCGACCATCGAGGATCGGGCGACGTATGAAAACCCGCACCAATACGCTGTGGGCATGAAGCACGTCTTCGTCAACGGCGTGCAGGTTCTCAAGGACGCCGAGCACACCGGGGCAAAACCCGGGAGGGCCCTCTGGGGACCGGGAAAAGTCAAGTAGGCGGAATCGCCCTCTACGGACTGCGCTCGAACAGGTCGCCATCCGGCCACGTCTTCACCTCGCGCTTGGCGGCCCACAGGCCGCGGTCGAGCTCACTCCGGAACGCGGCGCGGTCCTGCGGCCGGCCGTTGAAGGCCGCGACCCAGGCGAAGCCGTCAGCGGAGCGCACCGCGATCGTGCTGGTCCCGGGCAGGGAGCCGTAGTGGAACAGGTTGACCCCGTTCCTGAGTTGGCGGACGCGAATGCCAAGGCCGTAAGACGCGCCTTCGGCATTACCCTCGTCGTCGTGGGCCGCGGCCTGCAGCCTCGCCGGTGCGTTCATCTCGGCGACGGTCGCCCGGTTGAGAAGAGCCGCACCGCGCCGGCCGTCGATCGCCAACATGAAGCGCAGGTAGTCGACGGGTGCGCCGATCCAGCCGCCGTAGGAATCCATCGTCTCCACGGCGAAGGTGCCGTAGGGCTGTGGCGAGAGCGTCAGGCCGAAGCCCGGCATCGCCTTCGCCTCCTTCGCTCCGGGGTAAGCGTAGTAGGTGACCTCGCCCTCAGCCGCTTCGAGCGTCCGGCCTACCTTCATGCGCGCGGCTCCCGCCGGCGCCAGGACCCGCTCGCGGGCGTAGACCTCGTAGGGCATACCGGCCACCCGCTCGACGACGCGCCCCAGGATGCAATAGCCGACGTTGGAATAGGCGAACCGCTCGCCGGGCGTGAAATCCAGTTTGCGTTCGAGCGTGTCGCGCAGGATCGTCGGGCAGTCGGGCGGCAGGGGCGCGCCCTGGCGCTTGGCGGCGTCGGCTGCGCCCGGCAGGAAGACGACGTCGCCCGAGCGCGCCCGGTCGAAGCCGCCCGAATGCTGGAGAAGGTGGCGCACGGTGATGTTGTGGACGCGGGGGTCGGCGATCCTGCCGGGTCGGGGACCCATGTCGCCCAGGATCGGCAGCACCCGATCGTCGAGCTTGAGGCGCCCGTCCTGGACGAGCTGGAGCACGGCGACAGCCGTGACGGTCTTGGAAAGGCTCGCAAGGCGGAACAGGCTCGTGGGCTCGACCGGAGCGGACTTCTCTTTGTTGGCGAGGCCGTAGCCGCGCACCAGGAGCAGCTTGTCCTCGCGCGCGACCGCAAGCCCTGCGCCGGCCACGTTCCATTTACGAATCAGCGCCACCATGAACTCGTCGTAGGGTCCGAGCCCGGGGAGCGCTAACCCCGTCGGCTCGGCCCGCGCCTCGAGAACGGTGACCGTGACAAGAAGGACAGCGACGATGAAGCTCCCCAGGTCACCCCCCCTGGAGGTAGTCCGCGAAATACTCGTCGGTCGTGACCCGGCGGCTCGTCAGGCCGAGCTGGAACGCCTCGCCGGTGAACGCATCGATCTGCGCTCGGTTACGCTCGAGTCCGTACGGGTGGAAGTCCTCGCCCATCACGGCCACCGTGTCCTCGAGCTCGGCCTCCAGCCACGGCGTGGCGTACGGAAACCCCTTCTGTGCGGCGGTGAAGCAAGCGTTGGCGGCGCTGAACGCCTCGGTGAGGCTCCTGGCGATCCACCGGTTCGCCTCCCACGTCTCGCGCCGGATCACGATGAGATGCTGCGGGGGAAACGCGCCGGTCTTGAGAAAGTACTCTTGCTCGATCCAGCGGAAGTCCGGGAACAGGCGGACGATCGGCCCCGTCTTGGGATGGTAGGCCGCGGGGCGCGGTGGACTGTAGATGGCTTCCAGCTCGCCGGCGATCAGCATGTCCGAGAGCGACCTGCCCTTCGCGGGCGCGTTCACACCTGATGGCAGCGCCTGGTCCATTGGGGCGGACCAGGGCGTGTCGATGTCCCCGATCCACCACTGGATGGCGGCCGGATCCAGCCCCACGAAGCGCAGGAAGTGACGGTACCAGATTGAGCCGCTCGCGGTGTAGCTGTACATGCCGATGCGCCGGCTGGCCAGGTCCGCGGGCTTCCGGATCGAGCCGCCTCGGCGGATGTACAGGTCGCGCGCCGTGAAGTTGCGCAGCGGAAACACCGGGAGGCCGACATAGCGGCGATCGCCCTTGTCGATGCGGTAGAGGTACTGCGCCATCGACCACTCGCCGCCCTGCACGCCAGGGTCCTGCACGGCACGCCGGAGCATCTCGGCGCGCGCCGGCCACGAGCCCCGGCTGCCAAGGATCATCGTGAGCGCGATCCCCTCCGGCTTCACCTCGCCGGTCGCGAGGGGCATGATGCGGGCGTAGTCGGCGCAGGTGAGCGAGATCGGGATCTCCCCCATCTTCAACCCTTCCGAGCCTCGAAGATCGCCCGCGGATTGCGCACGAGCATCTGCTCGATCTGATCCTCCTTGACACCCGCCTTGCGAAGCGACGGCAGGATATCGTCGGAGATGTGATTGTAGTGCCAGAGCGGTCGGGTCCGGCGCTTGGCTTCCTCGGACACCATGTCGGTCCAGCAGTTGGCGTCGTGGGAGAGGACCATCTTGCCGGCGTAACCCTCGGCGCAGAGCCGGGCGAGCACCTCGACCCGTTTCGCCGTCGGCAGGAAATTCTCGAGGCCGAAGCGGTCCATCCCGATCGTGCTCCCCCGCTCCATCAGCCCGCGTAGATACCCCAGGTCTTCACTGTCGCCGCTGTGGCCGATGATGACGCGGCCGAGATCCACGCCCTCCTGCGCGAAGATCGCCTGCTGCAACTCGCCGGTTCGGCCCGCGGCCCAGGTGTGCGTCGAGATCGGCACCCCGGTCGCCTTCTGGGCCCGCGCGGACGCGCGCAGGACGTTGTCGATCACCGGCGTCACGCCGGCGGTGTCGGTGGCGCACTTGATGATGGCGGCCTTGGCGCCGCTCGTGCCGATACCTTGCGTGATGTCGCGGATGAAGAGCTCGGCCACCGCGTCGACGCCGTGCGCGCTGAAGTACCGCTGCGGCATCCACCAGACACCGGTGGCGACGATCACGTGAACGCGCGAGCGGCGGGCCACGCCGACGATCAGGTCGATGTCCCGGCCCAGATCGACGGTGGTCAGGTCGACGAGCGCGCGGATGCCCCGGGCGTAGAGATCGGCCAGCTTCCGCTCGGCGATCGCGAGGATCGCGTTTCGGTCCCAGAGATGGGGCCAGTTCTCTTGAACCCCGGGGGAGCGCGTGACGATGTGTTCGTGCATCAGTGTTGGGCCGAGCTCGGTCGTGGCCACCGGACCGAGCGCTGTCTCCACCGTTGTCATGCCGATCTCCAGACCCGAGGGGTCACCGCGAGCAGACCTCGAGCACGGGCTCGTTCCCGCGCACCGCAGCCAGCACAACCGATCGAATCGCCGGCTCGCGCAGGAGACGCTCGGCCGTCTCGCGCGCCGGCTTCCGGTCCGGGAGGCTCTCCACTTTGTTGATCAGGGCAACGACGCGGGCTCCGGCCGGCACGTTCTTGCGTCCGCCCTCAGGGTGGGTCAGGACACGGGCCACGATCTCGGGCGTGATCGGCGTCCCCATCGGAGCGCCGCTGAGCGCGCTGACGAGCTCTGGACGGTGGACGTGCTCGGCGTCCAGCGGCTTCCCGAAGACGTCGGCGCCGACGAGGGGAACCACCAGCGTCGTTTCCGGGGGAATCACCGGCTCGTGCTCGGCCGGAGCCTTGAACGGGCGCATGCGAGAGCCATCGGCCTCGTTCAGGATGCACACGCCCGGACACCAGTTCCGCAGGCGCCGGAAGAGATCCAAGGAGACGCCATCGGCCTTGCCGTCGCTGGCGTTCGTGGGTCCGATGACGAGCACTTGCCAGTGGGCGGCCAGCGCGGCCGAGACGCGTTCACGCGTTGCGTCGGCGGCCGCGACGTGCGCGGGCGACAGCGCGATCTGCGCGGCGAAGATGCGGGTGGTCGTGGTGGTGATCGCGCTGCCGCCCTTCTCCACCATCTCGCGCGCGAGACGGAACATGGCCGTGGTCTTCCCGCCTCCTCCGACCAGCGCGACGACCTCGTCGCCGGTCATGTCCAGCGCATCCGCCAGCCTCAACCTCGCGCGCCCGCCGCGGCGCGCTCGATCAGCTCCTTCGCGCCGGCCTGGATCCAGGGGAAGAAGCTGCTCATCGCCACGCGCACGCCCATCCGCGTATACCGCTCGACGTTGGCGGGGTTGACGAGCGTGCCGGCCACGCGGCCGGACTGGACGATCTTCTTGATCGCCCCGTCGACGGTCTGCTGGACCTCCGGGCGTCCCATGTTGCCGATGTGGCCCATCGAGGTCGCCAGATCGTTGGGCGCCACGAAGAAGACGTCGATGTGGTCGACCTTGATGATCTCGTCGAGTTTGTTGACCGCGGCGATGTCCTCGATCAGGACGATCAGCAGGCTCTGGTCGTTGGCGGTCTTCAAATAGTCGCCCACGCCGAATCCCTGACGGCTCGTGAACATGCCGCGCTTGCCGAGCGGCGCGAACTTGCCAGCCGTGACGACCGCCTCGGCCTCCGCGCGCGTGTTGACGTGCGGCACCACGATGCCCTGGGCGCCGCGATCGAGGGTGCGGTAGATCGTGGCGTAGTCGTTGTCCATCACGCGGACGACCGAGGTCTTTCCCCAGAGGTCGCAGGCCCGCGTCAGGTTGCCGAGGTCGGCGTAGTCGACGCCGCCGTGCTCGCCCTCCAGCCAGATACCGTCCACATCGAGGGTGCCGAGCTGATCGATCAGGTCCGGGTCGTTGGTGCCGGACAGGATCGTCGCGACCTGGCCGGCGGCGAGCTTCTCTTTCACGCGATTCGGTCGAATGTTCACGTTGCCTCCCTCGCTGGTCGGGCGTGGCCTGCCCCGACCGCCGGGCG
>Ga0210378_10001384_pt1 | contig 12684 bp, 12 predicted proteins | sample PLM1_60_b1redo_FD_155465 | JGI IMG/M metagenome (GOLD analysis project Ga0210378, IMG submission 155465) | Groundwater sediment microbial communities from an aquifer in East River, Colorado, USA - PLM1_60_b1 redo | ecosystem: Environmental > Terrestrial > Soil > Riparian zone | place: USA: East...
CGGTTCACCACAGCCGCCCCGACATATCGTCGGTGTCGCCGGACCACTTCGACGGATCCACCGGCACGGCGCCGGCCTCCTTCACGGACGGGTCGATCGGTGTCGAGGCCATACCGGAAGGCGCCTCTCAGCAGACATTCGAGGTGAGCGAAGACCCTAGCCGACTCCGACCGCTCGCGCGCTCAGCCCGATACCGACCTACGTACCCCAGGCCTTCCCGCAGGTCGGCCAGCGCGTTACCAGCTTGACGGCATCACGTGGGGCCTTGGCGGCGTTGAGAATCCAGGCAGCGTCCCAAGGAGGTAGTCAGGTGACCGTCCAGGAGCGCCAGGCTACGGCGGCGGGCCTTCCCGTCGAGCTGAACGGCATCAACGTCATCGCCGAGTCCGAGCGCAAGGGCCGGCCACGGGTGCTGTTCTGGCCCTGGTGCGCGTCGAACATCGCGGTCCTCTCGATCAGTTATGGCTCGTTCTTCCTCGGCTTCGGGGTGAGCTTCTGGCAGGCGACGATCGCCGGGCTGGCCGGCATCGTGCTCAGCTTCCTGCTCGTCGGCTTCGTCTCGCTGGCCGGCAAGCGGGGGTCGGCGCCGACCATGGTGCTCTCCCGCGCCGCGTTCGGGGTGCGCGGCAACGCACTGCCGGCCGCGGCGAGCTGGCTGCTGCTGGTCGGCTGGGAGACCGTGCTCGTCGCGCTGTCCACGCTGGCGACCGCGACCGTCGTCGCCGAGCTGGGCTGGTCGTCCGGCACCGGCACCAAGGTCGCCGCGTTCCTCGTGGTCGCGGCGGTCATCGTGGCGGTCGGCATGCTCGGATTCGACGTGATCATCAAGGTGCAGGCCTGGCTGACGGTACTGCTGGCGGTCATGACGGTCGGCTACGTCGCGCTCACCCTGGACGAGGTGTCCTGGTCGGCCGTGTCCGCGCTGCCCGGCGGCTCGGCCGCCGCGGTGCTCGGGGTGCTGATCCTCGCCGCCACCTCGCTGGGCCTCGGCTGGGTCAACACCGGCGCCGACTACTCGCGCTACCTGCCTCGGCAGTCATCCAGCCGGGGCGTGGTGTGGTGGACGACCTTCGGCGGCAGCATCGCCCCGGTGCTGCTAGTCTTCTACGGGATCCTGCTGGCCGGGTCCAGCCAGGATCTGTCCGGAAAGATCGCGACCGACCCGGTCGGCGCGCTGACCACGCTGCTGCCGACCTGGTACCTGGTGCCGTTCGCGCTGGTCGCGATCGGCGGCCTGGTCTCCGGCGCGATCCTGGACATCTACTCCTCCGGACTGGCGCTGCTCACCCTCGGCCTGCGGGTGCCGCGATGGACCGCCGCCGGGATCGACGGCGTGCTCATGATCCTCGGCACGATCTACCTGGTGTGGGTGGCGTCCGACTTCATCGGCCCGTTCCAGGCGTTCCTGATCACACTCGGGGTGCCGATCGCGGCCTGGTGCGGGTACTTCCTGGGCGATCTGGCCCTGCGCCGCCGGGACTACGCAGACGCCGAGCTGTACGACCCACGCGGCCGGTACGGCTCGGTCAACGTCGTGGCGGTGGGTGCGATGGCGGTCGGCACCGCACTCGGCTGGGGCCTGGTGACCAGCTCCGCGGACGGGTTCGGCTGGGAGGGCTACCTGCTCGAGCCGTTCGGGCTGGGCGGCCGCACCGGCAGCTGGGCGTACGCGAACCTCGGCGTGCTGGTGGCGCTCGCCCTCGGGTTCCTCTCGGCGGTACTGACCGCCGGCCGGGTCCGGCGGCAGGAGGCCGGCGACGCCGCCCACCCGCCGCGCTGGTCACCGGAGCACCGCTGACGGCCGCGCGTCAGCGCTGCACCATACACCCGTGAGGCCCGCCGTCCAGGCCCACCGCCGAGCTCGTCGGCACAAGCGGCGGCGACCGTAGCTCGGCCTGCTCCGTCACGCTTACCGATCTCACTCGCTCAGGAACGCGCTCACCGCCCGCGGGTATGGTGGGTTGTCGCTCCGCGCGAGTACGCGGCCGTCGAACGAGGGACCCGGCGGGGTGAACGAGCTTTCCTCGAAGTGGTTGACAGAGCAACGGATCCGACGTGAGCGGAAGCTGGTCCTTCTGGTCAACGTCCGGTCCCGGCGGGGAGCCCGCCATCACGCGTGGGTGCGGGCGATGCTGGAGGCCCGTGGGCTCACGGTGACCGCTGAGCATCTGGTCAGCGACCCGGCGTCGCAGCTGCCGACTCTGCTACCCGAGATCCTCGCCGCGCGCCCGCCGCTGCTGGTCGTCGGCAGCGGCGACGGCACCATTGCCACCGTCGTCGACCACCTCGCCCACACCGACACCGTGCTCGGGTATCTGCCCCTCGGCACCACCAACAACTTCGGCCGCAGTCTCGGGCTGCCGCTGCGGCTCTCCGCTGCCGTCGACATCATCGCGAACGGCAAGGTCGCCGACGTCGACCTCGGCAGCGTCAACGGCGACCTGTTCGCCAACCTGGTGAGCATCGGCGTGTCCGCCGACGTGGCCCGGCGCACTCCGCAGGCCCTCAAGCGCCACCTCGGCCGCGGCGCCTACGCGGCCGCCGGACTGCGTGCCCTGCTGACCCACCGCCCCTTCGTCGCCGAGGTCACCAATAGCGGCACCACGTGGAGCCTCGCCACCCATCAACTCAACATCGCGAACGGGCGGATGCACGCCGGCACGGCCATCGCCGCCGACGCCAGCGTCGACGACCGCCTTCTCATCGCGTACGCGCTCGGCGGTCCGGGCCGGCTGTCCACGATCTACGCGGCGGTGCACCAGGCCCTGACGCCCTGGCAGCCCGTCGAGCGGAAGGGGTACCTCACCGGCACCCAGTTCCACGTCGCCACCGACGTCCCGCAGCTGGTCGACGTCGACGGCGAGATCGCCGGCCGCACCCCGATCGACGTCAAGCTCAGCCCCGACGCCCTGCGCGTACTCGTCCCCCTCGACTTCGTCGACAACGAAATGCCAGGCAGGCCCGAGGTGCGACCTTGTGGCTCATCTTGACCGGATCGATGACAACTGGCGGTAATGGCGACGTCAGGCAGCTCAGGCAGCGCCCGGGATGCTGGGCTCAGCTCTCCGCCCGGACGGGACGGCAGCAGGTCCACCGCGAAGGTGGCTACGAAGGTCAGAGGCAGCCGGAGCAGCGCCGGCGCCATGGGCGCACCAAGCTCAACCCGGCAACTCCCACCCCTCCGCGTCCCTACTGCCCACACCGATCAAGGCGGGCAGCCGCAGACGAGCGCCGAGCACCTCGACCCGCGCCTGGCGCCCAGTCCGAGCCGTGGCATCAGTGACCAAGGAGCCGATAAGCGGCACTGTCGATGGGCTGTGCTGCCAGACGATCGGCACCATCCCCCAAAAGTCGGCTCGCTGGCCGCAGATACGGATTGCTCAACCGCTCCACAGATCCGAGTGCGCCCAGCTTCTCTGTGGCTGCTGTTGTTGTTTGTTGGCAGCGCGCGAAGCCAGAGTCATTGGAAGGAAGGTAGAGAGGCAAACCGGACCACGGTCAGCAACCGTCTGTGCAGCGGCGGCAAGCGCATCGGCGGCAACGCCGTCCTGCTCAACGTCCGCGCGGGCACTCACGCCGGCTACGATCGAGTTTCCTTCGACTTCTGCGACCTCGAGCCAGAAACCATTGAAGCCAGACAGGTGTTGGCCTACGAAATCTGGGAGGACGGCTCCGGCGCCCCGGTGACAGTGCAGGCTGCGACCGCCGTCGGACGGCGCAGGCCTGTCGGCGATGTCGTTCCAGTACGAGCCGGACTACATCCCGCCGGTCTGGCCGCCGGTCGCGGGCGAGCGAGGGATGATGCTGCACCTTGACATCGCCGTGGAAGATCTCGATGCAGCGGTCGCCTGGGCAGTGGAAGCCGGTGCCAGCGTCGCCGAGCACCAACCCCAGGACCAGGTTCGGGTGATGCTCGACCCGGCGGGTCGCGCCAGATCTCTCGATGTTCGAACATGTGTTCGATAGAGTCGGCCCGTGTCGGGCGGACCCACCATCCTGCATGCCGACCTGGACGCCTTCTACGCGTCGGTCGAGCAGCTGCTGGATCCGGAGTTGCGTGGGCGTCCGATAGCGGTCGGGGGAAGCGCCCAAGGTGGTGTCGTTCTCGCCGCCTCCTACGAGGCCAAGGTCTACGGGGTGGTTGGTGGCATGCCCGGATGGCGGGCCCGGCGGCTGTGCCCGACGCTGACGTTCGTCCGGGGACATTTCGGGGAGTACCAGCGGCTGGCCGACGATGTGATGGACATCCTCCACGCCGTCACCCCGGCGGTGGAGCGGATCTCCATCGACGAGGCGTTCCTTGACGTGTCGGGGTCGACGCACCTGTTCGGTCCGCCCGCGGCGATCGGTACCCGGCTTCGCCGCCGGGTGCGCGATGAGGTGGGATTGCCGATCTCGATCGGGGCCGCGCGGACGAAGCACCTGGCGAAGGTCGCGTCGCAGGTGGCCAAGCCGGACAGCCTGGTAGTCGTCGAGCCGGATGCCGAACGGCAGTTCCTCGACCCGCTCCCGGTGGGCCTCATGTGGGGCGTGGGTCCGGTGGCCGAGCAGCGGCTGGCCGACCGCGGGATCTGGACGATCGGTGACCTGGCCCGTACGCCGTCGCCGGCACTCGAGCGGCTCCTGGGGCACGCTGTCGGCGCCAAGCTCGCCGCGTTGGCCCTCAACGAGGATCCGCGCCGCATCGTGACGTCCGGCCGAGCACGATCCGTCGGTGCTCAATCCGCCCTCGGCCGGCGACGTCCCACCCCCGAGTTGGCCCGCGAGGTGCTCGGCCACCTGGCCGATCGGGTCGCCGGTCGGCTGCGCGCCAAGAACCGGGCCGGGCGGACCGTCACGGTCAGAGTGCGCTTCGCCGGGATGCGCTCGGTGACCCGCTCGCTCACCCTGCCCGCGCCGATCGCCGCCACGTTGACCCTCACCGAGGTCGCCGAGCAACTCGCCTGGCAGGCCATCGCGGACCAGCGCGACCCGACGGTCGAGATCAGCCTGCTCGCCATCTCGGTGTCGAACCTGGCGGCCCAGCATTCCATCCAGCTGGAGCTGCCGATGCCGCCGGACGACCCGCGGCGCCCCGGCTCGGAGAAGGGCTCCGCCCGATGGGCCCTCGACAAGTCCATGGACGCAGTACGCGTCAAGTTCGGACGAGACGCCATCGGCTACCTGCCGGCCGAACGGTCACGATCCGTCGGAGTGCCGGACGACTTCCGCGAACTCGCAGAGCGGGACCTCTGACGCGGGGCCTGAACACGCCAACGCGCGCCCATACCGAGCGCGTGCTGCTCCTCTCAGTCCACCGTCGACGGGAGCCGGATGGCGTCACGCCGGGAGGGCGTAGACCACGACGTTGTCCCGGTACCGGCCAGCCTCCTCGTCAAAGGGACCTCCACAGGTGACGAGGACGAGTCGAGCGCGGCCGATGACAGTGAATACATCATCCGGCAGGGCATACTTCGGATACACGCGCCGCGCAGCCACCTTGTAGCTGTGCTCGCCGCCAAAGGCGTCGGTGAGCACGACCTGACCGCCGACTTCGATGTTCCGCAGCGCGGCCAGGGCTCCCAGGCCCTCAGCGGCGGTGTCGACATGGCCCGCGAGCACCGTGGAGTCGCGCCGGTCGCCGGCGGGTGCGCTGCGAACCCACCAACCGACGACCCGCGGCGATCGAGGCAGCCGCAGCTCGCCGTCCGGGCGGGTGCCGGCTGGCACGACCGGTGCGCTGACGCGGAGGCCGGGAAGCGTCAGCTTGGTCGGCACACCGGGCGGGGTGCGTGTGGGCGCCGGCGGCCTCGGGGCAGCGGCCCCCGTTGTGGAGCGGCTGCCGGCCGATCCCGGGCGTGGTTGCGTGCCGCCTCCACTGGGGGCCGCGGCGGGCACGTCGCCCGTGGCCGGCGATCGGCCGACCCGAATGCCGTCCAGAAGTCGCACGCCGGTTACCGCACTCGCGGCGGCGAGCACGGCGAGGGCGAGCGCCACCGTGACGCGGGCGAGGACCGAAGGGCGCCGACGGTGCCGCCCTTCGCCCCGTCGCCTCGCACCCGTCAAGCCCTCCTCCGGTGCGCGAGGACAAGCAGCGCGCCCGCGGCGAGGACCACCGCCACCCCGACCAGACCCAAGCCGAGCGGAGCGGAGCGGACCGGCTCACCGCCGGACTGGCCGCCGGCTCCGCCCTCCACGGCATCAGGGGTCCGACGGCCGGCAGTCTCCTCGAGAATGGACAGGTGCGCCTGGATGACAGGCCCCGCCCGCCGCGCCAGCGCCTTCACCTGCGAGTCGGAACCGACGGCGAGCTGGCGGCGGCCGGCAAACCTGCTCTGCTGGTGGATCGCGATCTGCCGAGACAACCACGCCGTGTCGAAGGCTGTGCCCGATAGCGCCGAAAGCTCCGTTACCTGCTCCTGCTGGGCAGGAGTCGGCGCGCCGGGCAGCGAAATCGCCAGCCGTTTCGCGAGCGCCCGGACCTCAGTATCGAGCCGCCTGTGCTCGTCGACGAACAACCGGGCGTGCCGGCGGACCTCATCCGAACCAGACTTCCGCAAGGCCAACTCCCCCGCCAAGATCTCGACCAAGTTGGTCTGATGGGCGGCTCGGAGGAACGCCCGGTCCTGCCCCGACGGCGCGGCCACCGTCGCCTCGGCCACCGTCGCCTCGGCCGCTGTCGCCGCGGCAGCTATCCCCGCAGGGAGAAGCATCACCACGGCCGCGACCGGGAGCGCCATCAGAAGCACGACAAGCCGTCGCACGATCTCCTTCACCTTCCCCCGTTCAGACAATCCTCACCGACCGGTCCCCTCACGACTACCCGTCACGCCAGCCACCTACCTGCCTCCGCAACTGGGAAGGGCTGGCCCGGACAACAGCGGACACGGGAGCGACTCACCGGCGGCGGCCGCAGCGGCCGGGGTGACCCCACGACGGGAGCGTCGGCGGCGCGGCGAACACGTATCGCCTGCCGCTTCATCCCGCAGGAAGGACGTCTTCCGACGGCCGAGAGGGCGTTACGGAGGGGTTGAAGTCGCCGAAGCGCGAGATCCCCGGCGGCCGCATCCGCGTCCGCTGACGTGACGCGGACCGTCAAAGAGGTCCGCCGTCGTCGTACACCCGACGCTCCTCCACCACCGGCCGCTCCTCGACCACCCGACGCTCGGCCACCGGACGCTCGACAACCGGACGCTCGACAACCGCAGGCGCGGCCGGCTCGACGCGCCGTCGCGGACCCCACACGAGCAGCGTCATCAGCAGCCCGACAAGGCCGACGACCATCAGAACGATGCCGACCACATCCAGCTCGAGCCCGGACACCGACACGTCGGTCGCGAACGTGAGGATGGCGCCGATCGCGAGCAGGAAGATGCTGACGCCGATTCCCATCTCGTCCCGCCTCCGCCAGTCAGGGAGCCGCGCCTGCACGACTCCGCACTGGACCGACCTACCCACGCCCATAGCCGCCAAGCACGTCCTCTGGTCGGGCTCTGGATCGCGGCGCCATGCCGCGCACGGCGGGCGGGGCCGGGACCTGTCGAAGCGAAGATCGCTACCCGGTGCCCGAAAGGTGCAAGTGGCCTGCCAGAAAGCCCACCGATCCCTCTCGACCAGGCAGCACCCAAATGACGGACCGCGGGCGGTGGTGGCGGTGGCAGTCGGCGCTCCCGCGCCTGCCCGTGCGCAGGGTGTGACCGGCGTGGTCGTAGGTCTCATGGTCGCATCGTTGTCGCGCTGCTGCTGGTGTTCCTGCGCTCCCGCTGGCGGTACGGGTTGTCCGTCGGCGCCGTCCGGCTCACGCTGGGCGGGGCCGCGCCGGTGGGCGGCGGTCAGAGAGGGCGGCCGGCCAGGAAGACCCAAGGAGTGACCGTGACCAAGCCGGGCAAGAACGAGCCGACGGCAGAGGATGATGCAGCGGCAGGACAGGCCGCGAGGTCGTTGGACGACGACGCTGTCGCAGGAGAGCGGTACGGCGTGGCACAGGCGCGGGCTCTTCTCCGCAGCTTCCGCGAGGACACCGGCCGGGACGCCCAGACCATAGGCGAGCTGGCGGAGTGGGTGAGTCGGCGCAACCGCTGAAGTGATCGTGGGGGTCGCGGTGACGGGAGGTGACCATCCGTCACGAGTTGAGCATCGACCCCGCCCGGCGGGTCGACCCGCCGGGCGGGCTGGCGTCAGTCGCCGGCGCCGCGATCGTTCTGCGCGGACTGCGCGGCATCGTGGACAGGCTCGACCGGGAGGGGATCGACGACTTGATCGACGGGCTCGAGGACGCGCCCGGTCCGCCCGCTGGACGGGGCCGCGGCCTCCCACCCCCGGAGACGGAGGTGAGACGGTCGGCGCCGTGGCCCATGACGGGTGCCGACGCTGCCCAGATGCCCTGGGGCCTGCCCCTCCCTCGAGCGGCCCGCCCCCCCGCGCCTGGGGGGAGCAGCAGGACGGGCCGCTGTCCTGCGTACACGCGTGAGGGTGCTGCCGGGAGGCTGGCCCGCGGGTGGGGCGCGACCCGCCCCGGCGTCGGAGGCTCTGAGGCGGGCCGCTGTCTCATGTGATTCCCGCTTGCCGGCGCAACGATGCTCGGGATCCCCGGCCATTCCCCGTCCTCAATGACCGTCCCGTGCCATCGCTCGGACACGGCTTCGCCGAGCCACCGGCCGTGCTGGCCGGCACGGTCGTCCGTACCGGACCTCGACCGCACCCGATCTCGGCCAACGCGCCGCCCGTGGCCGGAGAAAGGCCCCGTCGTCCACGCATCCGCGAGACGCGCTCGCGACGGGCTCCGGCACCGCCGGTCCCGGTGAATTCCGCGCCCCGTTGGCCGCGTCAGTTCGCCCTGGCGGGCCGCGGTCTGTCCCAGGCGTGACGGTTCAGGGTTGCCCCCACCATGAGGCTTGCCAGGTGATGCCGGCCAAGGCGGCTTGGCCGGACAGGCTGGGGTGGAAGTAGTCGAGTTTGCTGACCTGGCTCTTGCTGAACGAGTAGTTGAAGACGGCGTTGCCGTCGAAGCGGCAGTTGGCGTACCGGCCGCACTCCTGCGCGAGCACGGTGTTGAACGCGGCCTCGCGATCCCGGACGGCCTGCCGTTGCGCGTCCGTATTGGACAGCGACAGCAGCGACTGGCAGATGCCGGCGGCGGCCCACACCGACTGGGCGATCAGATCGCTCCGGTAGAGCTCCCACAGGTGGTACACGTTCGGGATACTCGCGACGAAGATGTGGGCGTTGCCCGGTAGACCTTTGAGCGTCGCCAGCGTCTGCTGGAACTGGGTCCGGAACGCGTCGACGGGGGTCATCGTCGCGGTCGACGAGGTGCACAGGTCGTTGGCACCCATCAGGATCGTCACGTACTTGGCGCCCTGCCCGACCGCCTTCGTCGCCTGGCCGGGGGCGTCGCTCATCCTGGCTCCCGACACCGCGTCGTTGAACGCGTTGCCGGCGATGGTCGGCTTGCCCGCGCGGATGCGCTCGTAGTGACTGGACACCCCGTCCCAGCTTGCGCCTCCGGTGCTCCAGGAGTTGGCGGGATGGTTGCCATACCAACAGCAAACGTCGACGGCCTGGCTGATCGAGTCACCGATCGCGGCGATGCTGCTCGGGAGCGGCGGGGAACTCGCGGCGGACGCCACTGCCGGGGCACCGGCGACGGAAACCACGGACAACGTCAGCACGACAAGCCATCTGCGCATCGCGGTTCCCCCGCTCACGCCGTCGAGCCCGGGAGGTCTCTGTGGCCGGACGACTGGCACGTACCCGACGATCTCAGCCGACAAACGGTGGTCCGATCCGCCAGCTGATCATTTCCGCCTGTCCGTCCCCCACGTCCCGCTCGGGCGATCGCGGCCGGCACGACTGAACATCCCGGACCAGTCAGGCCGTGTCCTCTGCTCGAGCGGTCCCCGGTCGAGCCGAACCGAAAGGACCGACGCCGCAACCGCATCAGCAGTCCGTTGGAGGCAGGCCCGGCCAACTGCCGCGGCATGTCGGCGCGATGTTGCGCCGCTCATTGGTCGGTGGGGATTACAAGGTCGAGTTGGCGGAGGCGTTCTGGGTCGGCGATGAGGTCGATGCCGGTGATCTTGTCGCCGCTGGTCGTGAAGCTGACGACGACGCGTAGCTGGCCGGCCGGCATCCATACGGCTCCCGCTGCTCCGTTGACGAGCGCTGGTCTGGCGCCTCGCGCGCGCCGTGAGAAGGAGGCGGCGACGTCTGGCGCTCCGTGGATCTCCTCGGCTGCGCCCAGCCGTACGGCTTGCTCGTCGGCGCGTAGCACGATGTCAGGGTCGAGGAGGGCGAGCAGCGCGCTGAAGTCTCCGTTGCGGGTTGCGGCGAGGAAGGCGTCGACGAGCTTGGCCTGGCGGAGCCGGTCGGAGTCTCGGATCGCGTCCTGACCCTGTACCCGGCGGCGTGCGCGGCTTGCGAGCTGGCGTGTTGCGGGTGTGCTGCGGCCGACGATCGGGGCGATCTCCTCGAAAGGCACGGCGAACATGTCGTGCAAGACGAATGCGACCCGCTCCGGGGGTGCCAGCGTGTCGAGGACGACGAGCAGCGCCAGCCCGATCGAGTCGGCGAGGAGTGCCTCCTGCTCGGGGTCGGTCCGCTCGTCGTTCGTCGCGATCGACTCGGTGATGTGCGTATCGAGGCTGTTCTCGCGCCGGGTCGCTCGCGACCGGAGCACGTTCAAACAGACGCGCCCGACGACGGTCGTCAGCCATCCGGCGAGATTCTCCACCGCGCTCGCGTCGGCTCGGCTGAGACGGACCCAGGTCTCCTGCACAGCGTCCTCGGCTTCGGCGAGCGAGCCGAGCATCCGATACGCGACCGCTACGAGATGCGGCCGCTCCTCGTCGAAGCGCTGCGCCAGCCAGTCCCGTTCGTCCATCAGTCACATTCCCTCGTCGGCAGGTGTCATACCAGTGACCCCCAAGACCCGATCGATGTGACATGGAAAAGCGATGACGTCACCCATCCTGGTCACCGGCGGAACAGGCACGCTCGGGCGGCACGTCGTCCGGCGCCTGCGGGACGCCGGCTGCGACGTACGGGTGCTCAGCCGGCACAGCCACTCGCCCGGGGACGGCGTGGAGTTCGTGACCGGAGACCTGGCCACAGGCAAGGGTATCCAGGCCGCGGTGGCCGGGGTCGGGACCGTCGTGCACTTGGCGGGCAGCGCCAAGGGCGACGAGGACAAGGCGCGGAACCTGGTACGGGCAGCATCCCGGGCAGGCGTGCGGCACCTGGTGTACATCTCGGTCGTCGGCGCCGACCGCGTCCCGATCGTCAGCGGCATCGACCGCGCGATGTTCGGCTACTTCGGGTCCAAGCTGGCCGCGGAGCGCATCGTGTCCGACTCGGGGCTGCCGTGGACGACGCTGCGAGCCACCCAGTTCCATGACCTGCACCTGACGGTGGCGGAGCAGCTGGCCAAGCTGCCGGTGATCCCAGTCCCGGCCGGCGTCCGGTTCCAGCCGGTCGACGCCGACGAGGTGGCGGCCCGGCTCGTGGAGCTCACGCTCGGCAAGCCGGCCGGCCTGGTGCCCGACATGGCCGGGCCGCGGGTGTACGGGATGGCCGATCTCGTCCGCGGATACCTGCGGGCTCGCCACAAGCGCCGGCTGATGGTGCCGGTCCGACTCCCGGGTAGGGCTGCCCGCGCGTTCCGCGCTGGCGCGAATCTGTCTCCCGAACGAGCCGTGGGTCACCGGACCTGGGAGGACTTCCTAGCCGAGCGGGTGAGCTTGTCGAGCGACAGCAGATCCAGCCTGCCATAGCGTCCGGCAACCTCTCCTAGCGCGCACGGGTCGCAGCTCGTTACCTGCTGTGAACCTGCGACAACCATTTGCCGTAGAACGGACGACCACACCGGTCGAGCGCACCTGCACTCCGCGTCGCCCAGCCTTGTCGCCGCCCCATGTGCAGGAGTTGCGGGCCGCTACCCTGCTTGTCCGGCTGCCGCGACGGCGTTGGCGAGGTCGGCCGGGCGGCTCCACATCGGCCAGTGTCCCGTCGGCAGGTCGACCAGTTCGAGGTCGCGCAGGCGGCTGACCTCAGCGAACATCGGGTGGCCGCCGCGAGCCAGCTCAAGCATCTGCGCGGACGGCAGCGAGCACGCGATGATCGTGGTGGGGACGTCGAGCCGCCGCTCGTCGCGCAGTTGCAGGCGCTCGCGCGCCACGTCGCCGGGAACCGGCACGGCGCGGGTGCGGAATGTCGCGAGCCGCTGGTCGTCGAGGCCGTCCAGGCTGGCCCCGCCGGCCTCGAGTTCCTCCCAGGACGGAAGCGGGATGGAGGCCACATCGTCGGCGACGGAGTCGTCGAAGGCCGAGCCGTCGGCGGCTGGACCGCTGTCGACGTAGACGACACGGCGCACCGCGTCGGGCCGGCGGTCGAGGACGGCCGTGGCAACGCGCCCGGCTCCGCTGTGCGCGACGAGCACAGGAGGCGTGGCCAGCCGGGCGATGACCGTCTCGAGGTCGTCGGCCTGATCTGTGAGCGAGACCTGGGGCTCGTCCGGTGACGATGATCCGCGGAGGGTGACCGCCTCGACCGCGTGGCCGAGGTCGGTGAGCCGGGCGGCGACGTCGTCCCAGGCCCAGGCGCCGAGCCAGTGACCGGGGACGAGGATGATCGACGATGCAGTGTGCTTTTCCATGTCCTCGACGGTAGCGGCGGCCACGGTCAGCAGCATGTCACTATTTCTGTCCT
>Ga0210378_10001387_pt1 | contig 12681 bp, 9 predicted proteins | sample PLM1_60_b1redo_FD_155465 | JGI IMG/M metagenome (GOLD analysis project Ga0210378, IMG submission 155465) | Groundwater sediment microbial communities from an aquifer in East River, Colorado, USA - PLM1_60_b1 redo | ecosystem: Environmental > Terrestrial > Soil > Riparian zone | place: USA: East...
CGCGCCTGGCAGACCGACGTGATCTTCCAGGTCGCCACCGACCCCGCTCAGGACCGCGTCACGCAGGACGCGATCGAGGCGAGCAAGAGTTTCTTCCGGTTGCCGATGGAGGCCAAGGCCAGCCACGTCAGCGACCTCACCTACAGCGGCTATATCGCATCCGGCGAGGAGGTCACCGCCGGCGAGGCCGACTACTCCGAGATCTTCACCGTGTGCAAGGACGTCGCCGCCGACGACCCGAGAGTGCAGCAGCAATGGCCGTGCCACGGCCCCGCGCCGTGGCCGAGTTCGGCGTACGAGCAGCGGATGCAGGAGTTCATGGGCCAGCTCGGCTCGATCGGCGACAAGCTGCTGCGGCTGGTGGCGCTGGCCCTGGACCTGCCCGACATCGACGCGTTGACCAAGCTCAGCAGCGACGGTTGGCACCACATGCGGGTGCTGCGCTTCCCCGCACTGTCCGAGCAGACCTCGCGGGGGATCGGCGCGCACACCGACTACGGGATGCTGGTCATCGCCGCCCAGGACGACGTCGGCGGACTGTTCGTTCGCCCGCCGGTCGAGGGCGAGCAGCGCAACCGGAACTGGCTGGAGTCGGAGAGCTCAGCCGGCATGTACGAGGACGAGGAGCCCTGGACTTACGTGGAACCGGAACCGAGCGTCCTGACTGTCTTCCCGGGCGACATCCTGCAGTTCCTCACCGGCGGCCTGCTGCTGTCCACTCCGCACAAGGTGAAGCTCAACACCCGCGAGCGCTACGCGATGGCGTACTTCCACGAGCCCAACTTCAACGCCACCGTCCGCCCCCTCGCCGAGCCGGCCGGCGACGACTACATCCACTACGGAACGCACTTCACGAACATGTTCCTGCGCTGCTACCCGGACCGGATCACCACCAGGCGGATCGAGGCCGAGGACCGCATGTCCATCCTGCAGGACCTGCGCGAAAAGGCCCTCGCCGACGCGTGATCCGCTGGACACCCGATCCGGCTTACATTTCGTGGCGCGGTCGTGTCCATGTCGATCCGGTCGGAAGCCGTTCGTGTAGTGGTTGAGAAGCCGGCACGGTGCCGGCGGCGACGTCACGGGCTGAGTTTCGGCAGGGAGGAGCTCACGATGAGCAAAGTCGTGGTGACCAACAGTCTGAGCCTCGATGGTGTGATGCAGGCACCGGGCCGGCCCGACGAGGACCTTCGCGGCGGCTTCGAGCGGGCGGCTGGGCGGTGCCCTATAACGACCCGGTCATGGGCAAGGCGATGGGAGAAGGGATGGCCAACACGGGGGCTCTGCTGCTCGGGCGGCGGACCTATGAGGACTTCGCGTCCTTCTGGCCCAATCAGCCGGAACCTAACCCGTTCACTGCGATGCTGAATCGGGGCGCAGGCTCTTCGCCGACGACGGTGTGTTCGCCGATCTCCGGCTCGTTGACAGCGTGACGACGACCACCGGCGTGGTGATCGTGACCTACCAGCTGGCCGAACCGACGGCGGGAAGGAGGAACACGAGATGAAGCAGTACCTGCTCAGCGTGTATCAGCCCGACGGAGATCCTCCGCCGCCCGAGATGCTGGAGCCGATCATGCGGGACCTCGACGCTCTGAACCAGGAGATGAAGGCCGCCGGCGCGTGGGTCTTCTCCGCCGGTCTGTACCCCGCGAGCACGGCCACCGTCGTACGGGTCAAGGACGGCGACGTGCTCATGACCGACGGGCCGTACGCCGAGGGCAAGGAACACCTCGGCGGGTTCACGATCATCAAGGCGCCCGACCTCGACGCCGCGCTCGATTGGGGCCGCAAGTTCGCCCAGGCAATCGGCCTCCTCCCGATCGAGGTGCGGCCGCTCCAGGACGGGGCCGAAGGCTGATACCTGGCATGCCCACCCTCCCCGCCGCGGAGCTCGAACGTGTATTCCGCGAGGAGTACGGCCGCGCGGTGGCCGTCCTGGTCCGCGTCTTCGGTGACATCGACGTCGCGGAGGAGGCGGTCCAGGACGCGTTCACCGCGGCGGTGCAACGGTGGCCGTCGGCAGGGCTGCCCCCGAGCCCGGCGGGATGGATCATCACCACCGCCCGCAACCGGGCGATCGACCGCCTCCGCCGCGAGGCGTCCCGCGAGGACCGGTACGCCCAAGCCGCGCTGCTGCACGCCCGCGACGAACCGGAAGAGGAGGGCGCTGTGCGCGACGACCGGCTGCGCCTGATCTTCACCTGCTGTCATCCTGCGCTCGGCACCGGCGTCCAGGTCGCGCTGACGCTCCGGCTCCTGGGCGGGCTCACCACCGCGGAGATCGCGCACGCATTCCTGGTGCCCGAGCCGACCATGGCCCAGCGGCTGGTCCGGGCCAAAAGCAAGATCCGCGACGCGGGGATCCCGTACCGGGTCCCGTATGAGGCCGACCTCCCGGACCGCCTCCGGGCCGTGCTGGCCGTCGTCTACCTCATCTTCAACGAGGGCTACACGGCGAGCTCGGGCGACCGGCTTGTCCGCGAGGATCTCTGCACGGAGGCCATCCGCCTCGGACGGCTGCTGGCCGATCTCATGCCCGACGAACCGGAGGTCATGGGCCTGCTCGCACTCATGCTGCTCGTCGAGTCGCGTCGGGCCACCCGCACTACCCCGGACGGCGACCTCGTACTACTGGCCGACCAGGACCGCGGCCGCTGGGACCGCGACCTCATCGCCGAAGGCCAGGCGATCGTCCGGCAATGCCTGCGGCGCAACCAGCCCGGCCCGTACCAGATCCAGGCAGCGATCAACGCGGTCCACAGCGACGCGCCGGCCGCGGCCGCCACGGACTGGTGGCAGATCCTGCAGCTGTACGACCAGCTCCTCATCCTCGCCCCGAGCCCGGTAGTGGCCCTCAACCGCGCGGTCGCGGTGGCCCAGGTCGAGGGACCGGATGCGGCGCTCACCCTCGTCGACGGCCTCGACCTCGGTGGCTACCACGTGTTCCACGCCATCCGCGCCGACCTGCTCCGACGCCTGGGCCGAGGCGCCGAGGCGGCGCTGGCGTACGAGGCGGCGATCGCCCGCACCGACAACGCGACCGAGCGCGACTTCCTGCGGCGCAGCCGTCAGGCGCTCACCTGACGTCGACGAGGCTGTTACATCCCGCTCAGTTACATCCTGCTCAGTTACATCCTGCTCAGTCGGTGAAGGTCGAGGGCTGGCGGTCCTTCCAAGGCAGGGCATGCTCGAGCTGTGCGGCCACCCGTAGCAGCAGGTCTTCCCTGCCGTGGGCGGCGACGAGTTGTACCCCGATCGGCAGCCCTTCACGGCTCTGCCCGAGCGGCAGGCTGATCGCCGGGTGCCCGGAGACGTTGAACGGCGCGGTGAACGGCCCGAACTCGAAGATGCGCCGCAGCCAGGAGCGCACGGTGTGGTCGGGGTTGTCGTAGTCGAGGGTGCCGTGCGGTGCCGGGAGCTGCCCGAGCGTCGGCGTCACCAGCAGGTCATGGCGGGTGAAGAACAGGCCGACAGGGCGGGTGACCTGGTGCTGGGCGTCGATCGCCGCCATGACGTCGAGCGCGGTGAACGCCTCGGTCTCGGCGAGCACCTGCCGGGAGACGGCTTCGAGCAGGGACCGCTCGGGCCGGCTGGGTGCCCTGAGCAGCGCGGCGCCGGTCGAGACCACGCCGAGCATCGTCGCCTCGACGAGTGCGTCGGGGTCGACGGCCGGGCTCGTCTCGGTCACCGTGTGCCCGATCCACTCCAGCGCCTTGCCGACGTTGGCCGTGACGGCGGCGACCTGCGGGTCGACCGCCGTCCCCGACCACGCGTCGGTCGTCACCGCGACCCGCAGGCGGCCGGGATCGGCGCGCACCTCGTCGGCGTACGGGCGGGCCGGCGGCGGTGCCGTGTATTTGTCGCCGACGGTCGGCGCGGCGACGGCGTCGAGCAGGTGCGCCGTGTCGCGGACGGTCCGTGTGAGCCCGAACTCGACGATCAGCCCGAACCCGGCCTCGCCGACGAGCGGCCCGCAGGGGGTGCGGCCGCGACTCGGCTTCAGGCCGACGAGTCCGCAGCAGGACGCCGGCACACGCAACGACCCGCCCCCGTCATTGCCGTGCGCGAGCGGCACCGCCCCAGCGGCGACGAGCGCGGCCGACCCGCCGCTCGACCCACCGACGCCCCGATCGAGGGCCCAAGGGTTGCGGGTCGGTCCGTACCTCACCGGCTCGGTCGAGAAGCTGAGACCCATCTCCGGTGCGGTGGTCTGGCCGAGCGTCACCAGGCCGGCGGCGCGAAAACGGGTCATGAGGTCGTGGTCGACCAGCGCGACGGCACCGCGGATGCTGCGGCTGCCGAGCGCGAACGGCACGCCCCGCGCGAACGGGCCACTGTCCTTGATCACGAACGGCACGCCCGCCAACGGCCCGTCGGGCTCGTGGTCGAGCGCCGTCTCGAACAGCGGCAGTGTCAACGCGTTGAGGTCAGCGTGGGCGTGGTCGAGCGCGCGCCGGGCGACTGCCTCGATCTCCACCGCGCTCACCTCACGCGCCCGGATCAGCTCGCCCAGGCCGACCGCGTCGAGAGTCGCGTATTCGTGCAGTTCCAGCGGGTCCAACTCCTTACCTCGTGGCCGTGACAGCCTCGCGCATGACCTGGCGCGGCACCACCGAGTTTCGACGCCACGTCGCCGTGGCAGGTCCCCTGAAAGTTCTTCGTGCTGTTGTCGATTTTGGCGAGCCCTGCGTGTCGTTGGTGTAGAAGGGCCGTGAAGCGCGGCTCGAGACGATGGAGGCAGAGGACATGGCCAAGGAGTTCGAGGTGCACTGGGAGGGCGAGCAGGCGTGGGGCGCATGGCTGGACGGCGTCTTCGTGACCGAGGCGGTGGCGTGATGGCCCAGTATGCGGTGCTCATCTTCGAGCGCGAGACGCCCGGCGGCGTGGCCGACATGCCGCCGGAGGTCATGGAGGCTCACGGGCAGCTGCCCGAGCGGATCGCCAAGCAGGGCGGCCGCATCGTCGCCGGGATGGCGCTCGAGCCGACCGAAACGGCGACCGCGATCCGCGGCGACCTGGTGACGGACGGTCCGTTCATCGAGACCAAGGAGGCGCTGGCCGGGGTCTTCGTGATCGAGGCGCGCGACCTCGACCACGCGCTCGCGCTGGCGAAGCTGACGCCGATCGTCGATGGCGGCGTCGAGGTGAGGCCGTTGATCGGCTTCGAGGTCGTGGAGGCGAGCTGAGCGCGGTCGAGCAGGCCGTCGCCGACGCGCACCGTCGTCAGTGGGCGTTCGTGCTCGCTGCGACGGTGCGCGTGACGCGCGACCTCGATGCCGCCGAGGAGGCCGTGCAGGACGCCTACGTCAGTGCGCTGCAAACCTGGGCGCGCGACGGGGTGCCGGCCAAGCCCGGCGCGTGGTTGACGACGGTCGCGCGGCGTAACGCGCTCAACGTGATGCGCCGCCGGCAGACGCTCGCGACCAAGCTGCCGCTGCTGCTCGGGCGCGAGGACGCCGAGATGTCCGCGCCCGACGCCGACACGATCCCCGATGACCGCCTGCGGCTGATCTTCACCTGTTGCCATCCGGCGCTGTCGCCTGAGGCGCAGATCGCGCTCACGCTGCGGTTGGTGTGCGGCGTGGCGACGCCGGACATCGCGCAGGCGTTCCTCGTCGCCGAGGCGACGATGGCCGCGCGGCTCACGCGCGCCAAGAAGAAGATCGCCGCCGCGCGCATCCCCTACGCCGTGCCGTCCGCCGCCGAGCTGCCCGAGCGCGTCGATGCGGTGCTGACCGTCATCCACCTGCTCTACGCCACCGGGCACACCGCGCACTCAGGCGAGGACCTCGTGCGCGACGAGCTCACTGGCCGTGCGCTCGATCTGGCGCGCATGCTGCGCCTGCTGCTGCCGGCCGACCGCGAGGCCGCCGGGCTGCTGGCGCTGCTGCTCGTCCACCACGCGCGCCGCGCCACGCGCACCGACGCGCACGGCCGGCTGCTGCGCATCGAGGAGCAGGACCGCTCCGCGTGGGACCGAGAGCGGATCGCCGAGGCCGACCGGCTCGTGGTGGCCGCGCTCAGTGCCGGCCCGCCCGGGCGCTTCACACTGCAGGCGGCGATCGCCGCGCTGCACGCGCAGGCCCCGAGCTACGCAGAGACCGACTGGCCGCAGATCCTCACGCTCTACGACGAGCTGCTGCGGATCTGGCCGTCGCCCGTCGTCGCGCTCAACCGCGCAGTGGCGGTGTCGATGGTCGACGGGCCGGAGGTCGCACTGGCCGAGGTCGAGGCGCTCGAGCGCGACGGCCGCCTGGCCGGCTACCGCTACCTGCCCGCGACCAAGGCGGACCTCCTGCACCGCCTCGGCCGCGACGCGGAGGCGGTCGACGCCTACCAGGCGGCGCTGGCGCTCAGCGACAACGCTGCCGAGCAGGAGTTCCTGGCCGAGCGGGTCAGGTCGGCACAGCCGAAGTCCTGAACCTCGGCGTCAGCCGTGCAGCAGCGTGCCGGCCGTGGGCGTCAGGCATGGCGTCCTAGGCGGACCCCGCGGCGTGCAAACTGCCGGGCAACCCGGAGCGACATCTGCGGGATCTGGCGTTGCTGTGCGCGTTGATCGAGGACCCGTTCGCGATGCGTGAAGAGCTGATGAAGAAAGACCGCTGGCGAATCGAGCAATTGCGGGAGCTAAGTTCGGAGGCCACGCGGAATCATCATCATGACGATGAAGACTTTTCACCCCCAAGTAAACCTACAATGATGCCAAGTATGGTGGTGGCGAAACCATACAGCGCTTTGCTGGAATCGGGGAGATCTAGTGCGTCAGTCACAATCGCGGCCAGGACGAAGAATAGGAGAACGCCAAGTGCGGCCAAGAAGTTCATGGCTTTGAATTCGGGCTCGGTCGGTGCGGCAGCTATTGCGTTTGTTGATCGCTCGGCAGCCTCCCGCGCAACGTCTGGAATCGCGCCCGGACTTTCTCCAGCGCGTCTCTGATTTCAGTTTCGATTGCCGACCTCAGGCTGGTCCGGCTAGGACGAGGATCAAAGAATACGCCCATGACTGCCCTCCATTGCCGACGCAGCGCGTACGCCCAGTGTAGGAATCTCACTCGGAGCAGTCACCCCGCGACCGGCAAAATTCCACGTCCGTCAAGGTTATGACGGATGGGCCGTGGATCGATTCCCTGCCCTCGATGGGCTGCGAGGCCGCGCGAGCAAGCAGTCGAGTCGGCCCGGTTTTGCGCTCGTGACAGGTCGTGCTGCCGAACAACTGGTTGGCTTTGCGTTGGGCTACAGCCTTCAGCCGCCAAGGGTCTGTCGGCCTGATCGCAGGCCGACGAGGACTGGTCGAGGTCGCACCCGCCGCGCACGCCGGGCATAAGCTCGGACGCGGGCCGGGGGGTGATCGATGCGCATCCGACTGCTCGGGGGGTTCGCGGTCGAGGTGGGCGGCCGCGATGTCGCCGCGCGTGCCTGGCGGTTGCGCAAGTCCCGCACGTTGGTGAAGGTGCTCGCGCTCGCTCCGGAGCAGCGGATGCATCGGGATCGGCTGCTCGAGCTCCTTTGGCCCGACCGCGGTGCCTCCGCCGCCGCGAACAACCTGCATCAGGCGTTGCACGTGGCGCGCCGCGAGCTCGTCCAGTCGCACCAGGACGAGGGATTGCTGGCGCTCCGGGACGGGCTCGTTCTCCTGCACGCCGACGGCGCGGTCGAGACGGATGTACGACGCTTCCGCCAGCTGGCCGCTCACGCCTGGGCCACCCGCGACGTGGATGACCTTGCCGCGGCGGTCGACGCGTACACCGGGGAACTCCTGCCTGAGGATCGATTCGAGGACTGGACGAGCGGGCCGCGGGACGACCTGCGCCAGGCGTTCTGTGACCTGTCGGTCGCCCATGCCGCCGAAAACGTCCGGGTGGGTCGCGTCGGCGCGGCGTTCGAATCGCTGCGGCGCGCCGTCGAGGCTGATGCGTTGCACGAGCCGGCTGCCCGGATGTACATGCGGCTGCTGGCGGAGCAGGGCAGGCGGTCGGAGGCGCTGGCTCTCTATGAGCGGCTGCGCCGCGACCTGGCCGAGACCTACGGCACCGACCCGGACCCGGAGTCCCGCCGGCTCTACCGGGATCTGCTGGCAGGCAGCGTGGACACCGCGGCGGCACCGCGGCCGCTGTCCGCCCGGAGCAACCTCCAGCCCGCCCTGACGAGCTTCGTCGGGCGTGAGCGACAGGTCGCCGAGGTGCACCGTGAGCTCTCGCGAGCGCGGCTGGTCACCTTGACCGGTCCCAGTGGGGTCGGCAAGACCCGGTTGGCCGAGGAGGCGGTCCGCGGGCTGGTGGACAACTACCGCGACGGCGTCTGGGTGGTTGACCTGGTGCCGGTCACTACCAGCGAGCGACTCCCCGACGCGGTGGCCGAGGCGATGGGGCTCGATCCCGCCGCGGGTGCCGATCCGATTCGTACGCTGGTCGCGCGGCTGGCCACGCGCCACCTACTGCTGCAACTCGATAACTGTGAGCATCTGGTGGATGCCTGCGCCGGCCTGGTCCGGCGGTTGCTGCGCGAGTGCCCTGAGCTGCGGGTGCTGACGACCAGCCGGGAGCCGCTGCACGTGCCGGGCGAGGTCACCCTGCGGGTCCCATCGTTGGCCGTCCCGATGCGGACGGAGCAGGTGGCCGGCGCGCTCACCCACGAGGCCGTGCGATTGCTGGTGGACCGGGCGTGCGACGTGCGATCCGACTTCCGGCTCGACGAGTCGAACGTGACCGACGTGGTGGAGATCTGCCGGCGGCTGGACGGCATGCCGCTGGCGATCGAACTGGCTGCCGCTCGCCTCGCGCACCTGGAGCCAGCCGAGATCGCCGAGCGCCTGAGCAACGCCTTGACGGTGCTCGGCAGCGGCGACCGGATGACCCGGCACGCCACGCTGCGCGCCACCCTGGAATGGAGCCACAGCCTCCTCACCGACCAGGAGCAGGTGTTGCTGCGCCGGCTCTCCGTCTTCGCGGGGAGTTTCACGCTGCGCGCCGTGGAGGGCGTCTGCGCCGCGAACCCGCTGGCGCCATTGACGATCCTGGACTGTCTCGGCCGGTTGGTGGACAAGTCGATGGTGCAGCTGGAGCGCGTCGCCGAACGGTCGCGCTACCGGCTGCTGGAGACGATCCGCCAGTTCGGACGGGAGCGGCTGGTCGCCGCGGGAGAGGAGGCCGCGCTGCGGGCGGCGCACTCCGCATACTTCCTGCAGCTCGCCCTGGGCCACGACCCCGAACGCCGCTCCGGGGTGGTGGTCGACCGCCCGCAGGCGCTCGACCAGGAGCACGACAACCTGCGGGCCGCCCTCGGCTGGGCGCTCCGGACCGATCCGGATGATGCGCTGCTGCTCGCTGTCAGCCTGTGGCGCTTCTGGTTGGCCCGGGGGCATTTCGTCGAGGGATCGTGGTGGTTGGAGCAGGCGCTGGCCGCCGCGTCACCCGGCCTGCACGTGGAACGCTCCCGAGCGCTGCTGGCGATCGCGGTGTTGGACGCTCGGCTGGGTCGCTCCTCCCGGTTCACCGAGCTGGGCGCCGCCGCGGTGGCGGAGATGGAGCATGTCGGCTCGCCGGTTGAGGTCGCCTTCACGCGCGTGCTGGCCGGATTTCTGCAACCGCCCCGTGGTGACCTGCGCGCGGCCGCCCAGATCGCCGCGCAGGGACTCGTCCAGTCGGAAACGCTCGGCTCGCCGCGCATCGCGGCCGTCGCCTGCTGGTTGCAGAGCCTGGTCGAATTGTTCCGGGAGGAGGCTTCCACCGCGCTGACCTGTCTGTACAACACGCTGGCCGCAGTCGAGCGGGTCGACCCGGAGGAGTCCCCCTTCCTCCCGGTGGTCACCGTGTCACAGCAGCTGATTCCGTGCGCGGGGCGGTGGGTCCCGGCTTTCGTGGAGACGGCGTTGATCGGCCGCCGGGTCGGGCGGGCGCAGGCTCCTGGTTACATCTGGTCGGCGCTGGGGTCGGCGTACCGGCTGAAGCGTGATCTCCCGGCTGCGGCGGCAGTTGTCCGGCGCTCCACCGAGGTGTTCGACGACCTCGGCGACGATGCCGGACTCGCCCTCGCGCTGCACCACCTCGGCTGTATCGAGCGAGACCTCGGCGAGTTCGGCGACGCGCGGGCGCACCTGAACGAGGCGTTGTGGCTGCGACGGCAGCTCGGCGATCGACGCGGGGAGAATCTGACGCTGGCCAACCTGGGCCTATCGGACGCGGCAGCCGGTGATTTCGACGCCGGCCGCCGGCTCGTCCGCGTCGCCTTGGCGCAGGGGGAGGAGGTCGAGGACGGGCCTGGAGTGGCGGGCAGCCTGCTGGCCCTCGCTGTGGTCGAGCTCTTCGCCGGCGATCTGGCCCTGAGCCGCCGCCTTGCGGAGCAGGCGGTGGAGGCGTACCGGCCGCAGGGGTATCGGCCGATGACCGCTTGGGCGCTTCAGCTCGCGGCCGAGCTCGCCTGGTCCGACGGCGACCGCGAGGCGGTACGGCGGCGTGGAGCCGAAGCGGCCGCGCTCTTCGCCGAGGTGGGCTGCCGGCTGGGCCGGTCGCGGGCCGCGGCCTTGGCTGCCGAACTGGTTGCTAAGTCGTGCTAAGGCCCTGCTCAGGGCTGGTTGCCTAGCGTCGTGTGTCGGAGCCCGTAGGTGGAGTTCAGGGAGGATCCGATGACCGCGACACAGGACCGACCACCGGCGTTGGGGGAGGCGACGCTGGCGGAGCTGGCCCAGGCCGTGCACGGCGACCTGCTGGCTGCGGAGGCCGACGGCTACGACGACGCACGGTCGATCTGGAACGGCGCGCACGACCGGCGGCCCGCGCTCATCCTGCGGCCCACCGGGGTGGCCGATGTGATCAAGGGCGTGGAGTTCGCCCGCAGCGAGAACCTGCCCCTGGCGCTGCGGGGCGGCGGCCACAGCATCCCCGGCTTCTCCACCACCGACGGGGGGCTGGTCCTTGACCTGTCGGCCATGAAGGGCATCCGGGTCGACCCGGGGCGCAAGCGGGTGGTCGCCCAGGCGGGCTGCCTCTGGCAGGACCTGGATCACGAGACCCAGGCCTTCGGGTTGGCCGTGCCCGGTGGGCTGGTGTCCACCACCGGGATCGCGGGCTTCACGCTGGGCGGCGGGATCGGCTGGCTGGTCCGCCGCTGCGGGCTGACCGCCGACAACCTGGTCGCGGCGGACGTGGTGACGGCGGACGGTCAGCTGCTGCGGGCCAGCGCCGAGGAGCATCCGGACCTGTACTGGGCGCTGCGCGGCGGTGGCGGCAACTTCGGGGTGGTCACCTCCTTCGAGTACGCCCTGCACGACGTCGGGCCGACGGTGTTCGCCGGTGCGGTGTTCTACCCGGGCGCGCAAGCCCCGGCGATCCTCGAGGGGCACCGCACGGCGTGCGCCGCGGCGCCCGACGCGGTGTCGACGGTGGTCAATCTGACCACCGCGCCGCCGGTGCCGTTCCTGCCCGAGTCGGTCCACGGCAAACCGGTCGTGGCCATCCTCGGCATGTGGTCCGGACCGCTGGCCGACGGAGACCGGCAGACCCGTGCCTTCCGGGAGCTCGGGACGCCCATCGCCGACCTGTTCGGGCCGATGCCCTACGTGGCGATGCAGTCGCTGATCGACCCGCTGTACCCGCGCGGGCTGCACAACTACTTCCGATCGGCCTTCATCGCAGACCTGGACGGCGCAACGATCGCCTCGATCCTGCAGTCCTGACACGGTGCCTAACGCGCTGACCGAGCTGCACATCAACCACCTCGGTGGCGCGGTGTCGCGGGTACCCACCGCGGCCACCGCGTTCGCCACCCGGGACCGGGAGTTCATCCTCAACGCGGTGGCCCGCACGCCCGGCGCGGACGGGTTCACCGACGCCGTTGACTGGGCCCGCGCGGCCACCGACGGGGTGGGCCCCGACGCTGCGGCGTACGTCAACTTCACCGGCGAGGCCAGTGCGGACCAGGTGCGCGCGTCCTACCCCAAGGAAACCTACGACCGGCTGGTCGCGGTCAAGGACCGCTACGACCCGGCCAACGTTTTCCGCTTGAACCAGAACATCCCGCCGTCCGAGGCGTAGCTCCGCGACCAGGGTGCGCGGGAAGCTTGGCCAGGAATGTTTCAGGAACATCCGCCTGGCATCTTCGGGTCGCGTCGAGAACGTGCTGGAGCAGCCGGAGGAGGAACGGGCCATGTCCACCGAGCTGAACGAGACCGGGATCCTCGCCGAACGCGCCGAGGTCGAGCGGAAAGTCGCTGGCCGTACGCTGTGCGATCTGTTGGAGGACAACGCCCGTCGTTACCCTGACGCCCCAGCCGCGTCGTGGCGGCAGGGCGAGGAGTGGGCCAGCCTCACCTGGCGCGGGTTGCACGAGCGGGTGGTGGCGACGGCAACCGGCCTCGCCAGCCTCGGCGTCGGGCGGGGTGACGTCGTGGCGCTGATGATGAGCAACCGTCCCGAACACCTGATCGCGGACCAGGCGGCGGTCTATCTGGGCGCGATACCGACCACGTTCTACAGCACGCTGGCGCCGGAGCAGATCCGTTACTGCGCGGCGCATAGCGGCGCGAAGGTCGCCGTCCTGGAGGACCGCGAGCTGGCCGAGCGCTGGCAGGCGGTGCGTGCGGACCTGCCCGCGCTGGAACACCTCGTGCTGGTGTCCGGCGCCCGGGACTCCGGCTCGGACGTCTCCGGCGTAACGCCGGGCGTGCTCGGCTGGGACGAGTTGCA
>Ga0210378_10001388_pt1 | contig 12668 bp, 9 predicted proteins | sample PLM1_60_b1redo_FD_155465 | JGI IMG/M metagenome (GOLD analysis project Ga0210378, IMG submission 155465) | Groundwater sediment microbial communities from an aquifer in East River, Colorado, USA - PLM1_60_b1 redo | ecosystem: Environmental > Terrestrial > Soil > Riparian zone | place: USA: East...
GATGCTGCGGCGGACCAAGGAGCAGGTGGTCTGCGACCTGCCGGACAAGCAGGAACAGGTCCTCGAGCTGGAGCTGAACCCCAAGCACAAGAAGGTCTACCAGACGCACCTGCAGCGGGAGCGGCAAAAAGTGCTCGGCATGCTGGGGGACCTGGCGAAGAACCGGTTCGAGATCTTCCGATCCCTGACCCTGCTGCGGCAGGCGAGCCTCGACGCGGCGCTGATCGACCCGAAGTACGGCAAGATTCCGTCTACCAAGCTGGACGCGATGATGGAGCACCTCGCCGACATCGTCAGCGAAGGCCACCGGACGCTGATCTTCAGCCAGTTCACCCGGTTCCTCGACTCGGCCCGGCGGCGGCTGGACGCGGCCGGCATCGAGCACTGCTACCTCGACGGCTCGACCCGCAACCGGACCACGGTGCTGGAGAGGTTCAAGAACGGCGGCGCGCCGGTCTTCCTGATCAGCCTCAAGGCAGGCGGTTTCGGGCTGAACCTGACCGAGGCCGACTACTGCATCCTGCTCGACCCGTGGTGGAACCCGGCCACCGAGGCCCAGGCCGTCGACCGGATACACCGGATCGGCCAGACCAAGAAGGTGATGGTCTACCGGCTGGTGGCCAAGGACACCATCGAGGAGAAAGTCATGGCCCTCAAGGCGACGAAGGCCGCGTTGTTCAGCAGCGTCATCGACGACGGCGCGTTCGAGTCGGCGGCGCTGAGCGCATCCGACATCCGCGGCCTCCTCGAATAGCCCGCGGGCCCGGGGTCAGTGGCGCAGCAGCTCGGCGCGCGGACGGCGTGGGGTGAGTGCGTGCGGCGGGCTGGCCGGGCGGCCGAGCCGGAGGATCAGCTGCGGGTGGTCGTCCAGGCGTAGCTCGTCGCGTACCCGGGTGCGTAGCCGGTCGATCTCCAGTGGCTGGTTGAGGTAGGAGGCGGACACGCCTGCCGCGCTGGCCACCAGCAGCAGCCGGTGCAGGGCCTGTCCGGCCTGCAGCCAGTCGGTCGGGCCGTCCCCGGGCGTCGTCAGCACGGCCACGGTCGGATGCGCCTCCGGCCGCTCGTCCCACCCGGCTAGGTCCCGGCGCCCTCCGGTGAAGTCACGCAGCGGGAACTCGGCCGCGTGCCCGGCGCCGGCGCTCGGCCCGACCACGGCGACCGGAACGCCGGCACGGCCGCCTTCGGGCGAGCCGACCCAGCGGGCCAGCTCCGCTCGGAACGCCGGATCGGCCTGCTGCTCCCGCTCGGCGGTGACCGCGAGTGCGGCCAGCCCACGCCGCTCCCCCGCTGCCGCCACCCAGCGCAGCGCGGCGCCCTCCGCCTGGGCGGCGCCGGCCAGCGCCACCTGCAGCGGCACCGGCAGCGGTTCCTCGGTGAACGGCCCGCGCACGGTCCGCCGCATGCCCAGCTCGGCGTACAGGCGGGCCTCCTCGTCCGTCGGCCCGGCCACGCCGACCGCCTCCACCACGGCGGCCAGATCCGGCTCACGCCGGTCCGGCAGCAACCGCACCCGCGACCGCCCCGACAGCGCCGCCAGCGCCAGCCGCACCCCGTACACGGCCGCGCCCACCCCCATCAGCAGCTGCCGGTCCGCGGGGTCGGCCACCGGCATCCGGCGCGACCGGTCCACCCAGACCTGCACCGCGCCGGGCTCCACCCGGAACGCCCAGGGCTGCGCGTTGTGGTGCGACGGTGCCCGCCCGGCGGCACCCACGATCTCCTCGGCGTGCGGCACCAAGTCGGTCGAGCCGGCGGTCGATGCAGTCATCGTCGGTCCCCTCCGCGGAGCTGGCCTGCCACCCCGAGCCTGCCGGCCGCAGCCCGCCGGCGACAGGGTCCAACGGCCCGCCGCACGAGGACTTTGGTGGTCGGAACCGACCACGTGCTGGCCAGCGGGCGCAACGTGAACGTGCTGGTGCTGGATACCGAAGTGTACTCGAACACCGGCGGCCAGATGTCGAAGGCCACCCCGCTCGGCGCGGTCGCGAAGTTCGCCGCCGCCGGGAAGGCGGTGCCGAAGAAGGACCTGGCGCTGCAGGCGATCGCGTACGGCAACGTCTACGTGGCCCGGGTCGCGATGGGCGCCGATCCACAGCAGACACTGAAGGCGCTGCGGGAGGCCGAGGCGTACGACGGGCCGTCGCTGGTGATCGCCTACAGCCACTCCATCGCGCACGGCATCGACATGCGCAAGGGCCTGGACCAGCAGTACCGGGCGGTGGCCAGCGGGTACTGGCCGCTGGTCCGCTACGACCCGGTGCTGCGGGCGGCCGGCGGCAACCCGTTCCTGCTCGACTCTCCGCGCCCGCGGCTGAAGCTGACCGACTACGCCTACCGGGAGCTGCGCTACCGCAGCCTGGCCGACACCGACCCGGTCGAGGCGGAGCGGCTGCTGGGCCTGGCCCAGCAGGCGGTCGACCAGCGCTGGCAGGTCTACGAGGAGATGGCCACTCGAGGGGCCGAGAGGTTCCCGGCCGATGCGAGGAGGGGAGGGTCCTGATGGACCTGTACACCGACTACATGGGACTGACGCTGGGCAACCCGCTGGTCGCCTCCGCGTCGCCGCTGTCGCAGACGGTGGACGGCATCCGCCGGCTGGCCGACTCGGGGGTCGGCGCCGTGGTGCTGTTCTCGCTGTTCGAGGAGCAGTTGCGGCGGGACGCTGCCGAGCAGGCGCGGCTCGTCGAGACCGGCGCCGACAGCTTCGCCGAGGCGCTGTCGTACCTGCCGGCGAACGCCGAGCACACCACCGGCGCCCGGCGGTACCTGAGACTGCTGGAGCGGGCGGCCGCGAAGGTCGACGTTCCGCTGATCGGCAGCCTCAACGGCTGCACGCCGGGCGGCTGGGTCGAGTACGCCCAGGCGATGCAGGAGGCCGGCGCGGCGGCGATCGAGCTGAACATCTACTACGTCCCCGGCGACCCGCGGGTCTCCGGCCGTGCCGTCGAGCAGCGGCACATCGACATCCTGACCGCGGTCAAGGCCGAGGTGACCGTGCCGGTCGCGGTGAAGCTCAGCCCGCACTTCAGCTCGATCGGCGACCTCGCCCTGCGGCTCGACGCGGCGGGCGCGGACGGGCTGGTGCTGTTCAACCGGTTCCTGCAGCCGGACATCGATGCCGAGACGCTCGCCGTGCTGCCCACATTGGACCTCTCCACGCGGGCCGAGGCCCGGCTGCCGCGCACCTGGATCGCGCTGCTGCGCGGCCGGGTCCGGGCGTCGCTCGCGGCCACCACCGGTGTGGAGACGGCGGCCGACGTGGTCAAGTACCTGTTGGCCGGCGCCGACGTGGTGATGACCGCCTCGGCGCTGCTGCGGCACGGCCCGGCCTACGCCGGCACACTGCTCGACGGCCTGGTCGACTGGGTCGGCCGCAAGGGCTTCGGGTCGATCGCCGAGCTGCGCGGGCTGCGCGCGGTGCCGGCCAGCATCGAGCCCACCGGGTACGAGCGCAGCGGCTACGTCAGCGTGCTGGAGACCGCCCAGCGCACTTACACCCCCTGGTAGACCGGTACGACGAAACGGTGGGCGCCGCCTTTCCGGCGGCGCCCACCAAGTCTGTCGGGGGGTTCTACCGGGCGCCGGTCAGCAGCTTGACCGCCGCGGACAGGGCGGCGAGGCCGGCCTTGGCGTCGGCGAAGTACATGCCGGTCTTCGGGTCGGCGTACAGCTCGTTGTCGATGCCGGCGTAGCCGTGGCCCATCGAGCGCTTGATGACGATGACACTGCGGGCCTTGTCCACGTCCAGGATCGGCATGCCGGAGATCGCGTTGCCGGGCCGGCGGGCGGCCGGGTTGATGACGTCGTTGGCGCCGACGACCAGCGCCACGTCGGCCCGCGGAAACTCCGGGTTGACCTCGTCCATCTCCTTCAGCTGAGGGTAGGGGACGTTGGCCTCGGCGAGCAGCACATTCATGTGCCCGGGCATCCGACCGGCCACCGGGTGGATGGCGTAGCCGATCTCGACACCGCGGGACTCGAGCAGTTCGGCCAGTTCGCGCAGCTCGTGCTGGGCCTGCGCGGCCGCCAGGCCGTAGCCGGGCACCACGATCACCTTGCTGGCGTAGCTCAGCTGGATCGCGGCGTCGTCGGCGGCGATCGTCCGGACCTGTGCGTCGGCGCCGACCGCGGCCGCGGCGGCCGAGTCGCCGGTGCCGAACCCGCCGATGATGATCTCGGCGATGGACCGGTTCATCGCGTCGGCCATCAGCTTGGTCAGGATGCCGCCGGAGGCGCCGACCAGCGCGCCGGCGATGATGAGCACCGAGTTGTCGATGACGAAGCCGGCCATCGCCACTGCGGTGCCGGTGAACGCGTTCAGCAGTGAGATCACCACCGGCATGTCCGCTCCACCGATCGGCAGCACCATGGTGATCCCGAAGACGAGCGCGGCGAGAACGATAACCAGCAGCACCCAGATGTTCTGCGCGCCGGTGCACAGGTAGCCGGCGCCGCCGACCACGACGAGCGCGAGGGCCAGGTTCAGCGCGCGGGCGGCCGGGAAGACCACCGGCGCGCTGGTCACCAGCCCCTGCAGCTTTCCGGCGGCGATCAGCGACCCGGACAGGGTGACCATGCCGATGACGACGTCCAGCACGACGGTGACCGTGGTGCGCACCGGCTGGCCGCCGGGGATGCCGTCGCCGGCTGCCCGGACGAAGTCGGCGACCGCGACGAGCGCCGCCGCGCCGCCGCCGACCGCGTTGAACAGGCTGACCAGTTGCGGCATCGCGGTCATCTTCACGGTGCCGGCCATCCGCAGCCCGAGCGCGGCGCCGAGCGCGGCGCCGGTGCCCAGGACGGCCCAGCCGACGCCGGTGATCAGCTTGTCGTGCGCGACGATGACCAGGGTGATGCCGACGGCCAGTACCATGCCGGCGGCCGACAGCCGGTTGCCGCGCCGCGCGGTGGCCGGGGAGTTCATCAGGTGCAGCCCCAGCACGAACGCGGTCGCCGCGGCCAGGTAGGCCAACCGGACCAGGGTGTCAAAGACACTCATGCCCGCTCCTCCGCCGGTCCGGCCGGCGTCGCCACCGCCCGATCAGCCATCGTCGCTCCCCGCTCGCGCTGCGAGCCCTCGCGCTCGCTCGCTGCCCGCTCCTCCGCGTCCCGTTTGGACACTGCCGGGCGGGCCCGGAACATCTGCAGCATCCGCTCGGTCACCGCGTAGCCGCCGACCACGTTCAGGGCAGCGAACCCGGCGGCCACGAACGCCAGCACGTAGCCGACCGCGCTGTCCGCGGCGGCCGCGATCAGCATCGCCCCGACCAGCACGATGCCGTGGATCGAGTTGGCCGCCGACATCAGCGGGGTGTGCAAAGTGGCCGGTACCTTGCCGATCACCTCGAACCCGACCAGCAGGCTCAGCACGAAGATGGTGATGTCGGACAGCAGCGCGCCGGTCATCGCTCGCCTCCGTCAGCCTGGCCGGCGCCGAGCAGGCGCGCGGTGCCGGGATGGATGACCGCGCCGCCATGGGTCACCACCACGCCGGCCTGGATCTCGTCCGTCGGGTCGACCACCAGGGCGCCGTCGACCAGCATGTGCAGCAGCAACGCGGTGATGTTCCGGGCGTAGCTGTTGGACGCGGCCGCCGGCATCGTGGCCGGCAGGTTGTCCGCGCCGACGATGGTGACGCCGCTGTCGGAGACGACCGTCTCGCCGGCGCGCGACCCGTGCACGTTCCCGCCGAGTTCGCTGGCCGCCAGGTCGACGATCACCGAGCCGGCCCGCATCGCCTTGACCGCCTCCTCGGTGACCAGTTGCGGCGGTCGGCGGCCCGGCACCTGCGCAGTGGTGACTACGATGTCGTGCCCGGCGACGTGGTCGGCCAGTTCCCGCCGCTGCGCCTCCGCCTCTTCCGGCGTGAGCGCGCGGGCATAGCCGCCGTCGCCGGCGGCCGGGGCGACCGAGGAAAGGCTGAGGAAGGTCGCGCCCACCGACTCCGCCTCGGCCTTCGCCGCCGGCCGCACGTCGTAGGCGCGGACCACGGCGCCGAGCCGGCGGGCGGTGCCGATGGCCTGCAGGCCAGCCACGCCAACGCCGAGAACGAGCACCTTGGCCGGCCGCTCGGTGCCGGCCGCGGTGATCAGCATCGGGAAGTAGCGGCCGTACAGGGCGGCGGCCAGTACGACCGCCTTGTAGCCGGCGATGCTCGCCTGCGAGCTGAGCGCGTCCATCGTCTGCGCCCGGCTCAGCGTGCGGGGCAGGCCGTCGAGGCTGATCGCGGTCACTCCCAGGTCGGCCAGCCGCCGGGCGTAGCCGGGATCGGTCAGCGGCGCCAGCATCCCGACCACGGCCTGCCCCGGGCGCAGCCAACCGACCGCCTCCGGGTCCGGCCGGCGGACCGAAAGCAGCACGTCGGCCGCGGCGTACAGCTCCGCCCGAGACAGCACGAGGGCGTCCTGCGCGGCATACGCCTCGTCCGCGAACCAGGCGGCCGCGCCGGCGCCGGTCTCGATCGCCACCCCGACACCGGCGGCGCGCAGCCGGCCGATCACGACCGGCACCAGCGCCACTCTCCGCTCGCCGGGCGCCGTTTCCTTGACCACGCCCGCGGTCAGCCGACTCACCGCACGCACCTCGTCTCAGCTCCGCCTATGCGCTACGTCGATCGTCGGACCCGCAGGCGCCGGCAGGCAGGGCCAAACGTCCCGGCCGGCAGTGACCGCAGTCCATGGCCGGACACCGGCGACCGCCACGACCACGTCAGCCCGGCCTGGCTGCCGCGGTCATCGACCGGAGCCGACACCGCTGCCGGCCGCGGCCACCAGTTCGGCCAGACCGTCGACGATACCGCCGGCCAGCACGTCGATGTCGCCGGTGCTGTCCCGGTCGCCGGTGATCCCGAATGTCAGCTGGCCGCAGTAGGAGAAGGCGGAGATTCCAAACCGGAGCGTGGTGGCGATCGGCACGTACGGCAGGATCTCCACGGCTCGCCGACCGAGCGCGTAGACCGGCTGGCGCGGGCCCGGCACGTTGGTGGTCACCGTGACGATGTTGCGCTGCGGCAGCCGGAACACCAGCCGCATGCCCAGCGAGACGAGCGGGAACGGCTCGTACCGGGCGACCGAGGTGACCGCTTCGCCCGCCTCGGCCTCCTTGCTGGCCTTCAGCGCGTCGAGCTGGGCATGCACAGCCTGCAGCCGCTCGACCGGGTCAGCGATGTGGACCGGCAGGTAGGCGAGCATGAGCGAGATCCGGTTGGCGCAGACAGACTGCTCGCCCGGAGCCCGCACCGAGACCGGCACCAGCGAGCGGACCGCGTGCGGTTCCGGGCGCTCCCCGCGGGCCCGCAGCAAGGTGGCGAAGGCGCCGCTGATCGCGGTCAGCACGACGTCGTTCACGGTGCCGCCGAAGTCGCGCCGCACAGCGGCCAGGTCGTCGACCGAGGCGCGCACCCAGCGGTAGCGGCGAGCCTGGCCGATCGGGCCGGACAGGGACGAGGCGCTGGCCGGAACAAGCGCGCCGGCCAGTCGCGCCAGACCACGGGCGGTGTCAGCGGCGCGCCCGGCCAGCTGCCGCGGCCGACGCAGTGCGACGCGCAGCGCCCGGGCCAGCTCGACCGGGCTGTACACGAGGTCGCGCACCCCGTCCGCGCTCAGCCGCAGGATCGACGGCTCCGGCGCCGGTCGCCAGTCGTCCGGGACCGCCGGGCGGCGCTCCGCGGAGGGGTCGAGGAGCGTGCGGTAAAGCTCCGTGCCGGCCACGCCGTCCACCATGCAGTGGTGCACCTTGGAGATCAGCGCCCAGCCCCCGCCGTCCAGCCCGTTGACCATCCAGTACTCCCATAGCGGCCGGTCGCGGTCGAGCCGCTGCCCCATTACCCGCTCCATCAGCCGGCGTAGCTGCTCGTCCCGGCCCGGCGGAGGCAGCGCGGTCTGCCTGATGTGGTAGCGCAGGTCGAAGTGCGGATCGTCGATCCACACCGGACGGCCGATGTCGAGCGGGAGTTGGCGGACCTTCTGCCGGTACCGCGGCACCAGGGCCAACCTGCCGGCGATGGCTGCGAGGAACTCGTCGTATGACGGGGGCGGTCTCTCGAAGACCGCAATCGAAGCGATCGCCATCGAGGCATGGCGGTCCTCGTCCTCCGCGTCCAGGAAAGCCGCGTCGAGCGGGCTCATCCGGTCCATGCTTCGACCCCGATCCCAGTGGGTACGCCGCCGCGAGCGCGACGCCGGCACGCGCAAGGCCAGCGTGGCCGGACCATGAGCGGGTGGGGTAGGGCGCAAAGTCCCTGCTCCCCGAGTCGATCGGCCGGCGCCGCGCCGTCAGCCACGACCGCGGCCGCCGACGATGGCCTTCGGCCCGCTCTGCCGGGACCGAATGCCCTGTGCCCACGGAAGGTGCTGCGGAAAGGTAGGCGGGGGCAGACCGCCCGGCGCTGTCTCGCCCGATGCGGCGGGGCGTTCTCCTCCTTGCCGTCATAGAGCACAGGGAGGTGGTCCGAGATGCCGGATCGCGTGCAGGGACAACCGCTGCTGGTGGCGGAAGGCGTGCGCAAGGTCTACCGCACCGGCATGGTCGAAGTACAGGCGCTGGCCAACCTCAGCGTGGTGGTCGGCAGCGGTGAACTGGTCGCCGTGATGGGCCCGTCCGGGTCGGGCAAGACGACGCTGCTCAACTGTCTGTCCGGGCTGGACGACATCGACGGTGGGCGGGTGCTGATCGAGGGCAACGACCTGTTCGCGATGTCCGATGCCGCCCGGACCAGCCACCGAGCCCGCTCGATGGGGTTCATCTTCCAGGCGTTCAACCTGATTCCCGTGTTCACGGTGGCGGAGAACGTCGAGCTGCCGTTGCTGCTGGCCGGGGTGCGGCCGAAGCCGGCCCGGAAGCAGGCCGGCGAGATGCTGGAACGGGTCGGGTTGGGTCACCGCCTGGACCACCGGCCGAACGAGCTGTCCGGCGGCGAGCAGCAGCGGGTGACGATCGCCCGGGCTCTGGTCGCCCGGCCGGCGATTGTCTGGGCGGACGAGCCCACCGGCAACCTGGACACCCACATGGCCGGCCAGATCGTCGAACTGCTGCACGAACTGAACCGCAGTGAAGGCCAGACCATCGTGCTCGTCACCCACGACAACGCGATCGGCGCGTCGTGCGGGCGAATGCTGCGGCTGCGGGACGGCCGGGTCGTCTCCGACGAGCGGCAGGCCGGCGACGGGCAGCGGATGCCGGCCAGTCCGGGCAGCCTGCTCCGCACTGGAGCGTGAGGTCATGTACCCGAACCTGACGCCGACACTGGCCGTGCTGCTCGGGGTGAGCCTCGTCGTCGCCGTCTACATCGGACTGCGCCGGCCGTTCCTGCGCAAGCTGGCGCTGCGGCAGGTCTCCCGCCGCCGGCGGGAGGCGCTGCTGGTCATCACCGGGTCGGTGCTCGGCACCGCGATCATCATCGGCAGTCTGGTCGTCGGTGACACGCTCAACTCCTCGGTGAAGCGGGCCGCGTACACCAGCCTCGGCCCGACCGACGAGATCGTCGCCAGCCAGCACCTCGACCAGGGCCAGCAGGTCATCCGCGCGGTCGAACCGCTGCGCGCCGACCCGGACATCGACGGGCTGCTCACCTTGCACGGCGACCAGGCCGCGGTCGTCGCCGGCACCGGGCTGACCCGCAAGGCCGAGCCACGGGTGAACGTGTGGGACGTCGACTTCGGACAGGCCGCCGGGTTCGGCGCGACCGGCCAGGGCGGGTCGGGGCTGACCGGGCCGGCACCCCGTTCCGGCGAGACCGTGGTCAACCAGGATCTGGCCACCGCGCTCGGGGTGCAGGCCGGCGACACGCTCACCTTCCACCTGTACGGCCGGGCCTGGCCGGCGCGGGTCGCCCGGGTCGTGCCGACCTGGGGGCTGGCCGGCGCCAGCAGCGGAGTGGTCGTCCGCAACGCGTTCTTCGCCCCGGGCACGCTGGTCCAGGCCGCCGCGGTGTCGGCTGGCCGGACCGAGCCGCGGACGTTCACGTTCGTCTCCAACACCGGCGATGTCGAGAGCGGCAACCGGCTCAGCGATACGGTCGCGGCCAAGCTCGCCGCGGCGCTCGGCCCGCTGGCTCGCGCCGGCGTCACCGTCGAGAAGCCGAAGCAGGCAGTGCTGGACCAGGCGAAAGTCGCCGGCGACACACTCGGCTCGCTGTTCCTGTTCATCGGCAGCTTCGCGATCATCGCGGGCGTCCTGCTGCTGGTGAACATCTTCGTGATGCTCGCCGAGGAGCGGAAGTCGGAGCTCGGCATGCTGCGCGCGATCGGCATGAAGCGCAGCCGGCTGGTGCGCAGCTTCATGATCGAAGGCACCGTCTACGCCCTGGCGTCCTCGCTGGTGGGCATCCTGGCCGGGCTCGCGGTAGGCCGTGCGGTGGTGGCCGTGGCGGCCCGGATCTACCGCAACATCGGCCCGGACAGCGGCGGCCTGCAGATGACGTTTCACGTCACACCGGTGAGCATCGTCAACGGGTTCGCTGCCGGGTTCCTGATCGCCTTCGCGACCGTGACGCTGACCAGCATGCGGATCAGCCGGATCAACATCATCGCCGCGATCCGGGATCTGTCCAATGAGGGCGGTCGTGTGCCGCGGCGCCGTTCGGTGCTGGTCTCGACGGTGGCCGCCGCACTGTTCGCGCTGGCCTCGGTCCCGGCCATCGCGACCAGCCACCCGATCGGCTGCTACCTCTTGCCGGCGCTGGCCGTGCTGGCAGTCTGCCCGCTGCTGGTCCGGGTGGCACCCAGGCGCTGGGTGTACACCGGTGCCGCGCTGGTCGTGCTGGCCTGGACGCTGGCGGCCGGGACCGTGCGACCGCGGGTGCTGGACAACAGCACCACCACGACCTTCATCATCCTCGGCGTGCAGCTGGTGTTCTCTGGCGTGTTCCTGGTGAGCCAGAACCAAGGCGTGGTGACCCGGCCGTTCGCTCCCCTGGTGGACCGACCGACATCCGGCGGCCTAGCCGCCCGGCTGGCCTTCGCCTACCCGCTGGCCCGACGCTTCCGGACCGGCGCGACCCTCATCATGTACAGCCTGGTCGTCTTCACGCTGGTCCTCATCACGGTGCTGGGCGCCATGGTCAACTCCCTGGTGGACAGCGCGGTCCGCGACGCATCGGGCGGGTTCGCGCTGCGGTTGGACTTCAACCCCGCCAACCCGGTGCCCGACCCCGTCCGCACGCTGAGTTCGGGCCGGTTCGCCGGCCGGGTAGACGCGGTCGCGCCGCTGCTGGTCAGCCGCGGCAAGGTGAGCAAGCTCGGCAAGCTGACCAAGCCGGTCGACGTGATCGGCGTCGGAGCCGGTCCGGCGATCGTCGAGTCCGGCCTGTACCCGCTGTTCGAGCGGATGAAGGGGTTCGGCGACGACCGGGCGGCCTGGCAGGCGGTCCTGTCGGATCCGAAGTATGTCGTGGTGGACCAGTTCCTCGGCCGGCCCGGGGGCGGACCGGGACCACGCATCTTCGCCGCCGGCGACACGATGACGCTGACCGACCCGGCGACCGGGCAGGCGGTGCCCCGGACGGTCGCCGGAATCTTCCGGTCCGCCGAGGGCTTCTACGGCATCGCCAACTCCTCCAGCCTCACCAGCGTGGTGGTGATGAGCGAGACCTCGGCGCGGTCGGAGTTCCTCGGGCAGGCCAAGCTGGGCGCGACCATGATCAAGCCAGCGGCCGGCGTGTCGGAGCCCGCGCTCGCCGCCGACCTGCAGGGCCAGTTCCTCCAGTACAGCCTGGTCGCGACCCGGGTCCGCGCCACCGTCGAGCAGAACTCCGCCGCGAGCCGCGGCTTCTTCCAACTGATGCAGGGCTTCCTCGCGCTCGGGCTGCTGGTCGGTATCGCCGGGCTCGGCGTGGTGATGGTCCGCGCCGTCCGCGAGCGGCGGCGGACCATCGGCGTGCTGCGCGCGCTGGGCGTCTCGGCCCGCACGGTGCCCGCGGCGTTCCTGTCCGAGAGCTCGTTCGTCGCCCTGGAAGGCACCCTGCTCGGCACCGGCCTGGCAATCGTCACCAGCTACCTGCTCTTCACGAACGGCCCCGCGTTCAAGGGCACCGGGATCGGGTTCCCGGTCCCATGGCTCACGATCTCGCTCCTGGTCGGGGTGGCCCTCGCCGCCTCCATCCTGGTGACCACCTGGCCGGCTCGACAGGCGTCCCGGATCCGGCCCGCGGTCGCCCTGCGCGTCGCCGACTGACTGGAACCACCTGACCGGGCCAGGTCCTCGGCTACTCCCCGGCCAGCACGGTGTCAGCGGAGGCGGCGGACGAGCGGATCGCCGAGTAGCTGGCCGCCGGTGGCTGTGGGGGCGAGGCGGACCTTGACATCGACGGCGGTCACCGCGGTGGGCGAGGCGATGACCGGGTTGAGGTCGAGTTCGGCGAGTTCGGGGACCTCGTCGGCGAGCAGGCCGACCCGCAGGAGCAGGTCTTCGAGGGCCTCCACGGCGACCGCCGGGCGTCCCCGGTAGCCGGTCAGCAGCGGGGCGGACCGCAGTTCGGTGAGCATCTCGGCGGCGTCGAGGTCGGTCAGCGGGGCGAGTCGGGTGGTCCGGTCGGCGAGCAGTTCGGTGGCGGTGCCGCCGAGTCCGACGACGACCAGCGGAGGGTACGGGTCGATCCGGTTGACACCGACCAGCAGTTCCAGTCCCGGTTGCACGCTGGGCTGGACGACGACGCCATCGCCGGGTTCGCC
>Ga0210378_10001389_pt1 | contig 12665 bp, 13 predicted proteins | sample PLM1_60_b1redo_FD_155465 | JGI IMG/M metagenome (GOLD analysis project Ga0210378, IMG submission 155465) | Groundwater sediment microbial communities from an aquifer in East River, Colorado, USA - PLM1_60_b1 redo | ecosystem: Environmental > Terrestrial > Soil > Riparian zone | place: USA: East...
CGTGCTGGTCGAGACGGGCGCGGGAGTGGGCAGCGCCTTCACGGACTCGGCGTACGAGACGGTCGGCGCTCAGATCGTGTCGGTCGACGCGGCCTGGGGCGAGACGGAGCTGCTGCTGAAGGTGAAAGAGCCGGTGCCGGGGGAGTACGAGCGTTTGCGCGAGGGCCTCGTCCTCTTCACCTATCTCCACCTGGCGGCCGACGAGGAGCTCACGCGGGCTCTAGTCGAAAGCGGAATCACGGCGGTCGCCTACGAGACCGTCGAGACGCCCAATCGCGGACTGCCCCTGCTCGCGCCGATGAGTGAGATCGCCGGTCGGCTCGCCGCCCAGGCAGGTGCGTACTTTCTCGAGAAGCCGGTGGGCGGCCGCGGCCTCCTGCTGGGCGGCGTTCCCGGCGTCGCGCCGGGCAAGGTCGTGGTCATCGGTGGCGGAATGGTGGGCTACAACGCCGCCGTCATCGCCCTTGGCCTCGGCGCCCGCGTGACGATCGTCGAGCGCTCGATCGACCGCATGCGTCACCTCGAGGAGGTGCTCGGCGCACGCGTGACCCTGCTCATGTCCTCGAGCCTCCAGATCGAGGAGTCGGTTGCGGACGCCGACGTCGTCATCGGCGCCGTGCTCATTCCCGGCGCGCTTGCCCCAAAGCTCGTGAGCCGCGACATGGTCGCCGGCATGAAGGAGGGCTCTGTCGTGGCCGACGTCGCGATCGACCAGGGCGGTTGCTTCGAGACCTCACACCCCACAACGCACTCCGAGCCGGTCTACGTCGTCAGCGGAGTGACGCACTACTGCGTCGCCAACATGCCGGGAGCGGTGCCCATCACCTCGACGAAGGCGCTGACCAACGCGACGCTGCCCTACGTCGAGGAGATCGCGGAGCACGGCCTGGCCGAGGCTGTCGCCCGCGACGCCGATCTTGCCCACGGTGTCAACGTTCTCGACGGCAAGGTGACGTACGAAGCCGTCGCCGAGGCGCACGGCCTGGAGTACGCGGCGCTCGAGGACGTCCTGCCGCTTTCGCCGGTCTGAGGCGTTAAGGCGTCTGGGGCTCGGGCTTCTTCTTCGAGCTCGAAGGGAAGACCTTGACCACGAGCCAGGTGATCCCGGCCGCGAAGCCGACAACGCAGACGATGAAGACGATGAGGCCGAGCACGCCGAGGACGGGTCCCATGACCGACCTAGAATAGCCTCATGTCCCGCGCGTGCGTCATCGTGCTGGACGCGGTCGGCGCGGGAGAGCTGCCTGACGCGGCCGAGTTCGGCGATGAAGGCTCAGACACCCTGGGCAACGTGGCGCGGGCGGTCGGCGGCCTCGACCTGCCCAATCTGGAGGCGCTCGGGCTCGGGAACGTCGAGCCGCTGGAGGGCTGCCCGCCGCAGCCGGGCGCACCCGCGGTCGCGGGCCGCCTGGTCGAACGTTCGCGGGGCAAGGACACGACCACCGGCCACTGGGAGCTGATGGGCATCGTGACGCCACAGGCGATGCCGACCTATCCGCACGGCTTCCCGTTCGAGGTCATCGATCCCTTCATGCACCGCACGGGTCGCGGCGTGCTCGGCAACAAGGCCGCCTCCGGAACCGAGATCATCGAGGAGCTCGGCGAGGAGCACGAGCGCACGGGGAAATGGATTGTCTACACCTCGGCCGACTCGGTCTTCCAGATCGCAGCCCATGTCGACACGATCCCGCTCGACGAGCTCTACCGCGGGTGCGAGATCGCGCGCGAGATTCTGACCGGGAAGCACGCAGTCGGCCGGGTCATCGCCCGCCCATTCACAGGCGAGCCGGGAAATTACGTTCGCACGCCGGACCGGCACGACTGGTCCCTCGAGCCGAGACAGCCGAACTACCTCACCCTCATCCGCGAGGCGGGGTCGAAGGTGCACGGCGTCGGCAAGATCAGGGACATCTTCGCGGGCCGCGACATCGACGAGTCGCATCCGACCAAGTCGAACGTGGAGGGCATCAACCAGACGGAGCGACTGCTGCACGAGCTCGACCAGGGCCTGATCTTCGTGAATCTCGTCGAGACGGACATGCTCTGGGGCCACCGCAACGACCCGGTCAACTTCCACCGCTGCCTCCAGGACTTCGACCGCCGTTTGCCCGACCTTCTTGCCGCGCTCCAGCCCGGTGATCTCATGATCTTGACCTCCGACCACGGTTGCGACCCCACCACGCCGTCGACGGACCACTCGCGCGAGCATGCCCTTCTCCTCACCTACGTCGCGGGCAAGAACGCCGCCGGGCAAATCCACGAGGGCGAGTTCGCAGACGTCGGCGCCACCGTCAACCGCTGGCTCGGAGGGAAGGCCCCGCGGAAGGGAATTCCGGGCCTCCCGATCGTCGAGCCGTGACCGATCCCCGCGCCGGGGGAGGCCGGTGATCCGTCCCGCCGAGTTGATCGAACGGAAGCGCGACGGGGGCCGGCTCGAGCCCGAGGAGATCACCGAGCTCGTGCTCGGGCACGCCCGCGGGGAGATCCCGGACTACCAGCTCGCCGCCTTCTGCATGGCCGTGTACTTCCGCGGGCTCTCGGCCGAGGAGACCCTGGCACTGACCGACGCGTTCGTCCGCAGCGGCTCGACGCTCGATCTGCGGACGGAGCTCGGCCGCTCCGTCGTCGACAAGCATTCGACCGGCGGAGTGGGGGACAAGACCTCGCTCGTCGTCGGCCCGCTTGTCGCGGCTTGTGGCGTGCCGTTCGGGAAGATGAGCGGCCGCGGCCTCGGGCACACCGGCGGGACGCTCGACAAGCTGGAGTCGATCCCTGGCTTCCGCGTCGAGCTCTCCAAGGAAGATTTCGTCGAGCAGGTGCGCGAGGTCGGCCTGGCGATCATCGGGCAGTCGCCCGATCTCGTGCCGGCGGACAAACGGCTCTACGCGTTGCGCGACGTGACCGCGACCGTGGACAGCATCCCGCTGATCGCGGCGAGCATCATGTCGAAGAAGATCGCCGCCGGCGCCGAGGGGATCGTGCTCGACGTCAAGGTCGGCGACGGAGCCTTCATGAAGTCCCTCGAGGACGGGCGCATGCTGGCAGAGGCGATGCTCGAGCTTGGCCGCGGCGCGGGGCGCCAGGTGGTCGCGCTCCTGACCGACATGGACCAGCCGCTCGGCTGGGCGATCGGGAACGCGATCGAGATCGAGGAGGCGCGCGCACTGCTCGCCGGGGAGGAGACACCGCCCGACCTCTTCTCGCTTGCGATCCAGGCCGCCGGACGACTCCTCGCGCTCTCGGATCTCGACATCGACGCGGACGAGGGAACCCTGCGCGCCGAGCAGGCCGTCGAGGACGGCTCTGCGCTCGACGCGTACGAGCGCTGGATCGAGGCGCAGGGCGGCGATCCCAGTCCCGACGTGCTGCCGAGAGCGCCTGTGACGCGAGAACTGACGGCCGAGCAGGAGGGCTTCCTCGCAGCGGTCTCTGCACTCGGCATCGGACGAGTCGCGCTCGAGCTCGGCGCAGGGCGGCGGACGAAGGAGGACACGATCGACCATGCTGTCGGCATCCGCTGCTTCGCGAAGCGCGGTGACGTCGTCGAGGTCGGCCAGCCCCTCGCCGCGGTCTACGCACCGGACGAGACAGCCGCCGAGCACGCACTAGAGCGCATCCGCACGCTGATCTCGATCGCGGATGAGCCCCAGCCGCCTCGGCCGATCGTGCTCGAGACGCTCGCCTGACGCAGCGGCGACGCCGCTACGCTGGTGCCGTGCCTGAGTTACCGGAGGTCGAGACGATTCGGATCGGCCTCGAACCACTCCTCGTCGGACGGACGTTCGAGCACGTCGAGATCGAGGACGCGCGTCTGACCCGGCCGCACGACCCGCTGGCGGTCGCCGCCGAGCTCTTGGGTGAGACCGTGTCGGCGCTGGAGCGACGCGGCAAGTATTTGGTTATTCGGTTCGAGAGCGGTCGAGTTCTCCTGATTCACCTCCGGATGACGGGAAGCCTGCTGCATGTGAGGAACGGCAACTCGGCCGAGGATCCGTACCGACGTGCTGTTATCAGATTAGACAACGACTCGAACGTCGCCTATCGCGACGTGCGCCGCTTCGGAACATGGCTCTTGCTCGAGCCCGGCGAGCTCGAGCCCTATCTCGCCTCGCGCGTCGGCGACGAGCTGCTCGACCGGCGGCTCTCCACGCAGGCGCTCGAAAGCCTGCTCGACCGGCGTCGGGCGCCGATCAAGGCGGTGCTCCTCGACCAGCGCGTCTTCGCCGGCGTCGGGAACATCTACGCGGACGAGGCGCTCTGGTGGGCGCAGATCCATCCCCTCCGCCCGGCCGCGAGCCTCGACCGCGCCGAGCTTCGAGCCCTGGTGCGAGGCGTCCGCAAATCGCTCAGACACGGAATCGCGCGCCAGGGAGCGACGTTGCGCGACTACCGCGGCGCAGACGGCAGCGCGGGCTCGATGCAGCGCGAGTTCCGCGTCTACGGCCGGGAGGGCGAGCCCTGCACCCGTTGCGGGACGCCGATCGAGAAGACGCGCGCCGGGGGGCGCGGTAGCTGGTACTGCCCGAACTGCCAGGTCTAGACGAACCGCGCCTGCTTCGCCAGCCGAAAACCCAACTACGCTGAGCGAGTGCCCCGCCCGGCAATACATACCGGCTTCTGGGCCGCGATCACGCGGCGCCAGAGCCCACCCTCGCCCTTGCCAAGGCTTCTAGCATGAAACGGTCACGGCAGCAGAGCCGCCGTGACCTTCTAGAGGCATCGCAAGCGATGCCCTGCGCGGACGAGTGCGGCCTCTGGCTTGGTGCTCGCGACCCAGAAGTTCGGCGGCATCACCGGACGGAGCACTAGTGCTCCGCACGTCGGCAGCGGCACCTCTGACGGCGCGGCTCGAGCTCGGGCGAGCGGCTCTCGCGGTCGCAATCGGGCTCGGCCTCGCCGCGATCGGCTTCGCGAACGGCGGCTACTTCCCGACGGCCTGGGGCTGGGGGGCCCTGGTCGTACTCACCCTCGTGGCGGCCTACCTCGTCGTCGGGGAGCCGACTCGCCCATCGATGCTCGCGGTGGTCTCGCTCGCCGCCCTCGCCGCCTTCGGCGCCTGGACCTGGCTAGCTCTGCTCTGGACCGACAGCACCGCCGCGACCGTGCTCGAGGGGCAGAGGCTGTTGCTCTATGCCGGCGCGCTCGCCGCGCTCGTACTGCTCGTTCGACGCGCGACCATGACGCTGGTGCTAGCGGCGACACTCGCGGCAGTCGCCCTCGTCTCGGGCTACGGGCTCCTCACGCGACTCTTCCCTGAGCGGCTCGGCATCTACGACCCGGTCGCCGCCTACAGGCTCGAGGAACCGCTGACCTACTGGAACGCGCTGGGAGTCTTCGCGGCGATGGGCGCGTTCCTGGCGCTCGGCTTCGCAGCTCGGGCGCAAAGCCTGGCCGCACGTGTAGCCGCTGCGGCGACGCTGCCCATCCTGCTGGCGACGATCTACTTCACCTTCAGCCGTGGAGCCTGGGTCGCAGCCGCGATCGGTTTCGCGGTCGCGGTCGCAGTCGACCCCCGCCGTCTCCAGCTGCTGCTGGCCGCGATCGTCCTCGCCCCGGCATCTGCACTCGCCGTCCTGATTTCGTCCAACCAGGACGCTCTCACTCGCACGGACACGCCGCTCGCAGCCGCATCACGTGAAGGCCACCGGCTCGCGCTCTACCTGCTCCTGCTCGTGGGCGCCTCTGCGCTGATCGGCCTGGGCCTGGCGTTTGCGGAAAGGCGAATCGCTCCTACACGGCAGGTGCGGTTCGCCTTCGGTGCCGGTCTCGCGCTCGTCGCCGTCGCGTCCCTGCTCGCGGTCTTCGTCCGCTACGGCGGCCCCGTCGAGCTCACGCGCAAGGGCTACGACGCCTTCACGACGACCAAGGGTGAGACGCCGGTCAACCTGAACAAGCGCCTCTTCAGCTTCTCGGGGAGCTACCGGTCCGAGCTCTGGCACGTGGCCTGGGAGGACTACGAGGACAACTCGGTCCTCGGCTCCGGGCCGGGCACGTACGAGCAGTACTGGAACGAGCATCGGCCGATCCCGCACAAGGTGCGCGACGCGCACAACCTCTATCTGGAGACGCTGGCCGAGCTCGGTCCGTTCGGCCTGCTGCTGCTCCTCATTGCGCTCGGGGCCCCGCTCGTCGCGAGCCTCACCGCCCGCAGCCACCCGCTCGTTCCCGCCGCTACCGCGGCCTACGCGGCGTACCTCGTACACGCCTCGGTCGACTGGGACTGGGAGATGGCGGCGGTCACGCTCACGGCGCTCACTTGTGGCGCCGGGCTCCTTGCGGGGGCCGACCGGCGAGACCCGCCTCCTCTCCTCCTCGGCCCTGCTCGGATCGGCGGAGTCTCGGCGGCGCTGCTGCTCGCGGCCGTCTCCTTCGTCGGTCTGGTCGGCGCCAGTGCGCTTGCGGCGGGTGACAGCGCCCTCGACGAGGGGCGGTACGGCGACGCCCGCTCGCAGGCGCGCAAGGCGACGCACTGGTGGCGCTGGTCGCCCGATCCCTGGCGGCTACTCGGCGACACCGAGGCTGTACAGGGAGACCTACCGGCGGCCCGCGAGAGCTACCGGAAGGCGATCACGAAGGACGGGAGCGACTGGAAGCTCTGGTACGACCTCTCGACGGTGACCGACCCGCCGGAGTCGCAGCGCGCGCTCTCCGAAGCGCTCCGGCTCAACAGGTATGCCCGCTCGGACTTCGAGGGCACCGATGTTCCGGGTTGACCCGCTTGCCAATCCGGAGCCGCTGATCCGGCGGGTCTACGCCTACGTCGCCTACCGGATCGGCGACGGGCCCGACGCGGAAGACATCACGAGCGAGACGTTCGAGCGAGCGCTGCGCTACAAGAAGAGCTACGACTCGCGGAAGGGCGAGCCGGTCGCCTGGCTGATCGGCATCGCCCGCCGGCGGATCGAAGGGCGGCCGGCGAACCTCGAAATCTCGTCCGAGCACTACGAGACCGCGGACCGAGGCGACCTGGAAGACGATGCGCTGCGCCGAATCGTCCTCTCGGGCGCGGTCGGCCGACTCGAGGAACGCGACCGTGAGCTGATCGGGCTCCGTTATGGAGCTGATCTCACGGCCAGACAGATCGCCGAGTTGCACGGCGCGAAGACGAATGCGATCGAAGTTGCCTTGCACCGGGCCCTTGGGCGCCTACGGGCTCAGATGGAGGGAGATGACGAATCTTCTCCGGCTGTAAGGAAATCGCAGGCCGGCCGGTAGTAGTGGGTGCAAAGACGAAATCGAAGTCAGGGGGATTCTAAGTAATGCGATCTTGGCGAAGAAAGCGAGAGAGCGCGGGACTCGAGGCCGAGCTGAGGGCGAATCGCCCCGAGCCCAGCCCCGAGCTCCTGTACAAGCTCGAGGCGCGCGTCCGCGAGGACGGCCGCCGCTTGCGGGCAGGCTCGTTCCGAATCGCTTTTGCCGGTGCGCTTACAGCGGGTGTGCTCGGGGCGCTGGCCTCGGTCGGCGGGCTCGGGTATGCCGCGACCGGAGCCGGCCAGGCTGTGGAGAAGGCAACGCGCGTCGTGCACAAGCACGGCGTGACCACCCTCCACAAGTCGGCCGCACGGGCCCAGTACAGCAAGCCGAAGGCGAAGTGCCCGAAGGGCAAGAAGCGGGTTCGGGGCAAGTGCAAGAAGGTCAAGAAGGCGCGGGGCGTCAACTTCCGCAGGCCTCCTTTCACCGGCTAATCCTGCGAGAGGACGATGAATCGACGGGGCGGTCGCAAGACCGCCCCGTTCTCTTGGCACACTTGGAGGGTCATGAATAAGCGCTTTCGACGAAGTGGATTGGCCCTCGCCGCGCTGGCCGCACTCGTGCTCGCAGTCGGCGCCGGCGCCGGGACGGCCCGCGGCCCGAAGCTGACGCTTTCGTGGCAGGCACCGACGCCTGCGGACGGCAGCGCCTTCACCGTCTCGGCCGGAGCGCCGGTCTCGGTCGAGCTCGCTGCGTCGAGCTCGGAGCCGCAGCTCGTGCTGATTCGTGCGCGCGGTCTCCCAGCCGGGGCATCGTTGGTTGCAGGTTATGGCAGGCCCGGCCTGGCGACGCTGACCTGGACTCCGACCGAAGAGCAGGTCGGCGAGCACGTGTTGACGTTCACGGCCGAGACGCACGACTTGCCGCACGCCTACGCGCGTCCGCGCAGCTTCCTCGTCTACGTCCTGCCTTCTGCCCCCGCCGCGCGGGGCGAGCCCTTCCCCTTGAGCGGGCCGAGCGGGATGTCGCGCTCGGCATCGATCCTGCGCACCGTCCCTGCACGCACGCGGCCGAGCACGAGCGGCAAGGTGATCACGCGCCTGCGGCCACGCACGCCGGAAGGGACGGGGAACATCGCCCTCGCGCTGACCGGGCAGATCAACGAGCAAGGCGACTACTGGGTGCGTGTTCGCCTGCCGATCCTGCCGAACGGCTCGACGGGCTGGGTGCCGCGAACGGCACTCGGCGGCTTCAATCGCATCTGGACTCGTCTCGTGATCGACCGCGCCCTGTTCACCGCCACGCTCTACCGGCGCGGCGTCGCGGTCTTCCAGACGCGCGTGGGGGTCGGAAAGTCCTATTGGCCGACTCCGGCGGGCGAGTTCTACGTGCGCGAGCGCATCACCGGCTTCTCGGATCTCATCTACGGGCCGATCGCCTTCGGGACCAACGCCCGCTCCTCGGTGCTCACGGACTGGCCGGGCGGGGGCTTCATCGGGATCCACGGGACGAATCAGCCGGAGATCCTGCCCGGGCGTGTCTCACACGGCTGCGTTCGGATGCCGAACTCCGCGGTCCGGCGCCTGTCTCGGCTGATGCCGCTCGGAACGCCGGTCACGATCACCTAGCCTCGCCGCGAGCAGCCGGCCGAAACCCGGGCTAAGATGTTTTTAGGCCCCTTCTGCGCTTAGCGCACACAAACGATGATCTCCTTGGTATTCGCACTGCCGCGAATTGCGATTGCCGCCGTGATGGCGGCGGGCTTGGCCGTGCTCGTTCCGAACGCCGCGGCGCCTGCCGATGTCGTGGTCTCGTGGACTTCGTCGACCCCGGCCGAGGGTACGGTGCTCGGGGTCTCTGCGCGCACGCAGCTTTATTTCCAGCTCGGAGCGAGCGCGCCCGCGCCTGCCGTCGCGACCCGGATCAGGACCAGCGGCGCCACCCCGCGCGGAGCGGAGCTCCGCAGCTCGGACGGGAATCCGGCCAAGGCGGCATTCGTCTGGACGCCCTCACCCTCGCAGGTCGGTGAGTACCGGGTCACGTTCTCCGCAGCTACGGATGTCCCGAACGTCGGCGTCGAGCGGACGATCGTGATCCGCGTCGGCCGGGCCGGTAGGCCGCCGCCGGGACCGACACCTCCCAGGGGCGTCTATCCGCAGCGCTTCTCGCTCAGCGACAGGTCGGACGAGACTTACCGCTGGGCCTTCGTGCGCCACCGGACGGTCGCGCGCAGCGGACCCTCGAGCTCCGCGCGCGCCCTCTCGCGGATCCCCTTCCGGACTCCCGAGCTGTACCGCAATGCGATTCTCGTGCTGGACGGAGTCAAGTACCACAAGGGCCGCACCTGGGTCCGCATCCGGCTGGCGATCCTCCCGAACGGCTCCACCGGCTGGGTTCCCCGCGGCTCCCTGACTGCCTTCCAGACGGTTCACACGCGGATGCTCATCAGTCACAGCCGGCTGCGCGCGATTCTCTACCGGCACGGGAGGCCCGTCTTCAGCACGATTATCGGCGTCGGGCAGCCGAACTGGCCCACTCCGCGAGGTGAGTTCTACATCCGCGAGAAGCTTTCCGGCTACTACTCGCCCGCCTACGGGCCGCGGGCTTTCGGGCTGAACGCACGCTCTGCGATCCTCACGGACTGGCCCGGCGGCGGGTTCATCGGCATTCATGGGACGAATGCGCCGGGGATCATCCCTGGCCGGATCTCGCACGGCTGCGTTCGCATGCGCAATCCCGCGATCATGCGGCTCTTCCGGCTGATGCCGGTCGGCACGCCGGTCACCATTCAGTAGGCACAGCCCTAGGTGGGCGAGGTCAAGCGCGAGGCAAGGCGCGCGGCCAGCAGCAAATGGACGCGCTGGCTGGCACGAGGCGGCCTCGTCGCCAAGGGGGTCTCGTTCGGGCTGGTGGCGACGCTGGCGCTCAGGGTCGCGTTCGGCCAGCACGGCAAGCTCCAGGACCGTCCGGGCGCGCTCCAGGAGATCGCCGCGACGAGTCTCGGCCGGTTCCTGCTCGTGGCGCTCGCGGTCGGGCTCGGCGGCTACGCGCTCTGGCGCTTCGCGGAGGCCGCGCTCGGACGGACGCTCGAGACCGGCGAGGACCAGGGCTTCCTCAAGCGAGTCGGGCTGGTCGCCCGTGGTCTCTTCTACTCCTGGCTGTGCATCATCTGCGCGTCGCTCGTCTTCGAGGCCGACGAACCGGTCGCGGGCGGCGGAGGCGGGAGCCAAAAGGAAGACCGCATGACACAGATCGCACTCGAGCAGCCGCTCGGGCGGTACCTGGTGATCGCAGTGGGGCTCGCCATCGTCGGGGCGGGGTTGTTCAACCTGTACCGCGCTCTCACGCGGAACTTCCGTGACGAGCTGAAGGAAGAGCAGATGGGTCGTGACGAGCGCCGCTGGTACACGGTTTTCGGCGTCGCCGGGCACCTCGCGAGGGCCGTGATCTTCACGCTCGCAGGCGTCTTCCTCGTCCGTGCCGCCTGGCAGTACGACCCGAAGGAGGCGATCGGCCTCGACGGCGCGCTCCGGAAGCTGGCACATGCGGAGTACGGCCAAGTGCTACTCGCCTGCACGGCCGCCGGCCTGATGGCGTATGGGCTCTTCTGTCTCGTCCAGGCGCGTTACCGCGAGGTCTGAGCGGCCAGCTTTCCCTCACGGTCGAGCCGCCACAACTCCACATATCCGCCGATCGGCCGGCCGTCGATCAGGATCTGCGGCACGGTCCAGCCGCCGGTGAGGTCGAAGAGCCGCTGCCGGAAGTGCGGGTCGTCGTCGAGGCGGATCTCCTCGTAGGCAAGGCCCTTCTCGTCGAGGAGCGCTTTCGCCCGGACGCAGTAGCCGCACCAGCGGGTCGTGTACATCTGGATCTCGGGCATGCGCCCCGTCCGTTCCCGATTAGGAGGGTTTGGCGGAATACTGCTCGTCGCCGGGGTGCGATGGTCGTTCCGAGGGAAGGACGCAGGGAGCTCCAAGGCTGTTGAGCCTTGGGGCGACTGAGGACGCAGCCTCGGGGCGAGCAGCGCGGCCCGTCGGCACAGACCGTATTCTGCCGAACCCTCCTGGGCCCGGCTCTACACTTGAGCGGATGGCCGGACGCGGTTACAAGACGGAGGCCGTCGTCCTGCGGTCGATTCGCTTCGCCGAGGCCGACCGCGTGCTCCACATCTACACGCTCGAACGCGGGCGGGTGGGCGCAGTGGCGAAGGGCGTCCGGCGGACGAAGTCGCGCTTCGGGGCCCGGCTCGAGCCCCTGAGCCACGTCGAGCTGATGCTGCACCAGGGCAGCGGCGAGCTGGCGACGGTCACGGGCGCCCAGCTCTTGCGGCCACACAGCGACGCGCGCGAGCATCCGTACCGGCTCGCGGTCGGGCTCGTGGGGCTCGAGGCGATGCTCCGTCTCTTCACCGAGCAGGAGCGCAACCCGCGCGCGTTCGAGGCCCTGACCCGCTTCCTCGACGTGCTCGACGGAGCCGAGGCGCGCGCCGAGGAGCCCGCGCTCGATCCGCTCGTTCTCTCCTTTCAGCTGAAGCTGCTCTGGCTCTCCGGCTACCTGCCGCACCTGACGAGCTGCGCCGAGTGCGGGGCGGAGGGTCCCCTTGTCGGGTACTCGCCGCGGGCCGGGGGCGCTGTCTGCGAGCGGTGCGGGGCGGACTCGCTCCCGCTCTCGGCCGGAGGCATCAGCGGGATCGAGCGCCTGCTCGGCTCGTCCCTCGCCGACGCGCAGATCTCCAAGCCGGGCGCGCGGGAAGCGCTGCGCGTGATCACCTCGTCGTACGAGTACCACGGAGGCTTTCGGCTCCGCACCGTCGCGGCCCGCGGCTAACCGAAACGGCCGTGTCCGGTGCCAGGCACCAGACGTGTCCGGAAGGACTATTCCTCGCCGTTTCGGCGGATGTCGTCGGCGACCTTCTCCTGGAAGGGCTTGAGCTTCTCGAACAGGTCCTCCGCGGGGACCGCGTCTTTCGGCTCGCTCGTCCCAAGGAGCCACGGAGCGGCCTCGACGGCGGCCTCCCAGGCCGCTTCACCGGCGCCCTCGCCGTCGACGTCCTCGCCCTCGAGCGGCTCGACCTTGTCGAGATAGACGTTCGTGAACTCGCCGCGCTGCTGCTCGTGGTACTCGATGCGCGCCGGCTTGCCCTCCGCCGCGATCGCCTGGCGCGCGATCTCCTCCTTGAAGGTCGTGTACTCGTTGCCGTGTTCGTCGCGCAGCACGAAGCGCGTGTTGCCGGACTTCGTCTTGTAGGCGTCGACGCTCGCGACCCGGACTTCCTTCTCCACCCCGAGGCTATTCCCGTCGAGCGCGATCCGTAGTCTTCGCCGCATGAACTACCAGGAGATGATCGCGGCGCTGCAGGGCTACTGGGCCGAGCGCGGTGCCGTGATCATGCAGCCCTACCACACCGAGCTCGGAGCGGGCACGTCGAACCCGGCCACGTTTCTGCGCGTGCTCGATCCGAGCCTGGAGGAGTG
>Ga0210378_10001390_pt1 | contig 12665 bp, 12 predicted proteins | sample PLM1_60_b1redo_FD_155465 | JGI IMG/M metagenome (GOLD analysis project Ga0210378, IMG submission 155465) | Groundwater sediment microbial communities from an aquifer in East River, Colorado, USA - PLM1_60_b1 redo | ecosystem: Environmental > Terrestrial > Soil > Riparian zone | place: USA: East...
CCGCGGTCCTCCAGGCGATGGAGGGCGGGGTAAAGCGATCCGTGCTCCACCTGCAGCACCTCGTCCGAGCGCCGCTCGATGAGGTGGGCGATCACGTGCCCGTGGGCCGGCCCTACCGACAGCGTCTTGAGGATCAGGAGGTCGAGGGTTCCCTGGAGCAGGTCCTCCTGGAGAGGGGGGATGCCGCGCTTGGGCATGGCCCGAGCATACTCCAGAAGATAATCTAGTGGAAGCCCCGGGCGTCGTTTGTTCCCCGCGCTCCGCTGAGCGGCCCAACTTCAGAAGACTATCTCTAGAGCGCCACGCGCCGGAGACGCAGGGCGTTGCCGATGACGGATACGGAGCTGAGGCTCATGGCCGCGGCCGCGATCATCGGGCTCAGGAGCAGGCCGAAGAAGGGATACAGAACGCCCGCCGCCACGGGAATGCCCAGCGCGTTGTAGACGAAGGCGAAGAAGAGGTTCTGGCGGATGTTGCGCATCGTCGCCCGGCTCAGCCGGCCGGCGCGGGCGATCCCCCGCAGATCTCCCTTCACCAGGGTGATCGCGGCCGCCTCCATCGCCACGTCGGTGCCGGTCCCCATCGCGATGCCCACCTCCGCGCGGGCCAGCGCGGGGGCGTCGTTGATGCCGTCGCCCGCCACCGCCACGACCCGGCCCTCGGCCTGCAGCTTCGCCACCATCTCGACCTTCTGTTCCGGCAGCACCTCGGCGCGCACGTCGTCCAGACCGAGCTTGCGCGCGACCGCCTCGGCCGTCGTTCGGCTGTCGCCCGTGACCATGACGACGCGCACGCCGTCCCGACGCAGCCGCCGCAAAGCCTCGGGTGTCGTCGCCTTGATTGGATCGCTCACACCCAGCAGACCCGCCACCTGCCCGTCCACTGCGACGAACACGACCCCCTGGCCGTCGGCGCGCAACGCCTCCGCCCGCGCCGCGAGCGGTCCCGGGTCAATGCCCAGCTCGTTCAGGAGCGTCCGGTTCCCGAGGACGACCCGGCGGCCCTCGACGGCGGCGGTGACACCGCGTCCCGTCCTCGATCCGAAGTCCGTCACGGGCACTGGCCGCACGCCGCGCTCGGCGGCGCCCGCCACGATGGCGGCGGCGAGCGGGTGCTCGCTCCCCTGCTCGAGGCTCGCGGCCAGTCGCAACAGCGTGCTCTCGTCGATGCCCGCCGATGGGACCACCGACTGGAGCCGGGGCTTGCCCTCGGTGAGCGTGCCGGTCTTGTCGACGACCAGCGTGTCGACCTTCTCCATCCGCTCGAGCGCCTCCGCGTTACGGATCAGCACGCCGGCCCGCGCCCCCCGGCCGATGCCCACCATGATCGACATCGGCGTAGCCAGGCCGAGGGCGCACGGGCACGCGATGATGAGGACGGCCACGGCGTTGACGAGGGCGTAGGCCATCCGCGGTGGAGGGCCCAAGAGCGCCCACGCCACGAACGTGACCACCGCCACCACCACGACCGCGGGAACGAAGTACGACGCGACGACGTCGGCCAGGCGCTGGATGGGGGCGCGGCTCCGCTGCGCCTCGCTGACCATGGCCACGATCCGGGCGAGGACGGTATTCGTTCCCACCTTCTCCGCGCGCATCACGAAGCTGCCGGTGCCGTTGACCGTGCCCCCGATGACGCGGTCGCCCGGCTTCTTCTCCACGGGCAGGGATTCCCCGGTCAGCATCGACTCGTCGACCCCGCTCGCGCCCTCGATCACCGTCCCGTCCACGGGCATCTTCTCTCCCGGCCGGACGCGCAGCCGGTCCCCCGGCCGCACCTGATCGAGCGGCACTTCCTCTTCGCTCCCGTCGCCCCGCAGTCGGCGCGCGGTGGTGGGCGCGAGCCGGAGGAGGGCCTTGATCGCCGCGCCCGTCCGGCTGCGTGCCTGCAGCTCCAGGACCTGGCCGAGGAGCACGAGCGTCACGATGGCGGCGGCCGCTTCGAAATAGACGCCCACCTCGCCGTGGTGATCGCGGAAGGACGGGGGGAACAGCCGCGGCGCCAGCACGGCGACCACGCTGTCGACGTACGCGACACCCGTGCCCAGGGCGATGAGGGTGAACATGTTGGGCCGGCGGTTCACGACCGACTCCCAGCCGCGCACGAAGAAGGGCCAGCCTCCCCAGAGCACCACCGGTGTCGCAAGGACGAGCTCCATCCAGCGACCGATCCGGCCCTCGAGGGGACCGAGGCTCATCCCGACCATCGGGGCCATGCCCACGACGAGCAGGAGGACGGTGAGAGCAAGGGCGACCCAGAAGCGCCGGCTCATGTCCTCGAGCTCGGGGTTGGGCTCGTCCTCCAGGCTCACCGTGCGGGGCTCGAGCGCCATGCCGCAGATGGGGCAGGTCCCGGGCCCGTCCCGCACGATCTCCGGATGCATCGGGCAGGTGTAGACGGCCTTGCCCGGCGCCGGCACTTGCTCTCGGGCCACGATCCAGTTGAAGATCAGGGCGCTTCCGATGTCAAGCGCGAGGGTGAGGGCTGTCGTTGTGCTCGGCGTCGCCGTGGGCTCCGCCTCCCCGCTGATCGCTCACGACACCTGGCTGCTGCCGGCGCGCTTCGATCTGCCCGCCGGCGCCAAGGTCGAGGCCGATCTGACGAGCGGCATGCACTTTCCGGAGCCGGAATCGGCGGTCGCGCCCGACCGCCTGGCCGTCACCGGCCTGCGCATCGCGGGCCGCACGGTGCCGCTCACGCCCTCCCCACCCGGATCGGCCGCGCTCCGGCTTTCGGCCACCGCCGCCGATTCCGGCATCGCAAGCCTCTGGCTCGCCACGCGCCCGAGGACGCTCAGCCTCACTCCCGATCAGGTCGAGGAATACCTGCAGGAGATCGGCGCTTCCAAGGCCGTCGAGGCCCGGTGGCGGCGTCAGCAGCGCTGGCGCGAGACCTATTCCAAGCTGGCCAAGACGTACGCACGCGTGGGCGATGTCGGCGGCGACTCTTCGTGGCAGGAGCCGGTCGGCCTCGAGCTGGAGATCGTGCCCCTCGACGACCCCACGACGCTCCGGCCGGGCCAGCAGCTCCGCCTGCGCGTTTACCGCTCGGGCCGTCCCCTGGCTGGATTTGCCCTCTCCGCCGTCTCCGCCGGGAGCGCCCTCCCGATGATGAAGACGACCGGCCGTGACGGCAGCGTCGCCTTCACCGCCGGCGAGGCCGGCCCCTGGCTGCTGCGGGGAACGCTGATCGAGGAGGCCAACGGGCCGGAGGAGGACTGGAGGAGCCTCTTCACGACGCTGACGGTCCTCGTCCGCCCCCGGCGCTGAATCAGCGAACGATGACGGCCATCCGGTCGAGGCCAGCGATCACACCGGACCATTCGTCCCACGCGTCCGGGAACACCCGAGAATCCCGCATGCGCCGGTCGAGCGCGCGCGCGTCCTGAGCCAGCTCCGCGACCAGGGGCGCCACGTCGCCCGTGACGACCCGGTTGCTCCCATCGACCCGTGCGCGTAGATCGCGCGCACGCTGGGCAAAACCCCGGAGGTCGGTCAGTACCGCTTGCGCGCGGCCGTATCGGGACGCGGAGCCCTCCGCCGCCTGGAGGGCGCGAGACGATTGCATGTCGAGATCGCGGGCCAGGTCACGGAACTGCTGGAGACGGGTGCCGCTGAGCGCGCCGCCTTCGGAGCGTCCGGGGCCGCCGCCGAGGTACCCGTAATCGCGGTCGTAGTCACCATACTCGTCGTGAGCCGGCGGCACCTCCACGTCTTCCCCGTTGAGCAGCTTCCGCATGCGGCTCAACACTTCGACGACGTTAGTCCAGTCGTCGTAGGTGCCCTGGTAAGCGGCGACCTGGCGCACGAGCTGGTTGACGCGTCGGGCGCGGGTCGTCAGGTAGTCCACCTCGTCGGGAATGTCGAAGGTTGAATATTCGTAGTCGTCCATGCGCGTGTGGAAGTTCTCCGCCCGCCGCGCGAAATCGCGCACGGCCGTGATGTAGCGACGGTCCGCCGCCGTGCCGCGGCGCCGCGCCTGGACGATACCGGCCAACGCGTCCTGCGCCGCCTCGTCGAGGTGGTGGGCCAACGCCCGCATGGTCTCGAAGCGCCGGCCCTCCAGGGGCTGCTCGTACGTGCCCCAGACGACCTGGGCCGAGGCGGCGCCCGCCCCGGCCGCCAACGTCACCACCACCAGAGCCCCCAGTCCCATCTTCCTTCTTCTCATGCATGCCTTCATGGGCAGGTTCCTCCCGCCCGAGTCGTAGCAAGAGTCGGGCCAGTTCACGAACGCCGCGCCATGCGCCGCGAAAAGCGGCTATGCTGCGGGGGTGGGACGAAAGCACCTGCTCGCCGTCGTGGCGTCGCTCCTCGCGCTGTCCCCCTCGGCCCAGACCTTCGACCACTCCCCGTTCGACGAGCTCCTGAAGAAGCACGTCGTGAAGGGAATGGTCGACTACGACGCCTTCGCCGAGTCGGGATCGTTCAAGGATTATCTGAAGGCCCTGGAGGCCGCCGACGTCTCGAAGCTGTCCGACCGCGAGCGGCTCGCCTTCTGGATCAATGCCTACAACGCGTACACGATCGAGCTCGTCAACAAGCACGAGGAGCGCGCGTCCATCCGGAACATCAACCAGACCGCGGGGTTCATCAAGGCCAAGGGACCGTGGAAGGAGCCCATCGTGAAGGCGGGGGGAAAGACCTACAGCCTGGATGAAGTGGAGAACGAGATCATCCGCAAGCAGTGGCCCGAGCCGCGCATCCACTTCGCCCTCGTGTGCGCGGCGATGAGCTGCCCCCCGCTGCGCAGCGAGGCGTACACCGGGGCGAAGCTCGACCCCCAGCTCGACTCCCAGGGCCGCGCATTCGTCCCCGACCCCGCCCGCGGAAGCCGGGTGGACGTGAAGGAGCGTGTGGTCTACGCGAGCAAGATCTTCGACTGGTACAAGGAGGACTTCGGGGGTACCAGGGAAGCGGTCGGCCGCTTCATTGCGCAGTATTATCCCGAGTCGCCGGAGAAGCAGCTCCTGCTCCGCGGGGATTTCGATCTGGACTACCTGACGTACGACTGGACGCTCAACAGCCGTTACCTCGCCCGGTTGAAGGGTTAGGCATGATCCGCTCCGCTTCGCGCACCCGCTGCGTCGTCGTCTTCGCGCGGACGCCCGTCCTGGAGGCGCGCGCGAAGCGCATGCCGGCCGCCGCGCGGCTGTTCGCGTGCGCGCGCGCCCGGGTGCTCGGCGCGGCCGCCGCGAGCGGCGCGGACGTGCTCGTGTGCTCGCCGGGCGCCGCGGGCTCGCCGTCCCGGGCGACGATCCTGTCCCAGCGCGGGCGCACGTTCGCGGAGCGGCTCCGAAACGCTTTCGCCGACACGAGGAACCTCGGCTACCGGGAGATCGTCGTCGTGCCCGGGGACGTCCCCGGCCTTCAAGCCCGGTACGTGCGAGCGGCCTTCCGCCGCCTCCGCGCCTGCTCCACCGTGCTCGGCCCGTCCCCCGACGGCGGCGTCTACCTTCTGGGCATTCGCGGCGATTTCGAGCCCGTGCTCGCCGGGGTGCCGTGGTGCACGCGCCTCGTCTTCGCGCGGCTGCGCGCCAACGCGGGCGATGCGGCGGTGCTGTCGCCGGTGGCGGACGTCGACACTCATCGTCATGTGCGCGCGCTTCGGGCCGATCCCGCGCTCGACGCAGAGCTGGCCGAGCTGGTGGCCGTCCTCCTCGCCCGCGCCGCCGCGCCCGCGCCGCTCTCTCCCGCATCCCCCGCGGATCCGCATCGGTCCCCCTTCGCCTCCCGGCCGCCTCCCCTTCTGGCCGCCTGACCACTTCCGCGCAAACGTCGGTCTACGAAGGAGGCCGCATGCCCAGCTACTACCTGTCGGAGGACCTCGCCCGCTTCGGCGAGATGGCGAAAACGAACCCCCGGCTCTTCGATCTCTTCATGAAGTGGTACGCCGCCACCATGGAGAAAGGAGCGCTCGACGAGAAGACCAAGAAGCTCATCGCGCTCGCGGTGGCCTACGCCATCCAGGAGCCGTACTGCATCGACTCTTACTCGTCCGCGTGCGCCGAGGCCGGCGTCACGCCGGAGGAGATGTCGGAGGCCGTCAGCGTCGCCGCCGTCATCCGCGGCGGCGGTGTCGTCGCACACTGGGTGCAGGCGTGCAATACGATGGCGCGCCGCGGCTGAGGCGCCGGTGAAGACGGTCGTGGTGGTCGGAGCGGGGCCCATGGGGCTGGAGGCAGCCCTGGGCGCGCTCGAGCGGGGATTCGCAGTCACCGTCCTCGAGAAGGGGCGCGTCGGCGAGAACCTGCGGCGCTACGGAGCCGCCCGGCTCTTCAGCCCCTTCGCGATGAACGTGTCGCCGCGCGCCAAGGCCCTGCTCGGCGCTTCGGCGCCCGAGCCGGACGAGCTGCTCACCGGAGCGGAGATGGCCCAGCGGGTCCTCGAGCCCCTGGCGCGCGCTCCCTTGCTGGCCGGCTGCATCCACACCGGCCACGCCGTGACCGCCATCGGCCGCGCCCGCATGACCCGGCGCGATCTCCCCGGCCATCCCCTCCGCGCCGAGCGGCCGTTCCGGATCCTCGTGGAGACGCCCCGCGGCGAGGAGGTGATGGAAGCCGACGTGGTGCTCGACGCGTCGGGCGTCTACGGCCGGCCGGCGGCGGTGGGCGTGGGCGGCATTCCCGCACGGGGCGAGCGCGGCCTCGACGGCGCGCTCATCCAGCGCCTCGACGCGCTGCAGGCCGCGCTGCCGGCCCTCGGCGGCAAGGACGTCCTGCTCGTGGGCCACGGCCATTCGGCGGCGGGGGCGCTGGTGGCGATCGAAGCCCTGTCCGATCGGCCCCGGGTCCGGTGGGCCACGCGCTCGCCGAACCGCCGGCCCTGCGTCGAGGTCGCGGACGACCCGCTTCCGGAGAGGGCGCGCGTGACCACCCACGCGAACGATCTCGCCGCCGATCCGCCGGGCTTCCTCACCGTCGAGCGCCGCGCCGGCGTCGAGGCGTTCGCGCCGAGCGGCGGGCGCGTCGCGGTGACACTCAGCGGCGGGCGCAGCGGCGTGTTCGACGCGGTGCTCGGCTTCACCGGTTACCAGCCCGATCTCTCCTTCCTCTCCGAGCTCGCCCTCGACGTCTCGCCGATGAGCGAGGGGGCGGCTGGCCTCGCCCGGGCCCTGGCGGGGGTCACCGACTGCCTGTCCACCCCGGCGCTGCGTCCCGCCGACCTCGATTCGGGGGAGCCGGGCTTCCATCTCGTCGGGGCCAAGAGCTACGGGCGCCTGCCGACGTTCCTGCTTCGCAACGGGTTCGACCAGCTCGAGACGATCCTCGACGGCCTGGCCGCCTCATGAGCAGCGCCGTCCCGTCTTCGCCGCTGCTGGCCCTGGACACACTGTGGTTCCAGGTCGCGGGGACGCTGTGCAATCTCCAGTGCACGCACTGCTTCATCTCGTCCTCCCCCACCAACCACGCCTTCGAGATGATGAGCCTCGAGGACGTGCGCCGATACCTCGCCGAGGCGGAAGCGCTCGGCGTGAAGGAGTACTACTTCACCGGCGGCGAGCCGTTCCTCAACCGGGAGATCTTCGAGATGCTCGAAGCGGCCCTCGCCCTGGGCCCCGTTTCCGTCCTCACCAACGGCGTGCTCATCCGGCCGGAGACGGCTTTGCGGCTGCGGGCCCTCTCCGACGGATCCGCCTACAGCCTCGACCTGCGGATCTCGATCGACGGGTGGGACGCGGCCACCAACGATCCCATCCGGGGCGCGGGCACGTTCGAGCGGATATTGGCAGGCATCCGCAACTTGGCCGCCGCCGGCCTCAACCCCGTCGTGACCGTGACGGAGGCGCTGGTGGGAGCGGGCACCTCGGACGGCCGCGCCCGCCTGCTCGCGTTCCTGCGCGAGGTCGGCCTCGCTCAGCCGCGCCTGAAGGTGATGCCGCTGCTGCGGCTGGGCGCGGAGACGTCGCGCTCGCGGGCCTATCAGGAATGGGAATCGCTCCGGGGGCGCACGCTCACGGCGCCGGAGGCCGAGGCGCTGCAATGCTCGTCGTGCCGGATGGCCACCGCCAAGGGCGTGTACGTGTGCCCGATCCTCATCGACTTCCCCGGCGCGCGCATGGGAGCCACGCTCGCCGAAGCCCGGCGATCCTTCCCGCTCGGCTACGCCGCGTGCTTCACGTGCCATGAGCAGGGGCTCTCGTGCCGGACCTGAGCGCGCGTACCGAAGATCACGGCGCGTTCCGCCGCGTGGCCTTTCTCGGCGGCATCTACTCCAACCATCTGGCGCTGGCCGAGACCCTTCGCATCTGCCGGGCCCGCGGAGCCGACGCCGTCTTCGCCCTCGGCGACTTCGGCGCCTTCGGGCCGCACCCCGATCGGACGGTGGAGATCCTGCGCGACGCCCGCGTCCCCGCCATCCAGGGCAACTACGAAGAATCGCTCTCGGGCGGCGCCGACGACTGCCACTGCGGTTACACCGACCCGCGCGACAACCACTTCGCCCAGATCTCCTACGACTACACGCGGCGGCGCACGAGCGTCGACCACAAGGCCTGGATGGGCACGCTGCCCGGCCACATCCGACTGACCATCGGCGGACGGCGGCTGCTCCTGTGCCACGGCTCCCCGCGGAAGATCAACGAGTTCCTCTGGGAGAGCACGACCCCGGCGCCGTTCATCCGGAAGCTTCTGTGCGACTACGATACCGACCTCATCGTTTGCACCCACACCGGCCTCCACTGGACGCGGCTCGTCGAGCCGGGGCGGGGCGTGGTGAACGCGGGCGTGCTGGGCCGCCCCGCCAACGACGGCCGCACCGACGTGTGGCTCACGATCGTGGAGGAGCAAGCGGGCCTGCTCGCGGTCGAACACGTGCCCGTCGCCTACGACCACGAGCGGCTGGCCCGGGAGATGCGCGAGGAGGGCCTGCCGGGCGAGTTCGTGGAGACGGTGCTCACCGGGTACTGGACGACGTGCCTCGAGGTCCTGCCCGCCAAGGAGCGCGCGCGCGGCCGGCACTGAGGCCTTATCATCAAAGAATGACGGCCAAGGCATTTCCCTCCCCCCGACGGGGGGAGGGTAGGGTGGGGGGTCTGGTTCTGCTCGCGATGATCTGCCTGATCGCGGGCGCCGGCCTGCGGGCCGACGAGACCGTGGTGAGGGTGTATCCGCTGGATCTGACCGATCCGGTCGCCGCCGCCGAGGTGATCCGGGGGATGCTCTCCCCCGGCGGGCGCGTCGTCGAGGACGTCCCCAACCACCGGCTCATCGTCCTCGACCGGCCTGCCGTCCAGGCCCGGGTGGCGGAGGCCCTCAAGACGCTCCGGATCCCGGCCCGGAACGTCCGCATCACGGTCTCCCACTCGAACGAGCGCGCCGAGAACGCCTCGGGCGTTTCCGTGGGCGGCCAGGTGATCTCGCCCCGGCCGCACGTAGAGGTGCGCGGCGGCGCTTCGTCGTCCCGCTCCAGCTCGGAGACCCGTCAGGACATCGTGGTGCTGAGCGGCGGCCGCGCCAGCATCCAGGTGGCGGAGCAGGTGCCGTACGCGGACTGGTTCTGGACGTGGGGCCAGGGCAACGGGCTATGGCCGGCCCAGTCGGTCCAATGGCGCGACGTAGGGGCGAGCCTCGTCGTCGAGCCGTTCGTTCTCGACGACAAGACCATACGCCTGCGCGTCACGCCGGAGTTCAGCTACTTCGTCGACCGCGAGCGCCTGGCGACCCGCGTGCAGCAGCTTTCGACCGAGGTCGTCGTGCGCGAGGGCGAGGAGATCGACCTCGGCGGCCTGCCGATGAGCAACCGCGAGTTCAAGGAGCGCTTCCTCCTCGGCATCGGGCGCAGCGGCCAGGCGGAACGGGTGCAGATCCGGCTCAAGGCGCGCGTGGAGAGGTAGCGTTCGGCTTCAGGGACGGGCGGCGGCGGCCGCCAGCGGCCGCTCACCTTCGAGCCGGGCCGCGATGCGCTGCCAGTGCGTCCCCTGCCAGTAGAGGCGGTCGCAGCCCACGCAGACGAAGTACTCGTCCTTCCAGCGCGCCGTGCGCGGCGGGATTCGCGCCTCCACCTCCTGCTTGGGCACGGAGCGCAGCTCGGACCCGCAGCTCATGCAGCGTGGAGTGCGGGGGTCGAGATCGAGGTCCCGCAACACAACGCCAAGCTGGCGCACGCGGCTGAGACTCGACGGGACCCACAGCACCTCGGGATCGCCATCGGGCCCGGCCATCCGGGCTGCCTGGCGGCTGTCGGTCGTCACCAGCACCGCTCCGCGCCGCCGGGCCTCCGCCACCGGGTCACCCACGGGCGACCGCAGCCAGTCGGCCTCGTAACCCGCGGCCCGCAGCCAGCGCGCGAGGCCGCCGAGGCTGGGGTCGCAGAGAAAGCGCGGCGGCTCCGGCGTCGATCCCAAGGGCTGTCCGTTGAGCCGGCAGGCGGCGGTGCGCTCGAGGCGCTTCTTCACTCGCCAGCGCGTGAACTCGTACACGCGCGCGAGCGCCGCCGCCAGCGGAATCGTCTCTCGCGCGCTCAGGGCGCGGGCCCGCCGCACGAGCAGGTCGACGCCGAAGTCCAGGCGGCGCGGGCGCACCTTGGCCAGCAGCCAGCGCAGCTTGGCGCGGTAGCCGGTCTCCAGCCGATCCGCCATCCACAGCGTTTTACCATTGATGACGGGGCCGTAAAATGGGCCCACATGCGGCGCGGCGTCCTGGTCCTCCTTTTCGTCTTCGCCGCTGGCTGCTCCCGTCGCCCCCCGGGCCCGGACCGGCTGCTGATCCATCCCACCCTCGAGGGCCCACCGCCGCGAGCCGGCTCGCTGAGTACGGGGGGCGAGACCCGTCCCGCGCTGCTCGCCTCGGGCTCGTTCCGCGTGCGCCTGCCCCCGCGCGGCCTGCTCACCTTCGGGATGGGCGTCGCCGTCGCGGGCCCGCCCGAGGACGCCCCCGGGTGGTACCGGCTCCAAGTGCGGGCGGACGACAAGGTGCTGCTGGAGCACACCCTGAACCCGCGCGCCGCCCGCGGCTGGCGCGACTTCAGCCCGTCGCTCGAGGGTCTGGGGCGGGAGGCCGTGATCGCATTCACGATGCGCCTCACCGACCGCAACGGGGCCGACATTCCGTGGCCCGCCGGCCTCATGCTCGGCGTGTCCGACCCGACCATCCACGACCTCGACGACTACGGGAACGCCAAGGGCGTCGTGCTGGTCTCGATCGACACGCTGCGGCGGGACCACGTCGGCGCCTATGGGTACGGGCGGCCGACGACACCGCGGCTCGACGCGCTGGCCCGCCAGGGAATCCTCGCCCACGACGCGGTCAGCAACTCCTCGTGGACGCTCCCCGCGCATCTCTCCATGCTCACCTCGGTGGACCCGGGCGCCCACGGCGGGGTCGACATGAACCATGCCTTCAACCGGCGCGTGCCGACGTTGCCCGCGCTCCTGCGCCAGGCCGGCTTCGCCACCCAGGCGATCACGAGCCACCTCTACGTCTCGGCCGTCTACGGCCTCGACGACGGCTTCGACCATCTCGACTTCCACCAGGACCGGAAGGCCACCGACGTCGCCAATCGCGCAATGGACGTCCTCGACCGGATCGGCGACCGCCCCTTCTTCGTATTCCTCCATTTCTACGACCCGCACTGGCACTACGAGCCCCCCGAGAGCACGCGTCGTCTGTTCGAGGCGCCGTACTCGGGGACGATCAGCGGGCGGCTGCAGGATTTCTCGCGCCGGGACCGGAAGAGCGTGTCCGAGGCGGATCTGGCACACCTCCTCGCCCTCTATGACGGCGAGATCCGCTACGTCGACGACGAGCTGGGCCGCGTGCTCGATCACCTGCGGGCCCGGGGCCTCGACCGCGGAACGCTGGTCGTCGTCACGTCGGACCACGGCGAGGAGTTTCTCGAGCACGGTTCGTGGGAACACCAGAAGACGCTGTATGAAGAGGTGGTGCGCATCCCCCTCCTGCTCGCCGGCCCCCGCGTGACGTCGCGCCGGGAGACGTCGCCGTCAAGCCTGCTCGATGTGGCACCCACGGTGCTCGCGTGGGCGGGCCTGACGGTGCCCACCCAGATGCGGGGCCAGAGCGTGCTCGGCCCCGGGGTGAGCCGCGAGGGGTACGGAGAAACCGACCACACGATCGACGGCACGCGCAAGCTGTTCCTTCGCGGGGGTGAGAAACGTTGGAAGGCCATCCTCTCGCTCGATCCGAAGGACGCCAGCGTGCGCAGAGAGGAATGGTACGATCTGGCCGTCGACCCCGGCGAGAGCCGCAGCACCCCGCCACCTCCTGCCATGGCGGACCCGGCGCGGCGGCTGGCCCTGGAGCGTTGGAAGGCGGCCCGCGGCCTGGGCGCGGGAGCGCCGGCCGTCGTCCTCAGCCCCGAGCAGCGCGAACGGCTACGGGCCCTCGGTTACGTGGCACCATGACTTTGACCGCTGCGGGCGCCGCCCGCCGCGCTGTATGGATTCTCCCCGGGCTGTTCCTCTTCATGCTCGCGCTGGAGCTGCTGAAGAAGGGCGCGGCGGCCGTGGGTCCCCTCCTGCGCGGGCTGGAGATTACCGGCGTGCCCGGCGCTCTCGGATTCGGATGGGTCATGGCGTGCGTGGTCCTGTCGGGTTCGCCCGTGGCGGCCATCGCGCTCGCCCTCCTGGCCGCACGCACCCTCAGCACAGAGGAAGCGTTCGGGATGATCGGCGGTTCGCGGCTGGGCGCCTCGTTCGTGGTTCTCGTC
>Ga0210378_10001391_pt1 | contig 12662 bp, 11 predicted proteins | sample PLM1_60_b1redo_FD_155465 | JGI IMG/M metagenome (GOLD analysis project Ga0210378, IMG submission 155465) | Groundwater sediment microbial communities from an aquifer in East River, Colorado, USA - PLM1_60_b1 redo | ecosystem: Environmental > Terrestrial > Soil > Riparian zone | place: USA: East...
CCGGCCAGCCGCCGCTGGAGATCCGCGACATCCGGCTGCGCGACTTCGGTTGGACCCTCGGCAGCGGCGTGGTCTCGGGCACGCTCGACGTCGGGTCCGCCGCCGTCGAGTTCCAGAGCCAGCTCGCCAAGCACCTGCAGGTCGGGGCCACGGTCAGCCTCACCTCGCTGCACGCCGTGTTCCTGCGCGGCGGCCACATCGTGCTGCGCGCCCGCGGCTCGGCCGACGCCGACGTGCACTGGGAGGAACCGGCCGCCGGGGCCGGCCCGAGGGTCGCCAAGCAGGAGGTGTCCGCGCACGTCGCCGTCAACGAGCTGGACACCGGCATCGTCGACATCAGCAGCGGCGCCATCGAGTTCGGGCCCGGCGAGCAGCCCGGCCTGCAGATCGCCGACATCACCATCAACCAGGTCAACTACCGGTCGCCGGACATCGTGATCGAGACCATGGCCGGCGGCAGCGGCGCGACGATCCGGCGGCCGCACGCCAAGCTGCGGATCGAGCTGCGCAACGCCGCGGAGCGCAAGGCCGCCGGCGGCGCGGAGGCGTCGGCCATCAAGCGGATCGTGCTTCGCGAGATCGGCATCGACTCGATCGAGCTGGACGGGCTGAAGGTCACCCTGCCGACGCTGGTGCCGCCGGACCCGTCCGGCGCGGCCAGGAAGGTGGAGATCTGGCTGCCGCCCGGCGAGGTCGGCATCCTGCGCAACCTCAAGCTGGCCCTGCCGGAGCGCGGCGCCGAGATCGCCGCGCCGCCGTCGCCGACCGGCAAGTGGACGATCCCCGACCTGTACCTGCAGATCAGCGGCACGACCGAACCGAGCCCGTTCGGCACCGGCAAGAAACAGCTGCCCGCGCTGCTCATCCCGCAGATCCGCACCACGGTCGGCGGCATCCTGGACAGCGGCAGCGCCCGGCTGGAGACCGAGCGCATCGAGGTCGGCATCCTCAGCGGCGGCGGCATCACCCTCGACCTGCGCCGGCCCAGCATCACCGCCATCGCGGCGATCTTCCAGCGCACCCCGCTGCACAGCCTTCTCATCCACGGCCTCGGGCTGGTCGAACCGGCAACGGCCGGCGGGGTCAGCGCCCAGCGCGCCACGTTCGACACCCGCACCGGGCTGCTCACCCTCACCGAGCTCGGCCTGACCCGGCTGCGCTACCGCAACGAGGCCGCCGGCGTCGAGGTCGACGTGGACAAGGCGACGCTGCCGGGCGAGGTTCGCACCACACTGCCCGGCAAGGGCCGGGAGCTGTCCGGCACCATCCCGGAGCTCAACATCCACGGCGCCTACTTCCGGGTCGACTTCACCGCCGGGGTGACCAGCACGCCGACCGGGCCGGCGCCGTCGGCCACGCCGTGGACCGACCTGCTGACCAAGCTCGGCCCGTACCAGCAGGTGTTCGACTCGATGCAGGGCAAGATCAAGCTCACCCTGCACCAGACGAAGACCGGCTGGTTCCGCACGGACACCCCGCTGGACCTCGCCATCACCGACGGCCAGCTCGACTACCACCAGATCGAGGTGCAGCTCATCCGCGGCTGGCGCGGCCTGGTGAACTTCCAGCTGCACAAGGAGCTGTCCGAGCTGTGGCTCGTCCTCGAGACGCACTCCAACCAGAACGGAGTGGACGTCACCACGACGATGCCGGTCGCGGTCTGGAACCTGACCTCCAGCGAGCTGACCCAGGCCGACCCGGCGAACCAGATCCGCATCTGGCGGCTGCTCAACGTCGAGGGCGCGCTGCGCACCAGCGAGCTGGACGTCCCGCCCAAGCCCAGCACCGGACCCGGTGCGGTCGAGCTGCATGACATCGACGTCGACCTCTCGCTGCGCAGCGCCAAACCCATCCCGATCGACCTCGGGAAGGCCAGCGGCGGCAAGGTCACCGGGGCCGTCACGCTGGCCACCAACGCGCTGTCCAACCTGCGGCTGTACGGCAACCTGCCGGGGACCCTCGCCCAGGACAAGTACGGGATCGCCTCGGCCAAGGTGGACGCGACGGAGATCAACCTGGTCGGCGCCGGCGCCGAGATCCGCACCGGGGCCATCGTGGTCAACGACGTGTCGGACCTGTCGGTCAACCTGAGCCCGAGTTGGGAACCGCAGGTGCTCACCGGCCGCATCAAGTGGGCAAACGCCAAGAACATCACCTGGCGGCTGCCATGATCCCGATCCGGAGATTCCGCAGCGCCGCCGGCCGGGTGGCGCGGGCCGCGCCGCGGCCGTGGGACCGGTCAGGCCGCTCGGCCAGCTCGGAACGCTCGGACCGCACGGCCAGCTCGGCCCGCTCCGAGCGCGAGGCGGACCGCACCGCGGACGCCGTGCTGGAGCCCGACGGCACCGCCGCGATCCCGCCGCACGCCGGGCCGCATACCGCCGGGGCCGCACCGGTGGCGGCCCCGGTGCCGGGCGTGGGGCGGCCGCTGGACGGCACGCTGCGGATGTACCTGCAGCGCCGGCTCGGCGCCGACCTGTCCACGGTGCGCGTGCACGACGATCCGGCTGCCGCGCGGGCGGCGCGCGAGCAGCACGCGGCCGCCTACACGGTCGGCGAGCACGTGGTGCTGGGTGCGGGCGCCGACCACGCCACGCTCGCCCACGAGCTGGTGCACGTGCTGCAGCAGCGCGGCGCCGGCCGCTCCACCGTGCAGCGCCAAGACGCGCCCCCTCGCGGCAGCGCCGGCGGCGTCGGCAGCGGCGTCGGCCGTGTCGGCAGCGCGCCGCCGGCGGTGGACTTCGACGTAGTGCGGCAGCGCGCGCCGTCCGAGGACGCGACGGTGCTGTTCGGCCAGGACTCGGTGTCGCTGGCCGGCATGGACCTGCTGCCGCTGCTGCCTCGGCTGGCTACCACCGCGCCGCTGGTCGTGGACATCGACGGCTATGCCAGCAGCGAGGGCGACCCCGAGTACAACGTTAACCTGTCGGCGCACCGGGCCGCTGTGGTGCGCGCAACGCTGCTGCCGCTGCTGCCCGACGGGTCGACCGTGCGGCTGCACGCGCACGGCGCGACCCCGGAGTTCGGGGAGACGCCGGCCAACCGCCGAGTCGGCATCCGGATCACCGAGGCGCCGGTCGCGCCGGTCCCGCCGTCGGTGGCCCCGCCGTCGTTCGCGATGCCACGCCTGCTGCCCGACCTGCAGCTGCACTTGGACCCGCTGCCGCCGCTGCTGCCACCAGGCGTGCTGCCGCCGGTGCCGGACGTGCGGCTGCAGGACCCGTCGGCCGGCGGGCCGCCGCGAGTGTTCGAGCCACCGGCGCCGGCCCGGCCGTTCTCCCCGTACACGCCGTCCGTCACGCTGCCGCCGGAGCTGCTGCCGAAGACCCCGCCGCCGACGGCCGCGCCGCCGCAGCTGTTCCCGTGGCTCACCCCGCAGCGCACGGTCGTGGACTGGGGCCCGCTGCGGGACACCGTCACCGAGCACGGCGCCGGCGCGATCAGCCCGGAGCTCGCCGCTGCCGCGGAGGCGCACACCCGCACCTGGTACGAGCGGTACCGGGCCGCTGGCATCCCCGAGGAGCGGGCCCGGTGGCTGGCGAACGTCGGCACCCGGTCGGTCGTCGGCCGCGAGCTGGCCAAAGAGGGCAACACGGCGGCCGACCGGCTGGACAACGAGCTGCGCCGGCAGGGGCTGCCCACCCCGACCACGGTCGGCGTCGACCTGTTCGACGTGCTGCGCAAGGTCCGAGGCGAGCGAGGAGGTAAGCGATGAGCCCACCGACCGCACCACGGGTGGTCCGCGGCGGCATCGTGGTGCTCGACCCCACGAGCGACGAGGTGCGCCGGACGATCGCGCTGCAGTACAACCCCGACACGGTCGCGCGCAGCTTCCAGGTGCGCGGGGCCGGCGGCGAGGCCGGCGCGCGCGCCGAGGCGCTGCGGCTGACCGGGCCGCCGACGCAGAGCATCACGCTGGACGCCGAGCTCGACGCCACCGACCAGCTCGAGTTCCCGCGCAGCAACCGCACCGTGGTCGAGGTGGGGTTGCGCGCCGCGCTGGCCGTGCTGGAGATCCTGGTCTACCCGGAGCTGGCCGCGGTGCGCGACGCGGCGGAGCTGGCCGATTCCGGCGGGCTGGAGATCGCGCCCGCGCCCGCGCCGCTGACGCTGTTCGTGTGGTCCAAGAACCACATCACGCCAGTGCGGATCACCGAGTTCTCGATCACCGAGGAGGCGTTCGACACCCAGCTCAACCCGATCCGCGCCAAGGTGCACCTGGGGATGAAGGTGTCCACCGTCAACGACGTCGGCGCCGGCAGCAAGGCCGGCGAGTTCGCCATGACCCACCACCGGCGCCTAGAGCAGCTCGCCGCCAAGCAATCCCCTGTCGCCATCGACGCGCTAGGCATCGGCCGGCTGCCATGACCACCCCCCCACCCCCCCACGCGCGATACGCGGGCTTATCGCGCTTTTCGGACCGCGATTATGCGCGATACGCGGGCTTATCGCGCAAGGGCCGCGAGGCGCGCAAGGCACGCGAGGCGCGCAAGGCACGCGAGGCGCGCAAGGCTGCGGAGGGGACGGGATGAGCGCTCCGGACGTAGTGAGCTTTCTGGCCAGTGTTACGGGGGGTGCTGCCGAGCATCAGGCGCCGAACAGCCGGTACCGGGACATCCCGACCGCGGAGCTGGCCCGGCCGGACGGCACGAGGACCGTGTACCTGCGCCGCCGCTTCCTGCCGCAGCCGCAGCGGCTGGCCACCCTCGGCCGGGTCACCGTGCGGGACGGGCACCGGGTCGACACCCTGGCAGCCGAGGTGTTCGGTGACCCGACGCTGTTCTGGCGGCTCGCCGACGCCAACCTGATCAGCCGCACTGCCGACCTGGTCGCCGAGCCGGGCCGGGTGCTGCGGGTCGCGGCACCGGAAGGCATCCCGGGAGGCACCGGTGCTTAGCGGGGTGACGCTGACGCTGCTGCTCGGCCCGGTCCGGACCAGGCCGGTGCCGGCCGAGGTGGCCGACGCGCTGCTGGAGGCCCAGGTCACGGTGGCCGCCGGGCAGCGAAGCGGCTTCCAACTCAAGTTCGCGCTGGCCAAGGACGGCATGCTCAACCAGCAGCTGCTGCCGGGCCGTTCGCTCGACCCGCCGAACCGAGTCATCCTGGTCGTCAGCCTCGACGGTGCGCCGACCGTGCTGATCGACGGCGTGATCACCAGGCACGATGTGGCGCCGAGCAACGAGGCCGGCCAGTCGACGCTGACCATCACCGGCGTCGACGTCACGCAGATGATGGACCTGCTCGACATGAGCTGGTTCCCGATGCCGGCGATGCCGCCGGAGTTCCGGGTCGGGTTCATCATCGCCAAGTACGCGATGTACGGGATCATCCCGCGGATCATTCCCAGCATCCTGCTGCTGGCGCCCAACCCGCTCAAGCAGATCCCCTACGAGCAGGGCACCGACTTCGAGTACGTGACCAGGCTCGCCGACGAGGCCGGGTACGTCTTCTACGTCGAGTCCGGCCCGCAGCCGGGGATGAACCTCGCCTACTGGGGCCCGGAGGTCCGCGCCGGCAAGCCGCAGCCGGCGCTGAGCGTGAACATGGACGCGGCGACCAACGTCGAGTCCATGTCGTTCTCGTTCGACGGCATCTCCCGCTCGATCTCGCTCGTGCTCGGGCACATCCCCGAGGTGCACTCGACCATCCCGGTCCCGATCCCGGACATCACGCCGCTCAACCCGCCGCTCGGCCGCAAGATCCCCATCCCGCTGTCCATCAGGCCGATCAACGCCGGGACGCGCAGGGAGAAGGACGTGAAGTACACCGCGGAGGACAACGCGACCGCCAAGTTCGACATCATCAAGACCACCGCGCGGGCGCTGGCCAAGGCCGCCCAGTCGGCGAACGTCGTCTCCGCGTCCGGGTCGCTGGACGTGCTGCGCTACGGCGGCATGCTGCAGGCCCGCCGGCTGGTCACGGTGCGCGGCGCCGGCCCGGCCTACGACGGCGCCTACTACGTCAAGAGCGTCACCAGCACGCTCAAGCCGGGGGAGTTCAAGCAGCGGTTCACCCTCAGCCGCAATGCGCAGGTCTCGATGTCGGAAACGGTGCCCACATGAGCGGGACGTATTACGGCAAGTACCGCGGAACGGTGATGAACAACGTCGACCCGCTGCAGACCGGCCGGATCATGGTCCAGGTGCCGGACGTCACCGGGCCGGGGCCGTCGAGCTGGGCGACGCCGTGCTTCCCGGTGGCCGGGATGCAGCTCGGCGCCTGGATGATCCCGACGGTCGGCGCCGGGGTGTGGGTGGAGTACGAGCAGGGCAACCCCGACCACCCGATCTGGTCCGGCTGCTGGTTCGGCACGGCGGCCGAGGTGCCGGCGATGGCGCTGGCCGCGCCGCCTGGGGTGCCGCACCTGGTGCTGCAGACCACCCTGCAGAACGCGCTGGTCATCTCCGACGTGCCTGGCCCGACCGGCGGCATCCTGATCAAGACGACCACCGGGGCGATGATCTCGGTCAACGACCTCGGCATCACGATCAGCAACGGCAAGGGCGCGTCGATCGCGCTGGTCGGCCCGTCCGTCACGATCAACGCCGGCGCGCTGGTGGTGACCTGATGCCCGGCCTGCTGCTGCACGTCGGCGCGTCGGTGAGCTGCACGCACGGGGCGCCGGCGCAGACCGTCTCGGCCAACGCGAGGGTGCTGGTGTCCGGCACCCCGGTCGCGACGATCTCCGACACCACGACGGTCGCCGGCTGCCCGTTCCAGGTCCCGGTCGGCGCCGGCACGAAGCCGCAGCCGTGCGTGCGGGTGCAGTGGCTGGTGCCCGCGGCCAGGGTGCTGGTCAACGGCCAGCCGGCGCTGCTCAACATCAGCGCCGGGCTGTGCCAGAGCGCGGAGCAGATCCCGGCCGGGCCGCCGGTGGTGGCGGCCACCCAGCCTCGGGTGGTGGCGCAGTGAGCGGTCATGTGGCAGTGCCGGTGCGGATCGACTCCTCCGGCCGCACCGCGGACGCGACCGGCGCCGGCTACGTCCGCGCGCTCATCGGCGAGGTGCTGTTCACCCAGCCCGGTGAGCGGGTCAACCGCCCGGACTTCGGCAGCGGGCTGCTGCAGCTCGTGCTCGCCCCCGCGGACGACACGCTGGCCGCGACCACCCAGCTCACCGTGCAGAGCGCGCTGCAGCGCTGGCTCGGCGAGCTGATCGAGGTTGCGAACGTCGAGGTGACCAGCGACGAGGAGACGCTGCGGGTGCTGGTCAGCTACGTCGTTCGGGACACCGGCCGGGCCGGCTCCGACGAGTTCGGGTGGTCGCTATGACCGGCGCCGTGACCGTGTTCTCGTGTGTGGACGACGCCAGGCGCCGCAAGGTCGCCGACAGCACCACGCACAACGGCATCGACTACCTCGAGGTCGACCCGGCCGACCAGCGCGTGCTGCTCGTGCACTTCGTGCATCCGCTGCCGGGCCAGTCCGGCGGCATCCCGTCCGGCCAGCCGCTTGGCGTCGACAACGTGGTCGTCACCGGCGGGGAGCGGATCACTTCGATCGTCGTGGTCTCGGTCGCCGCGGCCGGCGACGTGCTGACCGTCACGGTCGAGGAGCCTGGCGACTTCTCCACCTACGAGCTGCGCCTGCTCGCCTCGGCCGCCGGCGACCCGCCGGACGGCTTCGACCCGCTGCTGACCGTCGTGCCGTTCTCGTTCAAGGTCACCTGCCCCAGCCCGTTCGACTGCCGGCCGCGGCCGGCCCAGCCGCCCCCGCCGTCGGACGACCCGACGCTGGACTACCTGGCCCGCGACTACGACGGGCTGCGCCGGCTGATGCTCGACCGGCTCGGCGCGCTGATGCCCACCTGGGCCGACCGCAGCCCGGCCGACCCGGCCGTCGCGCTCGTCGAGCTGCTCGCGCACGCCGGCGACCAGCTCAGCTACCGGCAGGACGCGGTGGCCACCGAGGCCTACCTCGGCACCGCCCGCAGCCGCATCTCCGTGCGCCGGCACGCCAGGCTGCTGGACTACCCGATGCACGACGGCTGCAACGCCCGCACCTGGATCGCGGTCGACGTGCAGGCCGGTACCCCCAGTGACGGCGCGTTGCTGCCGGACGGCACGCCGGTCCTGCCGGCCAGGGCCGGTGACCCGCCGACGGTGGCAGCGGCCGACGCCGTACTCGACGGCTGGACGTTCGAGACCATGCACCCGCTGACGATGTCCGCCGCCCGCTCGCGGATCGACGTGCACACCTGGAGCGCGCAGGAGTACTGCCTGCCGCTGGGCACCACGGGCACGACTCTGGTCGACTCCGGCTTCACCATCGCGGTCGGCGACGTGCTGCTGTTCGAGGAGACCGCGAGCCCGGCGACCGGGCTGGCCGCGGACGCCGACCCCGAGCACCGCCAGGCCGTGCGGGTCACCTCCGTGCACAAGCGCACCGACCCCATCGAGGGCGTCGACATCGTGGACGTCACCTGGCACCGGGCCGACGCGCTGCGCTTCGCGCTCGCTGTGCTGGCCGCGCCGGCGCCGGGCGCCCCGCCGGTGACCACGGCCGTCGTGCGCGGCAACGTCGTGCTGGCCGACCACGGGCTGCGGGTGCAGGCCGCGCTGCCGCAGGTGCCGCAGGACGGCGCCTACCGGCCGGTGCTACCGGCGGCCCCGGTCAGCCAGGCCGAGCCGTACCCGGCGGCGACGGCAGCCACCCTGCCGGCCGCGGACGCCCAGCGGCGCTCGCCGGGGGCCGCGCTGCCGCAGGCGTCGCTGACCGAGGGCGACGACACCTGGCAGGCGCGGCGCGACCTGCTCGCCAGCGACCGGTTCGACCGCGGGTTCGTCGTCGAGGTCGAGCGCGACGGCACCGCGCTGCTGCGCTTCGGCAACGACGTCTACGGGCGCCAACCGGTCGCCGACGCCGCGCTCACCGCGGAGTTCCGGGTCGGCAACGGCCCAGCCGGCAACCTCGGGCACGGCACCCTGCGCCGGCTGGTGTGGGACACCGCCGGCGTCGCCGGCGTGACCAACCCGCTGCCCGCCTTCGGCGGCCAGCGGCCGGAGTCGATCGCCGAGGTCCGCGAGTTCGCCCCGCAGGCCTTCCGGGTGCAGCAGCGGGCCGTGACCGAGGCGGACTGGGAGCGGGTCGCCACCCAGCACGCCGAGGTGCAGAACGCACAGGCGCGGTTCCGCTGGACCGGCAGCTGGTACACCGTCTACCTGACGATCGACCGGCTCGGCGGCGGCCCGGTGGTGGAGGACCCGGCGTTCCTGGCCGGCCTGCGCGCGCACCTGGAGCGCTTCCGGATCGCCGGCTACGACCTGGAGATCACCGGGCCGACCAACGTGGCGCTGCAGCTGTCGCTGCGGGTCTGCGTGCGGCCGGGGTTCTTCCGCAGCGACGTGCACCAGGCGCTGCTCGATGTGTTCTCCAACCGGTCGCCGACCGGGTTCTTCTCGGCGGACAACTTCACGTTCGGCCAGCCGCTCTACCTCAGCGAGATCCATCGCGCCGCGATGGCCGTCGCCGGGGTCGCGTTCGTGGAGATCACCGCCTGCCACCGGTTCGGGCGCAAGCCGGCCGGCGAGCTGGTCGCCGGGTACGTCAACGCCGGGCCGCTCGAGGTGATCCGGCTGGACAACGACCTCAGCCTGCCGGAGCGCGGCCGGCTCGAGCTCGTCATCGAAGGGGGGCTGTGACGGTGACCGAGCAGGGCTGCGGCTGCGCCGGGGTCGACGAGGTGGCCGCCGTCCGGCAGCCGTCGAACCCGCCAGGGTTGGACGCCATCGGCTACCGGGTCGGCACCCACGGTGGCTTCAAGCAGGCCATGCTGCGGGCGCTCGGCGCCGACCCGGTGCTGCGGCGGCTGGGCACCAGGGAGGACGCCGACCCGATCGTCGCGCTGGCCGACGCCGGCGCGTCGATGCTCGACGTGCTCACGTTCTACCAGGAGCGGATCGCCAACGAGGGGTTCCTGCGTACCGCGACCGAGCGGCTGTCCGTGTTGCAGCTGGCCAGGGCCATCGGCTACGAGCTGCGTCAAGGGGTGGCCGCGTCCACCATGCTGGCGTTCACGATCACCAAGCCGCCGGCGCGTGTGCCGCCGCCGGCCGGGGTCGACCTGCCGCTCGTCGCGCACGCGATCACCACGCCGTCGGTCGTGCGCATCCCGGTCGGCACCAAGGCGCAGAGCGTGCCGGGACAGGACGAGCTGCCCCGGATGTTCGAGACCGTCGAGGAGATCCAGGCGCGGCCGGAGTGGAACGCGATGCGGGTGCCGGTCACCGCACCGGTGACCCCGGCGATGGGCGACACCGAGCTGTACCTCGCCGGCACGTCCACCGGGCTGAACCCTGGCGACGTGGTGCTGCTGATCGGCGACGAGCGGGCCAACTCGCCTGGCAACGAGAACTGGGACGTGCGCAGGGTGAGCGCGCTGCTGGCCGTCGAACGCAGCGGCGCGGTCGGCGAGCACACCGTGATCACCCTCGACCTGCCACTCGGCCAGGCCACCACGCCGGTGACCGAGCCGGCCAAGCAGAACCCCAAGGTGTACGCGCTGCGCACCAAGGCCGCCCTTTTCGGCCACAACGCCCTGCCGTGGAACGCGCTGCCGGCTCCGCTGCGGGTCGGCGAGTTCGTCGGCAACCCGGCGGCGTTCGTGACCGGCCCGTTCGCCGCCCGGCAGAACACCTGGGCCGACGCCACCTTTCCCGCCGGCACCACCGAGATCTTCCTCGACCGCACCTACCCCGGGGTGGCCCCGGACGGCTGGGCAGTGCTCGCCAAGCAGGGCTACGCCGAGGTGTACGGCATCGACCAGATCGCCGAGGTCACCGAGGCCGACTACCTGCTGTCCGCGCAGGTCACCAGGCTGACCGTGTCCGGCGAGGGCATCGAGTCCTTCTCGCCGCGCAACGCGGCGGTGTTCGTCCGGTCCGAGCTGCTGCCGATGGCCGAGAAGCCGATCAGCGAGCCGGTGCGGGGCGCCACGGTGGTGCTGGCCGAGCTGGTCGAGGGGCTGGAGCCCGGCCGGCTGGTTGCCGTCCGCGGCACCAGGCAGGACACCGGCGGGGCCGCGTCGGAGGTGCGCAGCATCGCGGCCGTGCAGGACGACGGCGCGCGGAGCACGCTCGTGCTGGCCGAGGACCTGACCTACGAGTACGTGCCCGACTCGGTGCGGGTCAACGCCAACGTGGCGGCCGCCACCGAGGGCGAGAGCCGTACCGAGGTGCTCGGCAGCGGCAACGGCGCGGCGTCGTTCCAGGAGGCGGCGTCGTTCCAGGAGTTCGGGCTGCTCGGCAAGCCGCTCACCTACACCTCGGCGGCCACCCCGTCGGGAGGCCTCAGCACCCTCGAGGTGCGCGTCGACGGCGTGCTGTGGACCGAGGTCGGCTCGCTGTACGGGCAGCCGCCGAACGCCAGGGTCTACATCACCCGCCTCGCCGACGACGGCACCGTGACCGCGCGCTTCGGCGACGGCCGCACCGGCGCGCGGCTGCCGTCCGGCAGGGACAACGTGGTCGCCGGCTACCGGATCGGCACCGGGCTCGGCGGCAACCTCGACCAGGGCCGGATCAGCCTGCTGCTGTCCCGCCCGCTCGGCGCCGAGGAGGTGATCAACGCGGCGGCCGCCACCGGCGGCGACGACCCCGAGGAGCTGGCCAAGGCGCGGCGCAACGCCCCGACCACCGTGCTGACCCTCGACCGGATCGTGTCCCTTCGCGACTACGAGGATTTCACCCGCTCCTTCTCCGGCATCGGCAAGGCCAGCGCCAGCGTGCTGTGGAACGGCGAGCGGCAGCTCGTGCGGCTGGTTGTCGCGGCCACCGACGGGCAGCCCGTCGACACGAGCTCGGCGCTGTACACGAACCTGCTCGCCGGCATCGACGCCGCACGGCACGTCGACCACCAGGTGGTCGTCGACCCCTACCTGCAGCGGCCGTTCGTCACCGCGCTCAAGGTGACGGTGGACGCGGACCGGCTGGCCAAGGACGTGTTCGCGGCCGTCACCGCCGCGCTCAGCGGCGCCTTCGCCTTCGAGCGCCGCGACTTCGGGCAGCGGGTCGCTGCCAGCGAGGTGCTCGCGACCGTGCAGGCCGTGCCCGGCGTCCGCGGCGCCGTGCTGGTGGCGCTGCACCTGGCCGGGCAGCCCGCCGCCAAGCACAACGTGCTGACCGCGGGCCCGGCCGACCTGCTCACCATCTCCGACATCACGCTGACCGAGCTGACGGAGCCCCTCCCATGACGCCACCACCCCCCCACCCGCCCGCGCATGCCGCACCTGGGGTGTCCTGCGTCGCGTCCGGCGTCGCGTCCTGCGTCGCCGAAACCCGCGATAAGCCCGCGTATGGCGCGTCTTGCGTCGCCGAAACCCGCGATAAGCCCGCGTATCGCGGGTTTCGGGCAGGGGCGACCACCGCGGCGGGGGCACTGCCGTGAGGGTCACCGGGCAGGCGCTGTACGAGCTGCTGCCGGCGGCCCAGCGCCGGCTGGACACCGAGGCCGACGGGGCGGTGCGGGCGCTGCTCGAGGTGATCGCCGGGCAGGTCGGCGAGGTCGAGGCCGACGTCGAGCGGCTCGGCGAGGACTGGTTCATCGAGACCTGCGCCGAGTGGGTGGTGCCCTACCTCGGCGACCTGCTCGGCGCGAGCGGGCTGCACCAGGTCGCCGGCGCGGCCGCCACCGCCGCCCGCGCGCGGGTGGCCAACACGCTGCGGT
>Ga0210378_10001392_pt1 | contig 12657 bp, 10 predicted proteins | sample PLM1_60_b1redo_FD_155465 | JGI IMG/M metagenome (GOLD analysis project Ga0210378, IMG submission 155465) | Groundwater sediment microbial communities from an aquifer in East River, Colorado, USA - PLM1_60_b1 redo | ecosystem: Environmental > Terrestrial > Soil > Riparian zone | place: USA: East...
CAGGGTCAGCAGGTCGCGCAGGGGGTCCCACTTGCGCACGGTCACGGGCGGGCCATCTCAGGGCAAGGGGACAACGAAACGAGTGTACGGTCGCCAGTTCGCGAGGGTCAAGCGCAGAGCGTCGCTCAAGGGCCCAGGCGCTTGCGCAGCTCGTCGAGGAGGGCCAGGGCCTGAAGGGGCGTGAGGTGCTCCAGGTCCAGGCGGCGCAGGTCCTCGAGGACCGCTTCCTCGGCCCCGGCGAAGAGGGCCAGTTGGCGCCCAGCCTCCGCGGGCGGGGCCTGCTCGCTGCGGGCCAGGCGGGGCCGGCCCTCGCGGTCGAACTCCGTTCGCTCGAGGTTGCGCAGGATCTCCTGGGCCCGGGCCACCACCGGCGCGGGCAGCCCGGCCAGCCGGGCGACCTGGATTCCGAAGGAGCGGTCGGAGCCTCCCGGCTCGATCTTGCGGAGGAAGACGACGCCGTCGCGCCACTCCCGGGCCGAGACGTGCAGGTTGCCCACCCCAGGCAGATCGGCGGCGAGGTCGGTCAGCTCGTGGTAGTGGGTGGCGAAGAGCGTCTTGCCTCCCGAGACGGGGTCGCGCGCGATCTGCTCGGCCACCGCCCACGCGATGGACAGGCCGTCGAAGGTCGCGGTGCCGCGCCCAATCTCGTCGAGGAGGATGAGGCTGCGGGCGGTGGCGTGGCGCAGGATGTGGGCGGTCTCCTGCATCTCCACCATGAAGGTCGATTGCCCGCGCAGGATGTGGTCGGTGGCGCCGACGCGGGTGAAGATGCGGTCGGCGACGCCGACCTTGGCCTCCCGCGCGGGAACGAAGCAGCCCATCTGGGCCATGATCACGATGAGCGCCGTCTGGCGCAGGAAGGTCGACTTGCCTCCCATGTTCGGGCCCGTGAGCACGAGCAGCCGCGGGGAGCCGTCGCCCATCTTCAGGTCGTTGGCGACGAACGGGTCGGAGAGGACCCGCTCCATGACCGGGTGCCGTCCCTCGACATAGTGCAGCTCGTCGCCGGCGCCGATGCGGGGCTTGACGTAGTTGTAGCGGGCGGACACTTCGGCCAGCGTCGCGAGCACGTCGAGGACGGCGGCGGCGCGGGACGTGCGCTGCACCGAGCGGGCGGCGGCGGCCACCCGGCCACGCAGCGCGTCGAAGATCTCGGCCTCCCGCTCCAGGATGCGCTCGTCGGCGCGCAGGACCTTCTCCTCGTATTCCTTCAGCTCCGGGGTGATGAAGCGCTCGCCGCCGGCGATCGTCTGCTTGCGGACGTAGTCCGGGGGAACGAGGCCCAGGTTGGACTTGCTCACCTCGATGTAGTAGCCGAAGACCCGGTTGAAACGCACCTTGAGCGAGGTGATGCCGGTGCGCGCCCGCTCGCGCTCCTCGATGGCGGCGATGGTGGTGCGGCCGCCGTGGCTCATCTGCCGCAGCTCGTCCAGCTCGGCGTCGAAGCCCTCGCGCACGAGGCCGCCGTCGCGCACCAGGGCCGGCGGCTCGTCGACGAGCGTCGCCTCGACGTCGGCGGCGACTTCCAGCGGGGGGTCGAGGTCCTTGAGCTGGCCGCGGACCAGGGGCGCGACGCAGCCGTCCACCGCCTCGGCCGCCGCGGGCAGCGCCCGCAGCGAGCGCGCGAGGGCACAGAGGTCCCGCGGCGACGCGGTCCCAAGGGTCACCCGGCCCACGATGCGGTCGAGGTCCTGGACGCCTCGGAACGCCTCGCGCAGCCGCCCGCGCTCCACGGTACGGAAGGCCAGCTCCTCCACGGCGTCCAGGCGGTCCTGGATGGGCTCCACGTGGACGAGGGGACGGAGGATCCACTCGCGCAGCAGCCGCGAGCCCATGGCCGTGGCCGTCTCGTCGAGGACATCCAGGAGCGTGCCCCTGCGTCCGCCATCCGCGAGGTTCTCGACCAGCTCCAGGTTGCGGCGGGTCAGCCCGTCGATGATCAGCCCGTCGCCGTGGTGGCGCGTGCGCAGCGAGGTGACGTGGGCGAGGTCCCGCTTCTGCGTCTCCCGGACGTACCGGAGCGCCGCGCCGGCGGCCCCGGCCGCGCGGGGGAGGGCCTCGCAGCCGAAGGGCTCGAGGTTCGCGACCCCGAAGTGGCCGAGGAGATCGCGCCGCCCCGCCCGCGTGTCGAAGGCCGCCTCGTCCAGGGGCGCGCGCGGGATCGCCCCTTCGGTCTCGCCGGGAGCGGTCAGCCACGAGGGCAGCTCGGCGCTGCGCGGCACCAGGATCTCACGAGGGCGGGTGGCTCCCACCTCGTCGCGGAGGCGGTCCCACCTCGCCGGCCCCGGCCACTCGCTCACGAAGAAATCGCCCGTCGTGGGATCGAGCCAGGCCGCGCCCAGCGCGCTGTCGCCGGGGGCGAGGGCGAGGACGTACGAGGTCTCACCGGCCTCGAGGGCCGAGGCCTCGAGCTGCGTGCCCGGCGTGACCACCCGCACCACCTCGCGGCGCACCACGCCCTTGGCCGAACGGGGGTCTTCCATCTGCTCGCAGAGCGCCACCCGGAAGCCCTGCTTGACGAGGCGCGCCACGTACCCCGTCACGGCGTGGTGGGGCACGCCGCACATCGGGATGGCGGCGCCGTCGGGGTCCTTGGCCCGCGAGGTGAGCGCGATCTCGAGCGTGCGCGACGCCACCACCGCGTCCTCGAAGAACAACTCGTAGAAGTCGCCCATCCGGAAGAAGAGGAGCGCGTCGGGGTGCTCCGCCTTCATGCGGTGGTACTGCTGCATGGCCGGCGTGAAAGCGGTGTTGGTCGCGAGGGACATGAGACAGAGCTAGGAAGCCATGCCTGCGAGCGTAGCGGGATTCATTCCCGCGCAGCGAGCGGGTGGGCGCGGGGGGCGTGAAGTCGAGCGAAGCGAGACGAACGCCAACCCCGCGTACCCCGGGGACGCGAAGCGGCCCCGCAAGATGAGCGGCGGCGGATTCATTCCGACGCCGCGGACGACGCGACGCGTCAGCATCGCACCTCGGATCCTGGGGGGTGCGCCGCTAGCACCCCCCAGCTCTCAAGATGCCGATTTTCATTTCTGTCGCGTTACCAATGGCCACCTGCGTGCGCCGGCGTACCGAAGGCGAAAGTATAGACTAACCGAGCGGAGGAACGTGGGCGTGAGGGTACTGGCCGTCGACACGACGACCGAGCGCGGCAGCGTGGCCGTGGCGGAGGACGGCGCCGTCCGCGGGGAGGTGCGGCTGGCCTGCCCCGACGGGCACTCGCGGCGGCTGCTTCCCGCGATCGAGTTCCTCCTGGGCTCGCTCGGGCTGGGTCCCCGCGAGCTCGAAGGCTTCGCGGTCACGACCGGCCCCGGCTCCTTCACCGGCCTGCGCGTGGGTCTGAGCACCGTCCAGGGCCTCGCCCTCGCCTCGGGCCGGCCGTGCCTGGGCATGAGCGCCCTCGACGTGCTGGCCGTCCGTGCCGCGGGCGCCGCGCCGGCGACGGTGGCGATGATGGACGCCTATCGCGGCGAGGTCTACGGTGCCGTATATGACGGCGGCGGCCAGCCCGTGCGGCCGGCCACCGTGGAACGGCCGGAGGCTCTCGTCGCCGGTGCCCCCGAGCGAGCGGCCTTCGTCGGCGACGGTGCCGAGCGCCATCGCGCGCTGATCCTGTCCCTCCGGCCGCACGCGGTCTTCCCCGCGCGCAGCCTGTTCCTGGCCGGGACGCTGGCCCGCGTGGCCGCCGCGGCCCTGGCGCGAGGGGAAGGCGTCGGGCCCGCCGAGCTGAGGCCGCTCTACTTGCGGGAGCCGGACATCCGCAAGGCGCGGCCGTGAGGTCGGCCGGGCCGTTTCTCGAGGAGGGGCGGGAAGAGGACCTCGATGCGCTCGCCGAGATGGAGCGGGAGTCGTTCAGCCACCCCTGGACCCGCCGGAACCTCAATCACGCCCTCGAGCGCGGCCACCTGGTCGTGCTGCGCGGGCCGTCGGGCGCGGCGGCGGCCCGCCGCGGGATCCTGGGCTACTGCGTCTTCGAGAGGGTGGCGGGGGAGCTGCACGTGCACAACCTCGCCGTCCAGCCGGGCCTCCGCGGCCAGGGGCTCGGGCGGCGCCTGCTGGAGACCGTGCTGTGGCTCGGGACGCGGCGCGGGGCGCGATCGGCCCTCCTCGAGGTCCGGGAGAGCAACTGGCCCGCCCTCCAGCTCTACTACTCGATGGGCTTCCAGAGCGTGCGCAGGCGCCGTAACTACTATTCCCACCCCACCGAAGACGCCCTCGAGCTAATCCTTGAATTCCCACAGGCCGCGTGCTAATTTGCGGCCGAGGGGGGGTTGCTGCGCGCCTCCACTGAAGTGGAGTCGCGCCAGCGGCACCTCGCTGACGCTCGGTGCGCCCTCTCGAATTCACGACAAGCGGCCATGCTGCCGTCGCCGAACGTCCACTCGACCACGGAGGTGCCGATGTCCCAGGACGCGCGTTCTCTCAGGGACCGTCTCCTCGCCCAAAGCGAGGAGTACCGCCGTCTGGATGAGCAGCACCACGAATACGAAAGTAGGCTCGTAGCCCTGACCGGGAAGGCGGTCTTGAGCGATGAGGAGCAGGTCGAGGAGACCACCCTCAAGAAGAAAAAGCTGCACGTGAAGGACCGGATGGAGGCCATCGCCCGCCAGGCGCGGGCGAGCGAGGCCCATCCGTAGCGTCCGCGCGCGCGGGAGGGACGCCGATGCCGATCGCGCGTGAAGGCTGGCCGCTCATCCTCGTCCTGCTCGGCCTCGCCGTCGTGATGTTCCTCGTCCGGTGGCCGTGGATCGGCGGGGTGTTCCTGTTCCTGGGGCTGTTCACGGCGTTCTTCTTCCGTGATCCGGACCGGCCGGTGCCCGCCGACCCGCGCCTCGTCCTCTCGCCGGCCGACGGCAAGGTGATCGTGGTCGGTCCGGCCCCGGCCGGGAACCCGCTGGGCGAAAGCGCGAGCCAGGTCTCGATCTTCCTATCTGTCTTCGACGTGCACGTGAACCGCGCGCCCATCGGCGGCCGCATCAGCAAGGTCGAGTACCACGAGGGCAAGTTCCTGCCCGCCTTCCAGGACAAGGCCTCGCTCGCCAACGAGCAGAACAGCGTGACCATCGAAGATGGCGGGCGCAGCTTGACGTTCAAGCAAATCGCCGGCCTCATCGCGCGCCGGATCGTGTTCAAGAAGAAGGTCGGCGACACGGTGTCGGCGGGGGAGCGCGTGGGGATGATCAAGTTCGGCAGCCGCGTCGACATGTTCCTGCCGAAGGACGTGCGCCTGCGGGTCAAGAAGGGCGACCGGGTCGTCGGGGGGATGAGCGCGATCGGGGAGCGCCCGTGAGCGAGGCGGGGGTCCGACCGCGCCGCTTCCGGCGCGGCGCCGCGATCCTCCCGAGCCTCTTCACGACCGGCAACCTGTTCCTCGGATTCTGGTCGATCGTCAAGACGCTTCACGGCGAGTACGACGAGGCCGCACCGCTCATCGGCTGGGCGATCGTTCTCGACATGCTCGACGGCCGCATCGCGCGCATGACGGGGACGAGCAGCGAGTTCGGCGGCGAGCTGGACAGCCTCGCCGACGTCATCTCGTTCGGCGTGGCCCCTGCCCTCCTCGCCTACGCGTTTGCCTTCGGGCCCATTCCGCGGGTCGGCTGGCTGGCGGCGTTCCTCTTCGTGACCTGCGGCGCGCTGCGCCTGGCCCGCTTCAACGTGCAGCGCCAGGTGACCGACGGCCGGTTTTTCGTGGGCCTCCCCATCCCGGCCGCCGCCGCCTCGGTCGCGGCCTGGGTCCTGTTCCTGCCCCAGCCGCTGGCCGACAAGGGGCAGGCCCTCATGGCCCTTTTCCTCGTCGTGGCGCTGGCGTTCCTCATGGTGAGCACGCTCCGCTACCAGTCCTTCAAGAAGTTCGACCTGCGGAGCCGGCAAAGCTACATCATGGTGCTCGGCATCGCCCTCGTGCTCGTCCTCATCGCGCTGCATCCGAAGTCCGTGCTGCTGGTGATGGCCAGCCTCTACTGGCTCTCCGGCCCCACCACCTACGTGCTGGGTCTCGGCCGCCGGCGCGGGCCGCCGCCCCTCACGGGGGGCGAAGCGACCTCCGAGCTTCCTCGCTCTGCGTGATCGACCGTCCTTCGGTCGGCGTGGGGGCGGTGCTCATCCACGAAGGAAAGGTCCTCCTCATCCGCCGGGGGAAGGAGCCGCTTCGCGGCCGCTGGGTGGTGCCCGGAGGGACGGTCGAGGTGGGAGAGACGCTCGAGCAGGCGCTCGTCCGCGAGGTGCAGGAAGAGACGGGGCTGGTCGTGAAGCCCGGAGAGGTTCTCATCGTCTTCGATCGCATCGAGCGGGACGGATCCGCCGTCCAGTACCACTACGTCATCGTCGACTACCTCTGCGAATACGTCTCGGGGACGCCTCGGGCAGCCTCCGACGCCGAAGCAGTCGCCCTCGTGGGCCCCGAGGAGCTGCCGGTCTACGACCTCCCCGACAAGGCCCTCGACGTCGTTCTGGAGGGCTTCCGGCGCGTCGAAGCGGCCGGTTCGAAGGGCCTTGCCAAAGTCCCCCCGCGGGGGTAGGATTCCCTCAAGTAAAACTTGCAGTTCGAGCCGTAAGTTTTCGCCGGGGAGGCAAAATGAAGGTTCTGATCGGCTGCCTGACCCTGTTCTTCGTTGCCGGTGCCGCGACGAGCGACGCCTTGCCCTTCTTCAAGAAGCGCCGCTGCCTGCCAAAGGCCATCGACTCGCCCATCATCCGGCCGAAGGTCCAGGAGCACCACAAGCCGGGGAACCACATGAAGCACCCGAGCGACTGCTCGCTGACGATCGCGGCGCCGCCGACCGCCAACGTGTAGGTGCGCTCCGTCGTTAGCCGGCGCATCCTCTAAACCCTCTCCCCACAGGGGAGAGGGCCTGGGTGAGGGGGTGGCGGAGGAGTGCTTCTAGCTCACCGCAGCCTGCCCGGGTTCTTCCTCCGCCGGCAGCCATAGCACCGCGCGGGTCCCTTCCCGTCCTCCGCTCTCGAGAGCCACGCCGCCGCCGTGGTCCTCGGCGATCTTCTTGACCAGGGCCAGGCCGAGACCGCTGCCGCTGGTCTTGGTCGAGAAGAACGGCTCGAAGATGCGGTCGCGTATCTCCGGGTCGACTCCGGGGCCCGAATCCCGCACCTCGATCACCACCCGCCGGCCGTCCGACCGTAGCCCCACGCGGATCCAGCCCTTCTCGCCGACCGCCTGAAGAGCGTTCTCGAACAGGTTGACGATGCCGCGCTCGAGGAGTCGGCGGTCGGCCCTCACCCGGGACACGCCCGGCTCGATTTCGACGGTGAGCTCCACTCCCGGCGGCAGCGACGACTCGTAGGGCTGGACGACCTCGGCCAGCATCGCCGCCGGGTCCTGCGACTCCAGATCGGGTGCCGGAGGCCGCGCGAAAGCGGAGAACTCGGTGACCATGCTGCGCAGGATGCGGACCTGCTTGAGGATCGTCTGGGTGCAGGTCTCGAGGGTGGCGGCAAAATCCTCGCTGCGGTCCTGCCAAACGCGCCGGAGGTGCTCGGCCGAGAGCTGAATGGGCGTGAGGGGGTTCTTGACCTCGTGGGCGACCTGGCGGGCCATCTCCGCCCAGGCCGCCAGCCGGTTGCTGCGCTCGAGGTCGCGACGCTGGCGCTCGAGGTCGCGGGCCATCTTGTTGAAGGCCTCGACGAGCCTCCGCAGCTCGTCCTGGCTCGCCGCCTCCACGCGCGCGTCGAGGTCGCCCTCGGCCACCCGCAAGGTGGCTCGGGTCAGGTCGGAGATGGGTCCGGAGATCCGGCGGGCCATCGAGCGGGCCACGACCGCGGCCAGGACGAGGAAGACGACCGAAGCCAAACGCATCGTGCGGTCCAGGTCCTCGACGGCGGCTGCCACCTCACGCTGGCGCAAGGCGAGGGGCATCGACAGGATGCCGGGCTCGGTGGCGTCGAGCTGCGCCGGCACTGACACGACGTCGTAGGAGAACTCGCCGATGCGCTCGGTACGCAGGACGGACGGCTGGCCCTCGAGGACGAGCACGCGATAGACGGGGCCGGAGACCCTGGGGGCGAGCAGGCCGGAAGAGTACAGCTCGCGTTTGCTGGAGGCGACCAGCCGGCCGCGATCGAAGAGGTCGAGGTCGTTTCGGATGATGCTCGCCACCCAGACCAGGGCCTCGTCCGTGACGGGCTTCTGCCCTTCGGCCTCGGGGCGCTTGTAGTAGGCGTAGTCGTCCACGATCTTCTTCGCAAAGGCGGCGTGGTCGAGGGCGTCGGACGCGGCCTCCCGGCGCAGGCGGTCGGAAACGAAGTTACGGACCGCGACCTGCAGCACGAGCAGCGCCACTACCGCCACCGCGATGAAGGCCATGAAGAGCCGGAGCGCGAAGCGCTGGTTGACCTCGCGCGCGATGGAGGGCAGGGACAGCCGGCGCCGCCGCAGGACCGTGCGCGCGAGCGCGAGCGCGAGGAGGACGGCCAGTGCGACCAGCGTCAGGGCCGCCGTGGCCTCCAGCAGGTCGGCGGCGAAGCGTCTCGCGGTGATGACCGGGAACGCCAGGGCGAAGACGGAGCGGTCGCCGGCGAACACGTAGGCGTGGTGCGCGATGTCGTCGATGTTGAGCGTGGTCCAGAACCCCCCAGACCCCCCCCGCGACAGGCGGGAGAGGGCGGCCGTCGTGTCGATGACCGGCGCCCGGGCGGCCGAGGTGAAGACGACCTGGCGGGCCAGCGCGTCGTAGGCGACGAGGGCCACCGGGCGATCGCGGATGGCACCCTGGGCGGGGGCGCGGAACAGGACCGAATACGGGTCGTTGCTGCGCAGGAAGCGCAGGTTCCAGAAATCGTCCCCGATGTCGACCTGGATCGCGCCGTGGACCTCACCGTGGTACGACAGCCGGCGCCGGGCCCGCCGCACCGTGTACTCGGCGCTCGCCACCGTGATCACCTCCGTGCTCTCCTCCCAGTCATCGGTCGCGGGGAGCGGGCGCGGCGGCCCCGGCACGGACGGGAGGCTGAGGGCGAAACGGCTGATGACCGCGCCGGTCGGGTCCTGGACCTCGACGGCGGAAGAGAGGCCGAAGGCGGCGAGGTCGGTGTGGGACCATACCGCGAAGGCCAGCTCCTCCACGCCGGGCGGGGCCGGTCCGGGCGGCGCCTCCTCCAGGACGTTCATGCCGTCGATCTGCAGCTGTGCCTGTCGCAGCACGTACTGCCGCCACGGCCCCTGTCGCACCACCGCCGGCGCGTAATTGCGCTCCACCTGCTGGCGCGTGTTCCGGACCGCAAGGGACACGAGGGCGGGATAGAGGTCGACGGTGACGACCGAGATTGCGAGCACGGCGAGGACGGCCCGGGCCTCGAGAGGCCGCGCCGCCAGCCAGCGTCGCAGAGGGTCACGTCCCGCTCCCAGCGCGGCGCCGAGCGCGAGGAGCGCGAGGGCACAGGCGGTCGGCACCAGGCCGAGGCCGGCCGGCCGGACCCACCAGGCGAGGGCGGCCACCACCGCCGCGGCGGCCAGGGCGGAGAGGCCGCGGGTCGCGGCCGGCCTCCCGGCCAGCGCGAAGAGCACCGTCACGATCATCAGGGCCGCGGCCAGCGCCAATACCAGGGAGACCTGGATCACGAGATGGGCGCCGCTGCGGGGGATGAGCGGGATGGCCTCGACGTCGAGCGCGCAGTTGGCGACGGTGTCGGCCACGAAGGCCAGCACGCCGGCCGCGACGGCATATCCCGCGGCGGCGGCCGCCACCGGGGCGAGCGTCCACGGGCGCAAAGGTGGCCGGCGGAGACACCAGGACAGGAACAGGCCGGCGGCCAGAGCGATGGTGGAGATCGTGAGCAGCAGGTCCAGCGGGCTGCGCAGGAGCGGGCCGAGCAGCGCCGAGGCGTATGCGTCGGGAGAGAGGAGGACGGACTCGGGTCCCGGGAGGGGGGGGCCCAGGAGCGTGAAGGCGGCCCTGGCCGCGGTCGCGGCGAGGAGAGCGCGCAGGGGGCGGCCCGGCCCCTTCGCCGTGGCGGCCCAGGCGACGAAGGCGAGGGCGGCGAGCAGGGAGATCATGCGACGGTAGGTCGCGACGAGCGTGGCCTGAACCTGGCCCGAGCTGGGGGCGGTCACGCGCACGACGGCCAGCGCATCGCCGTCAGCCGCGCGCAGCACCGCCTCCCCCGCCAGCGCTCCCGCCGGCAACGCCGGGAACGCGGGCTCGTCGGGTCCCATCTGCGCGTCCACGTACCGGACCTCCACTCCCGGCTTTCCGCCGGTCAGGAGGTCGAAATCGCGCAGGTACTCGGTGCGGATGCTGCGGCGAACGGCGACGGAAAGGGTGGCGGTGGCGACGCCCTGCACCTGGCCGTTTCCGCCCAGGATGGGGGCGGCGCCCACGAGCGTGGTGGTGACGTTGCCTTCGAGGATGAAGGCGTCCGGCCGGTCGCCCACGACCCCCTGCAGCACCGTCGAGTCCGTGGTGCGCCCGGCCCACGCGAGCGTGCGCAGCGGCAGCGCCTGGACGGCGAGGGCGGGCTGCTCGGGGAGCTCGTCGTGCAGCATTTCGAGGGCAGCGAAGAGGCCGTCGAGGGCGGCCCGATCGCCGGTGAGCGCGCGGCGGGTCTCGGGCAGCGAAGCCGCGCGGTTCGCGGCGCTCTGGACGCGATCCACCAGCTCGTCCTTCCGGCGCTCCAGCCGGCGCAGCTCCGCGGCCAGGCGCGACTGCGACCGCTCGGCCCAGGCATTCCGCTCGCGCCACAGGTGGACGTGGGCCCCGACGTCGACCAGCACGAGGGCGGCGGTCAGGAGGACGACGACCCGCGGCGCGCGGCGCCACGCGGTTGCCAGCAGGGCGGCGGCGGCGAGGGGAAGCAGCGCGGCCTGCTGCCGCGTGACCGCGTCGGTCACGACGAGGGCGGCGGCGAGGAGGGTCGCCGCGCCTACCGCGAGGTCAGGATCTCGTGGATGCGCCAGTCCTGTTTTTCCTCGCGCAAGGTGAAGGTGAGCGTGTCCACCGCCTCCGGCCCGCCCGCCCGGGGCCGGCGGACCCATCGTCCCTTGGCGAAGGCCGTGCCGGAGGATGGAACCGTGACGTCCTGCTTGCGGAACGCGAACTCGCGGGTGCGGTGGCCGTCGAAGATCTGCTCGAATACGACTTGGAGCTGGCCGGGGCCGTAGGAGGCGGGCCCGTCGCTGAGGTTCCGGAGGTCCACGCGTACCTTGCCCGTCGCCGCGAAGCAGGGCCGGAGCGCCGCCGCGTCGCCGTTTCGGAAGGCGCTCTCGATCTGCTGCAAGCGCGACGAGAGCGGGCGAGCCAGCTCGTCCGCCCGCAGCGAGGGGCTCGGGTGCAGGCCCGCCGCCGCCGCGAGCGCAGCCGCGGCAAAACCTCGTCTCCAGCCCCTCATGGCGCCACTGCTCATCCGATGGTAGACCTCCCTCCCCGGACCCGTCAACGATGCCTGCACGGACGATGCCGCACGATGTTGCTGATGCGCAGGTACTTGTAAGCGGGTATCGTCCTCGGCCCAGGACGCGTTGTCGCTCGGGGAGGCCGCGGCCCCGGGTTATACTGCGCGCTCATGCTCACCCACGAATCCCGTCTCTCTTCCGCTGCTCGCGAGATGCGCTTCTCCGCCATCCGGCGCATGAGCGCGATCATCGAGCGTCCCGGCATCATCTCGTTCGCGCCCGGCCAGCCGAGCCCGGAAACGTTCCCCGTCGCGGAGTTCCGCCGCATCCTCGATGAAGTGGTGGAGAAGGAGAGCGCGGGCGCCTTCCAGTACATCCTGACGCGGGGCCTGGGAACGCTTCTCACCGCGGTGGGCGAGTACGCCGCGGCCAAGGGCATCCGCTCGAAGCCGCCGGAAGTGCTCCTCACCGAGGGCAGCCAACAGGGCCTCGACCTGGTCACCCGCGTCCTCGTGGACCCCGGGGACGTCGTCCTGGTCGAGCTGCCCTCGTACATCGGCGCCACCTCCGCATTCCGGGCCTCGCGCGCGCGCATGACGGGGGTGCGGCTCGACGAGGAGGGGCTCGACGTCGCGGACCTCAAGCGGCGCCACCGGGCGGAGACGTCCGAAGGCCGCAAGGTGAAGTTCCTCTACGTCGTGCCGAGCTTCCAGAACCCGTCGGGCATCTCGCATACGGTGGCGCGCCGGCGGGCGCTGATGGAGGCCGCGCGGGAGCTGGACCTGCTGGTGGTGGAGGACGATCCGTACGGCGACCTGTACTTCGAGGACGACCCGCGTCCGACGCTGAAGTCGATGGACGAGGAGGGGCGCGTCGTATACCTCTCTTCGTTCTCCAAGATCCTCGCCCCCGGGCTGCGCACCGCCTTCGTCGTGGGCCCCGAGGACATCGTGGCCAAGATCGAGATTGCCAAGCAGTCGGCCAACCTGTGCGGCAGCGGCGTCGACCAACGAGTCATCCTCGCCTGTTTGCGCCGGGGACTCATCGAGGAGCAGAAGGCCCGCATCCGGCCGTACTACCGGGGCAAGCGCGACGCGATGCTCGCCGCGCTCGAAGCGGAGATGCCGGAGGGAGTGCGCTGGACACGCCCGGCCGGGGGCCTCTTCGTCTGGGTCACGCTGCCGGAGGGGATGGACGCCGAGAAGCTGATCGAGGCGGCGGTGGCCGAGGGCGTCGCCTACATCCCGGGCGGCCCATTCTTCGTCGACGGCTCCGGCGCCAACACCATGCGCCTCACGTTCGCCAAGGAGGAT
>Ga0210378_10001393_pt1 | contig 12653 bp, 3 predicted proteins | sample PLM1_60_b1redo_FD_155465 | JGI IMG/M metagenome (GOLD analysis project Ga0210378, IMG submission 155465) | Groundwater sediment microbial communities from an aquifer in East River, Colorado, USA - PLM1_60_b1 redo | ecosystem: Environmental > Terrestrial > Soil > Riparian zone | place: USA: East...
GGCGGAGCAGGTCAAGGCGGTGCTCGGCCAGGTGCGGGAGGCGCTGTCGGTCGCCGACCTGTCGGCGCAGGTACGGGCCGCGCTGGCCGGCGTGGTCAACACGCTGCACGGCGCGCTGGACGGGATCATCGCGGCGCTGGACTCGGTCCGGGCCGCCATCGAGGCGGTGGCCGGCACGGCCGCCGACGTGCTCGGCCGCGCGGTGGACTCGGTCACCGAGTTCCACGCCGAGGTCGAGACGCTCACCGCCACCCTCGACGCGGTCGACCTGACCGGCGCCGCCCAGCAGGTCGTCGCGAACGTCCGGCAGATCCGGGAGGCGGTCGAGGGGGTGGTGTCCACCGTGCCGCTGCCCGAGCCGGTCCGACCGTTGGTCCAGCAGCTCGCCGACCAGCTCGACGCCCTGCACCTGGACGCCGCCGACCCGGCCGACGTCCCGATCCTCGCCCCGCTGCTGGACTCGGTCACCGCGGGCGTGTCCATAGACGCGACCCTGCAGGCGACCGTGCACGAGGGGATCGCCGCGCTGCGGGACGCGGTAGCCAACCTGGTCCCGGCCGAACTGGTGGCTAGCATCCAGCAGGAGGTGCAGGCCGCGCTGGACGTCGTCGGCGGGTTCGACCCGGCGTCGCTGCTGAGCGGGGTGACCGAGCAGATCGCCGCGGTGGCCGACCGCATCGACGGGTTCGACCTGGCCGCGGCGGCCGAGCCGGCGCACGCACCGTTCCAGGCGATCCTGGAAACCTGGGACAAGGTCCGGCCGAGCGTCCTGCTGGCGCCGGTGGTGGAGGGGTTCGAGTCGGTCCTGTCCGGGGTGAGCATCCCCAGCCCGCAGGCGGTGGTCGAGGCGCTGGGCGCGTCCGCGAACACCGGCGGCGAGGCGCTCGGGCAGGCGGTGGCGGGTTCGGTGTCCCGGGTGGCGCCGGTGGGGACGACGCCCGCGCCGCCGCCGGGTGGTGGGGCGGCGGGCGGCGGGCCGTCCGGCGGCGGCGCGGGCGGAACGGGCACTGGCACCGGCGGCGGACTACCGGTGGACCTGCCGACCGAGCTGCGCGCCGGGGACATCGTCCGCATGATCGGCTACCTGCCGGCCAAGCTGCGCGAGACGCTGGCCGGCCTGGACGCCGGGGTGGCCGGGGCGGTGGTGGCCCAGATCGACGGGTTGGTCGCCGGGCTCGCCCGGGACCTGCGCGCCGCCGGGCGGGCGGTCGCCGAGGTCGAGCAGCGGCTGGACGGCTCGCTGGACGCCCTGCTGCGCCCGCTCGGCGCGGCGCAGGCCAGGGCGCAGCTGTCGCTGCACGCCCACTTCGCCGTCGGGGCCGGGGGTGGCGGCAGCGGGGCTGGCGGCAGCGGGGCTGGCGGCAGCGCGGGCGTGGAGCTGGACGTGGACGCCGCGATGGCAGCGGTGGCCAGCGCCGGGCCGGGCTCGCTGCGGGCCGAGCTGGTCGGCCCGGCCGGGCAGGTCCGCGACCGGGTGCGGCTGGCGGCCGACCGGCATGGCTCGGCCGGCGCCCGCCTGGTGGCGATCGCCGACGCGCTGGACCGGACCCCGCTGGCCCGGATCAGCACCGACCTGGACACCCTGCTGGCCGCTCTCGACCTCGAGCCGCTCGCGGCCGAGCTGGACGCCCTGGTCGCGACCGCGCTGGCCAAGCTGCCCGCATTCGTCGCTCAGTTCGGCGGGGAGCTGGAGTCGGCCGGCATGCGGCTGGAGGCGCTGCTGCGCGGGCTCAACCCCGGGGTGCTCGCGCAGCGGGTGGCCCGCGGCATCCTCGGCGCCATCCAGCAGGAGCTCGAGGCGCTGGACCCGCGCCGGCTGGCCGCCGAGCTGGACGAGCTGCACGCCGCTGTGCGCGCCTCGATCGCCGCCTACGACCCGGCCGCGCTGGTCGCCGAGCTGGACGCGGTCAAGGACCAGATCGTCGCCGACCTGCGCGGGCTGGACCCGGCGGCGCTGCTCGGCGACCTGTCCGGGCTCACCGACCTGCTGGACAAGGCCGCGCAGGCGGTGCCGACCGACGTGCTCACCGGGCTGCCCGACCAGCTCACCGCGCTGGACGAGGCGTTCGCCGGCATCGACCTGGACGCCCTGCTGGCCCGGATCGCGGCGATCCCGACGGACGTGCCGGCGGCGCTGGTGACGGTGCTGGCCGGCATCCAGACCGAGGTCCGCGCGCTGCTGGAGTCGCTGCGCTACGCGACCGGCCAGATCGAGGTGCACGCGGAGGTGCACGCCGGATGACGATCGACAGCACGGTGGACGCGACGCTGGCTGACCGGTTCCCGGTGCCGGGCACCGAGCTGGTCCTCGACTACACCCGCGACCGGGCCGGGCGGCTGGTCGAGCTGCGCTGCGGGGACCGGGTGCACCTGCGGGTGGACGGCGACACGGTGCTGCTCGGCGACGGGCTGGCCGGGATGACGGTGCGCCCGGTCGCCGGCGGCGCGGACCGGACCGTCCGCGCGGCCGGGCGGACCTGGACCGAGCAGTACCGCTGGGACGCCGCCGGCCGGCTGTCCCACGTGGACGGCGTGGACGTGCTGCGGGACGGCCGCGCCCGGGTGGTGTCCTGTCTGGACCGGACGACCGGCGCGGCCTGGCGGTACGGCTACGCCGGCGCCGACCTGGCGGTCATCGACGGGCCGCGCGGGGTGCGGCACCTGACGTCCGCCGCCGGCGGCCGGCCGGTGCTGCGCCGGGCCGGCGGGGTCCGCCGGCCGGTCGGGTACGACGCCGACGGCCGGCGCACCGGCTGCCGGCCCGCCCCGGCCGGCTGGCGCCGGGACGCGGCCGGTCGGTTGTGGACGGTCCGCGGGCCGGACGGCGGGGTGGCCGCGACGTACCTCTGGGACGGATTCCGCTGCCTGGGCCGGATCGACGGTCCGCCGGACGGCCCGCTGGCGGTCGCGTACTGCCTCGACCCGTCCGGCACGCCGGTGCGGGTCGTCGAGGCCGGCCGGGTGCGCCGGCTGCCCCGGGACGCGTTCGGCGAGGGGCTGCTCGGCGCCTGCGACGTCGGCCTGTTCGGCGGGCCGGTCGCCGGCGACCTCGTGCACCTGCCGGCCCGGGCGGTCGACCCCCGGCTGGGCGCGTTCACCGAGCCCGACCCGTTCGACGGCGGCCCGCACGACCCGCGCCGGCTGGCCGGGGCGCGGGACGACCTGGCGGTCGAGGTGGAGACCGCCGGGCGGTACGCGGTGTGCCGGCACGACCCGGTCGGCCGGACCGACCCGACCGGGGCCATCTCGGCCTGGCTGCCGATCTCGACGCTGACCTGGTCGCTGTCGAACACCACGCTGGCCCTCTTCGGCGTCGACTTCACCCTGAACTTCTGGGGCTCCCTGTTCAGCGGCAAGGCCGGCGAGTTCTTCGGCACGTTCGAGGGGGTGACCTCCAGCGACCGGGTAGGCAGCTTCGGCATCCACCGGGACGGCGTGCTCGGCCTGACCGACAAGGCGTGGACGCTGCAGCACCACGTGTTCGCCGACACCAAGGAGCTGTGGAACCCACACCGGACGACCCGGGTGCTGGCCCCCGCACCGGCTCCCGCCCCTGGTGTGCCGCCGTCGCCGTACCGGCCGTCGCTGTACGGGACCCTGCTGCGGCTCACGCCGTCCGACGGCGCGCCCGAACTGCTGCGCGGCGACGGTCAGCTGGCCAGCGGCGCAGGCCTGCGCGGCTGGACCCGCTCCGGCGGCCCGGCGGCCCCGGCGGTGCCCGGCTCGCTGACGCCGACGTTCCCGGCCGGCGGCATCCACCTCGACAACGACCTCGGCGCCACCTACGCACCGCAGCCCGGCAGCCTCGCCGAGCTGGCCGGGGTGGGCACCCCGGTGACCGGCACGCTGACCACCGAGCCGGTGCTGCTCGCCGCCGGCGTGACCTCGGTGCCGGCCGCCCTGGTCGCCGGCCTGCAGGTGGTGGTCACCCTGGGCAGCCAGGCGGTCGTGCTGAGCACGGTGCAGGCCGCGACCGCCACCGCCGTCGGCCTGGAGATCGACCTGGCCCAGGAGCCGACCGCGCCGAGCTCGGACTCGCTCCGGCTGCGTGGCGTCGGCCCGGTGATCTCCACCGAGCAGCTCGGCACCGGCACGGCCGCCAACCGGCTGAACGTGGCCGGTGCCACCGGCGCCTACGCCGTCGACGACGTGCTGCTGCTGTCCCGCGGCGGCACGCCCGAGGGCGCCGTGCTGGTCACCGCCCTGGACGCGCGGCTCACCCTGGAGGAGGCGCTGCCGGCCACGCTGGCCACCGCGCCGTTCACCGTCACCGTCGGGGTGCCCACCCCGGCCACGCCGCCAGCGGCCAACACCGCGACGGTCGGCGCCGACGGCACCAGCCTGGACTTCGCCACCGGCCCCGCCGCGCCGCCGATCCCCGGCCGCGGCGACACCATCCTGGTCACCGCCGGGGCGAACAGCCGGGCGATGGGTGTCACGGCGGCCGGCGCCACCCCGAACCGGCCGGTGGACGCCGCCCTCGCCCCGCTCGGCGGTCCCGGCACCGCGGTCGTCTGGCAGCCGCTGACGCCCGGCACCGGCCTCGGCTCCCGGGCCGGGGCGCGGGAGACCGGCACCGCGCTGACGTACACCCCGGACGCCCCGCACACCGCGCCGGCCGGCGGGTTCGTGATCGTCTCCGACGCGGGCTCGCCGAGCGTCCGCACCGCCCGCCGGGTCATCGCGCTGGGGTACGACGAGGTGGTCTGCGGCCAGCCGCTGCCGGTCAGCGGCCCCGCGCCGTACGACGTCGCCCGGCACCCGTTCGCCGACCCGGACGTGCCCGGCGTCACGGTGGCCAGCCGGCAGGTGGTGACGACCGGGACACCGTTCGGCACCGCCGCGCCCGGCGCCGCCGCGGTCCGCGCGCAGCAGTACCCGGTGCCGGACCTGGACACCCTGGCCGCGCCGGGCGGCGCCGCGTCGTACACCGTGTCCGTCGCCGGCACGCTCGCCAGCACCTCCGACGCCCGCACCGGGTTCCCCCGCCCGGGCCAGGTCGCCGTACTCACCGGGGCCGGCGGGCCGGCCGAGGGGGTGCTGGTGGCCGGCGTGCGGGTGACCTACCAGTTCGACCGCGACGTCGGCCCCGGCTCCGGCCCGGCGCCCACCGGCACCGAGCCGCTGGTGCTGACCCGGCTCACCGAGAGCGGGCCCCGCTACCGCGCCGCCCGGGTGGACGACCGGACCGTCACCGTCCTCCCGCAGGTCGACGTCGCTCTCCCCGGCCCGCCGCCGACCACGGCACCGTCGAGGACGCAGCTCCCGCGGCTGCGACCGGGTGAGCTGGTCCGAGTGTTCTGGCAGCTACTCGCCATCGGCGACAGTGCCGACCACACGGTCACCGCCGTCGACGGCACGACGCTGACCCTGCACCCGACCGGCCGTGCCATCCCGGCGCTGGCGACGGCGGTGACCGTGCGGCGGCTCGCTCCGGTCGGCAACGGCGACACCGGCGCGCTGCGGTTGGGGCTGGCCGGGGAGCGGCCCGACCCGGCCGGCGCGCCGACCCGGATCACGTTCTCGGTCTGGCGGCCGGACGGGATCGGGGTGAACGCCGCCGTGGCGCTGAGCGACGGGACCGTGACCCGGGTGGCGAGGGTGGCGGCGATCCTCCCGGGCTGGCAGATCGACCTGGCCGCCGCGCCCAGCCGGCACACCGGCGCGGGGGTGACCCTCCTGGTGCCCGGGGCGCCGAGCGCGGAGCAGTTCAGCGCGCGGTTCACCGTGGCCGGAGCCGAGGTGACCCTCGCCGACCGGGTGGCGACCAGCCCGCTCCCGCCGGTGACCGGCAGCTCGGTCGTCCTGCTGACCGGCTTCGCACCGGACCTGGCCGGCCCCACGCCGCCGGCGCCGACGCAGGGGGTGAACCTGTCCTCCGGCGGCGTGCGGGTGCCGGAGGCCGACGAGGACTTCGAGATCGACCGGCTGCAGTCGCTGATCGACCACGAGCTGACGCATACGAAGCAGTCGGCGAAGTGGGGGCCGCTGCTGTTCGGGCTCTTCCCACTGTTCCTGGTCGACCTGGGAATGGAGCTGTCCACCGGCGGCGGCGAGCTGCCGAAGTTCTCGCCGTACGTCTCCGGCACGCTGGCCGCGGACGGCCCCGGCCGCCGGGTGTTGAGCATCCCCAGCCCCGGCACGACCACGTTCGGCACCGGCGACCAGGTGCAGGTCTCCCTCGCCGGCACCTCCGCGCAGGTGGTGCGGCTCGGTGAGGCCGCCGGCGCGAACCGGTTCCTGGTCAACCCGGCCGGCCAGATCGCCGACGGCGACGTCGCGGTGCGCAAGCAGCTCAGCCAGGCCGACGTCTGGACCTACCGGGTGTTCAGCTTCATCCGCATCCTCACCGCCGGCGGCGCGCTGGACGCCGGCGCCGGCTCGGTGTGGGGCAGCCTGTTCTGGCTGCTGGGCAAGGGCTTCTACGCGTTGGGCCGGCTCATCGGCGGATCCGGCGACCGCTACCCGGCGACTGTCCAGGAGAACGGCGCGAAGATCCAAGTCACCCTGGACGCGACCGACGCAGCGAAGCGGGAGAAGGTGCTGACCGCGTTCCGCGGAGTGTCCCAAGTGACCGTCCAACAGGGAGAGACCACTCTGGTCCGGGGGATCACCGCGACCGCCGGGACGCCCGAGCTGCTGGAGCTGGATCCTTCGGTCACGCTGTCCGGCGAGGTGCAGGTGGCGCCGTACTCGACGCACACGCCCGGCTCGTTCTTCGACTGGTACGACTACTACCCAGCCAGCGTGACCGAGGCGGACCGGCCGGCGGCGGTCAAGGTCGAGCCGGTGGGTGGGAAGACCCTGGAGCTGCGCCCGCACGACCGGGTGGAGGTACAGGTCGGCAAGGACTCGTTCCGCACGTACGTGACCGCGGTGCAGCCGGGCGGGAACGTCGAGCTGCTCGACCCGGTGCTGACCGCCAGCCGGGCGGAACGGCAGCTGCGGATCGCGAAGATCAGCTCGACCGACCCGATGGGTTGGGCGGACAGCTGGGTGCTGGAGAACCTCGGCATGGGCTGGATGCGCTGGGCCTTCGACTTCTACGGCCAGCTGAACTACCGGACCGCGCCGGACCTGAAGTCGGCCTGGGGCATCGTGTCCCGGATCGGGCGGTACCTGCTGGGCGCCAAGGCGTGGTCGATGGCGCCGCCGGCGTTCGGCTACTTCTTCTGGGACAACGGGTTCCGCCGCGGCGAGGCGTACCTGTCCCAGATGGAGCAGGAGGCGTCGGAGGAGAGCGGGTCGCTGTACAGCGCGATCGGCCGGCTGCGGGTGCAGCCGCAGTCCGTCGGCGACGTCGGCCGGTACTGGTTCTTCACCGACGAGCAGAGTTCGCTGGTGAGCGGCGGCCGGTTCGAGGCACCGGGGGTGGCGCTGACCGACTCGGTGCGGCTGATCCCGCTGAACACCGCGGAGCTGCCGGACTCCAGCGACCCGCCGCGGCCGAACAACGGCTCGGCGACGCCGGCCGCCGCGGCGGCCCCCGAAGCCGCCGCGCCTGGCCTGCCGGGCGGCGCCGTGCCGGACGCGTTCGTGGCCAAAGTGGACGGTGACCTGCGGCAGCCGGCGGCGGCAGGTCCGGCCAGCTTCGCGCCGTCGGACCGCGGCTGGATCCCGCAGACACCGATCACCGCCCGCGCGGCCGGCATGCACGTCGCGTTCTGCGCGCCGGGCCCGCACCGGATCGGCGTACGCGACGACATCGACTCCACCGACGGCGCCAGCCACGCCCGCACCGCCCAGGACAAGGGTGCGCAGGAGCTTTTCTACGACGTGACCGTCACGGACCTGGCGGTCAGCGTGGGCGGCCTGCTCGCCGCCGAGGGCGGCACGGTCACCCTGGTCCAGACCCAGCGCGCCGCGGTCTCCGTGGCCGGCGGCGGCGCCGACGCCGGCGAGCGGGTGTACGTCGCGACGACCACCCGCCCGGCCGGCAGCCCGACCGTGCGCACCGACGCCGACGGCACCGTGCTGGTCGCCCGGCCGCAGAACACCACCGCGGCGGAGCCGGTCGAGGTCTCGCGGCTCTACCGGGCCGGCGCCGACGGCCGCTACACCGCCGGCGGGCTGGCCGGCCACACCGTCCACCTGGGCGGCGACCTGCACGTCCCGGTCCGCTCGTTCGCCGTCCAGGTTACCGACACGCTGCCGGTCCGCTCCGCCGCCGCCGTCGACCCGGCCGACCCCACCGGCAACGCGGTCACCGAGGCGCACCCGGGCGACAGCGTGTTCCTCGTCGTGCCCGCCGCCGGCTGCGGGTCGCCGACCCTGGACCCGCCGACGTTCCCGGACGGCTCCGCTGCTCCGGTCCACCCCGTGGTCACCCCGCTGGCCGACGCCGACATCCCGGACGCCCTCCGGCCGGTCCTCGGCGACGGCGCGGTCTACCGCATCGAGTTCCCGCCGGCCGAGAACCCGGCCCAGCCGGTCACCGTGACCGTGCGGGCGACCACCTGGATCCCGGCGCCCGGCATCCTCTGCACCGACCCCGCCGCCGTCCGCGCGACCCTGCGCGCCACGCTGTCCCTCCTACCGGCCTGAAGCCGCGACCACGCCGGGCCACCTCTCCCAGGGCCGCTACCCGAACGGGTCCGTATTCTGATAGCTGACAGCCATCACAGTGATGGCTTGAATCGCTCAACCCGTCCTCGCGTCCTGCGCTGAGGCAGGGGTCCGCCGCTCGAGCGTGCCGGAGCACGATAGCCCGGTGCCGACCGCGAGCGGTCAGCAAGCTCAAGCGACCGTGCCGGAGCACGATAGCCCGCTGCTGGCCGCCAGGGCGGCCAGCAGCGGTCAGGCTGCGGCCCGGGCGGTGGCGGGGGTCCGGGCCGGCGGCTGGTCGGCGTAGACCCGCTGCGGGGTGATGCCGGTGCCGAACAGGGCGAGGGCCAGTCGAGCGGCGGTGGATTCCGGCAGGTCGCGGAACTCCACGCCGACCTGCACCCAGGCGAGGTCCCCGCCGGGCGGGCCGGGCGGGCCGACCGGCGCCCGGCGGTCGGTGGCCGGGGAGACGCTGCGGACGACGGCCGGCAGGGTCAGCCCGGAGCCGGCCCCGGGCAGGTCGACGGTGACCCGGCGGCCCGGCGCCACGCTGCGGGCGGGAGCCAGCAGGGAGGCACCGGTGAGCGAGACGTCGCGCAGCCGGGCGGGGGTGCCGTCCACGGCGGCGTCGGCGGCGATGTCGAACCGCACGCCGGCCCGCCGCTCCGCGCTGTACTTGGGTGACCGGATGCGGCGTATCGCGACGACCAGCGTCACCGCGTTGACCACGAGCCACGCCGCGGCGCCGTGCGCGGTCCAGGGCACGCCGTAGTGCAACGGCGTAGCGCCCACGACGGTCGCGACGTACCAGGCCAGGCTGGCCCCGCTGGCGGCGAGCAGGGCGACCAGCAGTCGCGGCGCCGGGGCCCGCCTGCGCCCCGGCCCGCTGCGCCCCTTCGCGGTCACGGTGAAGCCACGTGACCGGCGGTCGACCAGCGCGAGCGTGGCGCGCAGGTTGGCCGGCAGCCGGAGGGTCTCGAACACGGTGGCGTGCCAGACGGTGGCGTGCCCGCGGGCGAGCAGCCGAACGGCGAGTCGTTGCATGCAGAACGCGGCCAGGAACCACGGCACGAACGCGCCCAGCGGGGCCGCCACCGGCAGCGCGCCGGTCGCCACGGTGGCCAGCGGGAGCAACAGGTAGCCCAGCATCCACCACGAGTCGAACCAGCCGAGCAGCGTCGACAGGTAGCTGAGCCGCTGCCGGAGGGTGAGCCCGCCGACCACGGCCGGGTTCTCGGTCCGCAGCACCTGCATGGCGCCGGTGCCCCAGCGCAGCCGCTGGCCGAGATACTGCTGGGCGGTACCGGCGGCGAGGCCCTGGGCGAGCACCTCGTTGTGGTAGACCGTCCGCCACCCGCGCCGGTGCAGCCGGATCGTGGTGTGGATGTCCTCGGTGACGGTGTCGGTGGCGACGCCGCCCACGTCACGCAGCGCCGCCAGCCGGAGGACCGCGTTCGTGCCGCACCAGAACGCCGCCTCCCACCGGTTCCGCCCGGCGGCGAGCACCCGGTAGAACAGTTCCTGCTCGCCGAAGCGCTGCCCGCCCCGCTTCTGCACGTGCTCGAAGCTGCTGGTGTTGTAGAAGTCCTGTGGCGTCTGCACCAGCGCTACCCGCCGGTCGGCGAAGTACGGCATGGTGCGGGTGAGGAAGCCGGCATGGGCGACGTGGTCGGCGTCGAAGACCGCCACGAGGTCGGCGTCGAGCTCGGGCAGCACCGCGTTGATGTTGCCCGCCTTGGCGTGGTCGTGCTCGGTGCGGGCCCGGTAGCGGGCGCCGAGCCGCTCGGCCAGCGCCGCTACCCAGGGCCGGTCGCCGTCGTCGAGGACCCACGTCTGGTGCTCCGGCTGCAGCGCCACCGCGGCCGCGATCGTCGGGAGCAGCACCTCGGCGGGCTCGTTGTAGGTCGGGATCAGCACGGCGACCCGGAACGGCGTGGACGGACCGCCGGGCGGCCGAGGTGCGGCGTCGATGTCCCACAGGTCGAAGGTATGCACCGCCAGCGACAGCAACGCGTGGATCTCCAGGGCGAGGAAGCACGCCGCCAGCCACGGGGTCGCGCCGGCCAGCGTCGATGTCACCCGCCACGCCAGGTAGCCCAGCCCCACCAGCACCGCCGCGACCGCCACGATCCTGATCACCGCGAGCCGTCCGGGCCGCTCGGGTGCCGACGGCCCGCTCGCCAGCACATCCGGCCAGCGCAGCGCCCGCCCGGGAGCGCCGGTCGCAGGCTCGCATTCGAGACTCATGCTCCACCTCCACGACCCACGTCGGCCGCGGCGGCCCGGACCTGAGGGATTGGCGGCAGCCCGCCCCGGCCCCCGTCCGAACGAGACCGGCCGAGCGTCGCGGCGAGAGTCGCTGCCCAACCCGGTCCCCGCCGGGCCGGCAGGACGTCACAGCAGGGCGCGGATCAAGGCTGAGGTGGGCTTGGGGCTCGCGCTATGGGTGAGGGTCAGGGCGAGCTGGCCGCCTACGGTTGTCAGCGCTCGGCGCGCATGCGGCGAGCGACTTCGTCATCGAGTCCCAGATACGCCGCCGCTGCCGCCGTGTCCACAGTGGCCGGTGGCCGCACTCACCGCGCGGAGTAGAGCCAGGGCTGCTTCAGGTCGAAGAAGTCGGGCACTCCGAGGCTGAGCGCGTCCATCTCCTCGGCCTGGGCCTTCAGTTCCGGTGGCACCTCCTTGCGCTCGCCCTCGCGCGCCGCCGCCTCGGAGGTGAAGTACAACGCCATGGTGTAGGCACCGCCGTCGTGCTCGGCCTGCACGCTGCCGATGATGTCGGGGCGGAACGCGGCCCACTCCGGGGCGTTCTCTCCCATCAGTTCCCGGCCACGGGCGGGGTCGCTGACCCGGCCCTGCATGACCTGGACGAAGCCGGCGGTGTCCGGCTCGCCGCTGACGTCGACCATGACGTTGCGGCTGTCGCGGAAGGTGGGCTCTCCGGTGAACAGGGCGGAGGCCCCCCGCCACCACTGGTCCTGCTCGGGTCGGTCGCTGTTGCGCCGGGCGGCCTCTTCGGACTCGAAGCGGACGAGCGCGACGAACCGGCCGTCGTCGGTCACCCCGGCCGTGGTGCCGAGCCAGCCCGAGGCATCGGGCGCCAACTCCTGGACCCACCGGTCGAGCGCGGCGCGCACCTGTGCCGGATCGGACACCTGCCCCTGAATCACCTGAACGAACATCGTGCGCCCCCCTCGACGGACGTGTCGGTCCCGCATCGCCGGCCGACTGTCGTTCAGACCCTACGACGGGGCCGGGGCGCGCGTCGATACCGGGCCGCCCGAGCCGTCGCGGGCGCTGACCCTCGGACCAGGGCCATCCCGGTGCGGTGACTGGGCCGCGACGAAAAACCCCACCCGCGTCCTACCGGGTGGCTGCCGGGAGGTATCTAGCCGGGAGTCGATCGCCTCTGCCTCAGTGTGAGGCCAGTTTCGACCGGGCTGACATGCAGCGACCTGACATCATCCATCCTGCGGTCTATGGCCCGGTCCCTGCCGGACTTTGCATCAAGATCGCCTCGTGGGCGGAACGGACAGCCGAGGCGTCGGTCCTGCCGTGCGGCATGCCGCTCCCGAGGCCACGGCGGATGGCAGCTGAAGCCATCCGCGTCGGGTCGGGAGGGTGAGTGACTGAACGGGCGTGCGAACCGACCGCAGCGCAGGCGCACCGACCCGGGGCCGGGGGACGGCCCCCGGTGCGTCCGCTGGTGGGTCGGCAGGCTGTGACGCGGGCGGCCGACCAGGCGATCAGGCGTGCCGCGGCTGGACAGTTCCAGGTCGTCGATCTCGCTGGCGAGCCGGGGATCGGGAAGACGCGGCTGTTGACCGAGTTGACCAAGGCAGCGCAGGTCGCGGGCTTCGTCACGGTGTCGGGCCGGGCGGCGGAATTCGAGCAGGAGCTGCCACTGGCGGTCTTCGTCGACACGCTCGATGACCACCTCGAGAGACGGAGCGAACAGGTGCGGCACCGGTTGGGCGGCAGCGACGCGCAGGCTCTCGCGACGGCGTTCCCGGGGTTACCCGGCCAGCCGAGCCCCCAGCCAGGCACTCCGCCCGACTCGGGTCTGTTCCGGCACAGGCTGTTCCGAGCGGTGCGGCGAGTGCTGGAGT
>Ga0210378_10001394_pt1 | contig 12646 bp, 12 predicted proteins | sample PLM1_60_b1redo_FD_155465 | JGI IMG/M metagenome (GOLD analysis project Ga0210378, IMG submission 155465) | Groundwater sediment microbial communities from an aquifer in East River, Colorado, USA - PLM1_60_b1 redo | ecosystem: Environmental > Terrestrial > Soil > Riparian zone | place: USA: East...
GACCCACCTGCGGTTGCAGGAGGAGCAGCAGAACCGCCTGCGCGAGCTGGAGGCCGCCCGGGCGCGGCTGGTCGCCGCGGCCGACCGCCAGCGCGCCCGGGCCGCGGCCGAGCTACGCCACGACGTCGAAGCGCCGCTCCGGGTCGCACAGTCGGAACTTGTCGCGATGCGGCCGGCGGTCCGCGATCCCGAGGCGGCCGCGGCCGTCGACGTCGTCGTCCAGGAACTGGCCGCGGCCACCGGGGAGCTCGCCGACCTGGTCGCCGGCATCCCCCCGGTTGATCTCGGCGGCGGCCGCCTGGGCCGCGCCCTCCACGATCTGGCCGAGGCCAGCCCCGTTCCCGTCACCGTGGCCGTGGCCGAGGACGCGGCAGGGAGCCAGGAGGCCGAGACGGCCCTGTTCTATGTCTGCTGTGAGGCGTTGGCCAACGCGGCCAAGCACGCCGGGGCCACCCGGGTCGCGATCGCGGTGGAGCGTCAGGACGACGGGATGGTTGCCACCGTCGCCGATGACGGACGCGGGGGCGCGGATCCTTCCGGGTCGGGCCTGCAGGGGCTCGCGGACCGGCTGGCCGCGTGCAGGGGCCGGCTCCGGGTGGACAGCCCACCCGGAGCCGGCACGACGGTGACCGCAACCATTCCCGGCTAGGCGATCTTCCGCCACCGTTCGGTCCCCTCCTGGGGCTGGTCGTTGCCCCGTGACGATCTGAAATCACTGAAGGTGAGCGTGTCACCGGAGATGGCCCAGGTCACGCGGTACGGCTCGTCCGGTCCGCAGTGGTCGTCCAGGGTGCTGGACACCGGCAGCTTGCAGCCGGTCAGCCGCGATAGCCGCTCGGCATTCGGCACGAAGTAGAGGGTCTTACCGGATCCCCGTAGGTCACCGACCACAAGCGGGCGGTCCGCGATGGTCCCGCCGCAGACCTCACCGGGGCCCTGGACGGGGCGGCAGCGCACCTCGTAGGTGCCCCGCCGGACCCGCATCGTCCAGATGCCCGCCCAGCCTTGCCCAGGGTCCAGTCCTGCGGTGGCGACGTCCTCGTGGGTGACCTGCCGGCGGTAGACCCCGTCGGGGACGGCCGAGACGGTCGTAGGAATCGGACCGAGCGACCTGTTGTTCGTGGTGACACCGCCCCGGCAGCTGGCGGGCACGTCGGGCGCCTCGGGGCCCGGGTGCTGGGCGGCGATCGCCTGGAGGTCGCCGAGCAGCTGGGCGCTGGTCGGGTCGGCGGCGAGCTTGTCGAGCACCGGGCGGAACCGGCTGCGCAGGCCCTGGAGCTGGCCGGGGCTGGCGTCGTGGAAGCGAGCCCCCCGGGCGCAGAGGGTCCGCGCGGCGGGGGCCTCCTCGTAGGGGGCGTCGACCGAGGCCTTGACGGCCTGCGCGGCCGCCTCGCGCACCCACGCCTGCTGCTGGGGGGTGAGGGCGTCGAAGCGCTTCTGGCTCAGGGCCAGCACGAACACCTTCGGCCAAAGCACGACGTTGGCGGTGATGTTGCCGGCTTCGTTCCCGAAGCCGTTGTGCTCGTACTGGGCGATGTCGAACTCGGCACCACGCAATGACCCGTCCTTGATCTGGTCGATGAACGAGAAGCTCAGATCGGCCGGGGTCGCGCCCAGGGCGCGGACGGCGTCGGCCTGGACGGGGGAGTTGAAGACCCGGAAGGTGATGCCCTTCCAGTCCTCGGCTGCGAGCAGAGGCTGGTTGGCGGCGAAGGGTCGACGTAGCGGCCCAACGGTCAGGCCGAGCCCGGCCACGCCGCTGCCGTCCAGCCGGGCAAGGAGCTTGCCGGCCACCGGCCCCGAGACCAGGGCCTTCTGGGCCGCGTAGCTGGCGATCGTCAGGGGGGCCTCGACCACCTCGAGCCCAGGGACCCCTGCTTTGGCGAACGCTCGTGTCGAGGGCCACCCGCCGTCGATCTCACCGGTGGCGATAGCGCGCACGATCTGGGGCTCCGCGTCGGCCGCTCCGTCGCCGTACTCGGTCTTCAGCTCAACCTTGAGCCGCCCCTGGGAGATCTTGCCGAGGTTCTCGACGAACGCCTCGGGCCCGTGGTTCTGGCCGTTGGCGTTGGGTTCGCCTTCGAACGTGGCCAGCGTCAGGACGACCGTGTCTCCACCGGTCTTGTCGGATCCCTGGGTTGTCTGGCAGGCGGCGGTCATGGCCAGGATCACGATGGCGATGACCGCGCGGGCGGCGACCCGCCTGGCTGGGTGCATGGGAGCCTTCCCTTGGTCGGGACGTCGCCTTGGTTGACGTCCGCTGACCTGGACGCTAGAGGCGGCGTGGCCCGCGACCAACCGTGCTTCCTCAGGGCTGCAATGTGGATAACACTGCATCAAGCACAGGTCTAGGGGGACGGGCAGCATGCGAGGCGGGACCGCGGTCGAGGAGGGCGCATCCCCGGCACCGGCGGCGCCGAGGCAGGCAACAGGCGCCCTGGCCGCTCCAGTCGCGACCACGGTCGCGGTGGTGACCGTGGTGGCGTCCTCCCTGGTGCTGGCCAGATACGACCCGGAGCTGGTCGGCGAGCGGTCGGCCACGCCATGGCTGTCGTTCGTCGAGTTGGCGGCCGCCGTGGTCATGGTGGCGGGCGCATGGGTGGTGCGGGTCACACATCCGCTCGCGTCCACCGGGCTGGCGGTGGCGACCTCGGGGTCGCTGCTGCCGCTGTGGGCGGCGTCGCCTTGGCTCCCGGGGCCGGTCCGGGCCGGGGTCCTGGCGGCGGCCCCGCTCACCGTCGCCGGCATCGCGCAGGTCGCCCTGGGCTGGCCGACGGACGTGCCACCTGCCGCCCGCCGCGCCGGGCAAGCCATCTACACCCTTGCCGGCGCCGCCGGCCTAGCACACCTGCTCGGCTACAACCCATTCGCCGACCCGGGATGCTTCCGGACCTGCGACGACGTCGCGCCCCTGCTCGGCAGCCCCCTGACGACGCAGACGGCGGTGACCATCACGAGCCTGCTGACCATCGCCACGGCCGCCGTCGCCACGGCCGCCATCCTGGCCGCCAGGACCGCTCGCACACCCCGCAGCGTCACCGGCGCCGTCGTCGTGGCGCTCGGAGCGCTCGCCATCTCGGCGGCCATGCGGTTAGCGGGCTGGGGGGATGCTGCGGCGTCGGTGTTCCGAATCGCCCCGGAGCCCTTCGCCGCGGCCCTCGTCGGCGCCGTGGTGTGCGGCATCGGGTTCCGGACGGTGCGGACCCGCGTCGCCATCGATCGGTTGGCGGCCCAGCTGGCCGACCCGGCGGCGGCCTTGCGCCAATCCGGTGGCCTCATCCGCGGGGTCCAGTTCCCGATTTCGGACGACGGGCGCTGGGTCGACGCGGCCGGGCGCGACATTGGTGACCCACCTGCACCGGGCAGCTACGTCGTCTTGTCCGATGCGTCGGGACCGGTGCTCCGTTTGCTGCTGGCCAGGCGCGCCGACCCGGGCGAGGTCCTCGCCGGGCTGACCCCGGCGACCCGGCTAGCCTTGCGCAACGCCCAGCTGGCCGCCGTCGCCAGCGCCCGGCTCGCCGAGGTCCAAGCCTCCCAACGGCGGATCGTCGCGACCTCGGACGCCGAACGCCGGCGCATCGAACGCGACCTGCACGACGGCGCCCAACAACGCCTGGTCAGCGTCGCGTTCCACCTGCGGGTCGCCCTCGCCGGCACCGACCCGGCGACCAGTCTCCAGGTCACGAGCACAGAGGCGCGGGTCCGCGACGCGCTCACCCACCTGCGCCAACTCGCCCACGGCATCTTCCCCAGCGTGCTCGCCAGCGAAGGGCTCGAGGCCGCCCTCGACGAGCTCGTCGCCGCCTCCGATGTCCCGGCGACCCTCACCGTCCGCGTCAACGACATCCCCCACGCCCCGGCCATGGCCGCCTACGCCACCGTCGTCGCCGCCCTCGACGCCGTCGAGCACCCGTCGGTAGCGACGCAGGAGATGATCTCGGTGGTGCAGGACGGTGGCATCCTGACCGTTCGGATGGAGGTGACCGCGGGTGATGGAATCGTCGTGGCGCCCGACTGCACCGACGCCGCCGACCGGGTCGGCGCCCTCGGCGGGCACCTCACCCTCTCCGACCCGGCGCAGGACGGGACGATGACAGTGGCGGCGGTGATCCCATGCGGGTCGTAGTCGCCGACGACGTCATGCTCGTCCGCTCGGGACTAGCGCGGCTACTCTCGGACGCCGGGGTCGAGGTCATCGGGGAGGCCGCCGACGCCGACGACCTGCTGCGGATCGTCGCCCTGGACCAGCCGGATGTGGCCATCGTCGACATCCGTATGCCGCCCACCCACACCGACGAGGGGCTGATCGCGGCCAGGCGTATCCGCCAGCGATACCCCAAGACCTCAGTCGTCCTGCTCAGCCAGTACCTGGAGCCCCGGTATGCCCAGCGGCTGCTCGCCGACCAGCCCGGCGGGCTCGGCTACCTGCTCAAAGAGCGCGTCTCCGACATCGCGGTGCTGGTCGATGCGCTGCGCCGGGTCACCGAGGGTGAATGTGTCGTCGACCCCACGATCGTCGCCCGGCTCATGCAACGCAAGCGACCCAACTCCCCGCTCACCCTGCTGACACCCCGCGAGCGGGACATCCTCGCCCTGATGGCCGAGGGCCGCTCCAACGCCGGCATCGCCGCCGAGCTGGGAATCAGCGACCGAACCGTGGAGGCGGCCTGCGCCCAGCTGTTCCGCAAGCTTGGCCTGGAGCCCTCCCCAGACGTCAACCGTCGCGTCCTCGCCGTGCTCGCCCTGCTCCGCAGCTGATCCTCCACGATCGGGAGGACAAGAGCAGACACTCCTGAGCCTGCTCGCCCCGGCCACTCGGAGTCAGGGTGTGACCGAGCGCTGTGCCGCCGCCAATCTGGGCGGTGGCGTCCAACCGTGCTCGGCGCTGCACCGAAGCCGACGACCGGCTGCTGACCTGCGCGTAGGGCCTTCTGGTGGCGACCCGCCGTCCTGGGGTTATCCCCATCGAGGCCCCGAGGAAGCACGGTAGGCGACGGACACGGCTGCACCTAGCATCCAGCTACCAGACGTCGCCCGACTCGGAGGCCCAGATGACAGGAGGAGCCCATGGACGCACCCCGCGCCCATTCAAGCTTCATCGGCGACAACGACCGCATCCATGGAGGCGTCACGCGGAGCCTCTCGCAGGCGGCCCCCACGAGCACCACCGGTGGCCAGCTAGATCAGAGTCGGCAGCGACCAAGGAGCAATCATGAGATTCATCCGACACCTACTGACGGCATTGGCGCTCGCGACACTGATGGCCGGGATCGGGGCAACCTCGGCGATGGCGGGACCGCCGACCTGGGAGACGGTCACCGTCGATGACACCTATCCACTCCCCAGAACGAGCGCCACCTGCGGGTTCGAGGTCTACAAGCACGACTTCGGGACGCTGAAGATCCAGACCGTGGTGGCCGACGGGAGTGTGCGAATCCACGACGTCGCCGTCCAGATCGACTCGGTCATCTCCGCGCCGTCGACCGGTGGATCGCTGCTCATCCATCCGGCCGGCACCGGCGGCCGCAGCGTCACCCTGCACCCGGACGGCTCGGTTACCTACCTCGCGCATGGGACCGACGGCGTGATCACGGTGGAAGGCGTCGGGCTGGTCTACGCCGCAACCGGCATGACCCGCATTGAGATTGACGCAATCGGCAACGTGACGGAGGTCGCGCACGGCCTCCATTCGGAGGACTTCAGCGCGCTCTGCCCCTACCTGACGAGATAACGGGGCCTGCTGGGTCAGGTCGATCTCGGTCCCGGCATGTCGCTGCCAGCCGTGAGGGCGGCCGTCCTCACGGCTGGCCTTGAGGAAAAGCAGAGGAAGTTGTAACGAGCCGAACCATCAGCGGATTGACCGTCCGCTGCTTCCGGAACGGCGGCTCTAACGACCGCTCGCCGGACGGCTGGGGTCCGGCACACCTGGCCAGGCTGGTGTCGATGGCCGTGCCGGTGTCCACAGCGATCTGACGCCCCGGACAGTATCCGGTCGCCTCCCGCGCGCCGGCCACCGGTGTGGACACGGCGTGGGTCCGCGGCAGCCACCGCGACATGGCAACTTGTGCGGCGCGCAGCCGAATCCGGGTCCGGGACGAGGGCTCCCGCAGGCCACGGCCTGCTTCAAGAGAGCATGGGCGGTGTCCGGCCGCCATGGCCACCCCAGCCATCCCTGCTGGACAGCAGCGGTCCTCCCCACAGGAGCTGCCGGACACCTCCGCTGTGGCCGTCCGGCAGGCCGTCCAGGTTCCGGACACCGCGGACGGACGGCCGCATCCGGTGTCCGCCCGGCGGGTGCGGTGCTACAGGAACCGGTCACCGGGCCGACGTCCGGTCGTCGGGTGCAGCCACAGCCGCCAGGCCCGCCCGACCTGCCGCCCGAGCCGGTCGCTGAGCTGCTCGCGCACGTAGGTCATGGCCGGCCGCTCCAGCGCCAGAACCTCCTCGCCGCTCAGCCCGCCAAGCCGCAGGCCCAGCAGGTCGCCGCGCCGCCAGCCGGCCACCACCGCTCGGACGACCGCCCGCGGGTCCACTCCAACCTTGCGCCAGGTATCGGCCGGCCAGGCACGCATCGCACCAGCCGATCTCACCAACCCGAGGAACGGGGGATGGCTGCGGATGCCCGATGACCCAACTCACCCCGACCAGCTCGACAGCGAACCGCGGCTCCGCCCGACCGCGCGACATCTCGGTGCCGGAACCTAAATTGCCCACGCGGTGTGCTGGCCGGTGCTCTCCTGGCCTCTACCAGGCCTTCAAGCTGGGCAGACGCCGCAGCATCGGCCCATCTTCTACTCGCCCATCCCGGGGTGTCGTGGCGCGTCTCGTGAGCAATCTCGTGAGCATCGGGGGTTCCGGTCCCGTCTGGTCGCGGACGCCTTCGGCGCTCCGGTCCTCCGCGACCAGGGACCCCGGATCGGCCGGCCGGGCACGGCAAGGCCGATGAAGGCGTCGAGGGGAACGCGACGCTACATATCGGTCTGGTCGTCGATCTCAGCGGTGGGGGCGTTGCGCTTGACCGACTCGATGCCCTTGATAGCACTCGCCTTGCTCTCGTAGGCCTCGCTGGTGGCGATCACCTGGCCGTTGGTGGCGACCAGGTTAAGTGGACATTCCGGACCTGCCAGGTGGGCGCTTGAGAGGTTGCAGTGGGTGCTGGGATGCTGCCGGGCATGACCAGTCTGGTGGATCGACTCCTGCCCGATGGGCTGTGGCAACGGATCCAGCCGCTGCTGCCACCGCCACCGCCACGGCCCCGCGGCGGGGTTCCGCGCCGCGTTCCGGACCGCAACTGGGTGGCCGCGCTCATCTTCATGGGCCGCACCTCTACGCCGTGGGCCCTGTTGCCGGCCAAGGAGCTGGGCTGTGGCTCGGCCACGACCTGCTGGCGACGGCTGGACGAGTGGGCCAAGGCCGGAGTGTTCGACCAGCTCCAGGCGCTGCTGCTCGACGAGCTGGGCGCGGCCGGCCGCGTCGACCTCGAGCGGGTCAGTGTGGACTCCTTCAGCCTGCGGGCGGTCAAAGGGGGGACCTGACCGCGCCAACCCGGTCGATCGGGGCAAGGCCGGCTCCAAGCTGCACGTGGCCGGAGACAGGGGTGGGCTGCCGCTGTCGGTAGTGGTGAGCGGGGCCAATGCCAACGACGCCACCATGTTCGAGGCGGTGCTGGACGACATCCCGCCGATCCGGATGCCCAACGGGCGGCGGCGTCGGCGGCCCGGCAAGGTCCATGCCGACAAGGCCTACGATCATTGCCGCTGCCGGGCGTACCTGCGACGGCGTGGCATCCGACCGCGGATCGCCCGGCGCATGATCGAATCCTCGGCGCGGCTTGGGCGGCACCGGTGGACGATCGAGCGCACCGGGGCGTGGCTTGGCGGCTTCAGGCGGCTGCGCATCCGCTATGAGCGTTCCTCCGAGCGGTTCTATGCGCTGGTGTTGTTGGCCTGCTCGGTCATCTGCTTCAACATCCTTCAGCAGCCGCCCTGGTAACCATTCGCAATGACCCTGTTCGTCTGCTCGGCAACGGCAGCAGCTACTCCCTAGGAATCAGCAAGGATCGGGTGGCAGGTCGGCAGGGTTCTGGTCACGACAGCAGGCAACCCGGCGCTGGTCTGTGGCGTGTGTGAGCTGACATCACAATGATCGGAAAGCCGGGGAGGCCGGTGGAGGGACCCGAGGACTTCGACAGCTTCTACGCGGCCGCCTTCACCCGCCTCGTCGGCCAGCTCGCCGTGGTCACCGGCGACCAGCATGAGGCCGAGGACGTGGTCCAGGAGGCGATGGCCCGGGCGGCGTCGCGGTGGCCGTGGCTGCGTAGCTACGAGGCGCCCGAGGCGTGGGTTCGTCGGGTGGCGTTCAACCTGGCCGTCAGCGGCCACCGGCGGGCTCGCCGGCGGTTGGCCGCCCTGCTGCGGCTCGGGCCACCGGCGCCGGTCCCGCCGGTCTCGGTGGACGCCCTGGCTCTGGCCGACGCCATCCAGGAGCTGACCCTGGCCCACCGGCAGGTGGTCGTCCTGTACTACCTGGCCGACCTGCCGGTCGAACAGGTCGCCGCCGAGCTGCGGGTGCCGGTGGGTACGGTCAAGGCCCGGCTGGCCCGGGCCCGGGATGCGCTGGCCGCCCGACTGGCCGACCCAGCCCAGAAAGGCACCTGACCCATGAATGAGCTGCGTGACCGCCTCCAAGAGCTGGCCGACGGCTACGCTCGCACCAGCCGACCTCCCGGGTCGGCGGCGGCTCGCCGTCGTGGTCGCTGGCGCCGACGCCGGGCCGTCGGGGGCCTGGTTCTTGCCGGCCTGCTGGCGGTCGCGGCCAGCCTCGGGCTGGTGCCGCTGCTGCAGGGGCTGCAGCGGCCCCGGCCTGTCGCCCCCACCCCTGCGCCGGCGCCGGTCCAGGTGCCCCGGTCCACGGCCTGGTTCCAGGCGACCTACCTGCCCGGCGGGCTCCGGCTGGTCAGCCAGAGCGAGCGGCCGGTGCACCGGCTTGGCCCCCCGATCCGCGGTGCGCAGTCGTTCCGCCTGGTCAAGGGGAACGGCGAGTTCACCGTCAGTGTCCATCCCGACCTGCAGCGGCTGGAGGTTGCCCGCGAGACCCGGACCTACCCGACCGTGCGCGTGGTGCCAGTCCGCGGCCACCAAGGGCTGTTGTTCCCCCAGCGGCCGGACAACCACGACGCTGGTCTCATCTGGGAGGAACGCCCGGGCCTCGTGGTCCAGGTGCTCGGCTCCCAGGGCATGGCGGACCGGATGCTGTTCGACGTCGCCGCCGGCCTGCGGATCACCGAGACATCTGCCGGAACGGTCGCCATCACCGTCGGCCCCCGTCCGCCAGGCTGGATCAAGGTGGGGCGCGAAACCAAGTGGCCGACCGGCGGCGACCACATCACCGTGCTGCCCCGCAGCCACTACCAGCTCTTCGACCAGGGGCGTAGGGGCACAACGGCGGAGCTGGTGATCACCGAGACTCGCGGTCGATACGGGCCGCTGCGGTCGGCTGACCGGCCCAAGTTTGTCCCGGTGACCAGGCGCGAAGCGGTCACCGTGCACGGCTACCCGGCCCTGCTCGACCACGATCCGATCAACCACTTCCTGGAGGTCACCTGGCGTGAGCCTGGCGGGATCGAGCTGACGGTGCACGCCAAGGAGGACCTCGGCCGCCGGCAACTCCTCGCCATTGCCGAAGGCCTCCGACAGCCTTGATGCGGCACCTCGACCAGGATCCAGTCGCCAGCCTCCTCATCCCTCGGCGCATCTAGGACCAGCCGGTTCCGGAATGTCCTCTAAAGCGTACTTGTCGGTCGAGCCCTTCTTGAGCAGGAACCAGGCCGCCATGCGCCCTCCCTAGGGTCGGAGCCTGCTTGCTCAGGCCGCATCCAATCGCCCTCCTCAGCGGCCTGCAAGCGCCCCCCCATGGTCCGAGCGTTTGCATGCAATACAGTTTCGGACCTCTCAGGTAGTCCAGCTCAGAAGCGTCGACCCCACTCAACACCCGACATGTTGACCGTGGTTATCCGTCGGTGACCGCCACTATCCGGCCCTTATGGCAAGTGAGTGGCACGCCGCTCGGCAACGAGGCTTGCGTCTCGTCTGGTCGCGGACGCCTCTGGTGCTACGGTCTTCCACGACCGCGGCTCCTGCAGCGGAGCGTACGGAGGCGCGGTGAAGTGCGTACTGTCTGAGAGGCTCGCTGTACATGAGTCGAAGGGGAAGTCATTCCCCCACTTCAGATATGGGATAGAAGAGCTGTACCGGAGGGGCAGTTGGGGCGGACAAGGAAAAAGAAACGAGGGCATCCATCCTCCGCGAGGGTTCAGTCCACGTCCGCTCAACCTGTATCGAGAATAAGGATTGTGCTGAGAGTTGTGTTGTTAGCGATTTCTTCTATAGCCGCGCTGTTCTGGATTACCGATCGACCATTCGGTAGGTCCGGCTATGAAGCCGAGGACATAAAGACTAGCGAGGAAGCCGCGAGAATGGGCCCACCTTGGAACTATGACCACGATGATCGTTTCACCGTTGGCATAAGCGAAAGTGGCGACCTTAGGTACTCGGACTTAGAAGACCCCAGAGTCGAGTTCTCCAGATCACCTTTTGGCGGATGGAACGCTAAGCTTTCTGTGCAAATCAAGCAAGGTGCAAAAGCTGGCGCGGTCCTCTTGGTGGTTCCGAGGCGAGCAAGAGAAATCGCACCCGCAGTAATCTACACGAGAACAGGCCCCGGTCCGACTGTTGAGCGCAGGCCTCCATTTGAAGTGAGCCAAGTGGGCGATCACAGAATGGTGCGTCTTGCCTATAGGCCAATAGAGTTTAACCCACGGAGGCATAAGGATCTTTCAGACGAACTGAAGGAGGCTGCCGAGAGCGCAGCCTACAACACGTTGGCTGTTGGCTTTGAAATGCCATCTCTTCGGGACCGAAGACTAGGTTGGGGAAGAACGCAACTGCGCATCGTCTATGCGGCTTTCGAATACCCCGACCTACTCCCCTTGGGTAGGAGTGATGCCGCTCCCCTGAAGATTAGTCTCTACCATGACGGTGATCGCTATAACGTCGATACGATTCCTGAGGCTACGGCGACGGACTATAACACGCGCACCTGGAACCTCACCTCATCGGGACTGGAGCCGGAGCTACAGGCTGTAGTGGAGGACCGCAGAGCGCGACGGTGGATTGATCTACTTCCAGAGATCATGCTGTCAGCTTTGGGCCTACTGCTTGGTGAAGAGTGGTGGTCAAGACGGACCTAGACCAGGACCAGTTCGGCCGGCCAGGCCGCAAGCCCGATCATAGCCTTGACCGAGTGAGCCCTAGTTCCCAAAGCCAGAACGGGCGGGATCATCATCAGCGAAGGCACGCAACGACGCAGGGTGAGGCCAATGTGGCGTTGTCTGTGGTTGTCCGCTCAAGACCGGTCAGTACTGTTGTGAATGGCACGCTGGTGGCACGGCCGCTTAGGACGACCCTCTACCCGGCGGCGCCGTTGGCTCTCACTTCGGTCGCAGGGTGAGGCCCGCCCTCAGTACCCACCACATCGTTGGCAAGGCCGTGAACGCGGCGTGGCAGCGCCTTCCGGTCCCGTCCGGTCGCGGACGCCTCTGGCACTCCGGTCCTCCGCGACCACGAATAGGATCGGCCGGCCGCGCCCGTCAGGGCCGATGACGGCCGAGGCCACGGTTACAGGTTGATGGTGATGAGAATTGGTATGATCGAGCGACCGGAGCAACCTGTAGGCTTACATCGACCAGGTGCGTATTCTGTTCTCGCTAGGCGTCTGACTGTCTGCGACGGCCCAGTTCCTCTTCCCAGCAGCGGCGAAAACGTGCAACGCGAAGCTTCTCTGTAGCGGACCAAATGCGCTCCATCTCGACCATTTCAAGGGTCCTAGAAAGGCGAACGGCGCTTGGATCTGCATTAAGTGCTCTAAGGACGGTTCGCGCGCTGTGAACCTCTGACGGCAGTTCATCTCCCAAAGCAATGTTCAACAGGTCACAGAGCGCAGTAGCCGTAAGACGATCGGCAGCCGCGAGTGGGGCTACAGCTAAGAGTAACTCTTTGCTCTCCTTGAAGGCGTGTAACAAATTTTGCCTTTCCTCCCTCCTATCGACCCATTTTTGTAGCGATTCTTTGAATTTCAGGACTGGGATAACCAATAGGACGGGAAGGAAAAGCCAAAACCATACTGTCGTTTCTGCAGCGATCGCCGTCAAGATGTCGATTACGTCGGATGTTAGGTTTAGTACCAGCCAGGCTGGTACGATCAGCATTGCAAACTGAAAGAGACGCGTCACGAGTCGGCCAAGCCTCGACTGAGTGTTGGGTGCTACCCCTCCATTCCTCTTCTGAATCTTTCGATAATGATTAACTAGGGCCACGCTGCCGAGAACAAGAAATAGCACTATGCTCGAAATAAGAGCGATTATATATGCCACAAAACCTCGAAAGAGCGTTTGGGCAATTACCGCGCGATAGCATGAATACACAAGCAAGCCCGCGCTACTCAGGACATCGAAACGGATCAGCATTCCTAGCGGAGGAGGCCATGTGATCCTCCCGCTGACAAACCACCTGTAAAACTTGAACCAGCCGTCGGTGACTTCACTCCACAAGGACCTAACCTTGGCACGCAACAGATGGAGACGCCGTCG